>OGZE01000103.1_pt1 | contig 61683 bp, 44 predicted proteins | sample 1576731 | NCBI WGS metagenome assembly OGZE01 (sample SAMEA3541503, study PRJEB24748) | human gut metagenome | biome: human gut; feature: human-associated habitat; material: faeces | place: China | collected 2012 | reverse complement strand
CTTTGATTTCGCAGAGTGGTGAGGTTCAGCGAATCCATTTCTTTAACCGGCAACAAGAACTGGTGACAAGTTTATGACGAAGTTTCGAAAATGGATACACGTCTTTACACACATTTCCGATTGTTGCATAATTGGACAATAAATTCATGTGAGATGTGATAATAGAAAAATCTTTGTTTACACCATTCATTAAACGCCACGGATTCCTTCCTGAAAAAGTCCATCTTTGTATCTGAGAAAATAAACCTAAACCCTAATGAAAAAATTAATGGTTATTCTGATAACCGGCCTTTTATATATGTCATGTACCGGCAGTATGGAAGTGCCCGGAGATGCAAATAGAAATAATACAGAGGATGTATCGGTAAGGTTAGTGATAACCATACCGGCCTCCACTACATATGCCCGGACGCGAGGAACATTTGCGACGACCGATCATGAGTCTAAAATCAGTGAGATTCAAGTGTTAGTGTTTGAAGAAGGTAAATATAAGTACCGTGTACCCGGCATATCCATCAACAACACTTCATCCGCTGCTTCTTTTAAAGCTTTATTAAAATCAAGCAGTTCGCCTTTAAAATTACTCATATTAGCCAATGCTACCGATGCGGTAATAGCCAATGAGCCTTCGGTGGATGATAGCGAAGATTTGGTGAAAAAGAACATCAATCTCCGGTTCAACAATATCACTTCCGATTTTCCAATGTATGGGGAGTATGAATTGCCCGGAGGATTAGAAGCAACGGTTATAAATAATATTACCGGAATAAAGATGTTACGTTCCATTGCCCGGGTAGATGTGAAAGCTACGGAAGTGGCAAACTTTAAGCTGTCAGGGGTAAAAGCATATCGTGCCAATGACCACTTGCAGATAATACCCGATGAAACCGGAGTCGTCAGGGTTACGCTTCCGAGCGTACCTGCCGGAAGTACCGGAAATGTAAACAGTGTCTTGTATCCTGTACCTGCTGAGAACCTGAATGAATTTTCAGCCCAACTCTACTTGCCTGAGGCCGATTCACCAGCCCCGGACAATCGGGTTAGTCAGGCAACCTGTATTGTTGTGGAGGGTTATTATGAAGGAAGTGATCAACCGGGTTACTACCGTATGGATTTTGATCCCAATAATGTTGAAAATGCTTTCGGGCAAGTACTTCGTAATCATAAGTATATTTTCAATATAAAGAAGGTCTCAGGTCCGGGGTGGGGTAGTCCGGACGAAGCGGCGAATAATCGTTCCGCCCATATCGTAGCCGAAGTACAGGCATGGGATGATTATACCATTGACATGAGTTTCGATGGAGAACATCATTTTGGGGTGTCTTCGCGAGAGATCATCCTCAAGAACAAAGCCGGTTCGGCAGGAATCATCAGTGTGAATACCGATCTTCCGGATTATACTTTACAATGGGCCGATGCGGCAGGAACTCCCCAAGGAACCGCCGACCAGTCATTAGCAAATGAATTCTTTAAAGTAGAAAAAACACAGAATGGGAGTCAACTGGTGATTACAGCTCTGCAGAACAATTCGGCAAGCAATATCCGCCGTACTCAAAACTTTATGATTACAGCCCATCGATGGCGTATTTTAGTGAATATACAGCAGAGATATGATGTCGCTGCCTACAAAACAATTGATCTTTTAACATTCAATGCCGGTTTGGGATATTTAGGAACGAATATAATTGGCTCTGGCAATGCAGAGGCGCGCGCAACCGGTCTTCGCGGAATACTCAATAATCAAAATAATTTCGGTCCGGCCGGAACAGTTGAATGCGGAGGATATAATCTGATTGGCGTGAGTGCGAATAATAATAATCTGACAGATGCTCTTTTCGCGGCTTTTGATGTCGTTTATGTCCATTATATGAGCAATTCTTTATTCGGGATCTCGGATGCCCAGAAAGCGCACAATTGGGTGAAAGCTAAAAAGAACCGTGTATTGATTGTTTCTTATGATGCCAGTGATGTCAGCCAGAATTTATTAAAAGAGATATTGGGTGGAAATAGTGGCATTTCTTTTATCAGAAGTAATACCGGAGCATTTCCTTTGGCAAACCCGGTAGACAGTAATCGTTATTTTACTAGCACCGGTCCTTTTACCAGTGGTTCATATACTCCTGTCAGCACTGGCTTTTCCTTACGCAATTACGATTCTTTTCATGGTGAGATATTGCTTAATACCGATGCTTCTAAAGGCATCACTCCTATATTGATGGGATCTTCAGGAGGAATTGTTTTAGGCATAGACTACTCAAGAAGAATAGTCTATTGGGGCGATACGGATATAGGCAACTCGGGAACAGGTACAGGAGGGACCACTAATAATCGTATAAATAATGATGATGGGACCATTAATAATGATGCCTCCAAACTGATAGCCAATGTTTTTGCCTGGATGGCGGAGACTGTACTGTATGGAGAGTGATTACTATTCTCCGAGTGTAGCAAGCAAATCGTACGAAGGTACAAAAAACAATGTGCCTGTTACCGGAGTACTGAAGTCCAACAAACGATCGGTGTTCCCCACAGGATCACCAATAAACATGTTCTCCAACATTTTGCGGGTAGTACTGAAGGTGCTGGCATAGCCGATAAAGTATGTTCCATATTCTCCTTTAGAAGTGTTGGCAAACGGCATATTGGCACGTACGATTTTCAAATCGTCACCGATATTGGTTACGGCATTGTGGGCATTTTGCGGTTTCTCTTCGTCCGACAATTCCACATCATTATATTTGCGGCGGCCAATCACCTTTTCTTGTGCTTCGACTGGAAGCGAGTTCCATGCTACCATGTCATGGATATATTTCTGCACAAAAACGTAACTGCCTCCTGCGAATTGCGGGTCTTCGTCACCGACAACCGCAAAATGATAAGGGTTTTCATCTACGGCCGGATTCTCCGTACCGTCTACGAAACCGATGATCGCTTTTCCATCCATATATCTGAACCCGTGTGTTTCATCGATGGATTCTGCCACACCTTTGAGTTTTTCGTCAATTATAGAGGCAAATTCAAAACAGAGACCCATCTGTTTAGCCCGGATGTGCAGTAACAAGTCGCCCGGGGTAGATACAGCTATATATTTATCTCCTTTTATCTCTTCAAAGGTACTTAACTCTTTAGGTTTGTCCAACTCCGGAAAAAGTCTGCTCCAGGCATCGGCACCAAACCCCATCGTGCAGCTAAATTGCATATCAGGAAAACGGTTACGCATACTGCGTATCAGGGCGGAGAAGTTAGCACATACATCTTTTACTTGCTTGATTGCATCGTCCGATTGCTTCAGTCCATAAACAATAAAAATAGCGTTTTCGCCTTGTTTCTCAGTTACATCTTGTGGTATATTTCCACCGAATAATTCTTCATGTACATTCATACTTTCCTATATTTTAAAGTTGTTGTTTATTGTAGTCGGTCTGATCTGATCAAATCAGATTTTATTCTTTTCTATATATCATATAACTTAAAAGACGTGGCTTAGGTTCATTAGGAGGTTTGATTTTGTTCACCACAGGATACATCGGCAAACATACCTTGTATAAACTCTGTGGTGAACTTTGTTATATTACGGTTTTACGTATTCGGCGACATTACTCAAGCGCTTTTCCTGTACCGACAGGCCAATATGGATTCTGATACATCATGGATGTATTGATGTCTTCCGGATTGGTGGCTGACAATTGCAAATCCTGTAGTCCGAGTGGTTCCAGATAATAAGCTTTTTTCCAGGTATATCCGTCATAAAGTTGATTATTCGTTTGTGTCCTTCGCAGTGGTCGTACGTATTTCCCGTCCGATTTCGGCGACATGTTGGCAGATGTGCTGCCATCGGCTACTACAGCAGACTTTTCATTACCGTCTTTATCCGTGGTTGTGTAGAGTTTATAGGCTTCATCCCAGAAGTTGATGCCTTCTACAATGTATGGTTGTGTAAATAACCGGTCCCAAGAGCGCCATCTTTTCAGGTCGTCCCAGCGCATGCCCTCGGCGATAAATTCGCAGCGGCGCTCACGGCGAATATTGTAAAGCGTCGCATCTACCATTCGGTCTCCCGAGTAAACTCCGAGGTCGTCTTCGCGGCTCAGATCCGTACTATTGATCGTCTTCTGATAGTCTTCATCGACACCGGCACGTCTGCGAATGGCTTTCCAGTAGTCCTGTGCCTTACTGTCTAACGAACCATTCTTCTCATAACAAGCCTCGATGTAGTTAAGATATGCTTCGGAAGCACGAAAAATAGGACAGGCATTGGTCCCCAGCAATTCGTCCGATCTGCTTTGTTCGTCATCATACGGATAGAACTTACGGGAACGATAACCGGTGATATCACGTGTCTGTTCCTGATCACTGATTACTGTAGATTTTACCCAAGGTACAGGTATCGGATTCGTCACCATGTTTCCCGCCTGGTCCTTATTGTAATTCTTCACTGTATCTGCTCTTTCATCTGTCATCCACGCATCTTTTTCTCCCCACACAAACAGTTGCAAGCGCTCGTCGCGGTCTTTCTTTTCATCAGAAACCGTTCTGTCATCAATAGCATTGTTGCTTGCATAGATAGGCATACCGTCTTTCATCAGAAATGTTTTGATCAGTGAACGTGTCAGTCCGGTACGGTCTCCGTTTTTAAGGCGTGCACCTACACAATGTGATACGGTAAGTGACAGGTTATATTGTTTCCACAGCAGTACTTCTTCCACATTCGAAAGATCTGGCTGGCTGAACATTTCGAAATAAGGATTCCACCCATAAAGTGTATTGTATGGAGGATTCATTACATGCGAGTTTTCTGCCAGTTGAACATGATCGGCAACAGCTGCCGCTGCTTGCATTGCTTCCGTCAGGAAGAAGTTTATTTCTCCTGCTATATCGAATGTTTTTCCACTGTTATAGCTCATTACGGCTCCGGGCCATGTTGGATCACCCGGTACGCGCCCCGTTCCCTGATGATATTTCTCGAAGGTTGCTTCGAACAGTGCAACTCTTGATTTCAGCACCAATGCAGCCTGTTTGTTAATACGCTGGTTATTCTGGAAACCACGTTCTTTCAGGCGACTGATAGCTTCGTCAAGATCTTTTAGAATGAAGCGTGCCACTTCATTGCGTGGTGCGCGCTGACTTTTCTTGATCAGTGTTTCGGAGTCGTCCGGCAATACTTCGGTAATGATGGGATAATCGCCAAAACGTACCAATGCGTTATAATACGCCAGGGCACGGAAGAAATAAGCCTCTCCGATATACTGCTTCAACAATTCTGCATCTCCGGGAATCGTACCCTCTTTCTCTTTCGGCATTACTTGTTCAAAGAGATAATTCCACACACGAATACGGTTCAGAGGTTCCTGAATGTTTTTCCCTTCGGGCACCTGTTTGTTTCCCGCAAAATAATCAAGGTTTCCATCATCACTCAATAAATTGTCGGTGTTAGCATCATTTCTTACCACTCCGGAGTTCCATGCCCTTTGGTGATACATCTTGGTTGTATTTGAATTTTCAAGGTAGTCGTCATAGTAATTGATAACATAGCTTCCCACTTGATCTACTGTGTTGAAGTAATCTTCCGGAGTGATATCACTGATTGGCGAACGGTCCAGGAAGTCGTTGCATGAAGTCAGTGCCAGTCCGCCCATTCCGATTAACGAGCAGAAACAGATATGTTTCAGTTTTAGTTTCATCATTTGTCTGGTAAAATTAGAAGTTAACATTTAAGCCGATAGAAATCGTTCTCTGCAAAGGATAGAGCTTACCGTCTCCCCAGTCGCTACCCAATAATTCCGGATCAAATACTCCGCTGATTCCCGAGAAGGTCAGCAGATTGTCTCCGGACACGTAAACACGTACCGATTCCATTGCTGCTTTCCGGGTCCATGTTTTGGGCAGAGTGTAGCCAATCTGGGCATTCTTCAGACGGCAATATGCGGCATTCTGTAGATATCCGCTTTGTACTTTTTGGTTTTTATCCGTATTAAAATAGGGTTTTGGGTAGTAAGCATTAGTGTTTGCACCGAGAGGATCACCTTCCGGACGCCAATAGTCCATGTGCTCTTTGAATGCAGTTGATTGCCATAATCCGCCATTTGCTCCCCAGAAGTACGGACCGTCCAACCAGTAATCTCTTTTCATCACTCCCTGCAGGAATACTGAGAAATCGAATCCTTTCCATGCTCCAGTCAGTGTCAGACCGAAATTATACCTGGGTGTGCTGTTACCGATAATTGTTAAGTCACCATGATCTTCCAGAGTGTTCGATCCGTTGTTAACCCCTTCTTTTCCATCCAGGTTTGCATACATAATGTCACCGGCTCCCCAGTTTGTTCCCCAGTTGGGTGTGCCTCCGTTGGCCAGGTGCGCATTCATTTCCTCTTGGGTTTGTGCGATGCCAACAGTTTTGTATCCCCAGATGTCACCCAATATCTGTCCATTATAGTATACGTCCGAAGAGAGTGAATTCGTCGGGTTTGGATATTTCAGTATCTTACGTTTTCCATCAGATAAAACGAATCGCGCACTATAATCAAACTCGCTGATGCGGTCTCTCCATGAGAGCTCCAGCTCCCAACCGTATGACTTCATGTCGCAGTTGTTCACTTGAGGGGGTAGAGCTCCCAGTACGGGGGGTAATATAGGAGCAGGACCTATCATATCGTATGTGTAACGGTTATAATAACCGACCGATCCTGTCAGGCGATTATTGAGCAAACCAAAATCCAGACCGAGATCCCATGATTCAATGGTTTCCCATGTCATCAGTGAATTAACGATGCCCGGCAGTTGAGCTGTATTTTGTTTCTTGCCGTCGATCAGCCATCCGGAATTGGCAGATCCCGTAATCATATTTTGATAAAAGGGATACCAGGCATTGGCCTTATCCGTGTTGTTGTTGCCAAGCTGCCCCCAAGAGCCCCTCAGCTTTAAGGTGCCGATAATACCGGCCAAAGGACGGAAGAAATCTTCACGTGCGATATTCCATCCGGCTGAAAAAGAAGGGAACAATCCCCAACGCTTATCGCCTACAAACCGTGAAGAACCGTCATAACGCAGATTGGCTTCTAACATATACCGCTCTTTGTAGTTATAGTTCACACGTCCGAAGAAACCGGCAATTGCTCTTTCGCGTGCCCATGCATTTGCCTTCTGATTGTCCTGAGTCAATCCTAAAGAAGGAACATTCGAACTGATCAGGTCAGTTCCGAATCCGGTCATTCCGCTTGGCCGGAAAAGTTCGGCGTTGAAACCACCCATCACTTTAAAATAATGATCACCGATTGTTTTTGCATAGTCGCTGTAAATGTTGCCGGAGAAGTAATCTTCATCTTCACGTTCGTCCTGAACCTCTGAATATCCGGCCGCTCCACCGTTCCACGACAATAAGTAAGGTTTGTTGTTCACGTCATATCCATAGATCGGTAATACTGCCCAATGTTGCTTTCGTGTATAGGTACGCATACTTCCCTCTACTACAATTCGCCAGTCTTTGACGGGCTCGAAGATAGCTTGCAGCTGATTGGTATACCAGTTTTTCTGGCTCGTTTGCACACCTCCCTCTTCCAACTGAATGATTTCCATATTGGGCATGTAATGACCGTTCGGATCCATAGGAGCACAGGTCGGCCAGCGGCGGGCAATGTTATGAAAAAATGCGCCTGTCATGTAAGTTGGGCGGTCATAGTCTTCACGGGTCCATTTGCTCGTGTAGTTTAACGTGATCCACTCCGCAGGTTTTGCCGAGATTTTAGCATTCATCGTATAACGGTTGAAGTTATCTTCGCCGTGCTTGATAAGGCCATTCTGATTCAGGAAACTGCCGCTGATCATATAAGTCAGCTTTTCTGTTCCTCCACTGATACTGAGGTTGTGTTCCGTAGAGGGTGTCCAGCTTTTGTAAAACTCTTTAAACCAGTCTGTATTGGCAAATGATCCTGCATAGCTTTTCCATTTGCCGTCCGGTCCAGCTTCCAGCCCGTAATACTCGGGAGTGGAAGGATCGGTAAACTTTCCGTTTTGGAAGTCCAGAATATTTTGCAATGCTTTTTCGTCAAAGGTAGGAGATTCCCCACCATTGGTCGAAGCCCGGTTAAAATACTGCGCAAAGGTGTAAGAATCCACCATGTCAGGCAACTGAATGGCATCCGAGAAACGTACATTACCCGAATAGTTTACACGTGTTTTGCCACTTTTACCACTCTTCGTAGTGATCAGGATGACCCCGAATGCCGCACGCGCACCATAGATCGATGAAGAAGCTGCATCCTTCAGTACAGATACCGATTCAATATCATTCGGGTTGACTGTATTCATGTCTCCTTCGATTCCATCGATCAGTACCAACGGACTACTGCTCGAACCATCGCTTATCGTACCTGCTCCTCGGATGTTTACGTTTAGTTCGCCATCCAGTGTACCACCGCTACTGCCCACGGACATATTCAGTCCCGGAATAACTCCTTGCAGTGCCTGTGACACATTCTGTACGGGGCGCGACTCCAGGACGTCCGCATTGACCATACTTACAGATCCGGTAACGTTTACTTTCTTTTGTGAACCATAGCCCACAACTACCACTTCATCCAGTTGCTTTGAATCTTCCTGCATGGTGATATGGAGTTCCTTTCCGGTCACTTCCGTTGTGACAGTTTTGTAACCGATAAATGAAAACTCGAGGATAGCTCCTTTGGGAGTGTCAATAGAGAACTTTCCGTCCAAGTCGGTGATGGTTCCCGTATTGGTGCCCTGCACTTTTACGGAAACTCCGATAAGTGGTTCACCCGTGTTGTCGATGATTACACCGGTGGCTTTCACGGTTTGTTGTTGTATACTGGCAGTCGCTTGTGTTTTGTAAGTATCGGTCGTCGCTTGTGCCGACTGTGCGCACCACAGCAACAAAGTAGCAACTACTGTTTTCAGGCAGTGTTTTTCCCATACTCTTGTAAACCTTAAGGATAGGTTACTTTTTTTCGTCATAAATTAATAGGTTTGAGTTAAACATGTTTTTCAGTTTTTTACTTCTTTTGCAACTCCGTCCTCATTTCGGAATCGAAGTCTTGTTAGTTTTTGTTTTCTTCTACTTTTTCATAATTTTTCTTTTAAGTGATACAATTATTCCGGTTTCTCTGAAAAGAAACTAATTGATGAAGTAGACAAAGATTATGCCAGATGTGAAAAGATGGTATAAGGCACTAATGAAGTATAATACAGGGATGTAAATGTGGAATTCACCACAATTTTGTGGAATAAATCCACAAACAAAATCCGCTTGACGTTGTTGTTGTATCAAACTTAAATTAATAGAAACCCAAATGATAAAGAAGCTTAACCCCCTTTTGTTGATGGCAATGTTGTTATTCATTTCCACCACTGTTTTTTCAGCCGGTTTTCCTCCTCCCGATAAAGTGCAGGAAGCCTTTCAGAAAATGTATCCTAAAGTGACCACGGTCGATTGGGAACGAAAAGGAGATTATCACATTGCCGATATCAGGGTGAAAGGACGGGAGCTAAACGTCTGGTTCAGTGATAAAGGTAAATGGTTGATGACAGAGACCGATGTCGAATCTTTGGAGGCTGTTCCTCCTGTTGTGGCAAAGGCCTTTATGCAAAGTACGATGGCGTCCATGCAATTGGAAGATGTAAGAATCATCACTTTTCCCAAGCAGCCGGCGGTCATCATAATCGAAGTGGAGGAATATGACACTGATTCGGAATTTCAGTTGTTTTATTCTCCGGACGGTAAACTCTTACAGACTCTTAATGTAAGCGAAACAGGAGGGGAGATTTATCCCGGACTGTTTTGATGAAAGATAGAGACCCTCTAAATGGATGTGTAGTGAATAAAATAATTGAAAGATGATGCAGAAAACGGAGAATTAAATAAGAAGTTGTACTTTTGCTGTATATATTTGGACCTATCACTTTATATATAAATGAGAAGTTGGTTATAAGTAAATTGAGACTGTGAAAATTATATTTATTATCTTGTATCGCATGTTATTTATTTCCCTAAATACCTTGATTAAGGTATCTCTGTCTTGATAGCTTTCCGTTTGGGTGTAGCCATCCGGTTGTGAGGGTGTAGCCTTAACAGTCAGATGGCTACACCCAAACGTCTTCAGGGCTACACCCTTTTCGCATCTCCTTTCCAAGACGGTTGCGGAAGTAACGGGTTATTGCGGAATAACCTATTATCTCTACATCTTTACACCATTGCCCGTTTTCTGTATTTTTCTAGTTTTTCATCCAGTAATAATATTGGTTTATCTCTTTGTTTTTCAGTTAATTTCTTCCGAAGTGATTTGGTGTTGATCTGATTGTTTGCATCCTTGATCCTTGTTTTTTCCCTGTTTTTTGTTCATGATATGATAAAGTTAAAATATAAACAAATAAATCGAAAAATTAAATTACTTGTCTCTAAGAAATAAATCAAGAAGTCTGAGAAAATATGGTAAAAGATATAATGAATACCTCTTTTGGAATTTAATTTACTTATAATCAGTGGTATATATTCGCTGATTGCAATGTTTCAAAAAACGTACGTCTTTTGAAACACAAAGATAAGGCATTTTTTATATATATCAAAATGTTTAATAATAAAAATATAAATATTCTATATTTATCGATTTTATTAATTGAAATTTCATTGTTTAGCTTCTTTTCCCATGTTCTTTTTATCTGTAAGTTTTCCCTTCTTCTTAATAAAATAATATATGTTTCAATAATGTTTCAAAAGACGTACGTTATTTGAAACATATCTCATGTCTTTTATCACATAACAAAACATTTACATAACAACTAATGCATTGATACTAAGTTTATTAACTCGAGTGGCCATAGCGGTACTTTATGACACTCCCTCTTTGGTATCCGTACTTTCTACGAACAGGTACGGTGTTTTCGGCGATACATCAGCTTCTGTGCTATCCAAATTCGTATGTGGTGGTCTTGTGGGGCTCAAGTCTCCTCTTCTGGATTCGTCACTTTGCGGCTACGAGTTGTGCCATCCCTGCCATCGCATCAACCTCCTTGATACTCTGGAAGCTATAGGTGAGCATCTGGACTGCTCGGAGATCCGTCTGCCTGATTTGTAACCCTTTTAACGCCCGAAGTATGTCTGCCCTTTCCCTCCGCCTGTCGTTTTTTTTTCCGCTGTTGCTCTTCACCCTGCCGCTGCATTGCCAGCGTGTCTGCCTGAAGAGCGACCTGCTCCTTTGGGCCACTACCACTCCGAATGGCTCGTTGGAGTTTTCCGTATCTCGCCGACTGACGTTCGAGGCCGGAGGTGCCTACAACGCTTGGAAGTTCGGCAACGGGATGAAGCTCAACCTCTACCTGGCACGTCCTGAGTTTCGTTACTGGTTCTGCCAGCGCTTCGAAGGACATTTCTTGGGCATCCATGGGCACTACGGGCATTTCAATGTCGGTCAGATTCCCTTCCTTTCAGGTATGAAGGACCGTATCTACCGGGGCGACTTCTATGGCGGTGGCATCTCCTACGGCTACCATTGGGCGTTTGGCGAGCGTTGGGGGCTTGAGGCGGTCATTGGCGGTGGATACGCCCGGCTTGACTATGACAAATACCGCTGCGTGGAGTGCGCCGAACGTACGGGCAGTTACCGCCGCCACTATTTCGGTCCCACGCGTACGAGTCTTTCACTGATTTATTTTATCCGCTAACCCCTCTTAAAGAGACGAACATGAAACACCCCTTCCGCTCCCTTCTGCTGACAGGCCCGCTTTTCCTGTTGCTTTCCCTCTTTCCCTCGTGCGCCTTCGGTTTCGGGGTCAAGGTGGGTTCCCTCTCTGTGCGTCTGTCCGATGACAGCCTGCGTGTGAGTCTTCGTCTGGACCTCGGAATGGTGGTTGCCCGCCCTTGGGTGAGCTATACGTTTACTCCCGTCCTTCGTGCCCCGGGGCGTATTGTTGAGCTTCCCCCCGTGTTGGTGTCAGGCCAACGCCGTCTGCGTTTCGACCGTCGTGAGCGTGCGCTTTCCCCGTCTGGGTATCTTCGTGAGCCGTACTGTATCCTTCCCGGAAATCCCCGCGACCGCCGTGATACGGTGTTCTACTCCGTCTGCATAGCCTACAGCCCTTGGATGCGCACGGCCTCCCTGGCCCTGATGCAGGAGTCCAAAGACTGCTGCGATTTAGAACTTCTGACCGTGGACACTTTGCTTCCCATACTTGGGTTGGCAGATCCTGCTTCCGATAGCTCCGGATTCCCGGAATCCTCCGTTTTTGCCACATACGGCAGCCCTGCCGGATCTTCGGGATCCTCCACTCCCGCGGAATCCTCCGTCCGGTGTCTTCCCTGTGCAGCGATGGTCTCTTGGCTCGATCCCGATCTTGAGTCGGAAAAACACCGTACGGGGTATGTCACCTTGTATATAGACTATCCGCAGGGACGCCATCACGTGGAGCGTGGCTATCGCAACAATGCCCTTGAACTCTCCCGCCTGGACAGCTTGCTGCTGCCCCTGCGCGGAGACGGCCTCTCCACGATCCGCCGTCTCGAGGTTTGTGGCTATGCCTCCCCCGAGGGTGCCTACTATGACAACGACGCGCTTTCCCGTGCTCGTGCCGATCGTTTTGTGGATTATATGTCTTCCCATTATAGTCTGTCCCGGAGTCTTTTCCGTGTCTCCCATGTGGCGGAGGACTGGGACCGGCTTTGCGAGCTCCTTCGGGCTTATCGCCCCGCCTATTGGGAAGAGTCCCTCGCTGTGATCTCGGGTACGGGTATCTTTGAGGGCCGCGAGCGTGACCTGATGGTGCTCCGTGGCGGTGTTCCCTATCGCGAGATGTCCGCCCGTCTTTTCCCCTTGCTCCGCCGCATCGGTGTAGTGGTGCGTTACGACGTCCGCCATGTGGCTCCTGAAGAAGCCGCGCGCCTGGTCTATACGCACCCCCAGCTGCTTTCGCTGCAGGAGATGTACCGCGTCGCCCGCTACTACCGTCCGGGCACGGAGCAGTACCGTGAGATTTACGAGATCGCCGCCTACCACTTCCCCGACGATCCTGTAGCCCATATCAACGCGGCTTCCGCCGTTTTGCTTTCGGGTGACACCGTCTCCGCCCGGCACTATCTGGAGCGTTTTCGCGCAGATCCCCGTGCGTGGAACGACTTGGGTGTTCTGGCTTACACCGAAGGGAAGTTGGAGGAAGCCGCTGACTGGTTCCGTAAGGCGGTGGGAGTGGACCCGTACCGTGCCAGAAAGAACTTGGAACGGCTGATGGCAGAAGGGCGACGTCCGGAGGATGTGGAGGGAAACGATAAATAAAGATAAGATGTGTAAAGCGTATCTGTTTGGTGTGTTTGTCTGGGCTTTCAGTTTGCTTCTCGTCTCTTGCAGTTTCGAGGACGAACCGGGTGTTTGCCCCTACAACGTCCGCCTTGAATACTGGTACGCCGGCCACTCCTCAGAGAACCGCCTTTCGCTGCGCATGGACAACCTTCAGGAGTTGCTTTACGACAGCGAGGGCATCCTGATCCGCAACCGTGAACTGCGTGGTGACAGCCTGACGGGATATCGGGCAAAGTTACCTCCTGGTGACTACACCCTCGTCGTCTGGGGAAATTACGGAACGGAGCGGAGGGGCACCACCCGGATGGAGCAAACGGATCTCCTGTCCTCCGCCCGGCTAACCTCTTCCCGTGATACGGTCCCTCCGGGTTACCGTGAGAATACCGAGCGTCTCTATTACGGGAGTGAGACCTTTACCGTCCCGCCGGATGGTGTCTTGTCGCAGCGCATATACGTTTCGCATGCGCATGCCAGCCTGAAGATTACGGTCAGCTGGCTGACGGACCGTCCCACGCTGGCGGGTCCCCTTACGATGTGCCTTCGCGGCATTCCGGATGAATACGGTTTCCGGACCGGTTCTGAGGTCGCCTCGGTGAACAGCGCAGGCCCCCACCGTTTCCCGGTGACGGGCGTGGGTGAGACGCAACACCGGGTCCGTGCCTCGCTGGATTACCAGGGTGATGTCAGCGGTGAGTTTGTCACCTTGCGGTATACCGACCGCACGCACCAGCTTTGGAGCCTGTACTGCGGTGACCGTCAAATTGTCCGCGAGTTGGACCTGAAACGCTATTTCGTCCGCTCTTCGGTCGAGATGGGCCGTAACGTGGAACAGGAGTTCCACCTGCTTGTCCTGATCGAACCGGACCAGATCGAGGTGACGGAAATCTCCGGTTCGGACTGGGACGAGGGAGGGACGATTGGGTGAACGGAGGGACTCACCACAGAGGACACAGAGGCTCACAGAGTAATCAGTGAAATCTGAGTAATCTGTGGTGAAACAAACGATGAACATTAAATGAATACAAGTTTAATTTAAAATACGAAATTTATGAAACGACTGATTAACATTCTTTATCTCCCGCTATGCTGTGCCGCCCTCTTTCTGGGTTCGTGCGGGGAGACGGAGATTATGCCTCCCGAGAAGGAGGGTGGGGACGGTATGTCCTCCAGCTCCCGGGAGCTGGTGCTGACGCTCCAGAACAAGGTGAGCCTTTCCGGCACTTTGCCCCTTACCCGCGCTGAGATCGCCACGAACGACGAGCGGCGGATCGACGCCCTGGACATCTACGTGTTCGGCTCAAAGGAACTGGAGGGGGAGTATACCTTTCAGGAAAAGTTCAGCTACCGCTCGGACGGCTCCACGGTTGAAAACAGCTCGGGCATCGAAGTGGAAAACGGTGACGGCAACTCCTCCCAGCCCACGGTGCTTTTCCGCCCGAAGAAGGGGCTGTATATCAAGCTGTACTGCGTGGCTAACCAGCCCGACTTGTACCGGCTCGACACGAGCCATCCCGACGCTCCGTCCTATGTAAAGTACGAGGACTATACCCCCTTGCAACAAACCGCTCCGGGCAGTCCGGACAACGTGGTCACGCTGGGTATTCCCACGGAATCGGACTTCTGCGGGTTCATATCCCGCCCGCTGAATCCCGCCAACGCTGCCGACAGCATCGTCCCCGCCCTGGTGATGGTGGGCGCCCATATCGCTCCGGTGGACCTTCACGACTTCTCGCTCTCCTCCCGGCTTTACGCGGGTGTGAAACTGACCCGTGGCGTCGCCCGCTTCGACGTGGTGAACGACGCCTCCGCCTCTCGCTTTACGCTGGAGTCCGTCAGCCTGGGCAACGGGCGTTCGGCCACCCGGCTCTTCCCGCTGGAAGCGCTGGCGGGTGCCTCGGGTGAATTGGTCACCTATCCTTTTCGCAGCCTGAAGAAGATGCCCAAGGTGAACGAGAACCAAGCTTTGCCTGTGTTCTACTCCTACGCCTGCACCGTGGAAGATAAGGGCTACCTGATCCTGAAAGGCAAATACGCCATGAACCAGGGCGAGGTGAAGGACGTGAGTTATAACATTGACTTCAGCCGTGTGGAAGACGGCAACGGCAGCCACATCGAGATCAATCCCAACCACCGCTATACGGTGGCTATCACAAAGGCGGATCCTTACCGGATCGACTTCAACATCACGGTTGCCGACTGGGAAGAGGGAGGCAACCTGGGGGACTATACCCCCGAGAACGGTATCGGCGAACTGACGGTGGCACCGGCGGATCAATATGACCCGGATACCCGGACCATGACCACCCCCGTGGTTCCCGGCAACCAGTTTACCCTCACCACCTTTGCCAACGCCCCGCTGCAAGCGCAAGTGCTCTATGCCTCCCCCGGCAACGAGTGGCTGGATGCCCAAGTGGAGATGAACGCACTGACTCGCACCCTCTGGAGCCAGACGGGTGTCTGTACGGTGACGGTCAAAGAGGGTGTTTTCACTGCCTATCCCGATGCCGTGGTCCGATTGATCAATACGGCCAATGGCTCCACCAACGAGATACGTGTGGAAGCCCAGGGAGTCTATCTGGGTACGGTGCGTCCGGGTGACGACATCCACAACAGCTATGACGAAACGACTCAGACCCTTACCCTGTACGGCACTGATAAAGCCATCGCCACAGCTACAGTCTATTGCCCTTCGGGACTGGCTGCACTGAACCTTCCAGACTGGATTACGGAAGAGCATAAGGTTGAGGGTGGAGCCACAGATTATACTTTCACGCTGAACCAGTCCAAATTTCCTTCCGATCTGGGGATGGACAAGGATGCCACCTATACAATCAATTTTACCGATGTTCTGAACGGCAGTTCGCAGAAACAACTGCATCTCGTGCTCAAATCCTCCTTCATCGATAAAGTAAAAACATCCCTTACCTATGTTTCTGGGAATACAGGCAACACGTATGACTCCACTGCTGGCAAAGAGACAATTATGATGAAAGCCACTGCCGAGTCCACCACCTCATTCAAGCTTAAAGTGCCTTCTCCTCGTGGCGTGACCCTTTCTCAAACTAATTATGGTTGGTTTACGGTATCTCATACAAATATCTGGAAGGAATCGGATAAATATGATGAGTTTACTTTCACAAGTACAACCGGACAATCGGACTATCCGGATAAATCGGTTGTCTTCACCAACAACATTGTGGGGGGAGGTAACTTTACGCTGACAGTCACTACCGGAGTCTTTCTGGGAACTGTCACAGGTACGGGTACGGCAGGTCCTTATAATAATTATAAATCTGCCTCCAATACTCTGATCTTGTATGCCACCAACGGTAACGCCGCTACGCTGAAAGTCTATTCTCCTTCCACGCTAACGGTGACGGAAAACCTGTCGTGGTTGACAGTAACTCCATCGGGCAGTAATACATACATTTTTGCACTGACCGGAACAAGTAGTAGCTCTACAGGTAGCGGTACGGTCACTTTTACAAATTCTTCGAATACCTCCCAAAGTCTTTCTTTGAATGTTTCGTTACAATCGTCGGTCATCAAGACGGCCTCTCTCTCCAAACAGCCGTCTGGTACCTCATATAGTGGTACGACACTGATACTGAACGCTTCAAACAAAACCGCTTTTACGCTGACCATACCTTCGGGAAGGGGGACGTATTTGTCTGGCTCTACCGATCAAACGTGGTTTACCGTGACGAAAGCTTCGTCCTGGAGTGAAAGCAGTCCGCAGGATACGTATACGATTCAAGTAAAAGAAGGAGATCAGAGTATGACGAACAAATCTATAGCCTTTACGAATAATATCAGTGGGGCAGGAAATCTGACAGTAACGGTAAAGAAAAACACGTCAGATGCTTATAACCCGATATGGTCTGGTAACGGAGTATATTATGTGAATAATAGTTCTTACTTAACGAGTCCATATTCCAATGAAAATAATACCGTAACATGGAGTACTGCTTCTACCGCTTGTCCCAATGGCCAAGGATGGTATATGATATCAAGGTCTGATATTGAATCTTGGGGCAGCATTCCATCTTATACCCCTGGAACCATCAATATATCCAACTTTTTTCTGGCATTCACTAACGGCTATTATTGGACTAACACGGTAAATAGTGCAGCAGAAGGCAAAATGTGGGTTCTTGATTCAAAAGGAGGTAATGCAACCAGTGGAACCGGACAGTTCTATCCTCTATATCAGAACAGTTCTTATCGTGTTCGATGCATAAAAAAATGATTCATCAATTCAAATAAGAAATAAAATTCGCTCTTTGACTTATTGGAAACGAAAACTATGGTTTACTATTCGAACTTTCCATAGAATAATTCGCATTTTTGTATATATAAAGTGTTTTTTGCGCAAAACAATGTAATATCAATAGATTGGATATATATCTTTACATAAATTACCTATTGGTATACAACGTTTTGAGAATTCATATCGGGAGGGTTATCTTTATGTTGATAAGACAGCTTTTGTTTACCATCTGGTAACGATGGGGAAGCCCTACTTCTTAAGTCGTCCGTGTTGGTTTGGTAAGAGCTTGTTGTTGCTAAGTACTTTGGGAACCTGTCTTAGGAATATTATGTGTAAATTTTACTATTAAATAGTTGGAAAAAACTGGTTGGAGTATCTTGTGTTACATCAGGATTTGAATACAGAAAAGCATGGCTCAACAGCATAGCAGAAGAAATTTTGCGACAAACTGATGAATAAAGGATATACGTTGTCGTATGTCATCGGTAGACATGAAATTGTGAAGTAAGTACCATCATATAATCCATAGTTTTCGTCCCTCTGTTTGCCGCTTGGCATATAGGGGGATTTTTTGTTTCCTTTAAGTGTAAAAGAGCAGCAAACAAAAACATATTATTCATTTTAAAATAAAAAGATTATGAAGTTAAGTAAATTGTTTTATCTTTCTGCCCTTTTGGTTCCCTTGTGGAGCTCTTGCAGTAAAGATTCGGATTTTCACGATTCTCCGTCAGGAACAGGTACCCGTAGTGAAATTCAGTTAGTATTCAATGGCAGCAGTGACAGCGAGATTTACACTCGTGGCATTGCTACGGAGTCGGAAAATGAGATCCGTGCTCTTCGCATCTACGTATTTGCATCGGATGCCGATGCCGGCACCTACTATTATCAGGAAACCTTCTCTACCGAAGCCGACGCGGCGGATGCTGACCACCACATCACGCTCCAAGGCACGGGCATCTCCCGTCAGACCTCTATTAAGCCCGCTGAGTGGAAAACGATGCCTTACTTACACTTGTATTGTGTAGCCAACAGTGAACTTTACACCGACGGAACCACGCCTGCCACGCTGACCGCCATCAGTGACGGCGGTGACGGTACCCCATCTACCGATGGTGCCACTACAGAGACTGCTTTTAAAGCCTTCGTGACCACTGCTGTAGGCAACACCGTACCTATCAATACTCCGCTTGCCATGAAAGGCAGCACTTCCACCAAGATCAGCGGTAACTACTCAAAAGCAAGCGTGGAGATGAAACGTGTGGTAGCCCGTTTCGACATTGACAACGATGCTTCAAAAACAGCGCTGACCATCACGAAACTCTCCGTGCAGAAGGCGCATCCGTACGCTACGCTGTTCGATACTCCTGTCGGAACAGGTACCCTGCAATCTTATGCCCCAGTGGACTACAGCACGCTTCCCAATGCGAACGCGGGCATCAGTACGGGAGCCGCCTACATGCATCCGAGCGCCAAGGCCAACGAGTCCTTGCTGGTGATCGAAGGTACCTTCTTAAATCCGAGCACGAAGACGGACGTTCCGGTGACCTACCGCGTGCCCATCGCCGTAAATCCCTCCACTCCCGTAGCCGGCGGTGGGAAAGTGGATTATATCGACGTGAAACCCAACACGCGCTACACGATGCACATCAGCGAGGTGACCGAGGCCGAGATCACCGCTATCTTCGAGATTGAAGACTGGACTTCCGGCGGCGGTGTGGATATCAAGCCCGACAATGACGTGAACCCGGAACTGCTTACCGTGGAGGGCACCCCTCTGAAAACTGCCTGGAATACGGGTGAAACCCATCTGTCCGTTACTACTGACGGTGACCTTACCTTAACGCTGAAAGCTACCGGCAAGGTGCGTGCCGAGCTCGCCCCAATCGGTTCCATCCTGACCCGTGCGGGTGGGGACTGGCTAACAGCCACGGCCGCTTACGACCCTGAATATTCCGAAATCGGCGGTCAAACCCAGACCACTCTGAAGTTCACCGTACAGAACATCGCGGACGCTGTAGTCCCGGTAGCCGTGACGCTTATCAACGAGGCTTCCTCTACCGACGCTGACCTGTATACGGTCCTGACCGTCATCCCTCCTGCGAAAGCCCCCGCTGTCAGCGAGTCTGCAACATATACGGGGAGCCCATACAATACGCTCGATGTGACTACACCGACCGCCACTTTGTATAAAGGTACGGACAGCAAGCTCTACTTCGACGTCGACTGTCCGTTCGGCTCCGCCGTCACTACGGACAAGGCTGCCGCACTAAAAATCACGAAAGTCGCCACCCAGGGCTTGATCGAGACCTACTGTCTCTCCTTTGCCGATGTGACAACGGCTGAGACCAACGCCACGGTTTCCATCGCCAATAACGACGACCCGACACAGAAGACCGATATCACCGTCACGATTTCTGACGGCAGCGTGGTGAAGGCTAATGTGACGGCTACGGAAGCCACCTATACGGCAGCTACCGATGAGCTCGAGATAGCCGCCTCGCCAACGGGAGCCGTCACCCTGACCGTCCCCTCGGTAGCCGGAATGACCCTCAAGCAACTGGACTACAGCTGGTTCACGGTGTCACATACCACCATCTGGGCGGGTGATGGCGCCGATACGAAGAAAGACGTTTTCACCTTCACGTTGAAAAGCGGCAAGACCCCGGTTGAGATCCCTCTGACCTTTGCCAATGCGGTGAAAGGTGGTGGCGATCTGATAGTGAAAGTAACGAAAGCAAACTAAAAAATACAGATTATGAAACATTATTCCTATTTACTGAGTACCCTGTTGCTGGGCGTTGCCCTTTCCTCCTGCGGAGAGACCGCTATGGACCGTCCCGACGAGGGTACGGGCGGAAATACCGTCCCTGAACAACGTGAACTTCTGCTCACGTTGCAAAACAAGCTGTCACTGGCTTCCGTGGGCACTCGTGCCGACATCGCTACCACGGACGAAAAACGTATTGACGCGTTGGATATTTATGTGTTCGGTTCTACAGAGATTGATGGAGAGTATACCTTCCAGGAGAAATTCAGTTACCGGGTGGACGGTTCCCCCGTCTCCGGTGCGGGTACTGTCGATGTGCAGAATGGTGACGGTGCCGCTGCTGTGAATCCTACCGTCCTGCTTCGCCCGAAGAAGGGTCTGTACATCAAGCTCTATTGCGTGGCTAACCACCCGAAACTCTACACCTTGAATGCTGTCACTCCCGCCTACGAGGAGTATACGGCTTTCACCCCGCTGGTTCAGACAAATCCCAGTGACCCCGCCAACAACCAGATCAAGATACCCGGTATCCCTACGGAAGAGACGTTCAAGGGGCTGATGACCACGGTTATCGATCCCGCAGATGTCACTTCGGTGATTGAGCCCGCCCTTGCCATGGTCGGTGCCAACACCGCTGCGATCGACCTTCATGACTTCTCGCTTGCCTCCCGTCTGTACGCGGGCATCAAGCTGACCCGCTCGGTCGCCCGTTTCGACGTGGTGAATCAGGTGGAGACCTCCCGGTTCACGCTGACAGGTGTTGGCATGGGGAACGGGCGCTCTACCACCACACTCTTCCCCCTAGAGGCTCAGGGGGACGCTAACGGCAACCTGATCACCTATCCTTTCCGGGACGTGACCGGTCTGACAGACGTGAATAACGGTGTGCAGACCCCAGTGTTCTACTCGTACGCCAACGATCAGGCGGATGCGGGTTATCTGATCCTGAAAGGCACCTACCAAATGAACCAGACGGATGCTCCTGTGGAGGTGAACTACAACGTGAACTTCAGCCAGATCAAGGACGGTACCGGTTCGTATATCGAGATTAACCCAAACCATCGCTACACGGTTGCGATCACGAAAGCTGACCCTTACCACATCGACTTCACGCTGACGGTTGCCGACTGGGAAGAGGGTAGCGACCTGGGTTCGTACGTCCCAGGTAACGACGTGGCTACGGATGCTATCACAGTGACGGGTGACGGTGTGTATACCGCTCCTACCAAGACCATCAGCTTGGAGAAGACCGTGGGTAAGAAGTTTACCCTGACCACTTACTCGAACGCGGAAGTGGATGCTAAGGTGATCTACTCCGCCGCTGGTAACGCCTGGCTGACAGTGGGTGCCGTTCAGGAGAGCGACTCGGACGATGACCTCTGGAGCAAGAAGATCACTTTGGAAGTTACGGTGAATGCCGGTCCTTTTACGGCTTACCCGGACGCTACGCTTCGGCTGACGAATAAGGCTCATGGCACGACGACGGATATGAAGGTGGAGGGCACCGATGCTCCCTGATGACCTGATAAGAAAGGCCGTAACGATAATCTCTCCGTGAGGAGATGTTTGTTTTGTTTATGTCAACTCCTTCCGGCCCATTGGGGCAGGGGGAGTTGTGTTTTGTATATCATTTATTATAAGCGTATTATACCTTTTTTAAAATAATCTGCTTTGCGGAGGCTGTTTTGCTTGGTACTCTTCAGGGAAAACCGGATATTTGCACTGTTGATCAACGAAACGAGACTATAAAAATGAAATTTAAATCTTTAAAAAGAAACGTAGTATGAGTGTAATTTTTAAAACAGTGCAACGCCCGTCAGATCCGCGCGTTGAGAATTCTCCGAAGAAGTATTATCCGCAACTCATTACATTGGGTCGGTCGGTAAACCTGAAGTTTATAGCACAGAAAATCCAGGACCGTTCATCACTTTCGGTAGGTGACATTAAGAGTACGATTCAGAATTTTGTAGAAAAGCTGAAAGAACAGCTGCTGGAAGGAAAAGCGGTAAACATTGAAGGATTGGGGGTATTTATGCTCGCAGCCAAGTCGAAAGGTGCCGAAAAGAAAGAAGACATCACGGCCAAAAGTGTAGAGGCTGTACGTATCTATTTTCAGGCTAACAAAGAGTTGAAAATTACCAAAACGGCTACCCGTGCGGGTGAAAAACTGGACCTGATCAGTCTGGACGATTACCTGAAAGGAACAACTGATGGAGGAGACGGAGATATCGTAGATGATCCGACGGCATAAAACGGCTGACGGAGAGGTAATGATCCTGTAACAGACGAATAGAAAACAGGATGTGTGTATGGCTTCCGGCCGATTCCCGAAAAAACGGGACGGCCGGGAGCCTTTTTTTACTTCGCTTAGGCTTTTTTGTGTGCAAACATGGAAGGGAACGCTTGTCAGATGGAAGGGAATGATTATCTTTGCAACTTCGAATAAAACTACGGAATAAAATGGTTAAGAAGATAGTAAAAGGCCTTTGGATTTTCTTTGCACTGATGGTGCTGGCAGGAATTGCAGTATTTGCTTCTATCGCCTATGGATGGATTGGATATATGCCTCCTGTGGAAGAATTGGAAAATCCAAATTACAAGTTTGCCACCGAAATTCTTTCGGAGGACGGTAAGGTTTTAGGAACATGGTCGCTTAGTAAGGAGAATCGTGTATATACCTCATATAATGAACTTTCACCTAACATCATCAATGCACTGATAGCAACGGAAGATGTACGCTTTGCCGAACATTCGGGCATTGATGCCAAGGCACTGATACGCGCTGTAGTGAAACGTGGATTATTGATGCAGAAAAACGCAGGTGGAGGTAGTACGCTCTCGCAGCAACTTGCCAAGCAGCTGTTCACAGATGAAGTTGCCAAAAACACTCTGCAACGTCTGTTTCAGAAACCGATAGAGTGGGTGATTGCCGTGAAATTGGAGCGATATTACACCAAAGAGGAAATTCTGAGTATGTATCTCAATAAGTTCGACTTTCTGAACAATGCAGTAGGAATCAAAACGGCTTCCTATACCTATTTCGGATGTGAACCGAAAGACTTGAAAGTTGAACAGGCGGCTACACTGATCGGTATGTGTAAGAATCCTTCACTCTACAATCCGGTACGCTTTAATGAGCGCTCGCGTGGACGACGGAATACTGTACTCGACCAGATGAGAAAAGCCGGATATATCACGGAGGAGGAGTGTGACTCGTTGCAGAACCTGCCGCTGGAGCTGGTGTACCACCGGGTGGACCATAAAGAAGGATTGGCTACTTATTTTCGCGAATATCTGCGTGGTGTGATGACTGCTCCTAAACCCGTTCGCAGTAACTATCGTGGCTGGCAGATGCAAAAGTTCTATGAAGACTCGATCGACTGGGAAATGAATCCGTTGTATGGCTGGTGTGAGAAAAATAAGAAAAAGGACGGTTCGAACTATAACATCTATACGGATGGGCTGAAAATTTATACAACCATCAATTCGCACATGCAGCGTTATGCCGAAGAGGCAGTGGAAGAGCATATCGGAGACTATCTGCAACCTCTGTTCTTCAAAGAGAAGAAAGGACGCAAAAAAGCTCCGTACAGCAATCAATTGACTCAAGAAGAGATTGACCGCATTCTGGACAGGGCAGTGAAGCAGACCAGCCGTTATCAGAGCATGAAAGCAGCCGGGGCCTCGGAAACGGAGATCAAGAAGGCATTCGACAAGCCGGAGCCTATGTCAGTCTTCACATGGCACGGTGAAAAAGATACCATTATGACTCCAATGGATTCCATCCGTTATTATAAACACTTCCTGCGTGCCGGATTTATGTCGATGGATCCGATAAACGGGCAGGTAAAGGCATATGTGGGTGGACCGAACTATACTTATTTCCAATATGACATGGCGATGGTGGGGCGCCGACAGGTGGGATCTACTATTAAACCCTATCTATATGCGTTGGCAATGGAAAACGGATTCTCTCCCTGCGATGAAACACGCAATGTGGAAATCACCCTTATTGATGAAAATGGAAAGCCTTGGTCACCGAAGAATACTTCGAAAGGACATTATGGTGAAATGGTAACTTTAAAATGGGGACTTGCCAACTCAAACAACTGGATATCGGCTTATTTGATGAGTAAACTGAACCCGTATGCGTTGGCACGTCTGATCCACACTTTCGGGGTACGCAATAAAGAAATTCAACCTACAGTATCTCTCTGTCTTGGTCCGTGCGAAATTTCGGTAGGAGAGATGGTCAGTGCTTATACAGCCTTTGCGAATAAGGGAATTCGGGTAGCACCTTTGTTTGTGACCAAAATAGAAGACAGTGAAGGCAATGTGTTGTCCACCTTCTCGCCACAGATGGAAGAGGTGATCAGTGCATCGAGTGCCTATAAGATGCTGGTAATGCTGCGTGCCGTAATCAATGAAGGTACAGGAGGACGTGTCCGCAGGTACGGAATAACAGCCGATATGGGTGGTAAGACCGGAACGACTCAGCGCAACTCGGACGGATGGTTTATGGGATTCACTCCTTCACTGGTATCCGGTTGCTGGGTAGGCGGTGAAGAACGGGATATCCATTTTGACTCGATGAGAGATGGACAGGGTGCTGCGCTGGCATTGCCCATCTGGACAAAATACATGCATAAGGTGTATGCAGACCAGACATTGGGATATGATCCGAAAGAGACTTTTAAACTCCCTGACGGATTTGACCCGTGCAAAGACTTCAGTATTTCGGGGGACAGCATCATAGATGAACCGGCATCGGGACTGGACGATTTATTCAATTAATGTAGTCAGTGATGCACTCCTGTCTGATTTGTATCGGAAGTAATTATAACCGGAAGGAGAATCTCCTTCTTGCCCGCAGGAGGCTGACGGCTCTGTTTCCCTCCATCCGCTTTACGGGTGAGCAGGAAACAAGGCCGTTATTCTTTCGTAATCCGGCATTGTTCTCTAACCAAGTGGCTCGCTTCTATACTGATGCGGACGCCGAACGGGTGGTGAAAGAGTTGAAAACAATCGAAAAGGAGGCTGGAAGAGAGAAGGAAGACAAAAAGAGGGAAAAGGTTTGTCTGGATATCGACCTACTCGTTTTTGATAACCGGGTATTGAAACCGGAAGACTTGAAAAGAGACTATATTCTCAAAGGACTTGAAGAACTGAAGTAGCCTATGGCTCGCAACTAAATATAAGAAATATGAAATTTTTAGGAATAATTCCCGCACGTTATGCTTCTACCCGCTTCCCGGCAAAACCATTGGCCATGCTGGGAGGAAAAACGGTGATACAACGTGTATATGAACAAGTGGCCGGTGTGCTTGATGATGCCTATGTAGCCACGGATGACGAACGGATCGAAGCTGCTGTAAAAGCATTTGGCGGCAAGGTAATAATGACTTCTGTTAACCATAAAAGTGGAACAGACCGCTGTTATGAAGCTTGTACAAAGATAGGTGGGGACTTTGATGTAGTGGTTAACATACAGGGAGATGAACCTTTTATTCAGCCCTCGCAGCTGAAAGCTGTAAAAGCCTGCTTTGAAGATGTGTCTACACAGATTGCTACTTTAGTGAAACCCTTTCCGGCAGATGACGAGTTTGCCGTGCTGGAAAATGTGAATTCTCCGAAGGTAGTACTGAATAAGAACATGAATGCATTGTATTTCAGCCGGTCTGTGATCCCGTACCAACGTAACGCGGATAAAAAAGATTGGTTGAAAAATCACACTTATTATAAACATATCGGACTATATGCATACAGAACAGAAGTACTGAAAGAGATAACTTCACTCCCACAGTCTTCGTTGGAGCTGGCTGAATCATTGGAACAACTTCGCTGGCTGGAAAACGGGTATACCATTAAAGTCGGAATCAGTGAAGTAGAGACAATCGGGATCGATACACCTCAGGATCTGGAAGAGGCAGAGAAGTTTTTACAGAAAAATAATTTATTATGAACCGGACACTTCAACCCGAAATTCAGGAATTAGTTCAGTTCAACATCCTTCCTCCGGAACGTACGGTAATGCCGAATGGAGTACCGTTGACGGTTATCAATGCCGGCGAACAGGATGTGGTACGCGTTGACATTTTGTTTGGTGGCGGACGTTGGCAACAGTCGAAAAAACTACAGGCATTGTTTGCGAACCGTATGTTGCGTGAAGGCTCCCGGAAATATACGGCAGCAGAGATTGCTGAAAGGCTGGATTATTACGGGGCATGGCTCGAACTGTCCAGTTCGGCGGAATATGCATATGTCACACTGTACTCACTGAATAAGTATTTTGCCGAAACGCTCGATGTGCTTGAATCAATTATCAAAGAGCCGCTTTTTCCGGAAAAAGAACTGAATACGGTAATAGATGCCAATATTCAGCAGTATCTGGTTAATACGTCAAAAGTGGATTTTCTGGCACACAGGAGTCTACTGAGGGCACTTTATGGTGAAGAACATCCATGCGGACGCTATGTGGAGGAGACAGACTATCATAACATAACTCCGGACTTATTGCGTGAGTTTTATAATACGTATTATCATTCGGGAAATTGCTATATTTACCTTTCCGGTAAAGTAACGGACGAAATTACCCGCCGTATAGAAGCTGCATTCGGTACGGTTCCGTTTGGCAACCATCAGCAAAGGCTGGTTAAGAAAGAATATCCGTTTGTTGCGGTCCCGGAGAAGCGTATTTTCACGGAAAGAGAAGATGCAATGCAGAGTGCGGTGAAATTGGGAACTACAACTATCTTGCGAACACATCCCGATTATCTGAAACTACGAGTGTTGATCACTCTGTTCGGGGGGTATTTCGGCAGTAGATTGATGTCGAATATTCGTGAAGATAAAGGATATACCTATGGAATTTCTGCCGGGATCATGTTCTATCCGGGTAGTGGCCTGCTTGGCATCAGCACGGAGACAGCGAATGAATATGTAGAACCGTTGATACAGGAAGTTTACAAGGAGATCGATAAATTGCAGAATGACCGGGTGGCACCGGAGGAGCTGGCCATGGTACGTAACTATATGCTTGGAGAGATGTGCCGGAATTATGAATCACCTTTCTCACTGGCTGACGCCTGGATGTTTATCCTTACTTCCGGTTTGGATGATGCTTATTTTGCCCGCTCGCTACAAGCTGTGAAGGAGGTTACGCCGGAAGAAATACGGGAGTTAGCAGGTCGTTATTTGTGCAAAGAGAATTTAAAAGAGGTCATTGCAGGTAAAAAGTTAGCATAAAAAAGCGTCAAAAGAAAGCAGCTTTAGTGTATAAATTGTATATTTGCCAAATGAAAACAACAAGATACATCTATACAGCACTCATTTTAGCGGCTCTTTCGCAAGGGAGTGCTGTCGCACAAAATAAAGGTGGATTCTTCAGTAAAGTGCGGGACACCTTCTCTACTGAAATTAAAATAGGAAACTACACGTTTAAGGATGGCTCCGTATATACCGGAGAAATGAAGGGACGTAAGCCAAACGGTAAAGGTAAGACTGTTTTTAAGAATGGCGACGTTTACGAAGGGGAGTACGTAAAAGGTAAGCGTGAGGGATTCGGAGTTTATACTTTCCCAGACGGTGAACGGTATGAAGGACAGTGGTACCAGGACCAGCAACATGGCAACGGGATCTACTATTTTATGAACAATAACCGTTATGACGGTATGTGGTTTCAGGATTATCAGCACGGGCCGGGAACGATGTATTACCATAATGGAGACGTATATGTGGGTGACTGGGTGAACGACAAACGTGAAGGTAAAGGAACGTACACTTGGAGAGACGGTTCCAAATACGTGGGCGACTGGAAAAATGATAAAAAAGACGGTAAAGGCGTATTGGAATGGAATGACGGTTGTAGATATGACGGTGACTGGAAAAATGATGTCCGTGAAGGTAAAGGAACCTTTGAATATACAAACGGTGAAAAATATGTGGGTGACTGGAAGGACGACTTGCAACATGGAAAAGGTATCTTCTTTCTGGGAGGCGACCGCTATGAAGGTTCATATCTGCAGGGCGAACGTACCGGTTCCGGTATATATTATCATGCTAATGGTGACAAATATGTAGGTAACTTCAAAGATGGCATGCAGGATGGTGAAGGTACGTTTACCTGGGCTAACGGTGCCGTATATGAAGGTGAATGGAAAGATAACAAGCGTAACGGACATGGAACCTATAAATGGAGCAACGGGGATGTGTACGAGGGAGAATGGAAGAATAACCAGCCTAATGGTAAAGGTACTCTTACTTTGACAAACGGTACCAAATATAAAGGTGGATTTGTGAACGGATTGCAGGAAGGCAATGGAGTGGAAGAAGATAAAAACGGGAATCGTTATGAAGGCTTCTTCAAGCAAGGTAAGAAAAATGGACCGTTTGTAGAAACAGATAGTACCGGAAAAGTAATCCGTAAAGGAACTTACAAATTCGGACGACTGGAACAATAGACAGAGCAGAGATAAGCATAAATAAAAAAACGTAGAACTTTCAGTTCTACGTTTTTTTATTGTCCTTTATCCTATCTTTCTTAGATAATGTATTGTGAACTGATGGATTCGTTGTTCATTACACGTTTAATTGTTTCGGCAAACATATCGGCAATGCTCAGCTGTTTTACTTTGACACATTTTTTAGAATAAGGAATGCTGTCGGTGAAGACCATTTCAGTCAGTCCTGACTCCTGAACACGGAATGATGCGGGATCGGACATTACACAGTGACTGGCAATGGCACGTACTGAGTTGGCTCCGGCTTCAAGCATGATGTTGGCGGCTTTTGTAATAGTACCGGCTGTATCAACAATATCGTCAATCAATACTACGTTTTTACCTTTTACATCGCCGATGATTTGCATAGAGGCTACTTCATTTGCTTTCTCACGTGACTTATTGCAGAGAACCAGGGGTACACCCAAATACTTGGAGAATGTACTTGCTCTTTTTGAACCACCGACGTCGGGAGTTGCAATTACGAGTTCTTCCAGCTTCAATGACTGAATATAGGGGAGGAACACGGCCGAAGCATACAAGTGATCCACCGGAATATTGAAGAAGCCCTGAATCTGGTCTGCGTGCAAATCCATTGTGATCAGACGATCGATGCCTGCAACTGAAAGCAGGTCTGCTACCAGCTTTGCGCCGATAGAAACACGTGGTTTATCTTTTCTGTCCTGACGTGCCCATCCGAAATAGGGGACAACGGCAACGACGCTCTTTGCAGACGCTCTTTTGGCTGCATCGATCATCAGAAGAAGTTCCATCAAATTGTCAGAATTAGGGAAAGTGGACTGAACCAGGAATACGTGTGCGCCACGAATTGACTCTTCATAAGAAACTGCAAATTCACCATCAGCAAAGTGGGTGATATTCATGTTTCCCAAAGGACAATTGAGGCTTGCGCAGATTTTTTCTGCCAGGTATCTCGAATTAGTTCCCGAGAATACCATAAAGGGTGCTTTTTCGCTCATTGTGTGTAATAGTTGTTACCTATTGGTTATAATTTGCGCGCAAAGGTATGAATTATCTGGGCATTTTAAAAGACTTATTGTAGAAAAAATTGTAGTTTTGCTACCTGAACACTAATTGTATCCGAAAAGAAATGAATCCGCGTTTGCCTATAGTGCTTTTTTGTGTGTTGTTGCTGACGACATTCTTCTCTTGTGTCGATACAGCTCCAACCAAGGAGGTACAGCATATCGATTCGCTAAACCAACTGGCATATACTTATCGATATAGAAATCTGGATTCTTCTTGCCGGGCTGCGTCGCAGGCCTATAAAGAGGTTAGCATGTACCAGCAGGGAAAAGCGGAAGCTTCTAATAATCTTGCTTTCTGCGCTTTCATGCGGATGGATTTTGATAATGCGGAACGTTTGTATAAAGAGGTCTACAATCTGACGAAAAATGAACTGGAGCTTTTGATTGCTGATATCGGACTGATGAAAATTTATCAGCGGACAGCTATGAATAAAGAGTTCTATGATTACAGGAATAGTGCAATCCGGAGAATGAAGCGGATTGATGAAGAAAGTAACCTGTTTATAGATCGTCACGAAAGTGCCCGGTTGAATTATGCTTTTACAGAGTTTTTTATCGTTTCAGCGGTTTATTACTACTATCTGCAACAACGTGCCGAGGCGATGGCTTCGCTGAACGAAATACGGCAAAACGAGGAGTTGGCAGCCGATACAAACCAAATTCTCTATTTTCATTATATCAAAGGTTCAGCCGGTTTATGTGAGGGGAAAACACCGGAAGACCGGAAGCTTGAAGAGTTTGATGAACTGTATACCACTTGGAAAATGGCATCGGAGCAAGGATATTTATACTTCGAAGGAAATGGCTTGCAGGGGCTTGCCAATCTGATGGCATCTCCGGGTAGTTATGAATTATTCCTGAACAGGCGTTCGCATGCTCTGACAAGATTCGGTATGCCTGTAGATTCATTGTTGCCGTTGAGATTAGGACAAATGGCACTGGAACGTTTTCGCAAATATAACGACCTTTATCAAATAGCGGGTGCCTATGTATCAATCGGCAAATATCTGAATGCTCATGGGCGCTATGCAGAAGCGCTGGACACGTTGGCAAAAGCGTTGGATTGCGTGAACCAGCACCATATAACATATTACCATTCTGTAGCAGATACACTTGATAAACTGGAGGTGTTTGTCCCAAACAAAGATGTGGCATATACTGAAGTAACCTGGCTTGGGAAAGAAAAGGTGAAAACTGTGCCGGAATGGATCTCCAGAATACGTGAACAGTTGAGTGTGTCATTTGCGTGTCTGGGTATGAAACCGGCTTCGAATTATAATAGAAATGTCTATCTGGATATCTTGCGATATACCCGTCAAGACAAGGAACTGGAGAGTCGTTACCTGTCTCTGGAACAAGAATCCAGACAGTTGAATGTGGTATTATTTTTCGTAGTTATAGGGCTCGTACTGGTTGCTGTCATGTTTTGGCTGTTCAACAAAAGATCGAAAGTACGAAACCGCATCCATATTGCCCGTTTGAAACAAACATTGGATGTCTGTCAGAAAATCACCGCTTCTATCCCGGCTGATGTGGCGGATGAAAGTGAGATTGTACGTGCCATCGCCGGATCGATATTGCCGGATATGGAACAATTGTTTAGTGCGACAGGAATCAGAATCGGGGTGAGGGATGAAGAAGCTGGAGAAATTAAGTTTGACGAAGAATGTGAAAGTGAACAGGAAACTGAAGTAAAGCCGGGTAGCGAGATTGGTATAAGAGCCGACTTTAATTTATATGTACCCGATAAAACAGATCCTATCGGTATTTTGATTCTCTTTACCCGCCATCGGCTGAATAAAGACGAACAGGCGTTGGTGAAAGTAATAACTCCTTATATTGCTTGGGCATTAGACAATGGAATGACATTTATTTCATTGGGTGATGAACGAAATAAGCTGGAAAAACAAAGGTATGTTTATGAACAGCACATCGCCGGAAACAAACGTCAGAACCTGATAAAAAAATCCTGCCTGGCTATCGTAGACGGAATCAATCCGTATATAGATCGGATTATTAACGAAGTCCACAAGCTGACGGAAAAAGGCTTTATTAATGACGACCGGATAAAAAAAGAGAAGTACCAGTACATTGACGAACTGGTCACTACTATCAATGAATACAATGATATATTGGCGTTGTGGATTAAAATGAGACAAGGTTCACTTAGCCTGAATATTGAAAATTTTGAGCTGAACGAACTGTTTGAGTTAATAGGCAAAGGGCGTAAAGCTTTTGAAATGAAGAAGCAGAGGCTTGAAATAGAACCGACAGGGGCATTGGTAAAGGCGGATAAAGCTCTGACCTTGTTTATGATTAACACACTGGCCGAGAATGCCCGCAAATATACCCCGGAGGGAGGTACCGTGAAGATATATGCTGGGACGACCGATGAATATGTGGAGATTTCTGTGGAGGATAACGGACGGGGACTTTCGTCTGAAGATATAACGAAAATTATCGGTGAGAAAGTCTATGATTCTCAATCGATAGGGATGAAAGAAAGTACGGATCAAGAAGAACTGAAACGCAGTAAAGGCAGTGGGTTCGGACTGATGAACTGTAAGGGAATTATTGAGAAATACAAAAAGACCAACGACTTGTTCAGGGTGTGTACATTTAACGTAGAGAGCACACCGGGTAAAGGAAGTCGCTTCTATTTCCGGTTGCCTCCCGGGATACGTAAGATCTTCGGGATCTGGCTATACCTGATCATATCTTGCAGTTTCTTCTCTTGTCAGGATGAACCGATGCCGGAGAAACTGAAAGATGTCCCTGTCGACTCCGTAACCTTGGTAGCTGAAGAGGAATACGAACGTTTATTAGACGAAGCTTCCCGCTTTGCTGATACAGTGTACTATTGTAATGTGATAGAAAATTTTGAACTCGCTTTGCAGTATGCCGATTCGGCACTAAACCGACTGAATGCACATTATAAAAAGTATGCTCGCCATCCTCAACGATATATGAAACTGGTGGGGAGTGGAGTACCGGCCGAACTGGAATGGTGGGTGGAACCGTTCAATACCGATTTCCATGTGATATTGGATGTGCGAAACGAAGCGTCAGTCGCTTTCTTAGGTCTCAAAAAACTGGATGCATATAATTACAATAATGTCGCTTATACGGCATTATATAAACTGACTGGAGAAGATCAGTCTCTGGAAGGTTATTGCCGTCAACTGGAACGGTCGACTACTAATAAGACAGTAGGGATTATTTTGTGTATTCTTTTGTTAGTGGCTTCTCTTTGCGGCTATTATCTTTTGTACATGCGCAAACGGCTCCTGAACCGCCTGAATCTGGAGCAAGTCCTGGAGATTAACAAAAAAGTATTTGCCTCTTCACTGACACGTACGCAAGAATCGGCAGAAGCTTTGCAACGCGAAGAAGATACGCTGAAAGAGATACCACAGAGAATTGTAAATGAAGCTTTTGATTCGGTAAACGAACTTTTGACCATAGAGAGGTTAGGCATTGCTGTATATAACGAAATGGGACATCGGCTTGAGTTTGCTTCCAGTCCTCGCATGAATGTGACTCCGGAAATTGTACAACAATGTTTTGACTGTCAGTCTTATCTTTCGGACAAAGACATGCAAGCATTGCCTTTGCTGGTCGATGCGGGAGGTGAACATCAGTGTGTGGGTGTATTATATTTGGAAAGGCAGGAAGAAAGCATGCAAGAGGCAGACCGCCTGCTGTTTCAATTGATCTCCAGATATGTAGGCATTGTGGTCTTTAATGCAGTTGTCAGGCTTGCTACGAAATACCGCGATATTGAAGCAGCACATGAAGAAACAAGAAGAGCTTCATGGGAAGACAGTATGCTGCATGTACAGAACATGGTACTGGATAATTGCCTTTCGACCATTAAACATGAAACGATTTATTATCCGAATAAAATCAAACAGATCATCGGCAGGTTGAATGTGCAGTCCCTCTCAGAAGAGGAAGAGAAGGAGAGTGTAGAGACCATTAGTGAGCTGATAGAATATTATAAAGGTATTTTTACGATATTGAGTTCGTGTGCTTCACGTCAGTTGGAAGAGGTTACATTTCGGAGAACAACAATTCCGGTTGCCGATATAATGGCATATGCCGGTAAGTATTTCAAGAAAGCTGGTAAAGGGGGTGCTAATAAGATAACGATGGCTATAGAGCCTCTTGAAGCTAAAGTAATAGGAGATATCAATCAATTGCGTTTTCTTATGGAAAACCTGATTGATGAAGCCCTCTCTTTCCATCAGGATGGAGAGTTGATATTAAAAGCTGTCGCAGACGGAGAATACATTCGTTTCCTGTTTACAGACAGAAGACGTGAAAAACACGTAGAAGAACTGAACCTGTTGTTTTATCCGAATCTGGCACGTATGACTTCGGGGGAAAAAGGTGAGTTGCGCGGAACTGAATACTTGATATGCAAACAAATTATCCGTGATCATGATGAATTTGCCGGAAGACGCGGTTGTCGCATCAATGCCGAACCAGCACAGGGGGGAGGATTTACAGTCTATTTTACTGTACCTAAAAGATAAGAAAACTAATATACATAGATAATAGTATGGAAGAAAAGAAATTTAAAGTAATTATTGTAGAAGACGTCAAACTGGAACTGAAAGGAACCGAAGAAATATTCCGTCATGAAATACCGAATGCCCAGGTAATTGGTACGGCAATGACGGAAAATGAATTCTGGCCTTTGATGGAGACTCAGTTACCCGATATGGTATTGCTGGATTTAGGGTTGGGAGGTTCTACGACGATCGGTGTCGATATTTGCCGGAACATATTTAAACGCTATCCAGGGGTGCGGGTGCTGATATTCACAGGAGAAATTCTAAATGAAAAGTTATGGGTAGACGTATTGAACGCCGGAGCAGATGGAATTATATTGAAAACAGGTGAATTACTGACCAAAACAGATGTGCAGGCTGTGATGGATGGCAAAAAACTGGTATTTAATTATCCAATTCTGGAGAAGATTGTCGAGCGGTTTAAAAAATCGGTTGCCAATGACGCTAAACGTCAGGAAGCTGTCATAAGCTATGATATCGATGAATATGACGAACGGTTTCTCCGCCACTTGGCCTTAGGATATACCAAAGAGATGATAGCTAACCTGAAGGGTATGCCTTTCGGAGTGAAATCACTGGAAAAACGGCAAAACGATTTGATTGGGAGGTTGTTTCCGCAAGGTGAACGGGTGGGAGTAAACGCAACCCGGCTGGTGGTTCGTGCATTAGAACTTCGCATTATCGATCTGGACAATCTGGAAGCCGATGAAGAGTAAATGGCGCATTCCGCATCCGGCAACGATGTTCTTCCTGTTTACGCTGGCAGTCATCTTTTTATCCTGGATATTCGATATCTATGGACTAAGGGTACAGCTTCCGCAAACAGGAGCGGAAATTCGTGTGCAGAGTCTGCTGAGTCCGGAGGGGATTCGCTGGATGTTGCGGAATGCGATCACTAACTTTACTGGGTTTGCACCGCTGGGCATGGTACTGACAGCAATGTTTGGCATCGGAGTAGCCCAACATTCCGGATTTATCGATGCTTGTATCCGACAGGGAGTGAAGAACCGGAGAAACACTAAAAAAATAATTCTTTGGGTGATTATCCTGGGATTGTTATCGAATATAGTGGGGGATGCAGGTTATATCATACTACTGCCGATAGCAGCTACTCTATTCTATTCGGTTGGATTGAATCCGGTAGCAGGAATCATCACTGCATACGTATCGGTATCTTGTGGCTACAGTGCCAATGTGATGTTGAGTACAATGGATCCGTTGATAGCCCGTACCACACAAGAGGCGGCCATCGACTCCGGAGTATATCAGGGAAACACAGGACCTTTATGCAATTATTATTTCATGTCTGTTTCTACATTTATTATTGGAGCTATTATTTATAGAATAACCTGTAAACAACTGATTCCTTCTTTGGGAGAATATGAAGGAATGCAAATATCTGAGGTCTATAAACAACTCTCACGGAAAGAACGTCGGGCTATGACTATGGCAATCGTAGTAGGGATGATCTACGCCTCAATCATACTATGGGCTACTTTTTCATCTTGGGGTATTTTGCGGGGAGTAAATGGAGGACTGATACGTTCACCTTTCATTATGGGCATTTTATTCTTACTATCGTTGGGAGCTGCAATCATGGGAATGGTCTACGGATTTAGTTCCGGACGTTATCGTACGGACGGAGATGTAATAGAGGGACTGGCAAAACCGATGAAGTTATTGAGTGGCTATCTTGTCATTGCTTTTTTTGCTGCTCAGATGTTTGCTTGCCTTGAATATTCACATCTTGATAAATGTGTGGCTATCATAGGGGCCAATTTGCTTTCTTCGGTGCAAGCAGGTCCATTATGGACTCTCATCCTGTTTATATTGTTCACTGCTGCAATCAATCTGATTATGGTTTCTGCGACTGCCAAGTGGGCCTTTATGGCTTTTATCTTCGTACCTGTATTTGCACGGATGGGGATTGAACCGGATATGACGCAATGCGCTTTTCGGATAGGTGACAGTGCGACGAATGCCATTACCCCATTTATGTTTTATATGCCTTTAGTATTAACCTATATGCAACAATACGATAAACAGACCACTTATGGTTCGCTTTTAAAATATACCTGGCGATATTCTGTATATATATTGATAGGCTGGACTATGTTACTTTTTATTTGGTATTTAACTGGCTTACCTTTAGGATTATAGAATAGTGTGATGAAAATGTAAGTAAAAAAAGTCATAGATTCTTTTGGAGATTTCAGAAAAAGCACTACCTTTGCACTCGCAATCAAGGATGGTTCCGTAGCTCAGCTGGATAGAGCAACGCCCTTCTAAGGCGTGGGTCAAGCGTTCGAATCGCTTCGGAATCACAACGTAAAGGCAAGTAGTCTGTAAAAAGACTGCTTGCCTTTCGTCATTTTTCTGGCTATCAGACACTTAGTACTATATCGTTTCAGATCAAAATCGTGCGAATTTCTTCAAAAAGGTAGAAAACATGCCTAAATAGGGGCATGGTAGAAAGAATTTAGAAAACAACTAAAGTAGTGGATGGAAACAAGTAAAGCCATCTGGATGTTATATAACCAATATTAATGAAATACTAACTATTAACTACTAAACCATGTGTTTTCATAATTCAATGTCTGCCAAAGCTATAAAACTGGCTGCACGTTACGGACGAAAATCTGATATCATTGAGATATATCGGGATGTTCTTAACGAACAATATCACATTAACGCCTTTAACTTTCCCAAATATCCGATTATCACTGCATCTGATGAGATACAGGTATTCAATTGGGGACTTATTCCCTTTTGGGTAAAGACAGAAGAGGATGCTGAAGAGATGCGTAAAATGACCTTAAACGCAAGGGCAGAAACAATATTTGAAAAGCCGTCGTTTCGTGAATCTATAATGAGGAAAAGATGTATCGTTCCCTCTACTGGATATTTTGAGTGGAGACATGAAGAGAGTAAGAAGACTCCTTATTATATTTATGTTAAAAATGAATCCATCTTTTCAATGGCAGGCATTTATGACATCTGGACAGATAAGGAATCGGGTAGGCAGCATGCTACTTTCTCCATCATAACGACTGCTACAAATTCGTTGACGGATTACATACATAACACTAAACACCGAATGCCAGCTATTTTGTCACCGGAAGATGAAGAACAGTGGCTGAATCCTGAATTATCCCGCGAGAATATTGAATATTTCTTTAAACCATATTCTTCAGATGAAATGGGGGCATACCCAATAGGTAATGATTTTATAAAGAAAATGCCAACGGACAAAAGTATTTTGCAGCGGGCATAAAGTTGGTGTACGGTTTCCGGAATGTTATCGGATTGGTATTTTATTACCTTTTTTAACACAAAAATAACTATCGTTACTGACTTTTCAAAAAAGTCAAAAGATAAAAAAATATATTGTGTTTACATAAGATTCGTGTTACATTTGAACGATAAACAATTAAAAAACACAATAACCATGAAAAAAATTATTTTATTACTTGCTTTATGTTTTACCGCAAATTATTTCTTTGCGCAGACTACTGATCCGAATCAACTGAAGAATGAAGGTAATGACGCTTTGAATGCAAAAAATTATGCTGTTGCTTATGAGAAATATAGCGAATACCTGAAATTAACTAATAATCAGGACTCTGTTACTGCATACAACTGTGGCGTATGTGCGGATAACATAAAGAAATATAATGAAGCTGCCAACTATTTTGATATTGCAATTAAAAAAGGGTACAACTTAGCAAATGCATATATCGGTAAATCGGCTGCCTATCGTGATATGAAGAATAATAAGGAGTATATTGCTACATTGGCAGAAGGTATCAAAGCTGTTCCAGGCAATGCAACGCTTGAAAAGTTATATGCAATATACTATTTAAAAGAGGGGCAGAAATTTCAGCAGGCAGGCAATATTGAAAAAGCAGAAGAGAATTATAAACATGCAACTGACGTGAGCAGTAAAAAGTGGAAGACTGATGCTTTATATAGCTTGGGAGTTTTGTTCTATAACAATGGAGCAAGTGTTCTGCAGAAAGCAACTCCTTTAGCAAATTCGAACAAAGAAAAATATGCTTCCGAGAAAGCCAAAGCAGATGCAGATTTCAAAAAAGCCGTAGACTACCTGGGAGAGGCAATTACCTTGTCACCCAATAGAACTGAAATCAAACAGATGCAAGATCAAGCAAAAGGAATGATAAAATAAAAAGATTATCCTGAAGATAGAAGAGAATGGGGTTGCTAAAATCAGCAACCCTATTTTTTTGTATGCATCTGTTTTTTATTGTAAGTTTGTCACTTGAACTAAACAGTGAAAAAAAGAATGATGCAATCCTATAGTAAAAATGAAGCTATCGACCGTATAAATAAACTGGCCAAAACAGGAAAAGCGTTTCTGTTTATTATAAACTATAAACAAGATTGTTCTTTTGTAGAGCAGATAGATAATATAGACCCGTCTGAGCTTCTTTATAATCTGAATGGCTTTAGCAACTGTACGTCTGTACCTATACCTTTACAATCTCCTATAACATGGAGGCCGACCCCAATATCGCTTGTACAATATAAAACTTCGTTCGATATTGTACGCAGAAATATTCTGGGAGGAAATAGTTTTTTAACGAATCTCACCTGTATAACTCCGGTCGCTACAAATTTAGGATTGGAAGATATTTTTTATCATTCTCAAGCTTTATACAAACTTTGGCTGAAGAATCGCTTTGTCGTTTTTTCCCCAGAGATATTCATTCGTATAGAGAATGGGAAGATTTGTTCTTATCCTATGAAAGGAACAATGGACGCAACTTTACCTTCCGCCTTGGAGGTATTGATGGAGGATGAAAAGGAGGCGGCAGAACATGCCACAATTGTTGATCTGATACGGAATGATTTGAGTATGGTGGCAGATTGTGTAGCTGTAACCCGTTATCGCTATGTAGATACTCTCCATACAAATCACGGCCCTATTTTACAGACCAGTTCGGAAATCAGTGGGATTTTGCCGAAAGATTATGTTTCCTGTTTGGGAGATATTCTTTTCAAGCTTCTCCCTGCCGGTTCCATTACGGGAGCCCCAAAACATAAAACGATGGAGATAATAGAACAGGCGGAAAATTATGATAGAGGGTTTTATACTGGCATTACCGGATACTATAACGGAAAAAAGTTGGATAGTGCCGTCATGATTCGTTTCATTGAAGAACAAGATGGAAAAATGTTTTTTAAGAGTGGAGGAGGGATTACCTGTAAAAGTGACTTAGAAAGTGAATATAATGAAATGAAGCAGAAAGTTTATGTGCCAATTTATTGAAACAATACATATAGAGAGAGGAATAATATATAATCTGGATTATCACACGAATCGGATGAACCGGACACGTGCAGTTTTCTGGCCGGAACAGCCAGCGTTAGAGCTATCGAAATACCTTTATCCTGTATCAAGCGAAGGAGTGATGAAGTGCAGAGTAATCTATGGTCGCGAAATAGAGGAGATTACATATACGTCTTATCAGATACGTCCGGTACATTCTTTACAGATTGTTTATTCGGATGATATCGATTACACTTACAAAAGTACAGACCGGAGTGTAATTAATGAACTTTTCGCTCGCAGACAGGAACAAGACGACATACTAATTGTCAAGAATGGACTTCTGACAGATACATCTATAGGTAATATTGCTCTTTTCGATGGAAATGAATGGTATACCCCAAAACAGCCTCTCCTTAAAGGTACCCGAAGAGCATCATTGTTAGCTATGAATCTAATCAAGGAAAAAGAAATAACCGTAGAGCGGTTGTTTGAATACTCTCAAATCTGTTTATTCAACGCAATGATCGACTTTGGTAAGATAAAGATTGATGTCAATCAGGATCTCATACGGATATAACGATTATTAACAAGTTTATTTCTGGTCTGTTTGAACAAAACCTCTTTGGGGCATGTTATATAGATGTGTTTTTCATAGTATTAGATATAAGATTAATTAAAGAGATTGTACCAGCTTGTGATAAGTAAGTACGTCAGAAACAGAGGCGTCTGTTTTATTGATAAATGTGTTAAAGTGTCGGCTCTTTGTAGCCGACACTTTTTTTATACCTGTTTTTCGTCCATTTTATGGATAGTTACAAATAATTCTTATATATTTGTGGGATATAAACAGAAAAGAATGACACAATGAGTAATATACCTGTTATCTTTCGTTTTTTAAAAGACCTTACTGCGAATAACAATCGTGAGTGGTTTAATGAACATCGGGGTGAATATGAAATAGCCCGCATAGAATTTGAAAACTTCCTTTCTTCCGTAATTGCCCGTATTTCACTCTTTGACGAAAGTATCCGTGGCATTCAACCCAAAGATTGTACCTATCGTATTTACCGGGACACCCGTTTTTCTTCTGATAAAACTCCTTATAAGAATCATTTCGGAGGATATATTAATGCGAAAGGGAAAAAATCCAATCATAGTGGTTATTACGTACATATACAACCAGAAGGTTGTATGCTGGCCGGAGGTAGTTTATGCCTGCCACCCAACGTTTTAAAAGCATTGCGTCAATCTATTTATGATAACATTGACGAGTATCGTTCGATTGTGGAAGATCCTGAATTCAAAAAGTTCTTTCCAGTTGTCGGTGAAGATTTTCTAAAAACTGCTCCTAAAGGTTTTCCTAAAGATTTCAAATACATTGATTATTTGAAACCTAAAGAATTTACTTGTGCTTATTCTGTGCCAGACAGTTTTTTCCTGGCTCCTGATATTCTGGATAAAACAGAAGAGGTGTTCCGGCAATTCAAACGCTTTGCTGACTTTACGAATTTTACTATCGATGATTTTGAATAACGATTGGATAGTTATATCCTGAATGACTCTAAAAACAAATTCTGAAACACAATAATACATCCTTTTTATGGAAAAGACTCTTAATCTGATTAAAAATGATCCTTGGCTGGAACCTTACAAAGACGCTATCGTCGGACGTTTTGAACATGCCATGGATAAGAAGGCCGAATTGACCAATGGGGGAAAATCTACGTTGTCGGACTTCGCTTCCGGATATCTTTATTTCGGTTTACATCGCACTGATAAAGGATGGATATTCCGTGAGTGGGCACCAAATGCGTCGCATATTTACATGGTAGGTACATTCAGTAATTGGGAAGAAAAACCTACTTATAAACTAAAACGCCTGAAAAATGGTAACTGGGAAATTAAATTGCCTGCTGACGCTATCAAACACGGCGATCTATATAAATTACATGTATACTGGGAAGGTGGTCAGGGAGAACGAATTCCCGCTTGGGCTAACCGGGTCGTGCAGGATGAAAACACCAAAATATTCAGTGCCCAGGTATGGGCACCGGAGAAGCCATTTAAATTTAAAAAGAAAACCTTTAAACCCAGTACCGATCCATTGCTGATTTACGAATGCCACATCGGTATGGCACAGCAAGAGGAAAAAGTTGGAACATATAATGAATTTCGCGAGAAAATTTTGCCACGCATTGCCAAAGAGGGATACAATTGTATCCAGATTATGGCCATACAGGAGCATCCATATTATGGTAGTTTCGGTTATCATGTGTCAAGTTTCTTTGCGGCATCATCTCGTTTCGGCACTCCAGAGGAACTCAAACTGTTAATTGATACAGCTCACGAACTGGGTATTGCCGTTATTATGGACATTGTTCATTCGCATGCCGTAAAAAATGAGGTAGAAGGGTTGGGCAACTTTGCAGGTGATCCGAACCAATATTTCTATCCGGGCGGACGCAGAGAACATCCGGCATGGGATTCACTTTGCTTCGACTATGGTAAAAACGAAGTAGTGCATTTCTTGCTTTCAAACTGCAAATACTGGCTGGAAGAGTATCGCTTTGATGGATTCCGTTTTGATGGTGTCACTTCTATGCTCTATTACAGCCACGGATTGGGCGAGGCATTCTGTAATTATGGAGATTATTTTAATGGGCATCAGGATGGCAATGCCATCTGTTACTTGACACTGGCTAATGAATTGATTCATGAAGTGAATCCTAAGGCTATTACCATTGCAGAAGAGGTATCCGGTATGCCGGGACTTGCCGCCAAAGTGGAAGACGGAGGGTATGGATTTGACTATCGTATGGCTATGAATATCCCCGACTATTGGATTAAGACCATTAAAGAAAAGATAGACGAAGACTGGAAGCCATCCAGCATGTTTTGGGAAGTAACTAACCGCCGACAGGATGAGAAGACAATCTCATATGCCGAAAGCCATGATCAGGCGTTAGTAGGAGATAAGACAATCATATTCCGCCTGATTGACGCCGACATGTACTGGCATATGCAGAAGGGCGATGAAAACTATATGGTTCATAGGGGCATTGCTCTCCATAAAATGATTCGTCTACTTACGGCAAGTACGATCAACGGTGGATACCTGAATTTTATGGGAAACGAATTCGGACATCCGGAATGGATTGACTTCCCGCGTGAAGGTAACGGATGGTCATGTAAATATGCTCGCCGCCAGTGGGATTTGGTTGATAATAAAAACCTGACTTACCATTACTTAGGTGATTTTGATGCTGACATGCTGAAAGTAATCAAGAGCGTTAAAAACATTCAGCAGACTCCTGTACAGGAAATTTGGCATAACGATGGTGACCAAGTACTGGCATACCAACGTAAAGACTTGATTTTTGTGTTCAATTTCAATCCGAAACAATCATTTACTGATTATGGATTTTTGGTAACCCCCGGAACTTATGAGGTAATATTGAATACAGACAACGTAGTTTACGGAGGCAATGGCTTGTCAGATGATAGTGTGAAGCATTTCACATTACCCGATTCTTTGTATAAAAAAGAAAAGAAAGAATGGTTGAAACTCTACATTCCTGCGCGAACAGCAATGGTATTGAAAAGAACCAAATAAAAATGGGAATAAACAGATAAAAAAACAGCCCTTGCACAGATTAGATTGCAAGGGCTGTTTTATATTCAATTAAAATTTAATCTTCAGTATTTTACCGGTATATGCTCCTAAAGCTATTTCTGTGGCTTTATAAGGCAATAAACAGACTACTTCTTCTTTATCGGTCATTAAATCGGTTGCTTTGTATGAGTCAAATTGGGGAATCTGCAAAAAATCGAAGGCGTGAGAAGGTACATTAATTGCAACATTTACCGATTGATTATCAAAATTTACGACTACAAACAGCAATTCATTTTTATACTTACGCATGAAAGTATACTGCTTATGTTCATTAAATCTCCATCCATTTTCATTGGCATACATCAAATCAAAAAATACACCTTTTGATATTGCTTGCTCTTCATTACATAGAGTCAAAACCTTATGGTAAATTGCATATAAATGCTTTTGTTCTTCAGTTAGCATTTTTCCATCAAATTTACCTTCGTTACGCCAACGCCGAATGGTGTCTACACTCCAATAATCGAAAATAGTGGTTCGTCCGTCACGTCCGCTGAATCCTTCACTATCCATTCCCATTTCTCCGAACTCCTGACCAAAATAGATCATCATCGGATTCGTATTCATGCAAGCTGATACGATTAGTGCGGGAATGCCCTTACGTGGGTCTCCGGCAAAGAAATCAGATGCAATGCGCTGTTCGTCATGATTCTCAAGGAAGTTAAGCATCCGCTTTTCAATCCCCCCCAAAGACTGCCAACTACGGGTGATGGCAGTTGCTGAATCGTAACCACAAGCCACGTTACGCAAGGTATCATACAGTCCTACTTTATCATAGAGATAATCGAACTTACCACGAAACAGATAATTTTTATATTCGTGAGGATTGTATACTTCAGCAATAAACAAAATATTGGAATAGGTTTGTTTCACTTGTGGAATAGCCCATTCCCAGAACTCTACCGGAACCATTTCAGCCATATCACAACGGAATCCATCAATGTTCTTGGAAGCCCAGAAAAAAAGAATATCCAACATTTTAATCCAGGTATCCGGAGTCGGTGAAAAATGACAGGTTCCTCCATTTTGATAATCTACTCCATAATTCAGCTTTACAGTTTCATACCAGTCATTTATATTCGGGTAAGCATCAAATCGATTGTTACCAGTTGCTTTGGCAGGAAATTCACGATAAGGTTCCACAGCGTTTCCTGTCATATCAAACTGACCGTGCAATTCCGATTGTGGAATATAATAAAAATTATTGTATGGACTGAACGAGTAATTAGGATCATCGTTGGCTCCGAGTTGGCTGGTACCATCCGGCTGTGCATCCGAATGATATTGGCGCGCTACATGATTCGGAACAAAGTCGATAATCACTTTTAGTCCTGCCCTGTGTGTGCGGTTTACCAAGTTTTCAAACTCTTTCATCCGTCCGGGAACATCAGTAGCCAAATCCGGATCTACATCATAATAATCCTTAATGGCATAAGGAGAGCCCGCTTTGCCTTTTACAATAGCCGGATGATCCGGTCGGATATTATATCTTCTGTAATCACTCTGAGTAGCGTGTTCGATAATACCGGTATACCAAATATGAGTCGCTCCGAGCTTTCTGATCTCACCCAAAGCTTTGGCTGTGAAATCAGCCATTTTTCCACAACCGTTTTGTAAGATGTCTCCGTTATTGATGCAGTGGTTATTATTATTTCCAAACAAGCGCGTAAACACTTGATAAATAATCATTTTTTCTTCGTTCTTCATTTTTATAAAAGCTATTTAAGATTAACTATTTTAGTTTCCCGATGGCTCTGATAAGCCGCTTCGATTATTCGTATCACATTCAAGATGTCTTGTGCATGCGTTTTCAACGTTTTTCCTAAACACAAGTGTTCATATATATTCTGATAGAAACCACCATAATTACCGGATATACCCGGATATTTCCGGCAGATTTCTTTTCCATTCATTTCTGTATGCAATAATCCCCATTCTTGTTCCGATTCCTCTCCCCAATTAGGGCTGCCAGGCATTTCACCAGCCAATAAGGCAGCTTCTTGTTTGTCGACTCCATATTTGACATACGATCCTAACGTCCCATGCAACATGAAACGTGGTTCGGCTTCCCGCATCAAATAGCTTGCTTTCAGGGTGATCTTCACATCAGGTGCCAAGGAAGGACGTAACAAATGAATTATAAAATAATCATCTACTTTTCCTCCATTACGAAGTACACCCAAATCGGCAAAAACAGCTTCAGGCATTCCGAAAAGCTGAACTGCCTGATCAATCAGGTGTGATCCCAGATTATATGTCAGTCCACCTCCCGATACTCCGGTTTCTTTCCATGTGTTAGGCTTGATGAAGTTTCGGTAACGGGCGAAAGTTGATTCATATTCCACTAAGCGACCTAACAACGACTTATCAAGAATATCATGTACTGTCAGAAAGTCTGCATCCCACCTGCGGTTTTGATACACACTAAGCATTAGTCCTTTTTGTTCAGACAAAGCTATTAATTCTTTTCCTTGTTCTGTAGTAGAAGTAAAAGGTTTCTCAACTACCACGTTTTTTCCGGCTTCAAGAGCCATTCGGGTATATTCATAATGTGTGCTGTCCGGGGTATTAACCACAATCAGATCTATTTCGGGATCCTCTGTCAACTCATTAAAACTACGTACAATCGTTGCTTGCGGATAACGTGCTTTAGAGAGTTCCTTGGTACGCTCTACTATTTTACAAAGTTTGAAATGCGGATTCGTACTGATAAACGGGGCATGAAATACCTGTCCCGACATACCAAAAGCAGCCAATCCGGTTTTTATTATCTCCATATCTTTCCTTTCTCCTCAATCAGTTGATCCAAAACTTCGGAAGCTGTGTTATAGCCTTGCTCAAAAATCTCTTCAGCTTTTTCAAGCTCAGTATTGCTGTAACCCTCCAGATTATAAGGTTCTATTAGTAAATCACAATTATCGCGCTCCGGAAACGTATTGGCGCGAAACATAAAATGATAAGAGCGCATGGCAATACTGACAATATTCATTTTATATTTCTCTGCCATCAGCGGACTGACATTTACTGCCACTACTTTTTCACATTCATTTCGGATGGTAGAAACCGGTAGATTCATCAAAAGCCCTCCGTCCACATAGTGTGTATTTCCTATTTTTACAGGCGTAAACAATACCGGCATACAGCATGAAGCTGCCACTCGTTCGGCTATATTCCCTTTATGAAAATGCATACTGCGCCCATGATCCAGATCAGTGGCGGTGATGATAAGTGGAAGTTTTAAGTCTTCCAGTTTCTGTGCTTTAAGATTCGACTTCAGAAAGTCTATAAATTCTCCCAGTGCAAATAAACCGACTTTGGGAATCACAAGTTTGGTCAAGTCCTGAAATTTATGTCCGGAAAAGTAGTCCAACACTCTATAGGGTTCGTTACCGTCGGCGTAAAAAACTCCGGCCAAAGCTCCGGCACTTACTCCTGAAATGATATCCGGTTTAATATCATGCTCCAATAAGGCCTGGATAACTCCCAAATGGGCAAATCCTTTAATAAAGCCTCCGCTTAAGGCATATCCAATGTTATAAGGTTTTCCGGTTAATGCGTTATTCTCCATTTTCATTTACTTGATTCATATATGTACGCCACGAAATTAGTAAAATAATTAAGAGGGAGAATTGATATAAGAAAAAAACTGGTAGAAAATAGCATTAAAAAGGATAAAATCCGGAAAAGTGCTTCCGGATTTTATTTATTCAAATATAAAAAGCAGATACAGACTACTTTTCAATTATTCTTATTTTTCTTTTTTCGTTTTTTTTAAATCCGGTAAAAACCAAGTTACCAATCCTAATAACGGCATGAATGCACAAACATTGTATACCGCATCGATTCCAAATTTATCGGCCATATTGCCAAGGACAGCAGAGGCGATACCGGCAACGCCAAATGCAAATCCAAAAAAGAGTCCCGAAATCAGCCCTAATTTATTAGGAAGCAGTTCCTGCGCATAAAGCAAAATAGCGGGAAAAGCGGACGATAACATCAGTCCGACGCAAAAACTAAGAAGTACAGTCCATACAAGTCCGGCATGTGGCATCAACAAACTAAACGGTGCTGTGCCAAGGATTGATCCCCAAATTACATATTTGCGCCCGACCTTATCACCGATAGGGCCTCCCATTAATGTACCGATGGCAGTAGCTACCAGAAATACAAATAAGAAGAGTTGTGATTGCTGAATACTTACATTAAACTTATGTATCAGATAGAAAGTATAATAGCTGTTCAGACTCGCCATATAAATATATTTAGAAAAGATCAAGATCATCAGTATCGTAATGGCAAATACTGTTTTGCCTGGAGAGAGCGGGCGTTCAATATAGGTTCTTGCAAGTATAGGACGTTTTTTAAGATGGTTCAGATAGGCCCGGTACCAACGACAAATAGGGAACATTGCACAGATAGCCGCTAAAGCAAGAATTGCAAACAAAGCAATATAATGCCTGCCGTAAGGAGCCACTAACAACGCCACTAACAAAGGGCCTAATGATCCGCCCAAATTGCCGCCCACCTGAAAGAGTGATTGCGCTAATCCCCGTTTTCCTCCTGAAGCTAAAAAGGTGATACGTGATGCTTCGGGATGAAGGACAGAAGAACCGATTCCAATAATAAAAACGGATGCAAGCAACCAGTGTAAATTGGATGCAAAAGCCAGATTCAACATACCTACCAGTGTGAAACTCATTCCGATGGGAAGTGACCATGCTATAGGACGTTTGTCAAAAATAAGACCGGTCAGTGGTTGAAACACGGAAGCGGACATCTGGTAAACAAGAGTTATCAATCCAATCTGAGCAAAACTTAACGAGAGATCTTCTTTAAAGAGAGGATATACAGCCGAAATGACAGCCTGCAAAAGATCATTTAAACAGTGAGAAATACTTAATGCGATCAATATAGGAAATGCAATCCTACGAACCGGTTGGACCTGATTTTGTACCATATATTCTATACCTTATTTAAAATCGGATGCAAAGGTATAAAAAACAAAGAAGTAAGTAGCATAGGAGTGAGTCTAAATTAAAGAATAGCCGAATCGTCAGCGGATGAAAGGGAACTATTATTTTTCATGGGAATAAATCTTGATTTGCTAACTTTTTGTGTATCTTTGGTTCATAAAATAATCTGTTAACCCAAATAATTAATGAAACAACAATCAACGTATGATGAATCAAGAATTATTAATGAGTCCCAACCATCTGGTGACATTTTTGCAAAAGCCTGCTGCTGAATTTACAAAAGCAGATATTATTTCCTATATCCAACAAAATGAAATCCGCATGGTCAACTTTATGTATCCTGCTGCGGACGGACGACTTAAAACATTGAATTTTGTAATAAACAACGCTGCCTATCTGGATGCTATCCTGACTTGTGGTGAACGAGTGGATGGATCAAGCCTGTTTCCTTTTATAGAGGCAGGGAGCAGTGATTTGTATGTAATTCCACGCTTCCGTACCGCATTCGTTGATCCATTTGCAGAATTACCTACACTCGTGATGCTTTGCTCTTTCTTTAATAAAGATGGAGAACCTCTGGAAAGTTCTCCCGAATATACCTTACACAAAGCTTGTAAAGCGTTCACGGAAGTAACAGGCATGGAGTTTCAGGCTATGGGAGAATTGGAGTATTATGTGATTGCCGAGGACGACGGAATGTTTCCGGCAACCGATCAGCGCGGTTATCATGAATCAGGACCTTATGCTAAATTCAATGATTTCCGTACACAATGTATGTCTTACATAGCTCAAACGGGTGGACAAATAAAATACGGGCATTCTGAAGTCGGTAATTTTATGCTTGATGATAAAGTCTACGAGCAAAATGAAATAGAATTTCTGCCAGTCCGTGCAGAAGATGCTGCCGACCAATTGATAATAGCCAAATGGGTTATCCGCAACTTAGCTTACCAATATGGTTATGATATTACATTTGCTCCGAAAATTACAGTGGGCAAAGCTGGATCCGGATTACATATCCATATGCGCATGATGAAAGACGGACAGAACCAGATGCTAAAAGGTGGGATTCTTTCTGATACAGCTCGTAGAGCCATTGCGGGCATGATGCTGCTTGCCCCATCCATCACGGCTTTCGGAAATACAAATCCTACTTCATATTTCCGGCTTGTACCACATCAAGAGGCGCCGACTAATGTTTGTTGGGGCGATCGAAACCGTTCTGTATTGGTACGAGTTCCATTGGGATGGTCTGCTAAGACAGATATGTGTGCGTTAGCCAATCCATTGGAGTTGGACAGCCACTATGATACGACGCAAAAGCAGACAGTGGAAATGCGTTCACCGGACGGATCAGCCGATCTCTATCAATTACTGGCAGGACTTGCAGTGGCCTGTCGTCACGGTTTTGAGATAGACAACGCCTTAACCATTGCAGAGAAGACATACGTTAACGTAAATATCCATCAGAAAGAGAATGCTGATAAACTGAAAAACTTAGCACAACTACCGGATAGCTGTGCGGCATCAGCAGACTGCTTACAGAAACAACGGACTATATTTGAACAGTATAATGTATTCAGCCCTGCTATGATTGATGGCATTATCAGTAGATTACGAAGCTATAATGATGCTACCCTGCGTATAGAGATACAGGGCAAACCGGAGGAGATGCTGGCATTAGTAAGCAAGTACTTCCATTGCGGATAAAGTCCCCCAAAGATCATTTTAATGCGGATTGAGTATCATAGTTCAGTCCGCATTATTTATATTCGCACTTCAAAATGAAATTATATCATGGAAGAAGCAAAAGATTTCAATAAGTATACATCGAAGGTTAACTTTGCCCCCATTACAGATTTTGTACTTCAAAATGGGCAACTTACCCAATATCCAAAAGGAGATTTCTTTTGCCGACAAAATGAATCCTGCAAATTGATGGGGTATGTGGCAGAAGGTTCTTTCCGCTATTGCTGTACCAACAGTCGGGGAGAAAATAAAATTGTAGGCTATACATTCGAACACTCGTTTGTGGGTAATTATCCGGCATTCCGTTTAGGAGATAATTCAAATGTAGATATACAAGCCATTTGTAACTGCACTGTTTATATAGTAAACAACAGACAGTTAGAGGAATTCTATGACCGGGACGACACGAATCTGAAATTGGGCAGACATATAGCTGAAATATTGTTATGGGAAGTATATGAACGGATGATATCGATGTACAGCATGAAGCCCGAAGAACGATATAGGGAGATACTTGAACGTTGTCCCGGACTGTTGAATTTGATTTCATTGAAGGAACTGGCATCCTATCTGATGATATGTCCGGAAACACTCAGCCGTCTTCGAAGAAAGTTAGTACAAAAATAAAATCTTGATTTCAGTCAAGATTCATTTGTTCCGATCCCAATACCTTTGTGTAAGCATTAAAAAGAATAAAAATGAAAAAGGTTATCATAATAGGAGCTACATCCGGGATCGGCAGAGGATTGGCAGAACGGTTTATTCAGGAAGGGAATATGGTTGGCATAACGGGACGAAGGGAAAATAAACTGCAAGAGCTTTGTTCACAAAATAAAAACTGTTTTTATACCATATCAGATGTTACAAAGGAAACTGATACAATCCGGCAACTCAATAATCTTGTGGACAGAATGGGAGGTATGGATATACTCGTGTTCTGTTCGGGGGTAGGGGAACTAAACCCTGAGCTCGATTATAATTTAGAGAGACCGGCTCTTTTGACCAATGTTATCGGATTCACCAATGTGGCAGACTGGGCATTTCATTTTTTCCAGAAACAAGAATCGGGGCATCTGGTTACAATTTCCTCTGTAGGCGGGATGCGTGGTGAAGGAATAGCACCGGCATACAATGCTTCGAAAGCCTATCAAATCAATTATACGGAAGGCTTGAGGAAGAAAGCAGCCAAGCTATCTTACCCCATTCACATTACGGACATACGCCCAGGATTCGTAGACACAGCGATGGCTAAAGGAGAGGGGTTGTTTTGGGTCACTCCACAACAGAAAGCCGTACAACAGATATACCGGGCAATCTTTCGGAAAAGAAAAGTTGTATACATCTCAAGAAGGTGGAGATATGTAGCAATGCTTTTGAGAATAATGCCTGCTTCTATTTATTGTAAAATGTGACAGCAGAAGTAGGGCTCCGGTTTTTCTGACATTTGACAGATTGAGTTATCTACTTTCGTTCGATCTTTGCAGCTCCCGGAATATTTATTAATATGAATGTTATAATAAGACAAATAATATTTTCATATTAATTGTTCCTAATGTCTTCTGCATCAAAAGAATTATCTTTGTAGGCATATACTATAAACCTATAATAGAACGAAATGAGTCCACGTAAATTAATACTTTGGCTATTTGCCTGTACCCTTATAGTATGTGCCCTGCGGGCCGGGTTATTGACAAGTGCAGATCAATATATCTATCATCTGCGGAATATGCATGCTTCGACTTTTGCATATCGGTATGATGATTTTCTACCCTATCTACCGATTGTTGTCATGTTTATATTGAAACTTGCAGGAGTAAAAAGTCGTAGTGACTGGAAACGTATGCTCGTTTCAACTGCATTTGCGTATGTCTTGATGGGAGCAGTAGTCATCTCCATGAAATCATTGGCGGGTGTTCTCCGTCCAGACGGTTCGGATTTTCTTTCCTTCCCTTCAGGCCATACGGCTACTGCTTTTACGGCTGCTACTCTTTTATATAAAGAATATGGCTTCAAGACTCCTTTAGCCACCATTGCCACTTTCCTGCCGGCTGTTGTTACCGGCTTCACACGACAATTAAACAATCGTCATTGGCTAAGTGACGTATTGGCCGGTGCTACCATTGGCATCATGATGGTAGAGTTAGCTTATTTTCTGACAAATTTAATTTTTAGGAAGGAGAGTGACACGCATACTTGTCCTAAATCGTAAGAAATATAATAGGGATTATCCGGTGACGAATAATCCCTATTATATTTCTTAGACTCTGACAGTCAATTCTCTTAAAGTAAAATCAGAAAGCATCATGACTGACATATAGCAGATAGTTGTGTCTCTGAATAAAAATATTATTTTCTCTGGCTAACCAACCTACTGCAAGTGCAACATCTTCAGCGCTGAGGTTAATTTTCCGACTAAGTTCCTGAATAGATATTTTTCCCCTCATTTCATTCAGGGTGCGCCATACTTTGCCGGCGTTTTCTCCAATTGTTTCTAATTCCATTTTACATTATTTGGTTATGTTCCTAATATACAGAAAAACATTCAAATACAGAATTTTTAAGTCATGTTTTTATTCTGGTTTTGCATTTTTTAGTGTAAATCTCAAGTACTCTTTACCGGATAATCCGGCTTTGGAACAAGAAGAGTAAAATAAACCATATTTGTGCAAATAATAAGGGGGATTAACTAAAAAAGGAGTCCGCGATAATCCCGGCCTCCTTTTTCAAACGTTTTTTTCAATCAAACTCTGTTTTATAATCCTTTATTCATGGAGCATTACATAGCCCCAAATCATAGAATCGGAATTACCGATTCTATCCAACAATCTTTTTACCCATTTCATAATCTCAAATTTTTATGTTATACCTTGAAAACATTACAAATGTAAGGGAGAAATATGACGATTGAATTGACGTAGGATAAAAAGGCTGTTTTAAACTGTTTGTTTTTGATGTATGTCAATGATTGCAGGATAATCCTGTTACATCTTATCAAAGAATAACCCGACAAAGAGTAAATGTGAAAATAAATAGTTAAAAGATGGATGAAAACGGAACAAAGTAGATAAAATACCGTCTTATTATAAATGTTATACAACTGATAAAGTGAGGGAGCCGTACACCCTTTATGCGTAGCCATTCCCGAAGGTAGCCGGGAGTATTCTATTTCCTTTGAAAAAGCCCGTACAATTTTTGTACGGGCCTTTTATTATGCAGAAAAGTGATTCAATCGTTATTATCTTCCTCGTCGTCGACCAAATTATTAAGTTCCACTTCCAGATCAACCAACTCTTGCTCCCATATCTTCAGTATCTCTCTGGGGGTATCTTTGGGAGCTTTCTTAATTCTTTCCTGAGCAAGAGATACCTCATGCTCTAATTCCTTGCGCCTGCTCATATCGTTAAGTCTATAAGTTTGATGAATTAAAATGATTTGTTCAAAAACGACCCTTTAATAGGTCCGGTATTTCCGAAGGTTCGCCGGCGACCCTGATTCCTGCAATCTCCAATGCTGAAATTTTTTCGACAGCAGAACCGGAACTTCCGGATATAATGGCTCCGGCATGTCCCATCTGTTTGCCCGGCGGGGCAGATTGCCCTGCAATAAATGCTACTACAGGTTTAGTTACATGTTCACGAATATATGCTGCGGCCAGTTCTTCAGCATTTCCTCCGATCTCACCAATCATAACAATAGCATCTGTTTGAGGATCATTCTGTAACATTTCCAATAATTCACGGAAATAAAGTCCGACAACAGGATCTCCTCCCATGCCGATAGCGGTGGATTGCCCCATACCTTCGGCTGTGAGATGTGACACGATTTCGTAAGTCAGTGTTCCGCTTCGGCTTATCACTCCTATATTGCCCGGACTGAATACCTGTCCGGGAAGAATACCTACCAGACTTTTCCCCGGAGAGATAAGCCCCGGACAGTTTGGTCCAATCAGTTTTGCTCCTTTCTGTTCAGCAAACCGATAGGCTTTTATCACGTCCAGTGTCGGAATTCCTTCTGTAATGCAAATAATCAATCGGATACCTGCGTCGGCAGCCTCCATAATAGCATCAGCAGCAAAACGGGCCGGTACAAAAATAATAGATGTATTGGCCTGTGTGCGACGGACAGCTTCATACATGGTATTGAATACCGGAAAGGTATCATCTACCATTGTGCCTCCTTTTCCGGGCGATGTGCCACCCACTACATTAGTTCCATATTCAGCCATCTTTTTTGCATGAAAGAGTCCGTCCCTGCCTGTAATTCCCTGTACCAGGAGTCGGGTGGATTTATCAATAAGTATGCTCATATCGATTCTTTTTTTAATGATTCTACAGCCATCCGAGTAGCTTCTTCCATTGTTTGTGCTACCTGAAAACGACTATTTTTACTCAATAATTCACGTCCCATACGTTCGTTCGTACCCGTTAGTCGTACAATAATAGGGATATCCGTATGTATCTGGTCAAATGCCTGCAATAGTCCGATAGCCACGTCATCACCTCGGGTGATGCCACCGAAAATGTTGATAAAGACAACCTTTACCTTTTTATCATCCAGCAATAATTTCATTGCTTCTATTACTTTGATAGGATTCGAGCTACCGCCAATATCAAGAAAATTTGCCGGATTACCTCCATAAAGTTTAATCATATCCATGGTTGCCATAGCTAAACCGGCTCCGTTAACCATACAGCCAATTTCGCCATCCATACGGACATAACTGAATCCCCTCTCTTTGGCAATAGCTTCAAGCTTTTCATCTTCTGTAGGTTCTGATAGTTTCTGCAAATCCGAATGACGGTAAAGTGCGTTATCATCAAACACCACTTTCGCATCAATTGCCAGTAATGTACCCGTAGGGGTAAGTACCAATGGATTAATCTCAGCCAGTGAGGCATCCTTTTCAATAAATGCTTTGTAAAGGTTTTGAATAATGGTTGTCATCCGATTGGCCTGCTCTGCTTGTTCGAATAGAGAGAAAGCAAATTTACGTGCCAGATAATCGGGAATCCCGACCAGAGGATCAATGTTGTAACGCATTATTTTTTCGGGATATTGACGAGCCACTTCCTCAATGTCCATGCCACCGGCTGCACTCATGATCAGTACAACAGAACGTGTATTACGATCTATCGTAAAACTGATATAATATTCTGCGGCGATATTGATGGCTTCACTAAGAAGGACTTTGGTTACGGGATATCCTTTAATGGTCATCCCCAAAATCGTTTGAGCATATTGATAGACATCTCTGTCGTTATCGGCAAGTTTTACCCCACCGGCTTTTCCACGGCCCCCGGTCAATACTTGTGCCTTAATTGCGACCCGGTTTACCCCCATACGGTGGTAAGCGGCTACAGCGCCGTCTGCAGTATGGCACAAAGCATGTCTTTCGACAGGTATTCCGTAAGAGGAGAAAATCTCTTTTGCCTGATATTCGTGTACTTTCATTGGACAAATAGGTTTGTTTCTAATTATAACAAAAGCATAGGCAAAAAGGTTGCAAAGCACTTAGGACACGCCAGATATGTCCACCCATCGGATTCACTTGTGCAAAATGGGTATAAAGGCAACTGGATATCTCCTTAAAACCAGAAGGAAGATTGTAAAATCAAGATATCGGATATGTTATTTTAAAAAAGTAACACCGAAACCCTATAGAAAGAGTTTCGGTGTTGTATTATAGGAAAGTCTTCAAAAAGACTTTTATGCAATTCCGTGAGCAGATACTGTAGAGTCGATCTTCTTGATCAGCCCTTGTAATACGGCGCCCGGTCCACATTCTGTGAAGTCGGTAGCACCGTCGGCAACCATATTCTTTACGGTTTGAGTCCAGCGTACAGAAGCTGTCAATTGAGCAACCAGGTTCTTTTTGATTTCTTGCGGATCTGTATGAGGCAGAGCATCCACATTCTGGTAAACCGGACATTTCGGAGTGTGGACTTCGGTTGCGTTGATAGCAGCTTCCAGTTCTACTTTGGCAGGATCCATCAGAGGAGAGTGGAACGCTCCACCTACCTTCAGCGGAAGTGCACGTTTTGCTCCGGCTGCCTTCATCAGTTCGCAAGCTTTCTCGATTCCCGGTACAGATCCGGAAATTACAATCTGTCCCGGACAGTTGTAGTTAGCCGGTACACAAACTTCGCCTTCGGCGGCAACAGCCGCACAGATTTCTTCTACTTTCTCATCAGGCAGAGCGATAATGGCAGCCATTGTAGAAGGAGTAGCTTCACAAGCCTTCTGCATTGCCATGGCACGTGCATAAACCAGTTTCAAACCGTCCTCAAAAGAAAGAGCACCGGCAGCAACCAATGCAGAAAACTCACCCAATGAGTGTCCGGCAGTCATTTCCGGTTTGAAATCTTCCCCCATGCAAAGCGCAGAGATAACAGAATGAAGGAATACAGCAGGTTGGGTAACCTTGGTCTGGCGGAGGTCTTCATCAGTACCGTTGAACATAATATCTGTAATGCGATATCCCAGGATATCATTTGCTTTTTCAAACAATTCTTTTGCTAAAGCTGAAGTTTCATACAGGTCTTTGCCCATACCTACGAACTGAGCACCTTGACCGGGGAATACAAATGCTTTCATATTTTTGTTTTTTAATTTAATTTGCGGGTGCAAAGTTATATATTTTTGCAATATGATAGCACAGAATTGACAAAATTGTGCAATAGAGAAGTGTTTTTCGGTTTATTCCTCTTCTTTATCTTCCCATATACTGGCTTTTTCCGGTCCCCAGAAATGACACAACGGACCGTTGCCATGACCGACAATTATTTCTTTTCCGGCATCAATGGCCCTGCTGACATATGTTTTGGCTTTGCCTACTGCCTGATCCATTGGAAGTCCTGATGTCAGATAGGTGGCGATTGAAGAAGAGAGAGTACATCCGGTACCATGTAAATTCCGGCTTTCTATTTTTCTCTCCTTATATATATAGGTGTTTCCGCCCGCAAACAATACATCCTGCATTTCGTTTCCCTGCAAGTGTCCTCCTTTCACCAATACTGCAGTATGATACATCGTGGAGAGCGTCCGGGCCGCATCTATCATCTCTTCCACTGTGGCTATTTTCATTCCTGTCAGCACTTCCGTTTCATCCAGATTGGGAGTTATCAGGGTTGTTTGCGGGATAAGTTCTTCTTTAATCAACTGTATTGCATCGTCAGTCATTAATTTCCGCCCACTGGTAGACACCATAACGGGGTCATAAACCACCGGGCGGTGAGGGTATTTTCGTAAGCAATCCGCAATCACTTTTACGAGGAGCGGTTCACTTACCATACCTATTTTCAGAGTATCTGGACATAAGTCGTCCATTACCGCTTCAATCTGTCCCTGCACAATCCCAGCGGGAACCGTGTGTACAGCCTTCACTCCCCTTGTATCTTGTACGGTGACTGCGGTAATCACCGATGCCGCGTATGCGCCCAGAGCAGAAATCGTTTTAATATCTGCCTGTATACCCGCCCCTCCCGAACAATCGGAACCGGCAATAGAAAGAACAACCGGATAACGTTTCATTTTAGTTTTTTTTAATAATTCTACAACAAAGATAGGATAAAAACAAAGAAGATACAAAATGACACACCTTATAAAATACAATAAGTCCGCCGTAAAACCAATGGTCTGCCATCAATCGAAAGAGCTGATTATAAAGTATCCCCGTCTTTTTGTACTTTCTACAATTACTGTCTTTCCTGGAAGGTAGAAATACATATTGTTGTATATACAATAAGATGAATACTCCTTAGTGTAAAACATACGATATGTATATATATGAAAAACAATGCTTTATAGCATATAATTTAATTGCTTACCAGATGAGAATATCTCTATATTTGCAATGTTCAAAGACTAAATATTATGCATGACATACCGAAACAAACCCCATTGGCAAACAATCATATCTCAGTAGACTGTGTAGTGATTGGTTTTGACGGAGAGCAACTCAAAGTCCTGTTGATTAAGCGGGTAGGAGAGGAAAACGGAGAAGTTTACCATGATATGAAGCTTCCCGGGAGCCTGATCTACATGGATGAAGACCTGGACGAAGCAGCACAACGTGTTTTATTCGAACTGACAGGTATCCGGAGCGTCAACCTGATGCAATTTAAAGCATTTGGTTCTAAAAACCGGACGAGCAATCCTAAAGATGTGCGTTGGTTGGAACGGGCAATGCAATCGAAAGTAGAGCGCATTGTCACCATAGCTTATCTATCGATGGTAAAGATAGACCGGGCGTTGGACAAAAACCTGGATGAGTTCCAGGCCTGTTGGGTGGCACTGAAAGATATAAAGACGTTGGCTTTTGACCATAATCTGATTATCAGAGAAGCGCTGATTTATATCCGGCAATTTGTGGAGTTCAATCCTTCGATGCTGTTTGATCTGCTGCCGCGCAAGTTTACCGCTTCCCAACTTCGGATCTTGTTCGAACTGGTATACGACAAAGCAGTGGATGTACGCAACTTCCATAAAAAGATAGCCTTGATGGAGTACGTCGTACCATTGGAAGAAAAACAAACCGGAGTGGCCCACCGGGCAGCCCGCTATTATAAATTCGACAAAAAGATATATAATAAGGTAAGACGGTAAGTCTTATGGAGATTTTATTTTAAATCACAAATTAATTAATAAATAAGATCATGTTTTTATTAGGGTATGACATAGGCAGCTCGTCCGTCAAAGCGAGCTTGGTAGATGCCGGGACAGGCAAATGTGTCGCTTCCGCATTCTTTCCGAAAACGGAGGCAGGCATTATTGCCGTACGCTCCGGATGGGCAGAACAGGAACCGGAAGACTGGTGGGAAAATCTGAAACTCTCCACACAGTCCGTCCTTTCAGAATCGGGGATAGCTGCCGGAGACATCAAGGCCATCGGCATCTCTTATCAGATGCACGGCCTGGTATGTGTAGACAGACAGCAGCGCGTGCTGCGCCCGGCTATAATCTGGTGCGATTCGCGTGCGGTCCCCTATGGACAAAAGGCGTTCGAAACAATCGGAGAGGAGTTTTGCCTTACGCACTTGCTCAATTCTCCCGGCAATTTTACCGCTTCTAAACTGGCATGGATAAAGGAAAACGAGCCGCACATTTACGCACAGATTGATAAAATTATGTTGCCGGGTGATTATATTGCCATGAAACTGAGCGGAGAAATCTGTACGACAGTCGAAGGGCTTTCCGAAGGTATGCTTTGGGATTTCCGGAATGACCGTACGGCAGATTTCCTAATGCAATATTATGGGTTCGATTCCTCTCTGATAGCCGACATCCGGCCAACTTTCGCCGAACAGGGACTATTAACCGGGAGTGCTGCCCGGGAACTTGGATTGCAGGAAGGTACACCGATCACTTACCGTGCTGGCGACCAGCCCAACAACGCTCTTTCCTTGAATGTATTTAATCCGGGTGAAATAGCTTCCACTGCCGGAACGTCGGGAGTCGTATACGGAGTAAACGGGGAAATCAGCTATGATCCGCAGTCGCGTGTCAACACCTTTGCGCATGTCAATCATACTGCCGCGAATCCACGTCTGGGTGTATTGCTTTGCATCAACGGAACAGGGATTCTCAATTCGTGGATAAAACGCAATGTCGCTCCGGAAGGCATCTCATATACAGAGATGAACCGCCTTGCTTCACAGGTTCCGGTTGGCAGTGCAGGCATCAGCATTCTGCCTTTTGGTAACGGGGCGGAACGCATGCTGAGCAACCGGACGACCGGTTGCAGTTTTCACGGAATTGACTTCAACATGCATGACAAGGCGCATTTGATCCGTGCGACACAGGAAGGCATCGTCTTTTCCTTTAAATATGGTATCGATATTATGGAAGGAATGGGTATCCCTGTCGAAAAGATCCATGCCGGACATGCCAATATGTTTCTCAGCCCCATTTTTCGTGAGACATTGGCCGGCACGACGGGAGCTACCATCGAACTTTATGACACAGATGGTGCTGTCGGCGCAGCCAAGGGTGCCGGGATGGGAGCGGGCATCTACAAAAACCATCAAGAGGCTTTCGCGTCACTCGACAAGCTGGAAGTCGTTGAACCCGATCCGGCCCGGCAACAGGAATATGCCGATGCATATGGACGTTGGAAACAATGCCTGGCCCGATCTATGCAGATGAATAAAGAAAACGAATAATCATAAGATAAAAAAATGAATCATCAAAGCTGTCTCCTGTGCCTTCTCCAAATGAAGAAGGAGCGGGCGAAGCTCCTAAAACTTTAAATAATATGGCAACAAAAGAGTACTTCCCGGGTATAGGGAAAATTAAGTTCGAAGGTAAAGATAGTAAGAACCCGATGGCATTTCGTTATTACGATGCCGAGAAAGTGATTAACGGCCGCAAGATGAAAGACTGGCTGAAGTTTGCAATGGCGTGGTGGCATACACTTTGTGCCGAGGGCGGTGACCAGTTTGGAGGCGGAACCAAACAATTTTCATGGAACGGTGACCCTGATCCCTTACAGGCAGCCAAGAACAAGATGGATGCGGGTTTTGAGTTTATGCAGAAGATGGGTATTGGATATTATTGTTTCCACGACGTAGACTTGGTTGCAGAAGCTGATACCATCGAGGCCTATGAAGCCAACCTGAAAGAGATGGTTGCCTACGCAAAGCAGAAGCAGGCCGAAACCGGTATCAAACTATTGTGGGGAACAGCCAATGTATTCAGCCATGCCCGTTACATGAACGGTGCGGCTACCAATCCCGATTTCGATGTTGTGGCCCGTGCTGCCGTTCAGATTAAGAATGCGATTGACGCCACTATAGAACTGGGGGGGACAAACTATGTCTTTTGGGGCGGACGCGAAGGATATATGTCGCTGCTGAATACTGACCAGAAACGAGAAAAAGAACATCTGGCACAAATGCTCACCATTGCCCGTGACTATGGCCGCGCACAAGGTTTCAAAGGCACCTTCCTGATTGAGCCGAAACCCATGGAGCCGACCAAGCACCAGTATGATGTCGACACCGAAACTGTCATCGGTTTCCTGAAAGCTCACGGGCTGGAACGCGACTTCAAAGTGAACATTGAAGTGAACCATGCCACCCTTGCGGGACATACATTTGAACACGAACTGGCAGTGGCTGTAGATAACGGTATGTTAGGATCTATCGATGCAAACCGCGGCGACTATCAGAATGGATGGGATACCGACCAGTTCCCGATTGATAACTTCGAACTGACACAAGCCATGATGCAGATTATCCGTAATGACGGATTGGGCAACGGCGGAACAAACTTCGACGCCAAGACCCGCCGGAACTCTACCGATCCGGAGGATATTTTCATTGCCCACATTGCCGGAATGGACGCGATGGCACGTGCTTTGGAAAGCGCAGCCAATCTGCTCAATGAATCTCCTTACCGGAAGATGCTGTCCGAACGCTATGCCTCGTTCGATACAGGTAAAGGGAAAGAGTTTGAAGAAGGTAAAATGTCTCTGGATGAACTTGTTGCTTATGCAAAATCCAATGGTGAGCCGAAACAAACCAGTGGTAAACAAGAG
>OGZE01000101.1_pt1 | contig 61838 bp, 49 predicted proteins | sample 1576731 | NCBI WGS metagenome assembly OGZE01 (sample SAMEA3541503, study PRJEB24748) | human gut metagenome | biome: human gut; feature: human-associated habitat; material: faeces | place: China | collected 2012 | reverse complement strand
GAGCGGCGGGCGCAGGAGCGTCCTCGCCAGCACCCTCTGCGCCGCGCGCCGCAGGCAGCGCCATCTGCAGATACGTATCGGCCAGATACACCTCATCAAACTCGGAGCGGTCGGAATCCAACAGGTAGGCGGCAACAACGGTATCGAAGATGCGCGTGGAATCGACTGCCAGCGGATCCATGAGCTCGAGCTCAGAAGAATCGATGGGCGAAAGCTCATGCAGAAGCGCCTTCATATCCGGGCTCGCCACACGGCCTTTCATAAACAGACGCGCGAGCACGCCGGCAATCACGCCGTGGGCGAAGTTGAAGCCCTCAACCTCAGCCGCCGCACCGCTGTCGCCCTCCTCGAGCGCAAACAGGCCCTTGGACGTCGCCAACCACAGCGTGCGCGTCAGCCCAAAGAGCGCGCCCTCTTCCTTGTCATCGTCCACCACGGCGGCGACCCACTCGCCGGCATCAATCACGCGGGAGACCTCAGCCGCAACGGCACCAAGCGCGCCAGCATCGCCGGCGGCTGCGCGCAAAACGGCGGGAATCTCAAACGTGCCGGCAGCTGCCCCGCCCTCGCCGCCGATCAGCGCCAAGAAACGGTTCTGCATGGCGGTGATACCAAGCGTGCCCAGCGCCGCGGAAACCTCATCGGCGGAAAACGCCGGGAAGGACGTCGCCTCAAAATCGAGCTCAACGGGTGCATCGGTGCGGATGGTCGCCACCTTACGGCTCAGCAGCGCGTCGTCGATGTGTGCGCGCAGGTTTTCTCCCATCTTGCCCTTGACCTCGTCGGCGTGTGCGATGACCTCATCCAGGCTACCGTACTGCGCAATGAGCGCGCTCGCCTTTTTGGGGCCGATGCCCGGCACGCCGGGGATGTTGTCGGACGTGTCGCCCTTCAGACCATAAAAGTCGGGCACGAGCGCCGGCGTGATGCCGTGATACAGATCGTCCACGCTCTCGGGCGTCATGATCGCCACGTCGGACAGGCCCTTGCGGGTCGAGACCACGTTAACGTGCTCGGTCACGAGCTGATACATATCGCGATCACCGGTCACCAGCAGCATGTCGCAGCCGGCCTCCTCACCCAAGCGCGCCATGGTTCCCAGGATATCGTCGCCTTCCCAGCCCTCGGACTGCAGAATCGGCACGTTGAGCGCGGCGAGCAGCTCCTTGATCATGGGGAACTGCGCGTGCAGGTCGGGATCCATGGGCGGGCGCTGCGCCTTGTACTGCGGCAGCATCTCCATACGCACGCGCGGCTTGCCCTTGTCAAACGCCACGACAACGCCGTCGGGATTAAAGGCATCGATCATCTTGAGGAACATGTTCAGAAAACCAAAGATCGCGTTGGTGGGGCGACCGTCCGGCGCGTTCATGGTCGGCGGCACGGCGTGGAAGGCGCGATGCATGAGCGAGTTGCCGTCGATGACGGCAAAGGTACGGCGCTTTTCAGACATATTGAATACCTCGCTTTGGGCTGGGCACGGTTTGCTCACACCAGTTTACACGCTCCCCGCCCCGCGGCCACCGCACATCAGGCTTCCCTGCCGCCGCGGGCCCGCGCGTGATACGATGGCTCACGGTACATCAACCAGCACGATCGATCCGAAAGGAGCCTGCGTCATGGAGCGTCCCAGCGCATGGAAAAAGTACACGCCACAGCAGATCGAGGAGCTCGAGGAGCTTTGCCGCGGCTATAAGCAGTTTTTGAGTGAGAACAAGACCGAGCGCCTGTGCGTCAAGGCCGGCATCAAGATGGCCGAGGAGGCGGGCTACGTCAATCTGGAGACCGTGATCGCCGAGGGCCGCGCGCTCAAGGCCGGCGACAAGGTGTACGCCGCCAACCACGGCAAGGACCTCATGCTCGTCAACCTGGGCACCGCCCCGCTCGAGCAGGGCTTTAACATCCTGGGCGCCCACGTGGACTCGCCGCGCCTGGACCTCAAGCAGAACCCCGCCTTCGAGGCCGGCGACATGGCTTATCTCGACACGCACTACTATGGCGGCGTCAAGAGCTACCACTGGGTCGCTTCCCCGCTCGCACTCGTGGGCGTCATCTGCAAAAAGGACGGCACCACCGTCGACATCAACATCGGTGACAAGGCCGACGACCCGGTCTTTACCATCTCCGACCTGCTGATCCACCTCTCGAGCGAGCAGATGGCCAAGCCCGCCAAGGACGCCGTCGACGCCGAGATCCTCGACGTGATCGTGGGCGGCCGCCCCGTCAAGTTTGACGAGGACGACAAGGACGCTCCCAAGGAGCCCGTCAAGCAGATGTTCCTGGATATCCTCAAGGAGCAGTACGACGTCGAGGAGGAGGACTTCCTCTCCGCCGAGATCGAGGTCGTGCCCGCCGGCCCCGCCCGTGACATGGGCCTCGACCGCTCCATGATTCTGGGCTATGGCCACGACGACCGTGTCTGCGCCTATCCGTCCATGCTCGCCCAGATCAACGTCGCCAACGTGGAGCGCACGAGCATCACACTCATCGTCGACAAGGAGGAGATCGGTTCCGTAGGTGCCACCGGCATGACGAGCCGCTTCTTCGAGAACACCGTCGCCGAGATCATGACGCTCGCCGGCGAGGATAGCCCGCTGGCCCTGCGCCGCGCGCTCGCCCGCAGCCGCATGCTCTCCTCCGACGTGTCCGCCGGCTTCGACCCGGGCTACGCCGGCAAGTTCGAAACCAAGAACGCAGCCTTTATGGGTCGCGGCCTGTGCTTTAACAAGTACACGGGCAGCCGCGGCAAGGGCGGCTCTAACGACGCCGACGCCGAGTATGTGGCCCTCATCCGCGACATCATGGACGAGGCCGGCGTGGACTTCCAGACCTGCGAGCTTGGTCGCGTCAACGCGGGCGGCGGCGGCACCATCGCATACATCATGGCTAAGTACGGCATGAACGTCATCGACTCTGGCGTTGCCGTCCTGTCCATGCACGCCCTGTGGGAGGTCGCTAACAAGGCCGATATCTACGAGGCCTATCGCGGCTACAAGGCCTTCATCGAGCGCGCGTAACCAACCCTTCATCAGTTGCGGTGAAATACAGACTAAACTGGCCCATAAACGGCCAAAACAGACCGTATTCCACCGCAACCTCCTTTTTGGCAGAGGAGAGTCCATGCTGCAGGTCGTCATTTCGCCCGCCAAGCAGATGCGCGCGGCCCAAGATGCTTTTGAAGTCCTGGGCATTCCACCCTTTGCGCGCGAGACGGCTCGCCTCCACCGCGCACTGCTAGATATCGAGCGGAATGAAGGCAGCGACAGCCTGCAGGCGCTATGGAACGTGAGTGACAAACTGCTGGGGCCTTGCCTCAACACCCTGCATGAGTTCGGGCCCATCCTGAAAAACGGCGATCTCGACAATCCCGCACTCGCCTGTCACCTCTCCCCTGCCGTCATGTCCTACCACGGCATTCAATACCAGAGCATGGCGCCCGAGGTGATGGATTCCGCGCAGCTCGCATGGCTGCAAAGCCACCTGTGGATCCTCTCTGGCCTCTACGGGTGCGTTCGCCCCTTTCATGCCGTCGAACCATATCGGCTGGAGATGGGCGCGAAGCTCGCCGTTGACGATGCCCGAGACCTCTATGCGTTTTGGAGCGACAAGCTCGCGCGGGCTATCGCCCCGGCAGGCTCAAACACCACGATCGTCAACCTCGCCAGCGTAGAGTACGCCAAAGCCGTTCTGCCCCATCTCGCGGGCGACACCACGGTCGTCACGTGCCTCTTTGGCGAAGGCATCCGCAACGGCAAGCCCATCCAGCGCTCGACCGCCAGCAAAAAGGCACGTGGTTCCATGGTGCGCTGGATGGCAGAAAACAAGCTCGAGGATGTAAGCGGGCTCACCGCGTTTGACGTTGGTTATCGTCACTTTCCCGAGCTTTCAAATAAGAACACTTTGGTCTTCCTGAACGAACAGACCTTGTAGGACCACCGCTACTTTTGAATGTGCTGCCTAGGCACGGCGTCTATTCCGCCAAGCCGTCGGCTTTGGCAACTTCGTTTGTCGAGCCATCTTGGTAGGTAATCTTAACGTGCTCTACCTCGGACACCGCAACACCCGATGGGGGCTCCAAGCGCCATTCCGTCAGTGCGATATCCATAGTCGTAGGCACGTCGCCCTGATTCTTGAGCTTCACCGTCAGCGTTTTGAGCGCCGCATCATACGTCACGCGTTCGATTTCCTCACCAGGAATAGACCCACCGCTCAGCTGAAGCTGGACAAATCCATCGCGCGAATACCAATAGTCGCCCGGCGCGGCAACGGTATTGCCGCCCGCGACCTTCACCGTCATTATCGGCAGGCTATCATCGGCCTCGAACTCCCATGCAGCGCCGCCGCGACCACCAAACGTCCAGATACAAACGGCAATCACCAGCACGGCAAGCACCGCAAAACCAATCGCGACAAGGCCATGGTGCGCACGGCTTTCCACGGCCGATACATCCCATTGCGTCTCTCGATATAGATGCTTGTCTTCCATGTTCGCCTCCCCATGGGCATGCTGATCGCGTTAATCGTACCCATTCAGGCTATACTTGAGCCCATGACATAACGGGGAGCTTGCAGGACAAGACGGCAGGCTGAGATTGGGCGCGCCCGCCCTGACCCGCAAACCTGATATGGGTAATGCCAACGAAGGGAGCCGTGCCAATGAGCACACAGACCGAGCCCAAGCTCGTCACGCAAATCGACTTCGCCCGCGCCGGGCAGATCACGCCGCAGATGAAGGAAGTCGCCGAGCGCGAGCATCGCGACCCCGAGTACATCCGCGAGCGCGTGGCCGACGGCCGCATCGCCATTCCCGCCAACATCGTGCATATCAAAAAGGGCATGCGCGCCTTTGGTGTCGGCGAGGGTCTGTCCACCAAGGTCAACGTCAACCTGGGCATCTCGGGCGACAAGGCCGATGCCGCCGAGGAATGGAAGAAGGTCAAGATCGCCGAGGACTTTGGCGCCGACGCCATCATGGACCTTTCCAACTCGGGCAAGACGCGCCAGTTCCGCCAGCAGCTCATCGACGAGACACCGCTCATGGTGGGCACCGTCCCCATGTACGACGCCATCGGCTATATGGAAAAGCCGCTGGTCAAGCTGACCAAGGATGACCTGTTCGAGGTCGTGCGCGCGCACGCCGAGGACGGCGTGGACTTTATGACCATCCACTGCGGCATCAACAAGTCGGTCACCAAGACCTTTAAGGAGACCGGCCGCTTGATGAACATCGTGAGCCGCGGCGGCTCGCTGCTGTTTGGCTGGATGGAGGTCACCGGCAACGAAAACCCCTTCTACGAGTACTTTGACGAGCTGCTCGAGATTTGCCACGAGTACGACGTGACGATTTCGCTCGGCGACTCCTGCCGCCCGGGCTGCCTCTACGACTCCAACGATGCCACCGAGACCGCTGAGATGATCGAGCTGGGCAAGCTGTGCAAGCGCGCTTGGGCCGCCGGCGTCCAGGTCATGGTCGAGGGCCCGGGTCACATGGCGCTCGACGAGATCGCCGCCAACATGAAACTGCAGAAGCGCCTGTGCCACAATGCCCCGTTCTATGTGCTCGGGCCGCTGGTGACCGATATCGGCGTGGGTTACGACCACATCACCGCCGCCATCGGCGGCGCCATCTCCGCCAGCTCCGGTGCCGACTTCCTGTGCTACGTGACGCCCGCCGAGCACCTGTGCCTGCCCGACGCCAAGGACGTGCTCGACGGCCTCATGGCCACCAAGATCGCCGCGCACGCCGCCGATATCGCCAAGAAGGTGCCGCACGCCCGCGACATGGACGACAAGATGGGCCAGGCACGCCGCAAGCTCGACTGGGATGCCATGTGGAAGTGTGCTCTCGACCCGGTCACCGGCAAGAAACGCTACGAAGAATCCCCCGCCGCCACCGAGGGCACCTGCACCATGTGCGGCAAGATGTGCGCCGTCCGCACCGTTAACAAGGTGTTCGAAGGCACGACGATCGACCTCGGCATGGAGGACTAACTCGTCACCGGAGCCACAATCGGTAACATGGTGTTCGTCAATTGTTGACGTGTGAACATTTGCTTACATTTGCGTAAAGATTGCATCGCTCGCCCGGGTTCGTCATAGAGCCGGCCCGGGCATCTTTATAATGCTGGCTTAAAGACCCATTTGATTCCGACCGAACAAGGGAGCGAACATGGATCGCAGTAAGGTACCTGCCGTTCTATCCATCGCAGGATCCGATTCCAGCGGCGGCGCCGGCATTCAGGCCGACATCAAGACCATCACGGCGCACCGCCTGTATGCCGAGACGGCCATCACCGCCATCACCGCACAAAACACGCTCGGTGTCACCGCCGTGCAGAATATCTCCCCTGATATCGTCGCTGCGCAGATCGACGCCGTATTTGACGATATCCGCCCCAGCGCCGTCAAGATCGGCATGGTTTCCTCTGCCGAGATTATCGAGGTTATCGCCGACCGCCTGAGCGCCTGGAACGCGACAAACGTGGTCGTCGACCCCGTCATGGTAGCCACCTCGGGCGCACGGCTGATTGCCGAAGATGCCGCCGAGGCGCTCACCCGCCGCCTGTTCCCACTAGCAACCGTCATCACGCCCAATATTCCCGAGGCCATGGCCCTGCTTGACTACGAGGTCGACTCCGAGCGCACACAGCAAAATGCTGCCATGCTCCTCACCCGCCGCTTTGGTTGCGCATCCCTCGTTAAGGGTGGGCATCTTGTCAACGAGGCCAACGATGTATTGGCCGAACCCGCGCCACTCGATGACGAGGGCAACCATCTGGGCGATCCGCTCACCACGTGGTTCCGCCACAAGCGCATCGAGACCGACAACACACACGGCACCGGCTGCACGCTTTCGTCCGCCATCGCCTGCGCGCTGGCCCAGGGCATGGATCTTGCCGATGCCGTCAACGCCGGCAAGGCATACCTGACAGGCGCTCTGGCCGCCGGCCTGAACATGGGCAAAGGCTCCGGCCCTGTCAACCACATGTGGCAGTACTAAATAGCCAGTAACCTGCCAAAAAGAGACAGGCTACTTTGCACCAAAAACCGTCGCAACATTCGATGAAAATCGTGCAAACGCGAAAAATCATTAAATGTTGCGACGGTTTGATTTTAGATAGCGGTCGAGCAAAGGACCAGAGCGCCTATTCGTCGGCGAGTTGAATTCCCAACAAACCCGAGAGTGCCAGCGCCTGCTCGGCATTGACCGTCAGGCCACGCAGCTCATGGTAATCGCCCGAAACAACGGGCGCCGCGAATGTACAACGCGATACATCCACGCCGGAAAGCGACGTCTTAAACACATCCATACGCGTCAGGTCACAGCCATCCAGGCGTATCTGACCCAGCTTGGCACCCTGAAACGCGGCCTCGGTCAAACGCGTGTCATGCGCAGCCATGGGGCCAATGCGTCCCTCCGAAAGGTTCGCATAGCTCAAATCGCACGATGTAAACGACACGCTCGACAGACGCGCCCTGAGCAAGTTGAGCCCCGGCGCCGAGCAGTCAACGAAGTCGCAGCGGTTGAGCCAGCAGCCTTCCATGTTGCAGCGGATAAAGCGGCAACCGCGAAACACCACGTCGCGAAACGTCGAGCCGCTCCAGTCAACGCTATCGAACTCGCAAGATCGGAACACGACGCCAGCGAAGGTCGCGCCGTTCGCCACGTCGCAGGCAAGATCCAAATCCTCAAAAGCGGTATTGGAGACGAGCTCATCGCCCTCGACAAAGAGGTCGATGAGCTCGTCCATGCCCATATGGCAGCCAAGCCGTTCGTTTACCCGGGCAAAGCCACCACAAAGGCGTCTGTCCCCTTTGTGGTGGCTTGAGGCTGCGCTACTCACCGAGCATCTCTTGGAGCTTGGCTGCCACGGCATGTCCCAAGCTCTCGTGGCTCTCGGGCATCATATGCAGATAGTCGATATCGCCCGGCTCGGCAAAGTCGGCGGCATTCAAAAAGTCGCAACCAAACTGCTCAGCCACATGCGCGTAGTACTCACCAAAATGCTCCGAGGCTTCTACGGAATGCTCGTCAAAATCGGTCATATATACGTCGGCGATCTGCGGCTTAATCTTGATAGGCGCCATCAACAGAATCCGTGGGCAGGGCGCGGCATCGGTCCAGGCAAACGCACGGACGGCGCGAATCAACGCCATGGCGCCGCGGGCAATATCGGAGGCCGTCACGCCAAAGACCGTCTTGCAGTCGTTGGTGCCCAGCATGATCACGATCGCATCCAGCGGCTTATGGGCCTCGAGCAGCATCGGAAGCGCGCGAATGCCGTTGAGGTTGGTGTCCAGATGGCACATATCGTCGCGCACCGTCGTGCGACCATTTAGACCTTCCTCAATCACATGCCAGCCCTCACCCAGGTCACGCTGCACCACGCCGCACCAGCGCACATCCTGCGCATAGCGCACTGCGGTGCCGTCGCGCATACCCGCCGGATCATAGCCATAGGTGTTGCTGTCACCAAAGCACAGAACGTTTTTCATCTTGAGCTCCCCACTCAATAAAAAGCCGACAGGAGCAGCCTCTCCCGTCGGCTCGGTATATCGCATCACGAGCACCGTTTACAGGTACTTGCGCCAGTCGTCGTCATCCTCGTCATCCTCGGCAGCGGCCTGAGCCTGCTCGGCGGCACGGGCGGCTGCGGCGCGGGCGGCAACCTGAGCATAGGACTCCTCGTTTCGCTCGGGGAAGTTTGCCAGCACGTGCTCGAATTTGGCGAAGTCCTCGTCCCAGCGCGTAGAGGGCACGGCAAAGAAGACCTGCTTGACCTTGAAGTCGCCCGACGCGAGCTCCTTGCGGAAGAGCTCGGCCACGGCCTCTGCGTCAAAGCCGTTGTTCTCGCAGCCCCAAGCACCCAGTACGAGCTTCTCGCGACCCAGCTCATCGCAGATGGCGAGCACAAAGCGGATACGGTCGCGCAGGGCATCCAGCAGAGCATCGTCGCTCACGCGATACTCCTGGCGGGCGCGTCTAACGTTGGGCGCAGCGGCCACGATCACGTCGGCGTATGCATGCACGTGGTTGCGGTCGAAGCGCACCGCAGGCACCACCAGGGCGCGGTTACGATAGAGCTCGCAGTTGATGTTGCGGCGACGGTTCTCGCCGTACCACTTACGCTGCTTATCGAGAACGTTGTACAGATACGAATCGGCGCACAGCGTGGCCTCCTGGCCCAGATAGCCCTGAATGTAGCCACCGCCCGGGTTGGTGAACGAGGCAAAGGCAAGCACGGCCATGTCGCAGAACTGCGCGTAGCCTCGGCCGTTATCCAGAATGGCCTGCGTGGCAGAGGCGTCGAGCACGGTGACCTCGGGCAGGACCGGAGCGGGCTTTTCGGCGGCAGGCGCGGACTCGCTCTCCGTGGCCTCCTCTGCGGGTGCAGGCTCGGCCGTAATCTCGGTCTCTGCGGATGCAACCTCAGCGGTCTTAGACTCCTCGGCAATCTGTTCCCCGACAGCGTCAGCCGCTTGAGCCTTGGCCTTCATCGCCGCGACAAATCCGGCAGGCATGCCATCGAACTCGCACACACCGGCAAGCGAGCGCTCGATATCCTTGGCACACGCTTCGGACACAGTTGCCACGTGACGCTCGGCGGCCTTGGCACGGGCCTCGCGCTTGGGATTGGGCCTGCGATTACGGTTCCTGTTGTCGACGTCTGCCATAAGTGGTCACCTTTCTCGGTCTCTGCCGCTATCGGCTTTTCCCATCCATGATACCCCGCCGCACACAAAAAAGACGGCCCCGAAGGACCGCCTTTCGCATCGATTTACGCGTGCGGCAAGCACCGCTGCAATTTGGCACTAGTCGCGACGACCAAGGATGTTCAGGATACGCAGGAACACGTTGATGATGTCCACGAACAGGTTGGATGCCATGAGCACGGCGTTGGGCAGCGTGGGCGGCACCGTCGTTGCCACATAGGTGTCGTAGCCAATAAAGCCGGCGAACACCACAATCACAATCAGGTCGGTGATGGACTGCGAAACGCCCATGAACATCAGCACGATCTCGACCAGAATCGTGGCAAGCAGAATGCCAAAACCAATGCCATACACACGCTGGAAGAACTTGGGGAAGGTCACGCCCAGCGCACCAAAGACAAAGGTGATGGCGGCCGTGGCGATAAAGGCAGTGTTGATGGTGGGCAGGTCGTAGTTGGCAAGGCCAAACGACGCGGTCAGGCCGAAGGTACTCGCAAAGATTACGTAGCCCACAAGGGACAGACCCACGGACTGCTTGCCCGCAGCAGCCGACATCATGACCATGCCGACGATGGTCAAAATAAATGAGCCAAAGACCAGCGGCAAAGCGGCGCCGCTCATCATCATGCGCGCAAACGACATGGTGCTCGTAAAGTAAGCACCGGCGCCCATGGCACAAAAGCCCAAAAAGATCAGAGCAGACATGACAAGGTTGTACGCGCGCGGCGACATCTCCTTGGCACGGCTTGCGCCGGTCTCGATGGGGCCATTCTGATAGCCCTGGATATCGTTCATAATTTCGTCCTTTCAAAAAGCACCGCGACGGCGCCGTAGCTGACAAGTTTCCTGCCATTGTACCCGAACGCCACGCGTTCTTACCTGCGGCGCTCGCTCTCGAGTGTTCGGTCGAACGCCCACACCCACCAACGCATCAGATGAGTCTGCGAGCCATCCGGTCGCTCGCGTGCCTGTTCTTCCAGATACAGTTCGGTCGCATGTCCGCCAAAACGAACCTTATAAGTCGCCGTACGAATGCCGTGAACCTTCAGGCCAAAACCGGTGGACGAGACAATCTCGTCAATCGTAAAGCAGCGACCGTCAACCCAGCAGACGGTAACCGGCACAACCTGTCCGCCCGCGAGAATGCGAGCCACGACGTCCACATACTGCTTGTGCACGCGCCGAGTTTTGCCGTCTGTCTGTCGATATTCCATGCCTCCTATTATCGAACGCATGTTTGCATATTGTAAAGCGAACAGACTGTGGTTTTGGGGTGTTGGGGCGCGCGCACGTGTCCTCATGGTGTGTTAGCAAAAAGAACACCCGCGGTCAACAGGGCTAATATTCATTTTTAGTGCCAAAAAATTCACTGCTCCCATCAGAACTCGGTAAAGAAACCCGCAGGAGGTGATACGATTTATCATGTTTCTGTAACGTGCCTGCAAACTTCGAGAAAGCCCATATATGGACGTAACGTTCTCAACCTTCCTCGGCCAACTTGTGTCGAACCCAGTCCTTGTCGTCACCGTGATCCTCGCGCTCGGCGCCATCTTCGTCAATGGATGGACCGACGCACCCAACGCCATCGCGACCTGCGTCACTACGCGTTGCATGCCCGCCCGCGCCGCTATTCTCATGAGTGCCGCATTCAACTTCCTTGGCGTGCTCATCATGACGCACTTTAACGCGAGCGTCGCCAACACCATCTCCCATATTGTCGACTTTGGCGGAAACAGCACCATGGCGCTCGCCTGTCTGTGCGCGGCGCTGTTCTCCATCGTCGTCTACGGCGCCACAGCGTCGCGTTTTGGCATCCCCACCTCGCAAAGCCACAGCCTTATCGCCGGCCTGACCGGTGCCGCCATCGCCCTCGGCGGTGCGAGCAGCGTCAACGTCCACGAGTGGATGAAGGTCATCTACGGCTTGGCGCTCTCCATCGGTCTGGGCTTTGTCATGGGCTGGGTCCTGTGCAAGCTCGTCTCGATTCTTTTCGCCGCCGCCAACAGACGACGTGCCAATGTCTTCTTTAAATACGCTCAGATCGCGAGCGCTGCGGCCATGAGCTTTATGCACGGCGCGCAGGATGGACAGAAGTTCATCGGCGTGCTCTTTTTAGGCGTGGCCTTTGCCAGCGGCCAGACGAGCGTCGGCGATGCCGGCATCCCCATCTGGATTATGCTGCTATGCTCGGCCACCATGGGCATCGGCACCAGCGTGGGCGGCGAGCGCATCATCAAGTCCGTTGGCCAGAGCATGGTCAAGCTCGAAAAGTACCAGGGCTTCTCCGCCGACCTGGCGGGCGCCGCGAACCTGCTGCTTGCCACCCTTACCGGCATCCCCGTGTCCTCCACGCACATCAAGACCTGCGCCATCATGGGCGTCGGTGCCGTCAAACGCCTCTCGGCCATCAACTTCGGCGTCGTCAAGGACATGATGTTCACCTGGTTCTTCACCTTCCCCGCCTGCGGACTCATCAGCTTTGTCATGGCCAAGCTGTTCATGATGTTCCTCTAGCCACACCGAGCGTCCATCCGGACCGCAAAACTTCGCCCACCCGTCTTCGCCTCGAAAGGACCCACTCATGGCAAAGAAACCCGATTCGTTCTACTTTGACAACTACGTCGCCTGCGCCGACCTTGCCGTCCAGGCCGCCGAGCTGCTTACCAAGATTTTCGAGAACTTCGATCCCGCGAAGATTCACGATATGCTCGACAAGATGCACGCGATCGAGCATGCGGCCGACAGGAAGCACCATGAGCTTGAGGACGCCCTGCTCACGGCCTTTATCACCCCGCTTGAGCGCGAGGACCTGGATCTGATGAGCTGCTCGCTCGACACCGTGCTCGACCGTATCGAGGGCGTCGTGCAGCGCGTCTACTTCACCAACATCCAGAGCATCCATCCCGACGCCATCGTCATCGCCCACAAGGTGACCGACGCCTGCCGCGCCATGAAGGACCTGATGGTCGAGCTGCCTAACTACCGCAAGTCCAAGACGCTGCGCGAGCTCGTCATCCAGATCAACACCATCGAGTCCGAGGCCGACGAGCTCTATATCAACGCCATGCGTAACCTGCACGTTAACGGCAAGGACCCGCTCGAGGTTATCGCCTGGCGTGACGTGTACGCCTTCCTGGAGTACTGTGCCGACTGCTGCGAGAATGTGGCCGATGTCGTGGATTCGATTGTCATGAAGAACAGTTAATTGGGGGTACGTGTCCCGGCGGCGAAGGGCCGGCCACGGTTTGCTTTCTCACTCCGGCTGCTTTGCAGAGTCGTTCGAAAGTAAACCGTGGCCGGCCCTTCGCCTTACGTACCACCATTGGGAACTTTGGCTGATAGATTTAGCGCGACGGGGGTTTGGCTGAAGGGACCTTTGGTATCCGTTCGGACACTTTGGCCCTTGATGAGCGTTTGGCTGATTGCTGCTTTGGGTACTCTTTGGGTTACTTTTGGTTTGTTTGATTTTTAATTTTAGGAGGGCTTGTATGTCTTATTTGGATCTGGCTCGTGGTCGGTATTCTTGTCGTTCTTTTGAGGACCGTCCTGTTGAGCAGTCGGTAGTGGATGCCATTGTTGAGGCGGGGCGGATTGCTCCTTCTGCTTGTAATAATCATCCAGCCCGTGTGATGGTGCTGGATACGCCTGAGCTGTTGGAGAAGGCTGCTGCTTGTCAGCCTCGGTTTGCTCGTGATGGGTCTATCTTTGGAGCTCCGCTTGTCTTCCTTATTTGCAGCGTTACCGATGATGCTTGGGTGCGCCCGTATGACCAGATGAATTCCAGTGAAATCGATACGTCCATCGTGTGCGACCAGATGATGATGGAGGCCACCGAGCAGGGCCTGGGAACGTGCTGGGTATGCCATTTTAAGCCTGAGGTGGCACAGGAGCAGTTCAATCTGCCCAAGGGTGTCTATCCCTATCACATGCTCGTCTGTGGCTATCCCGCCGACCACATCGCCGATCCCGAGCATCGCGAGGCCCGCACTATTCCCCTCTCTAACTTCCTCCTCAAGTAGATTTTTGGGACATGCCTTAAAACCTACCCTTGACCGCTCACCCGTTCGCCGAGTTCTGCGCCACTATGTGCAGGGCTCGGTTTTTTATGTTACGCGCCCCGGCACAGTCATAAAAAAGGACCCGCAAGCTGCGGGTCCTTTCTAGGCACTAAATTGTAGGCCGAATGTTAGTCCAGGTCGTCGGCAGCAAAGTTGTCGATCGGGGCAAAGGGATCGGCCACGGGGACAACCGGGTCAGCGACGGGCAGCGGCTCGGCGGGAACAGTCACCGCAGGAGAAGCGGCAGAACCGACCGGCGTGGAGGCCATGAGGTCGGCCGGGAAGGAGTTCTGGGCATCGTCCATGAAGTGCTGGATAAGCTTGAGATACTCGGCCTTGAACTCCTCACGGGAAGCCTTGAGACGATCGATCTCCTCGAGCTCGGCCTGCTTTTCGGTCAGAGCCTGGCGGATAACCTCGCGGGCCTTGGCGTCAGCCTCGTTGCGGATACGCTCAGCATTCTCGTTGGCATCGTTGACGATGGTCTCAGCGGTCTGCTGGGCAGCGATCAGGGCAGCGGAAATCTGGCGCTCCTGAGCGGAGAAGTCAGGGGCGGGAGCAGCCACGGGGGTGGCAGGAACGGCCTGGGCGGTGGCATCCTGAGCCTGGGCAAGCTGAGCCTGCGCATCGGCAAGCTGCTGCTCGGTAGCAGTCAGACGACCCTTAAGGTCGACGATCTTAGCGAGCATAGCGTCAACCTCGGAGGACAGCGTCTCCAAGAAGACGTCGACCTCAGCAGGATCGTAGCCACGCTTGGCCTCAGAGAAAGTCTGAGCCTGGATGTCTGCAGGGGTAATAGCCATAACAAGTCTCCTTTTTCATCGCCTCGGCGCTACACGCCCGACGTAAGTTACTAAGTCAGTTCTACACGAGTATACCTATAAGAAGCTGCAGAACCAGCCTCTGCACCAACTGCAACGCAATAATCGCAACGACCGGCGAAAAATCGATGCCGCCCATCGGCGGGATGAAACGACGGAACAGGTTGAGCCACGGACCGCACACACTATCAAGCACCGCGGCAATATCCTGAAGCAAACCACCCTGCTTCATGGGAATCCACGTCATAAAGCAGTAGACGACAATGAGCGTGGAATAGAAGTTGAACAGCGTGTTGACCAGCTGGACGATAGTGTAGATGTTGATGGGAATCTCCTCGTCTTGTCTTTACTTAAGGTAGCCGTCGGCACGAAGCTTCTTGAGATCGGAATCTTTGACCTCGCAACCGGCGGGCAGCACCATGAACACGCGGTCGCCTACCTCCTTGACCGTGGCGCCCAGACCGCAGGCAAAGCCGTAAGAGAAGTCCAAGACGCGCTTGGCAACTTCGGTGCGTACGCCCACAAAAATCAGTGCGACAGGCTGCTTGGTGCGAACGCGGCGCACCACGGTCTCCACGTCGTCATAGCTCTCGGGGCGCAGGACATAGGCCGGCAGCTGCGGCGTGGCGTTGATGATATTGCTCGCATAGGCCGAGGCATCGCTCGGTGCAGGCGCGGGTGCAGCGGCGGCACGGGCGCGGGTGTTCTCGGCGTAGCTCGACGGCGTGTCATAGGCACCAGGACGATAACCGCTCGCAACACTGTCCTGCGAGCGCGAAGGCGGGTTATACGTTGTGGCATGGCGGGAGTCATCGCCGACCAGCTGACCGGAGCGCGTATACACGGCAACCGACTCAGCTTCACCACGGCGCGTCTGACCAAGCAGGCCGTTGCTCGGCTCGTCTTGGGTGTAGAAGCCCTCGCCCGAAGCACCGCTGTAGCCGTTGCCCTGATAACCATCGTCATAGCCGTCATCGTAGCCGTAGTCGTCGTCCTGGCCATAACCCTGGTCGTAACCCTGCTGGCCGCCCAGGTGCATCTTATTTTTAATCTCGTCAAGGAAGCCCATGGTTGTGTCCTCTCGCGGTTTAGTGCAGGCGCCCCGATAATCAGTGCGCACTTCAGAGCCTTATTTTACTGCAAACTCCGGGCTAAATACTACCCTGCCCAGGCGAACGAGCGTAGAGCCCTCCTCAAGGGCAGGCTCAAAGTCCTCGCTCATGCCGCAGGAAAGCTCAGGCAGGTTCAAATCGGGATGCGCCGCCTCCAGCTCATCCCTCAGCTCACGAAGCCCCGCAAAGGTGCGGCGTGCCACATCCTTATTCCCCCGGGGCGCCATAGTCATAAGCCCCTGCACGCAAATTCCCTCGAGCTCCGCAAGCTCACCCGCGGCGGCGCGAATCTCATCGGGCGAAAAGCCTCCCTTCGACTCCTCACCACTCACATTGACCTCAATGAGCACGCGCTGGGGGCCGGCGAGCTCGCCTGCCTCAATCTTGCGGACAGCACGGCTCGAGATCGCCTGTGCCAGATGCAGCGAACCCACCGAGTGAATCAGCTCGGCTGAGCCCAGCACCGCATTGATCTTATTGGTCTGCAGGTTGCCGATCATATCGAAGCGCACCTCGGGCAGCTCCGGATGCTCCGCCAGACCCGTGAGCTTGCGAACCAGCTCCTGCGGGCGGTTCTCGGCAAAATGGCGATACCCCGCCTGGATGGCAGCAACAGTCTCATCGACACCAACGGTCTTGGACACGGCAATGAGGCGCGCGGCGTCGTGGGGGCGGCCCGCGCGATCGAGCGCCGCATAAAAACGTTCCAGAATCTGCTCGCGGCGAGCGCGCATCAAGTCCAAATAGTTATCCATTGCCAATCGCCTCCGCTGACAGCCAAACAAGTAGTCCCATGCTAACGCAAGAGCGCGGCCCCGCATGTGCAAGGCCGCGCTCACTTAGGTATTTACAATCTTTCGACGAACGGGGCTAGTTACTCCTCGTCGTCCTCGCCATCGTCCTCGTCCTCAAGATGATCGAGCAGGTAGCGAAGACCCTCGCTGAGCTCGTTGGCGGGCACCTTGGCAACGTAGCGCGCGTCGACGGCGGGCCTCATGATAACACCCTCGCCCGAAGGCACGCGCATGCTCTCGAGCTCATCCTCGTCCACACGGGCGATATCGCCGGCGTTCATACGCTGACCAGTCAACAGGAAGGTCAGACGGCAAGCGGCATCGATGGAAATGGAAGCGATACGATCGAGGTAGCGCGAAACCATGATGGCGCGGCGCAGGTCGTCATAGTTGCTGTCGTCGTCCATAAAGTCGCCCGTATCCATACGGTTAAAGGTGCGGAAGAACTTCTCGTAGGCGGCGTGCACTGGCTCGTCCTCGACGGCCAGGTTGCAGATGATGGACATATCATTGGTGACGAGCGCAGAAAGCGAAGAGCCCAGCACCCGGTAGACGGCCTCAGCCTCGGCCTTAACCGTGCCGACAAGCTCCTTGGGCAGCGAGATGTCGGCCTTGACCATGTGACGCGTGGCGCGGCAGATCTGGCGAACCTTATCGGTCATGCGCTGCAGGTTAAAGTCGACGTAGATAATCGTCTGCAGCAAGCGGAAGTCGGAGGCGACCGGCGACTGCGTGGCGATCAGGTTGTAGCACACGGCCTCCAAGTTGGCGCAGCGCGCGTCAATCGAAAGCGTGCGCTTCTTGGTCTTGGTGGCGAGCTTGCGGTCGTCGGTCACATAGGCCTTAACGGCATCGTGGAGGGCCAGATCGACGGCCTCGTAGATGCTCAGCATCTCGTGGCGGGCCTCGATGAGCTGACGGGAAAACAGTTTACGCATGGTTCACTCCAATCAGTTGGGTGCGGTCATGCCGCCCGCACAGTGAATACGCACCGGACCAGGTCCGATCGGCTTGGGACTAGTCGCACCGATCAGCCAAAGCGGCCGGTGATATAGTCTTCCGTCCGCGAGTCCACCGGGCCGGTGAAGATCGCGTCGGTTTGACCATACTCGATGAGCGTGGCAGGCTCACCGGCAACTTCCTGCAAGAAGAATGCGGTGTAGTCGCTGATACGAGCGGCCTGCTGCATTGAATGCGTGACGATGATGATCGTCATCTCGGGCGCCAGCTCGGCCATCAAATCCTCGACCTTAGAGACGGACGTGGGGTCGATGGCGGAGCAGGGCTCGTCCATCAGGAGGACATCGGGTTGCACCGCAAGCACGCGCGCGATGCACAGACGCTGCTGCTGACCGCCCGAGAGCGCCAAACCATCCTTGTTGAGCTGATTGGATACCTCTTTCCAGAGGTTGGCGCGCTTGAGCGATTCTTCCACGATGTCATCGAGGTCGCTTTTGCTAGTCACGCCCTGCAGACGAGGGCCAAAGGCGACATTCTCGTAGATGGATTTGGGAAACGGGTTGGGCTGCTGAAAAATCATGCCCACGCGGCGACGGAGGTCGACCGGGTCGACGCCCTCGGCATAGATATCGTTGCCGTCGAGCGTCATGGTGCCCTCGACGCGCGTACCCTCGATCAGGTCATTCATGCGGTTGATGCAGCGCAAAAACGTCGACTTACCGCAGCCCGAAGGGCCAATGAAGGAGGTGATAGCGTTTTTAGCGATGTTGAGGTCGAGCCCCGTCAGCGCATGAAAGTCACCGTACCAAAAGTTGAAATCCTTGGCCGTAATGGCCGCTTGCTCCAGCGTGGGAGCGGACTGATAAACGGACATGGGACTCCTTAACTAGCGACGCTTGCGCGACAGGAAGCGCGCAAACAGGTTGAAGGCCAGAATGATCACCATCAGCAAGAGCGCGGTGCCGTAGGCTGCGTTCATGTTGATGCCGTCGTTGGCAAGCAGGTACAGGTGAACGGTCATGGGGCGGCCGGAATCGAGCGGCGAGATAGGTAGATTGATGGCCTGGCCCATGGTGTAGAGCACCACGGCGGTCTCGCCAATGGCACGGCCGATGGCAAGGACAATGCCCGTGGCAATACGGCCAAAGGCAGAAGGAAGCACAATCTTGGAGACAACCTGCCACTTGGTGGCGCCCAGGCCGTACGCGCCCCAACGGATATAGCGCGGGACGGCGCGAATGGCCTCTTCGGTGGTGCGCATGACGATGGGAAGCATCAAGAGCGCGAGCGCCAGAGCGGCCGAGACCATCGAAAGGCCCAGGCCCATGGCCTCGACAAACAAGGCGTAGCCAAACAGGCCCATAACGATGGAGGGCACCGAGGCCAAAGCGTCAGCAGCGTAGCGAATGAGCTCAACGATCTTGCCCTGCTTGGCGTACTCGGCCAGATAGACGGCTGCCAGCACAGCGATCGGCGTGCAGATAAGCATGGCGAGCGCCGTCACATAGACGGTCGAGACGATCGTGGGCCAAATTCCGCCCTCGGCGTTGACGCCCTGAGGCCAACCGAAGATAAAGTCGAGCGAGATATGCGGCAGGCCGTTAATGACCACATAGGCAATGATAGCGACAAGCACCAGCGTGGTGATGTATGCCGCGGCACGGAACACGCCAAGCATGATCTTGTTGGACAGGTCCTTGTTGATGCGGCCCTTCTTGCCATGGGAAAGGGCACGCTTGATGCGCTCGCGCGACGAGGTCGTATCGACCGTCGTGTCAACGGAATCGGACATAGCCTACCCCCTCTTCTTCTTGGAAATCAGACGGACGACGCCCACCAGCGTGGCGGAGATGATAAACAGGACCACGCCCATGCCGAACAGCGCCGAGCGGTGCAGACCCGAGGAATAGCTCATGTCGAGCGCGATCTGGCTCGTGAGCGTCGAGATGGGGCTCGCAATGCTGTCGGGAATAACCGGGGCGTTACCCACGACCATGAGCACGGCCATGGTCTCGCCGATGGCACGGCCCATACCCAGCACGATCGCATCCACGATACCCAGCTTGGCGGCAGGTAGCACGACCTTATAGATGGTCTGCCACTTAGTAGCGCCCATGGCATACGATGCCTCGCGAATACCCATGGGAATGGAATTGAGGGCATCGATGGTGAGCGTGGTGATGGTAGGGACGATCATGATGGCAAGCACGAACCACGCCGTCAGCGCACCAAAACCAAGACCACCGGTCAGTTGCGCGATAAACGGACGGATGATGATCATGCCAAAGAAGCCATAGATGATAGAAGGGATGCCGGCCAACAGGTCAACGGCAGGGCTGATGAGCTTGCGCACGCGCTTGCTGGCGATCTCGACCAGATACACGGCCGTGCCCACGCCTAGGGGCACACCCATGGCGAGCGCACCGACGGTCACCAGACCCGAGCCGGCAAGCAGCGACACGATGCCGTAGTGGCCCTCAGAGGGCGCCCACGTAAAGCTAAAGAAGTCCGCCAGACCGATGTCGGTAAAGACGGGCAGCGCCGAGTACGTGGTAAAGACAAAAATCAGGATGACGGTAACAACCGCCAAGAACGCGCAGGCAAAGAAAATCCACTGCAGCGCCTTCTCCTTGATATAGGTGCTGCGCGATACGAGCGCCAGCTCGCGCTTCTTGGGCGCCTGAGCATTCTGCTCAGTCTGGGAGTTTTCCTGTGCTTCCATGCTACTCACTCCCCTTCTCGTCGTTGGTGACGGGAATAAAGCCCGCCTCGCGAATCTGCTTGTCCATCTTTTCGGACGTCACGTAGTCGATGTAATCCTGCGCCTGCTGCGAAGGCGCACCCTTCACAAAGAAGTAAAGGTCGCGCGAGATGGGATAGCCGCCACTCGCGACCGTCTTCTCGGACGCCTCAACATGATTGACCGAGACGGCCTTGACCGAGGTCTTGGCGTTGAGGCTATCGACGAAGCCCAGCGAAATGTAGCCGATAGCCCCGCGCGAACGAGATACCACGTCGCGCACCTGGCCCGTGCCCGAAAGAACGGCCGAGCGGCGATCGAACGGGGTGCCGTCCATCACGATGGTGCGGAAGGCTTCACGCGTGCCAGACGCCTCATCTCGGTTGATAACCTGAATCCTCAGGTCCTCGCCACCGACTTCTTTCCAGTTGGTGATCTTGCCGGCATAGATATCGCGGAGCTGCTCGGTCGAGAGGTTATCGACGGGGTTGTCTTCGTTCACGATGACCGCGATACCGTCGTGGGCAATGACGATGGGAGTCAGGCCCAGATCCTGTTCGTCGGCATTGAGTCCACGGGAGGAGCTGGCGATATCGGCCGTGCCAGCGCTGACGGCTTCGATGCCAGCGGAAGAGCCCAAACCGGAAACGAGCACGTCGATGCCGGTCTCCTCCTTAAAGCCCTCTGCCGCAATTTCGGCGATAGGAAGGCAGGTCGTGGAGCCGGCCACGGTAATGGAAGAGGCAGAAGATCCCGAAGAACAGGCGCACAGCGTAAGCGTAAGCACAGCGGCGCTCAGGACCGATACGATCTTTCTCATAGCATCACGCCGATCGCGGCATGGCGCCCACAGGTGCCGTCCTCGTTACGGTAGGAATAAAAGCGGTCGTTCTGACGCACAGTCGAAAGCTGGGTATCCACGATATTATCCGCGTCCACACCGATATCTACCAACGCCTCACGAATGGCGGCAGATAGATCGAGCATGCGAGAAGCGCCCGCATCGATGCACGAAAACTCGGCGGCAAAGCGGTCCATGAGTTCCTGGGATACCTCATATTCGTCAGCCAAGATATGGGGGCCGATATAGGCGGAAACGTCGCTCGCATCGCAGCCGGCAGCATCGCAAAGCGCCTGGCACGCCTTGGCAGAAATACGTGCAATCGTGCCCTTCCAACCGGAGTGCACCACGGCAAACCCGCCGGGGGCCACCAGCACCACGGGAACGCAGTCGGCAAAGCAGAGCAGCACGGGCACGTCATGGGCCGTACAGACGATGGCATCGCAGCCCTCAGCAATCTGCTCGCGAACAGCCTCAAGATCGTCGGCGCCGTTCGAAGTGACCGTAACGATATGGTCACCATGTACCTGATTGGGCACGAGCAGATTATGCTCGCACTCAGTGGCGCCCATAGCTTCGAGCGCTCGACGACGATTTTCTTGAACTGCAAAGGGGTCATCGCCTACATGCGAGCCCAGGTTGAGCGAGGAGTACGCATCTTCGGAAACACCACCGGTGCGCTCGGTAAAGGCAAAGCGGACATCGGATGTCGCGCCCTCCACCAACGTAACTCCATCATGGTCGACACGCGAAACCCTGTCCGCACGTGCTGCCATACTAAAGCCTCCTAATAACACAAGTACCGCGGCGTCGCCGCGCAGTCCGCGTTTATACGGCTGTCATACTTCCTTAAAAGGATACCCGCAGCGGTAGGGACCAAACGTAAAGGGAACGTAAGGAGATTGGAGGCTTTCGTTTACAAACGAGAAACAAAACGGGGTGCATCCAAATGGACACACCCCGTGCAGGTCGTTGAGAAAAACGAACTAGAAGCTACCGCGCTTCAGGAAGTCGGGAAGCTCGAACTGGTCGTTGCCAAAGTTGGGCAGCTCGGTACCACCGACGTTGCGGGTCGGAGCGGCCTGAGCCGGGCTGGCAGCCGGAGCGGTGCGCTGCGGCTCAGCGGAGGCAGCGGCCTTGCTCTGAGACTGCTGAGCAGCAAAGAGCTCATCCTGACGGTTGACGTTGGAGTCGGAGAAGCCCGTAGCGATGACGGTGATACGCACCTGATCGCCCAGGGACTCGTCGACAACGGTACCGAAGATGATGTTGGCCTCGGGGTCGACGGCGTTGGCGACAACGTCGGCGGCGTCGCTGATCTCCTGGATGCCCAGGTCCTTGGAACCGGCGATGGAGAGCAGCACGCGCGTGGCACCATCGATGGAGCTCTCGAGCAGCGGGCTGGAGATGGCCTGCTGGGCAGCGTCGACGGCACGAGTATCCCCAGAAGAGGTACCGATACCCATCATGGCGGTACCGGCCTGCTTCATGATGGTCTTAACATCGGCGAAGTCCAGGTTGATGATACCGGGGACGGTGATGAGGTCGGTGATGCCCTGGGTGCCCTGGGAAAGGACGCCATCGGCAATCGCGAAGGCCTCGAGCATGGTGGTCTTCTTCTCGGCGATGTCGAGCAGCTTATCGTTAGGGATGACGATCATGGTGTCGACGCAATCGGAGAGGGTCTTGATGCCCTCCTCGGCGCTCTTCTTGCGCTTGCGGCCCTCGAAGGTGAAGGGCTTGGTCACGACGGCGACGGTCAGTGCGCCGACCTCGTTCATCGCGATATCGGCAACGATGGGAGCAGCGCCGGTACCGGTGCCGCCGCCCTCGCCGCAGGTGATAAACACCATGTCGGCGCCAGCGAGCGCCTCGGCAATGTCGTCACGGGACTCATCGGCAGCCTTGCGGCCAACCTCGGGGTTGGCGCCGGCGCCCAGGCCGCGGGTAAGGTCGGTGCCGATGTGCACCTTGATATCGGCATCAGAGATCGCGAGTGCCTGAGCATCGGTGTTGATGGCAACAAACTCGACGCCGCGGATGCCCTCTTCGATCATTCGATTGACCGCGTTGGTACCGCCGCCGCCGACGCCGACCACCTTAATGACGGCAAGGTAGTTGTTGATCTCTGTCTCGTGCATGTCGGTCCTCCGAACAAAGGTTATAGCCATAGCATGGGTCGACCCCTGCGCACATTAACCTTCAGGTTGAAAGTAAATGCAAAGGTAAACTGTATTATGTTTGCACATTATGAACGTATCAGTCAAATAATTGACCGTGAAAACCAAACAAACCAGATAAACGGCGTGGTATGGCCCCTCAACAAAGCATCAACCAGCGCTACGAGGTCGGAGCATTCCTAAATGTGTAGTTGCCTGGAGAGCGCACATTGATATACGTTACGCCCTCTACCTGCGAAAGCAACTTGGTGACTACGCGTTCCTTCTTGGCGATATCGTCCGATTCGCCCAGCGACACCTCAATGCCGTTATTGAGGTTTGCCGAGATGGCTTCGACCGAAGGCGTAGAAATATCCTTGACTTGTCCCAAGAACTCGCTCGAAAAACCACGCACATAATCCAGGCCGGCCTTAACGGCCTTGGAGTTCACCGCCTGGCCGGAAACCGGAGCGACATCCGCCGAGACATCAGTCAACAACACCGCGCCATAATGCTTGGCGAGCGCCAGCGCGGCATCGATTCCGGTCAAGGTATTTGAGCCCTGCCCTGTCGTGATGACGTTGCCCTGGTCGTCCACTTCGACCGACGTCGACAGCGGGGCGATCCAGGTGTCATCGTCTCCGATAGCCCAGGCAAGGTCGTCGGAGCTGATATACGCAATGGCGATAACTTTACGCTCCGTCGGCGTGATGATAAGCGTATGGGGAAACTGGCGCTGGACATCCACGCCCGAAACCCACGGGTTCTGCTTGAGATCCTCGGTAATCTGGTCGGGATCGACGTTAAAAAGCGACGTTCCCTCGGGCAAGTCGATCAGCTGGATAGCATCGTGCTTCGTCACATGCTCGCTGCCTTGAATCTGAATATCAGTGGCAGTAAACAGTCCAGAGTTGATCACCACGGTGGCAACGACGACGAGCACGGCCAAGACGACCAGAACGCCGCCCACGATTTTGCCTTTGCCTGTAACGACAGAAGCGGCGTCTGATGTTTTATTTGCCATCGCTCCAAGTGAAGATAACGGGTTGAAACCTTTTTTACTCGAAGGCTTCTTGGCGGTAGCCGGCACCGATGTCAGCGAGCGCGGTTTCGATGCGCCCAGCGTGCGACCTGGACGCGCCGCTTTAGTTCCCGTCGAGGGCTTGGGAGCTGCCATGGGACGGGCAGGCTTGGCGCCCATAACAGGCTTTGACGTCGTCGAGGGACGCGAGGACTTTTTTGCGGCCGGACGATTACCGAGCTGCGAGCCGACGACCGGACGACTGGTCTGTCGAGCATGCCCGACAGACTTAGAGTGCGCGACGGTATTGCGTTGAGGTTTGGCAGGCGCGCCGGAACGCCCTCCGGCGCGGCGGAAGGTGGGTTTCGATGCTCTAGAAGCCGAGGAATTTAACTTCCGGTCTGAGCTCGATGCCATACGCCTCCCTCACCTTTCCGTGCACATGTCTAATAACCGCGGCAACGTCATCGGCCGAGGCAGTTCCGTTATTAACGATAAAATTAGCGTGAACGGGCGAAACTTCCGCGCCGCCAATCGAAAAACCCTTTAATCCACAATCCTCGATAAGCTTGCCCACACTCGCATCGGGCGGGTTGCGAAAGACAGACCCGCAGGATGCGCGACCCATGGGCTGCGTACGCTTGCGCCTCGTCAGGTACCGCTCCATGCGCTCGCGAATGTCGGCCTTGGGCGCCGGTTTAAGCTTGAACACGCACTCGAGGATGATCTCATTGCGGGGAAGGCTACATTCGCGGTAGCCCCAAGTGATCTCGGACCCCGCATAATGCTTGATACCGGATGCCGGGTCAAACGTTACGACATCCTCAACCAGCGAGCCAATCCACTCGGTCCGTGTGCCGGCATTCATAGATATCGCACCGCCGACCGAACCAGGAATGCCAACGGCAAACTCAAGGCCCGAGAGGCTACGCGACAGGGCATCGTTGACCAGGCGCGCAAACATCACGCCCGCACCGACCGTCAGCGTACAACCGTCATCGGCAACAACCGTGCGCTGAAACTCACGTCCGAGCGAAATGACGGCACCGCGATAACCGCCATCGGCAACCAGCAGATTGGAGCCCTTGCCGATGATGACCCACGGCACCTGCTCGCGATCGAGCACCGCCACGGCGCGGCGGAGGGCATGATAGCTATGGCACGTCACAAAGAGGTCGGCCTTGCCGCCGATACGATAGCTCGTATGACGCGCAAGGCGCTCGTCCTCGATCACATCCGTGTCGATCATGCCCGAGAGCGCCATGACGGCGTTAAACAGACCCATTAGACTTAAGCGTCTTTCTTGGCAGTCAGATACTCAATGAACTCGGGGCCGACGGTCGTAACGTCGCCGGCACCCATGGTGAGCAGCAGGTCGCCCTCGCCCACCATCTGCTCGAGCTCCTGATTGAGCTCAAGACGGCTGGAGCAGTACACGACCTCCTTGCCAGGATGCTTGGCGCGCACGGTATCGGCGAGCATCTTAGAGGTGACACCCGGAATGGGCATCTCGCCAGCCGAGAACACATCAATCAGCAGCAGTTTATCGGCATTGGCAAATGCATCGGCAAAGTCGTCGCACAGGGCCTGCAGGCGCGAATAGCGGTGCGGCTGGAACACGACGTCGACGTGCTTGTAGCCCAGCGACGAAGCGGCGGCAAGCGTCGCCTTGATCTCGGTGGGGTGATGGCCGTAATCATCGACCACGGTGATGCCATCGATATCGCCCACGTGGGTAAAGCGACGGCGGACGCCCTCAAAGCTCGAGAGCGCCTTGGCGGCGGCGTCGATGTCAAGGCCCAGGACATGGGCGACGGTGAGCACGGCCGTGGCGTTGAGCATGTTGTGGCGACCGGGATTGCTCTTGATCTCCACAGCGTGCTCAGTGCCGTCCTCAAAGCGAACGATAAAGTCACTCTGGATGCCCTTGACATCCGGGTGCACGCAGACGATGTCGTTGCTCTCGGCAAAGCCGTAGGAAAGCACGTGACGGCCCGTCGACTTGGCGAGCTCGACCAGATGCGGGTCCTCGCCGCAGACGATGACGGTGCCGTCCTCGCCCACCAGGCTCATGAATTTGGCGAAAGTTGCCTCGATCTCCTCGATACCCGAGTAGTGATCGAGGTGGTCGGCCTCGACGTTGGTCACAATGACCACGTTGGGGTTCAGGAACAGGAAGGAGCTGTCGGACTCGTCGGCCTCGGCGACAAAGTAGTCTCCCGAGCCGTTCTTGCCGTTCGTGTCATAGCCCTCGACGATGCCGCCGATCAAGAAGCTCGGATCCAGACCCATGCGGTCGAGCATGGTGGCGCACATCGAAGACGTGGTGGTCTTGCCATGCGTGCCGGCAACAGCGACGGTAGTGTAGCCGTGGCCCAAAGCAGAGAGCATCTTGGCACGGGGCCACACGGGAATGCCCAGCTCGCGAGCGCGCACGAGCTCAGGGTTGGACTCCGGAATAGCGGTGGAGACAACAACCACGTCGGGCTTGACCTCGTCGATCGTGGCTGCCTCATGGCCCACATGCACCTTCACACCAGCGCGTGTAAGCTGGCGGATATAACGTGACGTCTTAAGGTCGGAGCCGGTAACGGCATAACCGCGCTCGTGCAGAACGAGGGCGATGCCGCTCATGCCGGCGCCGCCGATACCGATAAAGTGGGCGCTCTTAAACTCGGGCGCGGAGGTTGCAGTCTGGGAATCAGCCATGTGCTCGTGTACTCCTTGCGTAAACACTGCCTGTAACCCGTTAACTGTACCGCACCTACCGCATCAGCGCGAGGGCGACCGACGATATCCCGTCTAACTAACGCAAACCCTCTACCGCATCGGCCAGAAGAGCGGCGGCCCTATCCTGAGCCAGACCACGCGCCGCCTGACGCATGACGTCGCGCTCTGCCGCGTCATCGACCAGGTGCAGCAGCTCATCGGCAAAGGCAGAACCGTCGATATCGGCATCGGCACAGAGCACGCCGGCCCCGGCGTCGACCAGATAACGGGCATTGGTGGTTTGGTGGTCGGCCGTCGCATGCGGATACGGCACGAGTATCGAGGGCACGGCGAGCGCAGCGATCTCGGCCACGCTCGATGCACCCGAACGCGAGAGCACCAAATCGGCAGCAGCCAGCATATCGCCCATGTTGTCGATGTAAGGCTGGACGCGGTAACGCTTCGCCTCCTCGGGCGTCAGCGCCAAAGCGCGCTCGGTCTCCTCAAAGCCGTCGGCACCCGTCGAATGCAACACATAGAGGTTCTTGCGCGAAAGCAGCTCGTTTTTGAGCGAAACCGCGCGCTCGTTGAGGTGCTGGGCGCCAAGTGAACCGCCAAAGACGAGCAGCAGCGTAGCGTCCTCGGGAACGCCAAGTGCCTTGCGGCCGCGAGCACGATCGCCCTCGATCACCGAGCGACGTACGGGGTTGCCGGTCATGAGCACGTGGTCAGGGTCACCTTCGCGCTCAAAGACCGAGCGCGCTGCCGGCACCGAGATGCACACGCGAGCGGCGTGGGAGTTCATCATCTTGTTGGCCAGGCCCGGAACAGAGTTCTGCTCATGTAGCAGATACGGAACGCCTGCGCCCTTGCACCACCCCAGCAGCGGAACCTCGACATAGGCACCAAAACCGATGGCAGCATCGGGCTTGCCGACCTTTGAGAAATGACTGGCGAGCGCACGCTTGGCCTTGTTGACACGCCACAGCGAGGTCAGCGCCGTCCAGGGACGGGAGCGGTCGAAGCCCGTGACCGTAATGGGCACAAAATCAAACCCAGCCTCGGGGACCAGACGACCCTCGAGCTTGCGCGACTGGCCCACGAACACAACGTGGTGGCCACGGTCATGCAGCTCCTCGGCCAAAGCGAGCGCGGGGTTAATGTGTCCTGCCGTGCCGCCGGCTGCAATAGCAACGGTCATCTTATCGGTCATGGTAGTCCCTTCGTACACGCGGTCCCTGGTCGTCGGTGCGCAAACGCGCCGACGGGTCCGAGTTCAAATCGATTCGATTATATCCGCCGCCCGCGCTGCGAGGGCTGGGGCGCTGCGGACGACCTTGCGGCGCCGTTCGCTGACGCGGACGGGCTGCCGGCTCGGTCGCAGAGCCATCCAGAACGGTAAAGCCGTTACGCGAAGATCGCTCGCCGCGTACGTGGGGCACGCCGGCGGTACTCTCATCCATAACGGCAAAGCTCTCGCGGCGACGGTCGTACTCATCGCGACGGGCGCTCTCGTACGAAACGCGCAGGATCAGACCGGCAAGCATAAGCGACACAATAATCGACGAACCGCCGTAGCTAATAAACGGCAACGGTTTGCCCGTCATGGGAAACACGTTGAGGATGCCCAGCGCATTGATCAAAAACTGCACCGCGAGAATGACCGCGGAGCCAGACGCCATGAGCGCGCCCCGACGATCGGTCGCCTGCTCGGCAATGCGAAACGCCGAGTAGATCAGCATCGCAAACACCAAGAAGAACAGCACGGTTCCGACAAAACCGACTTCCTCGCCAATGATGGCCAGGATGTAGTCATTGTGCGCCTCGGGCAGATACGAGTACTTCATGGTTGAGTTGCCGATGCCACGGCCGAACAGACCGCCCGAGGCAAAGGCCATGATGGCAAGCGTGGCCTGATAGCCGTCACCATACTCGTCGGCCCAAGGGTTCAAGGCAACCTGAATACGCACCATACGGTACGGCTCTGCAACAAGCGCAATCACGATCACGAGAATGCCGAAGATTATCACGCCGATGATAAATCTGGGGTCGAGACCCGCAAACAACGCCATGCACATGAGGGTCAATAGGATGATCAGGACGGTACCGAAATCGGGCTGGATAAAGATCAGAAAGAGCGAAATGCCCAGGTAGATGCCCATCTTGCGAAGGAATTCGTTGATGTTGCCACCGGGCGAGAAGAAGCGATCAAGCATGATGGCCGAATACGCAATGGCAAATGGCTTTAAAAACTCGGAAGGCTGGAACTGAATGCCGGCGATGTTGAGCCAGCGCGTGGCGCCACGGCTGCCGCTGCCCACCAAGAACACCAGAAACAGTAGCCCTATCATGCCTATGAGAAAGATCCTGAGCACATCCTCCCCAAACCAGCTGTCCGGCAAAACGCGCACGATGGCAATCAGCGCCAGAACACCAACCACGGCAAACGCGGCCTGTCGACCCAGGAAAAACGTCGCCGAGCCATTCTCGTGCAGCGCCTCGACCGAAGACGCCGAGTACACCATCAGCAGACCAAAGCACACCAAAGTAAACAGGCAGGCCATAAATATCAGACGGGGGCGCATGATGCGGGCGGGAACGCCGGCAATATAGCGTTCGCTAAACGACTGCCCGCCGCGACCGGAACGCGGTGTGCTACGCCGCGAGGAAGCACGGTCCGAGTCGGGCCTCCTCATACCTTGTCGGGGGCTCTCCTCTCTCACCGGCAACCCCTATTCCATTTGCGATTTCGCCGCAGCGGCAAGCTGGGCCACATAGTCCTTAAACACGCGGCCTCGCTCCTCATAGCCCGAGAACTCATCGAACGAAGAGCAGGCAGGAGAAAGTAAGATCACGTCGCCACGGCTCGACAGCGAACGGGCGACGTCCACGGCATCGCGCAGGTCATCCGCCTGGGCGATATCCACATCGCCATCGACATCGGCCTCGTCCATAGCGGCGGTGAAACGCTCGCGCGCATCGCCAAAGCAGACGACCGAGCGTACGTTATCCATAACAACGCGCGCGAAGTCCGTGAGCGGCGTGCCCTTATCGTGGCCGCCGAGCAGCAAGATCACGTCGTCATCGGGAAATGCCGTCAGCGCCTTCTCGACCGCATCGGTGTTGGTCGCCTTGGAATCGTTGACGTAGCGCACGCCGTCAATCTCGCCGCACGGCTCCACGCGGTGCTCGAGCGGCTGGAACGAGGCCAGACCGCGGCAGACACCATCGACATCGGCACCGACTGCCAGGGCAGCCGTGGCAGCGCACAAGGCATTGATAACATTGTGATGGCCCGAGATCTTGAGTTCGGACGTGGCGACAAGCTGAGTCTCGACGCCCTTCAGGCGCACGACCATTTTGCCGTCGCGCACAAAGGCGGCGTCTGCACCCTCGGGCTCGTCAAAAGCGACCTTGCAGATGCGGCGACCCGGCGTATAGATGTACTCATCGAACTCGTGAATGCCGGCGTCTTCGACGTCGACGACCACCAGATCGTCATCGACCATATTGTCAAACAGCTTGATCTTGGCAAGCGCATAGTTCTTATGGCTCTTATGCCAGCCCAAATGGTCGGGAGTGATGTTGAGCAGCACTGCCACGCGAGGGTGGAGCTCGGTGGTCGTAGCAATCTGATAGCTCGAGAGCTCAGCCACAAACCACTCGTTGTGGGCTCGGCCGTCAATCTCATTGACCGGCGGCTCGCCGATGTTGCCGACAGCTACGCTGGCCTCGCCGGCAGCCTTGAGCAGATAATCGGTCAGCGACGTGGTGGTCGTCTTGCCGTTGGTGCCCGTGATGGCAATCCAGTTATCGGGCGACAGGCGATAGGCAAACTCGGGCTCACCCATAATCTGGGCGGCATGCTCGCGCCCGGCCTTAAAGAAGCCCGAGAACTCCGAGATGCCCGGGCACGTCACGCATACGTCATAGGCGCCCTCGACCTGTTCGGTCCCATAGACAAACGACGCACCAGCAGCCTCGAGCGCACGCGTGGCGTCATTGGGCTCAGAGGTGCCGCCGCCATACACGGTAACGGCGCTTACGCGCTCGGGATGTGCCAGCGCCCAGCGGGCGACATCGAGACCGGATTTGCCCTGACCCAAAACGAGCAGGCTAAAGACTTCAGCAAGAGGCATGAAAGACCACTATCCCAACTGGAAGAACAGAGCAAGGCCAACGGCACCAAATGCCGCAGCGATAATCCAAAAACGGATGACGACCTTGGTCTCGGCCCAACCCTTCTTTTCGAAATGATGATGGATGGGCGCCATAAGGAAGACGCGCTTGTGCGTAAAGTGGAAGTAGACAACCTGAATCATGACCGACAGGGTCTCAACGATAAACAGGCCGCCGATGATGAGGGAGACGACCTCGGTGTTAGTCATGATGGACGTACAGGCAAACGCGGCACCCAGAGCAAGCGAGCCGGTATCACCCATAAAGATGCTCGCCGGATAGCAGTTGAACCACAGAAAGCCCAAGCAGGCACCGGCACACGCGGTGCAGAAGATGGACAGGTTCACGTCTCCGTGCAGAAACGCCATGGCAGCCATGGCGAGCATGGCGATCATGGAGGTGCCGCCAGCAAGACCGTCAAGGCCATCGGTCAGGTTCACGGCATTAGAAAGACCGGCAATCATCAACCAGCAAAAGACAATATAGAGCCACGGGAACGAATAGCCGCAGATGGTGGTCGAAAGCACGCCAAGGTCGATCGTCAACCCACCGGGAAAACGAATCTCGGGGGCGACGCCGCACCAGTTGACGGCAAGTACCGTAAAGGTGACACAGATAATGGTTAGGCCGATCATCTTGGCATGGGGCGTCAGACCGAGCGAGCGCCCATGCGTAACGGAGGTCAGGTCGTCGATCAGGCCCAGCACGCCGGTCGCCAGCGTGGCGAGCAGCACGAGTACGAGCTCGGTGGTGAGCTTGCCCATCAGCAGGCAGGTCAGCGAGATCGCGACGAGGATGACAACGCCACCCATGGTGGGCGTTCCCTGCTTAACCAAATGACGCTTGGGGCCGTCGGCACGAACCTGTTGGCCGATACCCTCGACCTTGAGCAGCTTGATCCACCACGGCATGAGCAGCAGCGCAATGGCTGCGGCGATGCCAAGCCCCAAAAAAGCCTGATACGTTGGATACGAGGGATTGCCGAACATGGGCTAGCACACACCTTCCACAAAGCGGTCGAGCTCAACAAAGCGGGAACCCTTGACCAGTACAACATCATGTTTTTCAAGCGCGCCGCCCATGCGGTCGAGCACCTGCTGATAATCGGAGAACACCTGGATGCGGTCCTCGTCCATGCCCATCATGCGTGCGGCATCGGCCATAAGCTGGGCCAGCTCACCACCCACGCACGCCAGCATGTCGAGCTTCTTGGCGGCGGCATAAGCGCCCACGAGCTCATGCATGCGAGGAGCCTCATCGCCCATCTCGCCCATCTCGCCCAGGATCGCCATGCGAGACCCCGTGCACGAAAGCGAGCACAGCAGGTCGAGACCGGCTGCCATCGATTCGGCGCTGGCGTTATAGGAGTCATCGATGACGCGGGCACCGCTCTTGGCGCGCTTGATCTCCTGGCGGTGACCGGTGATCGTGAGGCCCCTAAAGGCAGCATCGATCTGCTCGGGCGTCACGCCCAGGCGATAGGCAACCGCGGCGGCCTTAACGGCATTAGGAACGGACTGCACGCCGGGGATGGCAAGCATGGTATCGATTGTCTCGCCCTGACCAAAATCGAGCGTAAAGACCGGACGGCCCTCGTCATCAACGCGAACGTCGCGGGCGCGGACCTCATCATCGTCAGAGACACCGGCCAGCATCACGTCGATACCAGCAGGCTGGGCGAACGTATCGCGAATGAACGGCGTAAAATCGTCCTCGCCGCCCAAAACCAGCAGCGGCAAATAGTCGCCGGCGGCGCACATGCCCTGTACAATCTCGGCCTTAGCGCGGGCGATGTTCTCGCGGCTGCCCAAAATGCCGATATGAGAGGTGCCGATCTTGCTCACGATGGCAAGGTTGGGATTGGCGGACTGGGACAGGCGCTCGATCTCGTGGAAATGGTTCATGCCCATCTCGAGCACCAGGATCTCGGTATCGGCCGGAGCGGAAAGCACCGTGAGCGGCATGCCGATCAGGTTATTGAAATTGCCCTTGGTGGCCCAGACACGATAGCGCTTGGCAAGCACAGCGGCGAGCACGTCCTTGGTCGTCGTCTTGCCGATGGAACCGGTAATGCCAACGACCAGGCAGCCAAGCTCCAGGCGATACGCATGCGCCAAACGCAGCAGAAACTCCTCGGGATCATCGGTCAGCAAGATGGCACAGCCCTTGTCCTGCGCCAGCGAGACCAGCTCGGCCTCGGGCTCACGCGTCATCACGACGGCGCCGGCACCCGACTGGACCGCACGGGAAGCAAAATCATTGCCGTCGACGTTTTCACCGGGAAAGGCGACGAAAATCGTCCCTTCCTCGACCTGGCGCGAGTCGATAACGCACCCGCGGCATACCCGATCGACTTCTCCCGTCACGGTTCGGGCCCCTGTTGCGGCCGCGAGGTTGTTGACGGCGATCTCTATCATTGCAGCTCCCCTGTAAACCTAAATAATGCTATCGGCGTATTGTATCCCAGCGCCGCGCATGCGTGGTGCAGGGCATGTGAACACCCCTCATATGGGACAACAAACCACGCCCCAAAGATTGTAACCCCCTACTTCGTGTGCGGGATACCCAGCACGTCGAGCGCGTTGGCCATAATGGACTGGAACGGCACCGCAGCGGCATCTGAGCCGCTCGGCGTTCCGTCGAGCGTGATATAGCACAGCACCTTGGGCGATTGTGCCGGTGCAAAGCCCATAAAGGACGACATGTAGTTCTCCTTGAGGTAGCCGCCGTTCTCGTCGGCGCGTTCGGCCGTACCGGTCTTACCCGCCACGTCATAGCCGTCAACCGCGCCGCCAACGCCCGTTCCCTCCGACACGACCGTCTGCATGCACGATGTCACCTGGGATGCGGCATCCTCCGAAATCGCGCGCTCGCCTTCGCCCCAGTCCTTCTCGTCGCCTTTGCTGGACTTATAGAAGTGCGGGGTCATCATCACGCCGCCGTTGGCGATGCCGCCCACGGCACGTGCGATCTCAATCGGCGAGACAGACAGCGCCTGTCCAAAGCTCATCGAGCCCAGCGTGGCGCCGTCATACTGGTCACGCTCCTTGACGATGCCCAGGCTCTCGCCCGGAAAATCGACACCAGAGCTGTGACCGATGCCCCACTTGTCCACATAGGCAGCAAAGTCGTCGGCACCGATCTTGCGCCCCACCAGGACAAATCCCACGTTGGACGAACGGCGCATCATCTCGCGCACATCCATGGTCATGGCGTAGTCGCGCTTGTCGGCATCGGTGACGGTATCGTCGCCCACCTTGATGCTCGCCGGCACCTCAAACGACGTACTCGACCGCACGACGCCCAAGTCGAAGCCGGCGCCCGCCACGAGCGTCTTAAAGACCGAGCCGGGCTCGTAGGCGTCGGTGACCAGGCGCAGGTTCATATCCTCGGTCTTGGCGTTTTCCAAATTGGTCTGGTCGTAGGTCGGATACGAGCAGGCTGCCAAGATCTCGCCTGTCGTAGGATCGGTGACCAGCGCCGAGCCGTTCTTGGCCTTTGTCTTCTCGACAGCCTCTGCCAGGGCATCCTCGGCCGCACGCTGGATATTGACGTCGAGCGTCGTCACGATATCAACGCCGTCGACCGCAGCCACCTTTTTATAGGCACCGCCCGCGATATAGCTGCCGTCCCTCGCGCGCTCGCGTACGAGAGAACCGTTCGTGCCGGTCAGAAGCTTGTTGTATTGCTTTTCGAGACCCGTCAAGCCGTCGTTGTCTACATTCACTACACCCAGCACCTGCGATGCCAGATTGCCGTATGGATATACGCGCTTCATGGCCTGCTCAAAAAGCACGCCGGGCAGGTTCTTCTTCTCCAGCGCCGCAGCGTCGTCTTCGTCCACCTGGCGCTTGATATACACCCAGGTTCCATCGGACTCAACGAGCTTGCGGCAGGTCTTTTTATCGATTCCAGTTGCCTTGACCAGCGCCGACACCGTCTTGTCAACATCCTCGACAAGCTGGGGGTTCACGGCGATGTTGCGACATTCGGCCGACGACGCCAGCACGTTACCGTTGCGGTCGTAGATGGTGCCACGTTTGGCATAGAGGGTCTGCGCAAGCAGGCGGCGCGCATCGGCACGCTCGCGCAGTTTATCGGCTTCGACAATTTGATAGTCGCCAAGGCGAAAGACGCCCAAGCCCAAGCCAAGCCCAATGAAGCCCATGACGGCTTTGCGGCGAGGCAGAGGCGTGCCCGTGAGCCATTCGGTCGACGAACTCTTGCGCGACCTGGTGTTATGCACTTGAGGGCCGCCCGAGCCGCGAAGTCGCGACGCCGGGTCGTTGCCACGGGACTGCCCGGCGTTGTAAGATTGCCGACCCGTTCCTTGATAACCAGAACGTCCCCGCGACGAGGGACGTCCAGAACCGCGGCCCCCATCGGAACCGCGGCGATAGTCATTTGTCATACTCAGCTACCGTCTTGCTACTGAGCGGTCGCGGTCGCGTTGGCGCCCGCGGCTGCATCCTGCGAAAAGTCAAGTGTAACGCTCTCGCTGGGCTCCACCATGCCATAAGCGCCCGCAAGGTCGCGAATGCGCGTGTCGGCGCCATAGACCGAATGCATGACCTCCAGGTCGGAGCTCTCATCGGTCGCCTTTTCGAGCGTATTGGTAAGCTCGGCGTTACTGTTGAGCACCTGGGCCGTAACACCGGCGAGCGCCACGCGGGCGACGCCGATCGTCATGAAGATAGCCGCAATGATGCAAAACGTTTTAAGAACGCTCATGAAAACCGGGCTTACCGCCTGGTTTGCCTGACGGCCCGCGCCCGTGTAGACATCAAAGCGCGGCGTGCGCTGCTCACGGGGAGCAACGGGGGCCTGCGGCGTCTCACGATAGGCGGGCATGGCGTTCATATCATAGGCGAGTGCTGCGCTTGAAGTGTTGTAGCCCATGATATGCCGCCTCCCATCCCGAGTACGTTGGTAGTGTGTTTAAGCTTCGTTTATGGTGCGAGCGGGAGGTCCAATATCACGCGGTCGCGCCTACAGACGCTGCGCCACGCGGATTTTGGCTGATCTCGCCCGAGGGTTGCGCTCAACCTCATCAGGCTGTGCAACCAAGGGTTTGCGGGTGATGACCTTGAGTATCGGCACGTTGCCGCACACGCACACCGGAATCTCCGGCGGACACGTGCACCCCTGGCTCATCTCCTTAAAGTGGTTCTTTACGATACGGTCCTCGAGCGAGTGATATGAGATGACGCAGATACGTCCGCCCGGGTTGAGCCACCTGGTGGCGGCATCAAGCCCTCGTTCGAGCACATCGAGCTCGTGATTGACCTCGATGCGAATGGCCTGGAAACTTTTCTTGGCCGGGTGTCCGCCATGCCGACGAGCGGCAGCCGGGATACCCGCCTTGATGATCTCGACAAATTGGCCGGTGGTTTCGATCGGTTCTTGCTCGCGGCGGCGCACGATCTCGCGCGCGATCTGCGAGGCGAACTTCTCTTCGCCGTAGACGCGTAGAATCCGAGCGAGGTCGTGTTCGTTATAGGTGTTGATGACCTCAGCTGCGTTTAAGGTGTTATTACCCGGATCCATCCGCATGTCCAATGGGGCGTCCTCGTTATACGAAAAGCCCCTTCCAGGGATATCGAGTTGCGGTGACGAAACGCCCAAATCGAACAGGAAGCCATCGACCCCGGGCACCTCGGCCGAGCAAAGCAGCTCGTCCAAGTCGCCGAAGTTGCCCTTCAGCAGCTGGTGCGGAACGCCGGGAACCTCGCGGTCCAGACGGGCGCCAGCGGCCTCGAGGGCCATGTCGTCCTGATCGACGCCGAGCAAAAGACCCGTCTCCCCCACCTGCGCAGCCATCTTTACCGAATGGCCGGCACCGCCAAGGGTGCAATCGCAGACAACGGAGCCGCTCTTTAGCCGCAGCGACTCAAGCACTTCGCCGAGCATGACAGGTTCATGCCGATATTCTTGTGTCAAGATCCCACGCTCCATCCGTTACCCGTGCCTTGCCCTTACGAGAAGAAGAGGTCCAGCAGGGCCTCATCGTCATCGTCCTCATCGGCCGCGGCGCGATCCCAAACCTCAAGGTGGTCGTAGTTGCCCACAACCGTGACCTCGCGGTCGAGGTTCGCCTGCTTGCGGAGAGACTCGGAAAGACCGATACGACCGGCGCTGTCCACGTCCATCGACGTGGTGCGCTTGTTGATCGCCCTCATGAGCTTCTGGTCATTAATGTCACGCGGGTTAAAACCCTCGTGGCCCTCACGACCCGCGAAGAGTCCTTCGACCCACTTATCGAAGGCCTCGGCAGAGAACACGTACAGAGCATCGACATCCAGGGCTTTGAACACGCGAACGTGCTCTCCAAGCTCCTCGCGAAGGGGTGCAGGCAGGGACAGACGACCTTTTGCATCGAGATTGCGCTCGTATGCACCAGTCATTCCCATGTGCGCCCTCCCCTCGGTTACTCAGATGGCACGTACGCGGGGAACCACCCCGCCTGTCGACGTCATTAATAATATGGGGAACCGCCCCATTTTTCAACACCTTTCCCCACCCCTTCCCCCACCCCGCCCCACCACTCCACCCACCATATATTGCAAAACACCCCCAATCATATGTTCGAAAACACAATATGTTGTGTTTACAGCAACGGCGGGATGCCACCTGTGGCACCCCGCCTTTCAACCTCAACCTTCAAGTTGACCTTGAGGCGATTTTTGCGTCCCTTTACATGCCGTTCACATCGCCCCCAAACTCCCCCACCCAAGGCACATGCGGCCCGCCACCGCGACGACAAGTGGCAAAAAATGGGACGGACCCCAGATTGCCCATGCGCGCGCAAAAGCACGCCGCGGCAATCTGGGGCCCGTCCCCAAATACCTATAGATATGCAGGCCAGCGATGTGTTAACGATGTGCCAGCGGGTGCGCCGCCAGATAGACCTCGGTCAGTTGCGTACGATCGACATGCGTGTAGACCTGCGTGGTCGATATATCGGCATGTCCCAAGATCTCCTGTAGCACACGGAGGTCTGCACCGCCCGCAAGCATATGGGTGGCAAAGGAGTGACGCAGCGTATGGGGATGGAGTCCCACCAGCCCCACCTGGCGCCCGTAGCGCTCACAGATGGCATGGATGCCCTGGCGCGACAGACGGCGGCCGTTCTTATTTAAAAAGACCGCCGAGGTCTCGGTTCCGTGGGCATGGGCCGCCAAGCGAGAACGCCCCTCAGTTAAATAGAGCGTCAGAGCTCGCGCCGCGCTTCCCACCAGCGGGGACAGGCGTTCCTTTGAGCCCTTACCGCGAACGAGCACAAAGCCATCGTCGATATGGATATCGCCCACATCGAGCCCCACCAACTCGCTCACACGCAAGCCGCATCCGTAGAGCACTTCCAAGATGGCATGGTCGCGCAAGCCCATCTCGCCCTCGGGGAAGTCTTGATCGAGCAGCGCCGAGACATCCTCCACCGATAGATACTCCGGCAAACGCTCAGCCTTTTTAGGCAGGCGCAACGCCGCCGTTGGATTTTGGGCCACAATCCCATCGCGCACCAAAAAGGCATGCAGGCCCTTCACGGCCGCAAGCGCACGCTCCACCGAGGCATCGGAATAGCCCCCATCGCGACGGTCGGCGACAAAGCCCTCCACGACCTGACGAGTCGCCTCATCAAAAGACATGATGCCCGCCCGCTCCAGATAGGCGCAGTACGTCGTCAGGTCACGACGGTAGGCCGCAATCGTGTTGCGCGCCAAACCCCGCTCGACCGCGAGGTAATCGAGATACTCCCCCGCCGCCACGGCGAGCGACGAGGGAGTAGCTTCGGTATGTTCTTTGTTCGCCGGCACCCTTAGTCCGTAGCGAGGTTCATGGGCGTCACCTGTAGGCGATCGACACCCTCGTGCTGACCGATCGAGGCACGCACGAACTCTCGGAACAGCGGCTGCGGGTTGGTCGGACGGCTCTTGAACTCGGGGTGAGCCTGGGTTGCCACATACCACGGATGCACGTCGCGCGGCAGCTCGACCATCTCGACCAGGCGCTCGTCGGGTGAGAGGCCAGAGATAACCAAGCCGGCGTCCTCGAGCTGGTCGCGGAAGGCGTTGTTAAACTCAAAGCGGTGACGGTGACGCTCGTAGACGAGATCCTCGCCATATGCCTCGCGAGCGAGGGTATCGGCGGCGAGCTTGCACGGATAGGCGCCCAGACGCATGGTGCCGCCCTTCTCGGTCACATCCTCCTGCGAGCTCATCAGATCGATGACGCTAAACGGACCGTCCGGGTCGAACTCGGAGGAGCTGGCGCCGGCAAGGCCGACGACGTTGCGGGCGAACTCGCACACGGCCACCTGCATACCCAGGCAAATGCCCAGATACGGAATCTTGTGCTCGCGGGCAAACTCGGCCGCGAGGATCTTGCCCTCCAGGGCGCGCTTGCCAAAGCCGCCGGGGACCAGGATGCCCGAAGCGTCGCCCAGAACTTCGGAGACATTCTGCTCGTCGAGGCTCTCGCCGTCGACCAGCTGGACGTCCACATGGCGATCGTAGAAGACACCCGCATGGTGCAGGGCCTCGATAACCGACAGGTACGCATCGGGCAGCTGCGTGTACTTGCCAACGACGGCAATCTTCACCTTGTCGGCGTGATGGTTGGCGTGATTCTGTTTGCGCAGGAACTCGTTCCACTCGCTCATGTCGCGCTCACGCGGGTCCAGACCCAGGCGCTCGCAAATGCGCAGGTCAAAGTCCTGCTCGGCAAGCAGCTGCGGAACATCGTAAATGCTCGCGCAGTCCTCGTTGGTAAAGACGCAATCGGTGTCGACGTCGCAGAAGCTTGCGATCTTCCCGCGGATAGCGTCATCGATATGGTGGTCGGAGCGCAACACGATAATATCGGGCTGGATGCCAAAGCTGCGGAGCTCCTTGACGGAATGCTGCGTGGGCTTGGTCTTGACCTCGTGGGCGGCGGCGATATAGGGAACGAGCGACACGTGGATGTAGCAGACGTTCTCGGGGCCGGCCTCCTTGCGGTACTGACGAATGGCCTCGACAAACGGTTGGGACTCGATGTCGCCGATCGTGCCGCCCAGCTCGGTGATGACTACATCGGAGCCGGTCTGCTCCTCGATGCGGCGGAACTTGTCCTTAATGGCATTGGTGACGTGGGGAATCACCTGCACGGTACCGCCCAAAAAGTCGCCGCGACGCTCACGGGCGATTAGGCTTTTGTAGATGGCACCGGTCGTAAAGTTGGAATCGCGGGTCAGGTTCTCATCAATAAAGCGCTCGTAATGACCCAGGTCCAGGTCGGACTCGTAACCATCCTCGGTAACGAAGACCTCACCATGCTGGAACGGGCTCATGGTGCCGGGGTCGACGTTCAGATACGGGTCGGCCTTCTGCATCGTTACTTTGTAGCCACGCGACTTGAGCAGACGGCCCAGCGAGGCCGCGGTGATACCCTTGCCCAGGGACGAAACCACGCCACCGGTTACGAACACATGCTTGGTCATATTGAGTTACCTGCGCTTCCCGTAGAAGTTGTCCATACACATCTTACGGGTCTTCATTGTAATACTCGCGCCGCGGACCGTTCGCAATTTTTCTCGCGTGCGGTTGCATTTCTCAATCTTGAAACAAAACGCCGCCCGGTTTCCCAGGCGGCGTCGCTATGGCAAGGGTTACATGCTGCTATCGATCAGCAACCTCGTCCTCAAGCATTTCTTGAACGAGCATGCCGGTACGGACGCCCTCAAGATACCACTCACCACGTTCGGTGAGGCAAATGCCATTTGCAAGCTGACCGCCGTCGTCGCTATAACGCGAGACGACATCAATCATACCTTCGGAATCCAAGCGATCGATTGCGGCGCGGGCACGATACGGCGAAACCCCCACGCGCTCGGCAAGCGTTTTGCGCGAGAAACCATACGGCCCGCCATTGTCTTCGGTTTGCTGGTCGATCTCCATCAACACCAGCACCTCGACACGCTTCATATCGTTAACACTCGCACGACCCTTGCCCGCCATAGCAGCCTCCTCAAACCGAGCACGAGCATCTAACGCGCCGTGCGCGACCGACACACCTCACGATGGCAGGTAATATCCATCATGCGGCATCCCGCTAAGGATGAAACAGTTACGGTTATTGTATACCGCTCAAATTGTTTCTAGGCAGGTAAACAGCTATTTTTCGCCGAAATAGACGCTTTATTGATCAAAAAGCCGTACCGGGCGCTAACCCGATACGGCCAAAATGCAATGCAATTACCGCGGTGCTTCAAACTTAGCGATGGAAGAAACCGCGGCGCTCAAACTTGGGCTCGCAGCACACGTTGATACCCAGTTTGCGCAGTACCGTCTCGTCCGTCGGCGAGATAATCACGCTAAAGAAGGCATCGCAACCGCGCAGCTGCTCCAGGCCCGAAAGGACGCGAGCGGCCGTCTCACTCGTGGCCGAGGTGATCGACAGCGCCATAAGCGTCTCGTCGGTGTGGAGGCGCGGGTTTTTGCTGCCCAGGAAATGCGTCTTGAGCTTGCTGATGGGCTCGATCGCCTCATCGCTAATGACCTCGAGCTCAAGGTCGACGCCCGAGACATGCTTGAGGGCGTTCATAATGAGCGAACTTGCGGCGCCCAGGCGCGTGGAGGTCTTACCGGTCACCACGGAGCCATCGGGCATGACCATGGCACCCACGGGACCACCCGTCAGCTGCTCCCTGGTGAGGGCCGCCGAGCGCGCCGGTGAGTAGTTCTTATCGATGCCGGCTTTCTTCATAATAATCTTGAGACGGTCGACTTGCTCATCGCCCACGCCGGTACGGCGCACATTTTCGACCGCGGTAAAGTAGCGGCGAACGATCTCCATCTTGGAAGCGTCGCGGCAGGCATCGTCATCGGTGATGGCAAAGCCGACCATATTGACGCCCATGTCCGTAGGGCTCTGGTAGGGGCTCTTGCCCAGGATCTTTTCCATCAGGGCACGGACTACCGGGAAGGCCTCGACGTCGCGGTTGTAGTTGACCGTGGTCTTGTTGTAGGCCTCCAGGTGGAAGGAGTCGATGATATTGGCGTCATCGAGGTCAGCCGTGGCGGCCTCGTAGGCAATATTGACCGGATGCGTCAGAGGAAGATTCCAGACCGGGAAGGTCTCGAACTTGGCATAGCCGGCGGCCGTGCCATGCTTGTGCTCGTGATAGAGCTGAGACAGGCAGGTGGCAAGCTTGCCCGAGCCAGGACCGGGGGCAGTGACCACAACGAGCGGTCGGGCGGTCTCGACAAACTCGTTCTTGCCATAGCCATCGTCGGACACGATCAGATCGACATCGTGCGGATACCCCTCGATGGGATAGTGCAGCTTGGCGGGAATACCGAGCGCGTTCAGGCGGTTGCGGAACACATCGGCAGCGGGCTGGCCGGCGTACTGGGTGATGACCACAGCCGCGACGGCAAAGCCGTTGCCGCGGAACAGGTCGACCAGGCGCAAAACGTCCTCGTCATAGGTAATGCCCAGGTCACCGCGAGCCTTGTTCTTCTCGATGTGGTTCGCGTTAATGGCGATGATGACCTCGACGTCGTCGGCTATGCTCTTGAGCATGCGAAACTTGCTGTCCGGCTCAAAACCCGGCAGCACGCGGCTCGCGTGATAGTCGTCAAACAGCTTGCCGCCAAACTCCAAATACAGCTTGCCGCCAAACTGCGAGATGCGCTCCTTAATATGAGCGGCCTGCAGCTCGATATATTTCGCGTTGTCGAAACCCTGGCGCATGTATGGCTCCCGTCCCGTTTCGTAAATTAAGTTCCTACGCGATTATAACGGAGCCTGCCCTCCCCGATGCCCAGGCCATCAACAGGCACCAACCAAACACGCCATCGATAAGTTGCGGTGAAATAGTTCCTGTTTAACCCCTCAAGACGGCCAAACGGGAACTATTCCACCGCAACTTCCCCTTTTGGCGCAAAGTAACCTGACCCCTTTGCACCAACAGCAGAAACGTCGCGGGCAGAGAACGGACAGCGAACAGACACCAGAGCGAGCAAGCCGCCCCCTGCGCCAACAATGGCAGCGCCGCAGGTTGAGCATAAGTCAGCGAAAGCCCACCAGAGCGAGCAAGGTGACGTGAAAGAGGAGGGCATAGGCCTTTTGGCCATGCCCGACGATTGAACGTCAGATTGCCGCTCTGGCGGGCTTGCAGCGTCGAGTGGTTCCGGCGTTTGGTAAAACGCCGGAACACAAGAGCGCCCCCTCCCGCGCACGGAACGGGAGGGGGCTAAAGGTAGGAGTCTACCGGTGGGTTGACCCCACCGGACAGACGATGACCAGATGATCCTTTACAGGATCGTCAAGGTTTCCGTGGGGTACCCGTTGGGTACTTAGATCATCACGCAAGCGATGGTCAGGATGATGGCGCAGACGACGGAGAGAGCGACGATGAGCTTAAGAGCAAACTTGAGCCAGGTCGTCCACTCGATCTTGGCCAGGGCAAGACCGCCCATGATGGCGCCGGAAGTCGGGGTGAACAGGTTCACGATGCCGATGGCGGCGGAGTAGATCATGACCATGACCTCGGGCGAGAAGCCGAGCTTAACAGCCAGCGGTCCCATGATGGGCATGGACACGGTAGCCATACCAGAGGTCGAGGGGATCAGGAAGGACAGGCCGAAGTAGACCAGGAAGCTCATGGGAGCGAAGATCACGCCGGACAGGCCAGCCAGAGCATTGGCGGCAGCGTCGAGGACGTAGACGTCGAGGCCGGTGCTAGCCATGAGGACGGAGATACCACGGGCAAGAGCGATGACGAGGACAACGGACATCATGTCGGCAGCGCCGGTGATGAAGGTGTTGACGATCTGCTTCTCGGACAGGCCGCCGATAATACCGATCAGGACAGCCATGAGGAAGAACCAGGTGGAAGCCTCGTCGAAGTACCACTGGCCAATGGGCAGGCCGGTGATCAGGGCAGACCAGCCCTGAACGATGGCGTTACCGTCGGCGTCATAGACAGCGCCAGCATCGAAGAAGTTGGCGACGCCCTCGTTGAGGTCGGCTAGCGGAATGAAGCCGACGATCATGACGACGAAGGTGAAGGCAAAGGCGATCAGAACACCCTTCTGACGACCGGTGAGCTTGACCTCCTTGTTAACCTCGGAAGCAGCCTTGCCGTGAGTCTCTTCGGCGTCCTTGAGCTCCTGCATCGAAAGGATGGTGGAACCCTTGTCAGCCTTAACCTTCTTGGCATAGTTCATGACGAAGAAGATGGACATGCCGGTGGTAACAATCCACAGGACGGCACCGAGGCCGATGATGATGGACTGGTTGACCTCGATGCCAACGCCGGTCAGAGCGTCGACGGCAGCGCCGACGGCGAACGGGTTAACCGTGGAGCCGAGGCAGCCGCAGCCAGCGCCGAGCAGGACGGTAGCGGCGCCGACCATGGGGTCGAAGCCAGCAGCCATCATCGTAGCGGCGAGCAGGGCGTAGAAGGGAACAGTCTCCTCGCACATACCATAGGTGGTACCACCGAGGGAGAAGATGAGCATCAGCACGGGAACGAGCATGATCTCATTGCCCTTAAGCTTCTGCACCAGAACGGCAATGCCGTTGTCCAAGGCGCCGGTTTCGGTCATCATGCCGAGGAAGCCGCCGAGGATCATAACGAAGAGGCAAACGGGCAGAGCGTCGGCGAAGCCCTTGACAGGGGCGGTGCAGAAATCGCTCAGGCGGGCAGCGGTAACCTCGCCACCGGACGTACCGGAGACGATAACGGTAATAACCGCGACAATTGCCAGCAGAGCAAGAAGAATGGTGAACGATGAAGGCATACCGCGCTTTTTCTTAGCGGTCTCAGTCATAGTTCTCATCCCCCCTTCATAAATCATTTACTGATCTCGCCCGAAGCGGCTCTTCCGTGCCGTGCATGTCGCTCGGTGCGAGATTTTTACCAGACAAAAGCGCTCGGGGTGCGCAGCAATACACCCCGAGCGAGATGCTAGATGCTCTTACTTGAGCGTGGCGTACATGACAGCCTTGATGGTGTGCATGCGGTTCTCGGCCTCGTCGAAGACCTTGGAAGCGGGGCTCTCGAAGACCTCGTCAGTGACCTCCTGCTCGGTGATGCCGAACTGCTCGCACTTCTCGGCGCCAATCGTGGTGTTGGTGTCGTGGAAGCTGGGCAGGCAGTGCAGGAAGATGGCACCCGGGTTGGCCATAGCCATGACCTCAGAGGTAACGCGATACGGGGTGAGCTGAGCGATGCGCTCGGCCCAGACCTCGTCAGGCTCGCCCATGGAGACCCACACGTCGGTGTAGAGAACGTCGGCACCGGTGACGCCGTCCTTGACGTCGGTGGTCAGCTTGATGGTGCAGCCGTTAGCCTCAGCGATGGGCTTGCAGGCCTCGATGACGTCGTCAGCGGGCATGCACTCCTCGGGGCCGCAGGCCACGAAGTTCATGCCGAGCTTGGAGCAGACGACCATGAGGGAGCGGGCAACGTTGTTCTTGCAGTCGCCCATGAAGACGAGGGTCTTGCCCTTGATGTCGTAGTTGAAGTTCTCCTGGACGGTCAGGATGTCGGCGAGCATCTGGGTGGGATGCCACTCAGTGGTCAGGCCGTTCCACACAGGCACGCCGGACTTAGCAGCGAGCTCCTCGACGTCGTCCTGGGCAAAGCCACGGAACTCGATGCCATCATACATGCGGCCGAGAACGCGGGCGGTATCCTCGATGGACTCCTTCTTGCCCATCTGCGACGAACCCGGATCGAGGTAGGTGACGCCCATGCCCAGATCCATGCCGCCGACCTCGAAGGCGCAGCGGGTACGAGTGGAGGTCTTCTGGAAGAGCAGAACGATGTTCTTGCCCTCGAGATAGCGGTGCGGAACGCCAGCGCGCTTCATGTCCTTGAAGTTCTTGGAGAGCTTGAGCAGGTACTCGATCTCCTCGGTGGTGAGGTCGAGGAGCTTGAGGAAGCTACGGCCGGAGAGGTTAACACCCATGGTTCGTTTCCTTTCGAAGAAATGAATTACGTAAGTATTAGTGTCGCCCGTTTGACGGGCGAAACCGGTGCGGTTGTAGGGAGACCGCACCGGAAACGGAAAGACTTAGAGGTCCTCGCGCCAGAAGGGCATGCTCATGCAGCGCGGGCCGCCGCGGCCGCGGGAGAGCTCGGCGGAGGGCACGACGAGAAGGTCCAGGCCCTCCTTGTACAGCACGTCGTTGGTGACGGTGTTGCGGGCGTAGACGCAGATCTTGCCGGGCTCGACGCACAGGGTGTTGGAGCCGTCGTTCCACTGCTCGCGGGAGGCCGCGATCGGGTCGCCGCCGCCGCAGGGGATCAGCTTGACCTGGTCGACGCCGGTGGCGTCCTCCAGGACGTGCTCGAGGGTGTCCTCGATCAGGCGGATGTTCACGTCGCCCGGGTTCTTGCCGGCGGTCAGCTCGTAGACGCGCAGGGTGCCCATGATGGCGGGGTGGATCGTGAACTTATCGACGTCGATCTGGGTGAAGACCGTGTCGAGGTGCATGAAGGCGCGCGAGACGGGGATGTCGAAGGCCAGGATGCGCTCGACCTTGGAGTCGGAGTTCCAGAAGATGTTCTGGGCCATGACGTCGATAGCGGCGGCCTGGGTGCGCTGGGAGATGCCGACGGCGAGGGTCTTCTCGTTGATGTTCAGCACGTCGCCGCCCTCGGTGTGGAACTGGCAGTCGCGGCGGAAGTACAGGGAGACGTCCTTGTAGTCGGGGTGGTACTTGAAGACGTACTTGCCGTACAGGGTCTCGCGGTTGCGGGTGACCGAGTACATGCGGTTGAGGTTGACGCCCTCGCCGACGACCGCGAACGGGTCGCGGGTGAAGTAGAGGTTGGGCATCGGGTCGATGATCAGGTCGGACTCGGACTCGGAGTTGACCAGGGAGTCGAGGGTCGTGGACGCCGTGAGGGGCATGTCGATCTCGGCCTTGGTCATGCCGGCCATGGTCTTCTTGACGAACTCGAGGTTGTCCTCGATGGAGTCCAGCTTCTCGCGGACGATCTGCGGCATCTGCTGGCCGCGGATGCCTGCCTCGGCGATGTACTGGTCGGTGAACTCGGCGCGGGCGCCGGGGACCTGGTCGAACACCTCGGCGACGAGGTTCTCGAGGTAGAGCACCTCCACGCCCTGGTCCCTCAGGATCTGGGCGAAGGTGTCGTGCTCCTGCTGCGCGACCTCCAGGAACGGAACGTCGTCGAACAGGAGTCGCTCGAGCTCGTCGGGCGGCAGGTTGAGGAGCTCGTCGCCGGGACGGTGCAGGCAGACCTTCCTGAGCTTGCCGATCTCGGAAGGCACGTGCAGACCTTTCGTCATGGCCTCCTACCTTTCTTTCGGGCCCCTGTCAGGGCCGATTCGTTAGCGCCCCTCCGTGTGAGGCGTTATTGCTGACGACATATTTATATCCAAAATCAGTCCATACTTCCACCTCGCCCCCGAACGGTTTTATATGAGGGGTGAACGGCATACACATATACTTCACGCATGGCACACTTTGATTTAATAAAGTTTATTTACGTGCTAAAACGCGTTTTCAATCAAAATAGCAAATGGAACTTAACTTTATTAAACCACCCTCAAATTGCATATTTCTAATAAAGCTATGAATAGAATTAGCGATTCATGCCGCGTCTCAACCATTTTCATTTTTATTCAGAAAAAAGTTTGTCCTATTCATTTCTGGTAAACAAATTACCGTTTACCAGACGCTTGATACCGTTCACCGGAAGCTCAGTATAAGGCCCAGCGGATACCGGCTCGCTTTACGGCCCCATTTGTAACAACTTGACTTCTCGGTATAGAAAAACGAACCCGCTTCCCCTAGGGAAACGGGTCCGTTTTCGATTATCTTCGGCCAATTTGGATAAGGCCCTCGAAGATCGTCGGAATCCTAGCGATCGAACTCCGCCAGTGCCTCGCCCAAAAGCCTCAGGCCCTCGCGGAGAACGTCCCCGCTCGCGCAGTAGCCCAGGCGTGCGCCGCAGGGAAGCTCAAAGCGGCTGCCGGGGACCAGCAGCACTCCCCTCTCGGCCAACAGGCGCTTGCAGAACTCCTCGTCGTCCTCGGGAATATCCAGCTGGATAAACGAGGTGGACACGCCCTGCGGGGCCGTCCAAGAGACGCGGTCCTGCGTATCAATCCAAGCCTGTGCGATATCGCGGTTGCCAAACACGATCTTACGGTTGCGCTCGAGAATCTTGTCATTGTGCTCGAGCACGTAGGTCGCCAGGGCGTCGTTGAACACGCCGCCGCAGATCATGGTGTAGTCGCGATATGTGCGGATGCGGTTGGACACCTCTTCGTTGGCCACGACCCAGCCCACGCGGGCCGCAGGCGTCGAATAGGTCTTGGACACCGAGTTGGTGACAATGGCCTTCTCGTACACGTCGGCCATCGACATAAAGGACTCGGTGTTCTCGAGCGGCAGATACACCTCGTCGCACAGCACGTAGGCGCCCACCGAACGGGCAATCTCGGCAATCTGCCCGAGCATATCGGCATCGAGCACCGTACCGATGGGGTTCGATGCGTTATTGATGCAGATGAGCTTGGTGTTGGGGCGCACCAAGCGCTTGAGCTCATCGATATCGGGCTTCCAGCCGAGCTCCTCGCGAAGCTCCCAATACTCGACCTCGGCACCCAGCGTACGCGGAATCTCGTAGAGCGGCGCATAGGTAGGCCACTCGGCAATCACGTGATCGCCGGGCTCCACAACGGCCATGATGGCGTTGAGGTTGGCGCCCGTGCAGCCATTGGTCTGCAGAATGTGATCGGGATTGTCATCGCGACGATACAGCTTGGCGACCTCGGCCTTAAATTCCGGCGATCCCTCGATCCAGCCGTAGTTCATCTTCTCGCGATCCAGGCGCTCGTAGAACGTGGTGCCGTCCTGCTCGTCCAGTGCGCGAAGCTCGCCCATGGTCAGCGACGAGATCGTCGACTGAGCGATATCCCAGGTAGCACTCTTCTCCCAAACGTTGAGCCATTCCTCAACGCCAATCGTCTTGATGTCCATGGCCAAGCTCCTTACAAAAGTAGTCATCCAACCGTGTTGACGTTCCTCATACAAGATTGGGGCGGCGCGAAAACCCGCACCGCCCCAATGGGAGACATCTAACGTCAGCTAGATGTATGTATTAAGACCTATACGGGTCCTAGAAGACCTTAGAGGTCCTCGCGCCAGAAGGGCATGCTCATGCAGCGCGGGCCGCCGCGGCCGCGGGAGAGCTCGGCGGAGGGCACGACGAGAAGGTCCAGGCCCTCCTTGTACAGCACGTCGTTGGTGACGGTGTTGCGGGCGTAGACGCAGATCTTGCCGGGCTCGACGCACAGGGTGTTGGAGCCGTCGTTCCACTGCTCGCGGGAGGCCGCGATCGGGTCGCCGCCGCCGCAGGGGATCAGCTTGACCTGGTCGACGCCGGTGGCGTCCTCCAGGACGTGCTCGAGGGTGTCCTCGATCAGGCGGATGTTCACGTCGCCCGGGTTCTTGCCGGCGGTCAGCTCGTAGACGCGCAGGGTGCCCATGATGGCGGGGTGGATCGTGAACTTATCGACGTCGATCTGGGTGAAGACCGTGTCGAGGTGCATGAAGGCGCGCGAGACGGGGATGTCGAAGGCCAGGATGCGCTCGACCTTGGAGTCGGAGTTCCAGAAGATGTTCTGGGCCATGACGTCGATAGCGGCGGCCTGGGTGCGCTGGGAGATGCCGACGGCGAGGGTCTTCTCGTTGATGTTCAGCACGTCGCCGCCCTCGGTGTGGAACTGGCAGTCGCGGCGGAAGTACAGGGAGACGTCCTTGTAGTCGGGGTGGTACTTGAAGACGTACTTGCCGTACAGGGTCTCGCGGTTGCGGGTGACCGAGTACATGCGGTTGAGGTTGACGCCCTCGCCGACGACCGCGAACGGGTCGCGGGTGAAGTAGAGGTTGGGCATCGGGTCGATGATCAGGTCGGACTCGGACTCGGAGTTGACCAGGGAGTCGAGGGTCGTGGACGCCGTGAGGGGCATGTCGATCTCGGCCTTGGTCATGCCGGCCATGGTCTTCTTGACGAACTCGAGGTTGTCCTCGATGGAGTCCAGCTTCTCGCGGACGATCTGCGGCATCTGCTGGCCGCGGATGCCTGCCTCGGCGATGTACTGGTCGGTGAACTCGGCGCGGGCGCCGGGGACCTGGTCGAACACCTCGGCGACGAGGTTCTCGAGGTAGAGCACCTCCACGCCCTGGTCCCTCAGGATCTGGGCGAAGGTGTCGTGCTCCTGCTGCGCGACCTCCAGGAACGGAACGTCGTCGAACAGGAGTCGCTCGAGCTCGTCGGGCGGCAGGTTGAGGAGCTCGTCGCCGGGACGGTGCAGGCAGACCTTCCTGAGCTTGCCGATCTCGGAAGGCACGTGCAGACCTTTCGTCATGGCCTCCTACCTTTCTTTCGGGCCTTACTGGCCGAATGTATCAGCGCCCCTCCATATGAGACGCTGCTTGCTGACAGCTCTAGTTATATCCAAAAATCACCCGCAATTCCACCTCGCCCCCGAACGGTCAACAAAGTGCGATGAACGGTATATCGCATGTGATTCCCCCATGATGTACTTCGGCGTTCTAAAGTAACTTTTCTAAGGTAAACGCTCTTTTTTCTCAAAAATCATTCGCAATTACAACTCCAATCTTTCGATTAGGAATTGCATATCTAAAACGGTTTTATGTATATAAATGACGCTTGTTCGTGTTTCTGTCTGTATTCGATGATATTCAGCTACCTATCATTCTTATTCACACATACTCACCAGTTGAGTGAGGATATAGACCGTTTTTCACAACGCGACGGGCGTCAGCTCTATGGCTTGTCAGCGTAAGAAGTAGGTAAAGATACCGTTCACGCGATACGTCCGTGCCATAGGTCGACTAAATTGAGACAATAGTGAATAGTGTTAGGCAACCGTCCCCTGCGGGGACTGAACGGACAGATGCATATGCCGAGCAAAATCGAAAAAAAGCAAGCCGCCGCAAAGCTGCGCAAACCGCCGCGCGACTTCTCGTACACGCAGAACCGAGAGCTCAGCTGGCTACGCTTTGACAACCGTGTGCTTGACGAAGCCTTCGACGAGACCGTTCCGCTGTTCGAGCGTCTAAAGTTCGTGTCGATTTTCGAGTCCAACCTCGACGAGTTTCTCATGGTGCGCGTGGGCGGCCTGTCCGATCTGGCAGAGCTCAAAAAACAGCCTGTCGACAACAAAAGCAATATGACCGCCTCCGAACAGGTCGATGCCGTCATGGCCGAAATGCCCGGGCTCCTTACCCGATGGGAGTCCATCTTTAAGAGCATCGAGGACAAGCTCGACGCCCTGGGCGTTCACCGCGCGCGTGTCGATTCGCTTACGCCCGAGGAGCGCACCTTTGTAACCCGCTACTTCCAGGCCTACGTGTCGCCGGTCATCTCACCGCTGGTGATTGACCCGCGCCACCCCTTCCCCAACCTGCGCAACGGCGCACTCTACCTGGCCTGCGGCCTGGACGGCGTCACCGACGAGGAAAGTCTGCTGGGCCTAATCGAGATTCCCGCCTCGATGAACCGCGTGGTCGAGATCCCCTCGCCCGCCGGCACCTACTCCTACATTCTGCTCGAGGACGTCATCCTCGCCTGCCTGGACAGCTGCTTTGGCTCCTATAAGCCGCTCGACCGCGCGCTCATCCGCGTCACCCGCAACGCCGACATCGATCCGGACGGCGAGGGCGTCGAGGAGGAAGAGGACTACCGCCAGCACATGAAGCGCATCCTCAAGAAGCGCCTGCGTCTGCAGCCGGTAGTGCTCGCGGTCTCGGGGTCGCTCGAGAAGGCGACGCTCAAGACCATCCGCAAGGCGCTCGAGCTTTCTCGCCGCTCGGTCTTTACCTGCGATATCCCGCTCGACCTGGGCTACGTCTTCGGCATTGAGGGCAAGATTCCCGAGCATCTACGCAACGAGCTGCTCTTTACGCCGTTTAAGCCGCAGCCCAACCCCACCATCGACATGTCCCGTTCCATCCGCGAGCAGGTGCTGCAGCACGACAAGCTGCTCTTTTACCCTTACGAGGCCATGAATCCGTTCTTGGACCTGGTGCACGAAGCAGCCTACGACCCCGAGTGCATCTCGCTGCGCATCACGCTCTACCGCGTGGCCAAGCAGAGCCGCCTGTGCGAGTCGCTGATCGATGCCGCCGAGAACGGCAAAGAGGTCACGGTGCTCATGGAGCTCCGCGCGCGCTTTGACGAGCAGAACAACATCGAGTGGGCCGAGCGCCTGGAAGAGGCCGGCTGCACCGTCATCTACGGCTCCGAGGGCTTTAAGTGCCACTCCAAGATCTGCCAGCTCACCTATCGCGAGGGCATGGCGCTAACGCGCCTAACGCTGCTGGGCACCGGCAACTTTAACGAGAAGACGGCCAAACTCTACAGCGACTTTATGCTCATGACCGCCCACCCCGGTATCGGCGAGGACGCCAACCTGTTCTTCCGCAACCTGTCGCTGGGCAATCTGCGCGGCGATTACCGCTTCCTGGGCGTGGCGCCGGTCGGTCTCAAGCCGCTCATCATGCGCGGTCTGGATCGCGAGATCCAGCGCGCTCTCGCTGGCGAGCCCGCCCGCGTGTTCTTTAAGCTCAACTCGCTCACCGACCGCGAGGTCATCGACAAGATCGCCGAGGCATCGTGCGCAGGAGTCCGCGTGGACATGATCATCCGCGGCATCTCGTGCCTCAAGCCGGGCGTTCCTGGCAAGACCGAGAACGTGCATGTCCGTTCTATCGTCGGACGCTTTTTGGAGCATGCGCGCGTTTACGCCTTTGGCGTGGACTCGGACATGATCTACCTGAGCTCGGCCGACATGATGACGCGCAACACCGAACACCGCGTGGAGATCGCCTTCCCCGTGCTCGACCCCACCTGCCGCGCCCTGGTGCACGAGTACATGGGCATGCAGCTGCGCGACAACGTGAAGGCCCGCAGCCTCACGAGCGACGGCACTTGGGTCCCCGTGGAGCGTGCAGAGGGCGAGAAGCCCTTCAACTCGCAGGAAGCCCTGCTGGAGCGTGCCTATCGCAACGCCGAGGCCGCGCCCGAGCCCGTCATTGAGGCAAAGCCTGCTCCTGAGCCGCAGCCGGCCACACCCGAGGTTCAGAAGGTCCAGGCGACCGTCATTGAGCCCGAGCCCGCACCTGTACCTCAGCCCGAGCCGCAGGTCACCAAGCCCGCACCCGAGACGAGCGCCCGTCGCGATAAGCCCGCCGGCAGGACCAAGGCCATCGAGCGCCATCGCCCCGGTCGCGTGCGCATGGGCCTGGGCCTGATCGGCCTGGGTCTTAAGACGCTCATTACCGGCAAGACGAAATAGTCGTTTGTAGAAGCAGTTTGTAGAAGCGCCCCGCATTTGAGGAAAGCCTCGGATGCGGGGCGCTTTTCCCTGCTACCATGGTGCGAACAACAACACGAATGACAGGCAGGGATATGAAGCTCACTATAGAATCGATGACCTACGGCGCCGACGGGCTGGCGCACGCCGACAACGGCAAGGCCGTCTTTGTGCAGGGCGCCGTGGCAGGCGACACCGTCGAGGCCGAGGTCGTACAGGACGGCAAGTCGTTCATGCGCGCCCGCACGACCGAGATTCTGGAGCCGAGCCCCGATCGCATTCAGCCTCCCTGCCCCTACGTGGGCATCTGCGGCGGCTGCTCGTGGGGCAATCTCTCACGCACGGCACAGCTTGCCGCCAAGGAGCAAAACCTGCGCTCCACGCTCGAGCGCATCGGCAAGTTCAGCCCTGAGCAAGTCGACGAGCTGGTGCAGCCCATCTGCCACACCAAGGACGACTGGGGCTACCGCAATAAAATCGAGCTCGAACCGACCGTCGTCAACGGTCGCGTGCGCCTTGGCATGCACGGTGTCGACCCCAGCAAAATCGTGACCGTCGATGCGTGCCCGCTGTTCGATAAACGTTTTCCCAAGGCGCTCAAATCGGTCGTCGGCGCACTCAACTATCTAAGCGGCAGCCATGACTTGGGACTCGAACGCGTGGGCATTCGTGCATCGCGCCGTACCAAGGCACTCGAGGTCGCACTCTGGACGCCCACAGGCTCTTTTCCGCGCTCGCAGGTCTCCCGCGTGCTGGCGGACGCCGCTCATCCCACGAGCATCGTGCGCGTGATGAGCAAGGGCGAAAAGAAGGCCCGCCGTGTCTCCAAGGTCGAAATGCTCGCCGGAGAGGGCTCATGGACCGAGAATATCGCCGAGGGTCAGATGCGCTTGTCTGCCCCGTCTTTTTTCCAGGTCAACACCAAGGGTGCCGAGATTTTGATCGAGCTTGTCATGGAAGCGCTCGACCCGCAAGAAGACGAGCTTGCCGTGGACCTGTACTGCGGCGCCGGAACCTTTACCCTGCCGCTCGCCCGCCGCTGCGACTTCGTCGCCGCCGTCGAGGCCTACGGCCCGGCCGTGCGCGACCTGCGCCGTAACCTGGAGATCAACAAGCTTGATAACGTCGACGTCATTGGCGGAGACGCGGTGCGCGAGTTCCCCGACCAGGATGCCGACGTCTTGGTGGTCGACCCGCCGCGCGCAGGCCTCGCCCCCGAGGCGATCGACCTTATCGCCAGCACGAGTGCTCGCGATGTCGCCTACGTGAGCTGCGACCCGGCCACCCTGGCGCGCGATCTCAAACGCTTTGTCGAAGAAGGCACCTTCTCCCCCGTCAAGATCACGCCAGTCGACCTGTTCCCGCAAACCTTCCACTGCGAGACCGTCGTCCACCTTAGGCGCAACTAGTCACTCAATCATTGCTCAGATAAATCATTGAGAAATCGAGCGTGGCAAGCGGAGGTCTTCGGGGTATAAGACGGCTAATTGTATGCCGCCTATGAAAGGAACCCTCATGCCCAGCGTTGCCGTTCTCGCCGCCGATGGCTTTGAAACTATTGAATGCTTGACCATGGTCGATGTCATGCGTCGCGGCGGTGTGCGTGCCACGCTCGTCTCGATTATGCCCACACGTGAGGTCGTAAGCTCGCTGCAGATCCCCGTGACCTGCGATGCGCTCTTTGATGAGATCAACTTTGACGAGTACGACTGCGTCGTGCTGCCCGGCGGCTTGCCCGGTGCCACCAACCTGCGTGCCGATCAGCGCGTCTGCGACGTGGTCTGCAAGTTCGCCGCGACCAAGCACGTTGCCGCCATCTGCGCCGCCCCGTTTATCCTGGGCGAGCTCGACCTACTCGAGGGGTGCCACGCCACGTGCTTCCCTGGCTTTGAGAAAAGCTTCCCCGAAGGCGCCTATACCGGCGAGAAGGTTACGCAAGACGGCAACATCATCACCGCCAGCGGCATGGCCCAGTCGCTCCCCTTTGCGCTTGAGCTGCTGCGCACGCTCGCCGGCGACAAGGCCGTCGAGAAGGTCGCCGAGGGCATTCAGCTATGATTTTGGCTTCGCAATCACCGCGCCGCATCGAGTTGATGCGCGAGGCAGGCTATGACATTCGCGTGATTCCCGCAGATATCGACGAAACGCCTTTTGATGGCGAGGCCCCGCTTACGCTCGTTGAACGCTTAGCACGCGCCAAAGCCGCCGCCGTTGCCGCCGAGCATGCCGAGCCCAAAGAACTGACCGTCGCGGCCGATACTATTGTCACCTTCGATGGCAAGATTCTGGGCAAGCCGGCAACCGAGGACGAGGCGCGCACCATGCTCCGCGAGCTTTCGGGCCGCACGCACCAGGTCGCAACCGGCGTCTGCATCGTTAAGGCAGGCGACACGGCCGCTCCGCATGCCGCCGAGAGCCTGTCGTTTGTCGATGTGACCGACGTGACGTTCTATGAGCTTACCGAAGAGCAGATCGAGCGCTATGTTGCCTCCGGCGAACCCATGGACAAGGCCGGGGCCTACGGCATCCAAGGCACAGGCGGCCGCATGCTTGTGCACGATATTTCGGGTGACTTCTACAACGTGGTGGGCTTGCCCATCGCTCGCGTCGCACGCGCGATTCAAAAACTCTCGTAATTGCATCTGGCGCTGGTTATCCCCCAGCGCCTACAATTTTGCCGTACCGTACGGATCCCGACCGGGCATAAGGCCCGGCGGAAAACCGATAGGAGAAAACATGGACACACTGCTCGAAGCCATCGATGTTTGCAATGTCGATGGCTTTTGCTTTGGCAACTATACGGACGAGGAGGCTGGCACCGGCTGCACCGTAATCGTGGCGCCCGAGGGTGCCACCGGTGGCGTTGACGTACGTGGTGGCGCCCCCGCTTCGCGTGAGACCGACCTGCTGCGTCCCGAAAACACCGTCGATAAGGTCCACGCCGTCTGCCTTTCGGGCGGATCGGCCTTTGGCCTCGAGGCTGCAAGCGGCGTGGCCCGCGAACTCGAGAGCCGCGGCATTGGTCTGCCCGTCGGCCCCACGCAGGTGCCCATCGTGTGCTCCAGCTGTATCTTCGACCTTGCCTTTGGCGACCCCACCGTTCGCCCCGACATTGAGGCCGGCATCGCCGCCGTGCGCGAGGCGCTCGACCACACCCCCACCAAGCTCGAACAGGGCAACGTAGGCGCCGGCACGGGCGCTACCGTGGGTAAGCTCATGGGCCCCGCCACCTGCATGAAGGCCGGCCTTGGCGCTGCCGCCGTGGCGCTCGGCCCCATCAAGGTGGGCGCCGTGGTCTCGGTCAACGCCTGCGGCAACGTTGTCGACCCCCTCACCGGCGAGTGGGTCGCCGGCATGCGCGCCTCAGCCGATAGCGACCAGATCGTCGATATGGAACTCGCAGCCTTTGCCGCCGCCGGATCCATGCAGATGCCGCTCGACCGCACCAACACCACCATCAGCTGCATCGTCACCAACGTGGAACTCACTAAGGCACAAGCCACCAAGGTCTCTCAGATGGCCGCAGACGCCTACGCACACGCCATCCGTCCCACGCACACCACCAACGATGGCGACACCATCTACACCCTCGCCAGCGGCAAACTTGGCGCCCAGGCAAGCGCCGCCGTTCCCCTAGACCTGCTGGGCATGCTCGCCGTAAGGGCTTTGCAAACCGCCATCGTAAACGGAGCCAAAACCGCCAAAACCTCCCACGGCATCCCCGGCGCCGCAAAGTAATCTCACTCGACCGTCGGTCGGAGGCGGGCGGGCATTACGTTTGCTGCTCTACAGTCCTATGCAAGACGAAGGCCACATTAAGTGGCCTTCTTTGCATGCGGAACTCGCGACAAACGTAATGCCCGCCCGCCTCCGACCGACTTCCAATCTAATTCTTTTCAGCCCAGGCCCCTGTGTACCGCGCGTCGAAGATCTTCAAATTCAAATAACCTGACAATCGATTCTTATAGCAGAGGCCCCTTGGCCTTTAGTTTGATACAAGTTCCGCACGAGCCGGAAAGCACTCAATGTGCTTTCCGTGCGAGCAGGACTGTTCGCAGTAGCAAACTAAAGGCCAAGGGGCCCAGTCAACCTATCAGCAGCGATTACTCAGCAGCTAGTTGAATTTGAAGATCTTTGAGGCAAGACGGTATAGGCCGAGTGTGGTTTTGTCTCCGGCACGACCGCGGAGGTTAGTGAAGAAGCCGACCACACCGTAACGTGCACGACGATACATACGCTCGTCATAGGCCTTCAAATCATTCCACAGCGTCTTTAGGCGCTCGTCGGCGCAATCTTCCTCGGAAAGCTTGGTCAACACCGAGCAGATCGCCATCATCATAGTGAAATAACCCATCATGTACGAGCGCAGACGCGACGACTCGACATCGCTGTACAGGTGGTACGACTCCATCATGATACGCGTAACACGGAACTGCTGGTCCAGACGCTTGACCATCGTGGCCTCGTTGACGCTCTGGCCCTCGCGACCGATAAAGTAGCGATAGAGGTCGATGTCGGCGTAGTACATGGTCTTGCAACGCGGCAGCGGCACGTAGGCGTAGATGTTGTCCACATAGAACGTGTGCGGCGGCATGGGAAGGTTGGACTCGCGCAGCACATCCGTGCGATAGCACAGGCTGTGCATGAGCAGATTCTGGTCCAGGCGGAAATGGCCGATCTGGTCCCAGGTAAAGATCTTTTTTCGAGGCAGGGCAAACTTGTAACCAATGGCCGTATGCGTACCCTCGTAAACCTTCTCGTACACGTAGTTCGAGATAAACAGGTCAACGCGCTGGTCGCGCTCTTCAAAGCCGCGCAGAATCGACAGCATGGTCGAAAGGGCAGCGCCGTCAAGCCAGTCGTCCGAGTCGACAACCTTGTAGTAGGTGCCCTGCGCCTCGCGCAGACCCGAAAGGACGGCAATACCGTGGCCGCCATTCTCCTGGTGCACCGCGCGGATGATTCCAGGATAACGGGCCTCCCACTCGTCGGCCTTGGCGGCCGTCTCATCCTTGGAGCCGTCGTCCACCACGATAATCTCGATATCGGTGGCATAATTGCTCCCCTCCAAGATGGAGGTGATGCAATGGTCCATGTCCTTAGCGGCGTTATACGAGGGAATACCGAATGTTATGACTTTATGCATGGCAGGCGATAATCTCATCCGAAAGATCGAGGGCGGAATTGGTCACGGCATCCATATCGTAGTAACGATACTCGGCCAGACGACCCACCGGGTGGAAGTTTGTCAGGTTCTGGACGCGCTCAAGATAGCGCTCATAGAGCTCACGGTTCTCGGGCTCAAGAATGGCGTAATACGGCGTCTCGCCCGAGCCGGGCGTATAGGCCTTGGAGTACTCCTTCATGATGGTGGTCTTGCCGGGCAAAACCTGACCGGTCATGTTCTTGAACTCGGTGATGCGCGTGTAATCCTCGCTCGTGGTGTAGTTGACGGTGCCCACGGGCTGGAACTGGTCCATATCGAGCGTCTCGAACTTCATGTCGAGCGTGCGGTACGGCAGCGCGCCCAGGTCGAGGTTGAACAGCTCATCGAGCGGACCGGTATAGACAATCTCGCCGCCGTAGACCTTGCCGTCGACCTTGACGGTTGTCTCGTCGATCTCGAAGAGATCGCGAGCATCCACGTCGCAGAACACATCAATCAGGTCGTGGTCGAGCATGTGCTCAAACAGCGCCGTGTAGCCATCCTGCGGCATACCCTGGAAGGGGGCCTGCGGGAAGTAACGGTCATCATCGCCCACAAAGACGGGAACGCGACCGGTGATCGAGGGATCGATCTGGTCGGGCGTCTGGCCCCACTGCTTCATGGTGTAATGCAAAAAGACGTTCTCGTAGACGTAATCGGCGACCTCGGCCAAGTCGGGGTCGTTCTTCTTACGCAGCTCCATAATGGGCACCTTGACATCCTTGCCAAAGGTCTCCACGAGCTTCTGATACAGCTCCTCGCCGCGCTCATCACCAAAGGCGAGCTTGAGACTCGCATGGTTGAAGGGCACGGGCATAAGGGTACCGTTGATGTTGGCGAGCACCTTGTGCTGATAATCCGTCCACTTGGTAAAGCGCGACAGGAAATTGTGCACGCGCTCGTTAAAGGTGTGATAGATATGCGGACCGTACTCGTGGATCAGGATTCCGGCCTCGTCAGTGCAGTCATAGGCATTGCCCGCAATGTGGCTACGGCGCTCCAAAACGGCAACACGATAGCCGATAGTCTCGGCAAGACGGCGGGCGCAAACGGCACCGGCATATCCAGCACCGACGACAATCATGTCGTACGCGCCGGCGTTAAAGCCTTCAGGCAGGCCTGAGGTAATCTGCATCGATACTCCTTGTCAAAAGCCACGGGCTCGTTAGCTGGGCTTTTCTCGAACATTCTTCGAGACATATTTATCAGAGCGATTATAGCGCTAATGCGTCCTATAATGAGCTTGCCACACAAGGAAAGCCCAAGCACAGCGGCGAACATAATTGAAAGGTAGACCCGCTAGCAGCGGGTTTATTCGTGAACAGCCGGGTGCCTGGAGCTTAGCGAAACGCTTGTAAGGAGTAACATGAGCGATTTCCTAAACCGTATGAAGTCTGCCGCCAAGGCCGACCTTAAGACCATCGTCCTGCCCGAGGGCGAGGATCCGCGCACCATCGTCGCGGCCAACAAGATCATCGAGGAAGGCCTGGCCAACATCGTCATCCTGGGCGATCCCAACGAGATCAACGTCCCCGGCGCCACCGTCATCGATCCGCGCAACGCCGAGAAGCACGAGGAGTACGCGCAGAAGTTTGCCGAGCTCCGCGCCAAGAAGGGCGTTACCATCGAGCAGGCTCGAGCCCAGGTGATGGACGCCACCTACTTTGGCACCATGATGGTCAAGATGGGCGATGCTGACGGCCTGGTCTCCGGCGCCTGCCACTCTACCGCCGACACCCTGCGCCCCGCGCTGCAGATCCTCAAGACCGCCCCGGGCACCAAGCTGGTCTCGGCCTTCTTCGTGATGTGCACCGACACCCCGCAGTTCGGCACCGACGGCACGCTGATCTTCGCCGACTGCGGCCTCAACATCAACCCGTCCTCCGACGAACTCTCCGAGATCGCCATCGCCTCCGCTCACTCCTGGTCCACCTTCATGGGCAATGTTGAGCCGCACGTGGCCATGCTCTCCTACTCCACCATGGGCTCCGCTGGCGGCGAGGTCGCCAAGAAGGTCCAAGAGGCCGTGAAGTTCTGCAAGGAGAAGGCTCCCGAGCTCGCCATTGACGGCGACCTGCAGCTCGATGCCGCTATCGTCCCCACCGTCGCCCAGCTCAAGGCTCCCGGCTCCTCCGTTGCCGGCAAGGCCAACGTGCTCGTGTTCCCCGACCTCGAGGCCGGCAACATCGGCTACAAGCTGGTTCAGCGCTTCGCTGGCGCCGACGCTTACGGCCCCATCCTGCAGGGCATCGCCAAGCCGGTTAACGACCTTTCGCGCGGCTGCTCTGCCGACGACATCGTGGGTGTCGTAGCCATCACCGCCGTCCAGGCTCAGATGGCTGAGTAGCGGACATAGCCCCTCGGGACCCTACAGGGTAAAGCTCTGAAAACGTCCTCGGACATGTCGGAAGCCCCCGCTGCGCACTACGTGCGGCGGGGGCTTCCTCCGTCCTGACGCTCCTATTTGGCAAGGTGTTTTTTAGAATCCATTTTGCGCTCGGCCTCGAAGGCCCGCCTGTCCCAATCGAGCGGAAGTCCGGCCTCGACCCATGCCTCGTAGGCCCTCCTTATGGGCTTGAGCTCCCTTTGGCCCCTCTCCAGCATCGAGATGTACTTCTCGCTGGTGCCCAGTATGGACGCCGCCCTCGCCTGGCTGACCTTCGCCGCGCGCCTGGCCGCCACGAGCCCCGAGGCGTCCCCGGGCCTCCTGATCTCGTGCGGGTGCATCAGCGCCCGGTACGCCTCCCTGGCCACGTAGCGCTTGAGGCACCTCATGACCTCCCTGTCGCTCTTTCCCCGCCCCCTGGCCCTCTCGGCGTACTCGGCGGTCTCGGGGTCGCGCATGACCCTCTGCCTCGCGATCTCGTGCAGCGCGCTGTTCGCCTGCCGGTCGCCGCCCCTGTTGAGCCTGTGCCTCACGGTCTTGCCGCTCGAGGCGGGAATGGGGCAGGCCTGTTAGCGTCAATATATTTTTCACCATTTTCACCAACGTATTTTCGCCAATCGCGCCAACGCGGATGCGCCGGATTCGCTTACGCGGATGCGCCGCTTTCGGCGTCTAGGCTCCCTCCTCCTTCCCGTCCTCGCCGCCGATGGATGCGTCCTTCAGGCGGTACGACCGTCCCGTTATCTTGATCATCGCGCAATGGTGGCA
>OGZE01000100.1_pt1 | contig 61915 bp, 103 predicted proteins | sample 1576731 | NCBI WGS metagenome assembly OGZE01 (sample SAMEA3541503, study PRJEB24748) | human gut metagenome | biome: human gut; feature: human-associated habitat; material: faeces | place: China | collected 2012 | reverse complement strand
ACTCGCGACCCTAACCTTGGCAAGGTTATGCTCTACCAACTGAGCTATTTCCGCGATTGCGGATGCAAAGGTAGATATTTTCCTTAAACCTGCAAACATTCCGCAGACTTTTTTCACACAGAAAAGTGTACATTTTCGCCAGGCATACAAGCAGACTTTTGATTATCAACTCATTCGCCCACGATAATCTTCATAAGAAAATTGCTTGAAAACTTCAGCTTTTCCTTCTTTTGTCCACATTGCAATGGCCGGATGGTGAATTCCATTGAACATATTCGTCTTTACAGTGGTGTAATGTATCATGTCCTCAAAGACGATTCTCTCCCCTATCTGCAGCTCATGGTCGAAACTCCACAGTCCCATATAGTCGCCGCTCAAGCAGGAGTTTCCTCCAAGGCGATAGACGTAAGGGCCCGCATCGCCCATCTCCGCTCCACGCACTGCAGGCTGATAGGGCATCTCCAGACAATCCGGCATGTGGCACGTAAAGCTAACGTTGAGAATGGCGGTACGAATGCCGCGGTTTTCCACGATGTCCACTATCTCCGAGCTCAGCACACCGGTCTGCCAAGTAAAAGCGGAACCGGGCTCAAGAATGATTTGAAGATGTGGATAGCGCCCCTTCAAGCCCTGCAACAGACGGACAAGATGCTCTACATCATAATCCTTACGCGTCATCAGATGCCCGCCTCCTAAATTCAACCACTTAATCTGTGAGAACCAGCGGGAGAATTTTCCTTCCAAGTGCTCCAATGTGTGTTCCAGCTCGTAGGAAGAAGACTCGCAGTGACAATGACAGTGAAAACCTTCAATACCCGCCGGAAGTTCTTCGGGAAGCTGGTCGGCCATTACACCGAAGCGGGTACCGGGTGCGCAGGGATTATAAAGCTCCGTTTCCACCTCAGAGTATTCAGGATTGATACGGATACCGCAGGAAATGCCGCTTCCCTCCGCCACCACTACCGGATAAAAGCGGTGGAACTGCGAAAGCGAATTGAAAGTAATATGGCTGCTGCACCGCATTATCTCCGGAAAATCGGCCTCGGTATAGGCAGGCGAGTACGTATGTGCCTTACTTCCGAACTCCTCCAATGCCAGACGGGCTTCGTAGACAGAACTTGCCGTAGAGTGGTCTATATACTCCCTGAAAATGGGAAAGGAACGCCACATGGCAAATGATTTGAAAGCGAGGATTATCTCCACACCTGCGCGGTCGGCCACACTTTTTATCAGTACGAGGTTCTTTCTCAGCAATCCTTCTTCCATAATATAGCAGGGAGAAGGGAAAAGGGAAAAGTCTTTATTTGTCATTTTATATATATTTTTTTTACCATTTATGATTCCATCCTAATAAACACGCCACAAGGGGTTGACAAGCCCTCTCCAACGATTTAGTAAAACTTCGGAGAAGATTTACTAAATCGTCCTCCTCATTTTAGTAATTCTCCGGGGAATATTTAGTAAAACAGATGCCGCCCTTCTGCAAAGTCATTCTTTTGTAAACAATATTCATCACCCTATAACTTTGAAACGCGCGAAGCGCAGCAAAAGTTGTTTGTCTCCCGCATTCTTGAAGCGGATGGTGGCTTTCGCATTGTCTCCTTCGCCCTCCACTTTCAAAACTTCACCCAGGCCGAAACGTTCGTGCTCTATCAGTTGTCCCTGCTGTACACGGTTGGCAGACGCGCCGGCAGAAGGCGATGTACTTGCCGTATTTGCAGAAGGCGCCACCCGTTTCAGGTTACGTGGAACGGTCGGCGCAATAATCTGCTGCTTCGGCCGTACAGACACACGCTCTTTTCCTCCATACGGAGCATCTTCCTTATCAGGCGCAAAGCCTCTGGCGTTCTCCCTGCGGAAAGCGACAGCTTCCTCCTCTACCCTGCGGAACATTCCCGCATCCTGAGGCAGACGCAGGAAACGTATATCTATATCCTTCAGGAAACGGCTGGGACTGCCAAACTCCATCTTGCCATATCGGAAACGCGTCTTTGCATACGATAGGAAACAGTGTTCTTCAGCACGTGTGATGGCTACATAGAACAGCCGCCGTTCTTCCTCCAATGCCCGGGGAGAGTCACCCACCATGCCGCTGGGAAAAAGATTCTCCTCCATCCCCACTACAAACACATTCTTGAACTCCAATCCCTTGGCCGAATGTACAGTCATCAAGGTTATCTTCTCATCGTCCCCATCCTTATCCGAATCCTGGTCGGTAAGAAGGGAAACTTCCGAAAGGAAGTCACCCAACAACACGTTCGGGTTTCCTTCCTCCTGCCGTTGGGCACAAAAATCACTCATACCGTTCACCAGCTCCTCTATATTCTCCTTACGGCTCAGATTCTCGGGAGAGTTGTCCTGACACACATCATTGATGATGCCCGATTGGCGAATAATGTCAGCACCGATCTCGTAGGCATTCTTCTCCGCAGCATCTGTGATAAAGGCAGATATAAGTTCGCGGAATGCCTGCAACTTTCCCACCGTACCTTTATTGAAGTTCAAGCCATACGCCAACGGCTCACAAAGCACGGTCCACAAACTTACATTGTGCCCGGTGGCGGCAGCAATGATTTTTCCCACTGTCGTATCTCCGATACCCCGTGCAGGATAATTGATAATACGTTTGAAAGCCTCTTCATCATTGGGATTCACTATCAGACGGAAGTAAGCGATAACATCTTTGATTTCCTTGCGTTGATAGAACGACAAACCTCCGTAAATACGGTAAGGCATACTGCGTTTGCGCATGGCTTCCTCAAAAATACGGCTCTGCGCATTGGTACGGTAGAGTATCGCAAAATCAGAGTAGGCATAGCGCTTTTCACGCCGCAGTTCAGCTATCTTATTCACCACAATATCCCCTTCTTCCACGTCACTGTATGCCTGGTACACACCGATGGCCTCTCCCTTCTCCTTTTCCGAGAACACTTCCTTGCGTATCTGCCACTGGTTCTTTTCTATCAGGCTGTTGGCCGCGCGGACAATGGTCTGGGTGGAACGGTAATTCTGCTCCAGCTTGAAGACCTTCGTATCGGGATATACTTTCGTAAAATAGAGAATATTGTCAATATCGGCACCACGGAAGGAGTAGATACTCTGTGCATCATCCCCCACCACACAGACATGCTGATGGTTCTTGGCAAGTTGCAGCACAATGCTGTGCTGTGCAAAATTGGTATCCTGATACTCATCCACCAGAATGTAACGGAACTGGTCTTGATAACGCGCCAACACCTCGGGGTGGTCCCGGAACAGCAGGAATGTGTAGAACAGCAAATCGTCGAAGTCCATCGCATCCGCCTGCCGGCAACGCTCCCAATATCTCTGGTAGATGTCGCGAAGCGCCGGAACCTTGGCAGCACGGTCTCCTTCGTAAGCCTCCTTGTTGTTGGCATAGCCTGCCGGAGAAACCAGATGATTCTTGGCATTCGAGATACGCGCCTGCACCATCCCCGGCTTGTACACTTTCTCATCCAGCCCCATTTCCTTGATAATGGAACGTATCAGGCTTTTACTGTCCGCCGTATCGTAAATGGTAAACTGCGAAGTGAAGCCGATATGCCCGGCCTCGACATGCAGAATGCGCAGGAACATGGAGTGAAAGGTTCCCATCCACAGATGGCGCGCCCTCTCCGGCCCCACCTGACGGGCTATACGCTCCTTCATTTCGCGCGCCGCCTTGTTGGTAAAGGTCAATGCCAGAATGTTCCAAGGCTGGTAGCCATTCTCCAGCAGATAAGCAATCTTGTAGGTCAGCACGCGCGTCTTTCCCGAACCGGCACCGGCTATCACCAGTGACGGACCGTCATTGTATAACACCGCGTTCCGTTGTCCTTCGTTCAGTTCCTCTATATAATCGGGCATATCCGTATAATCTTAAAATGATGATATTTTTTCTTCCTTTGTTTTTACGGAGGCAAAGATAAAAAAAGCTTCGGAGACGTACGAACATTTCTATAGGTTATAGTGTTTATATAGTAAAGTTCCAAAATTAAATAATTGAAACTTATGAATACAATATTAACGATTTTAATGATAACAGTTATGACTTACGAAATGCCAAAACTTCCCTACACCAACAATGCACTGGAACCTGTAATCAGTCAGCAAACCATAGATTACCACTACGGTAAACATCTGCAAACCTATGTGAACAACCTCAACAACCTCGTTCCGGGAACGGAATTTGAAGGCAAAGACCTGGTAACCATTGTTGCCACAGCACCGGACGGTGCCATCTTCAACAATGCAGGACAAGTGTTGAACCACACATTATACTTCTTACAGTTTGCTCCGAAGCCTGCCCACAGCGAGCCTACCGGCAAGCTGGCAGAAGCCATCAAACGCGACTTCGGCAGCTTTGAGAATTTCAAGAAGGAATTCAACGCGGCAGCTGTCGGCTTGTTCGGCTCCGGATGGGCTTGGTTGTCTGCCGACAAGAACGGCAAACTCCACATCACCAAAGAAGCCAACGGTAGCAATCCGGTACGCGCCGGTCTTGTTCCGCTACTCGGATTCGACGTGTGGGAACATGCCTACTATCTTGATTACCAGAACCGCCGTGCCGACCATGTGAACGAACTGTGGAGCATCATCGACTGGGATGTAGTAGGTAAAAGACTGAAATAAGCAACAAGGTCCCACTAAACATGTTAATGACGCATTCTTGAGCAACTAAGATTCAAGAATGCGTTTTCTTGTTTAAAATAGCCATCTAACATATTTTAAAGAAATTCTTTGGCTTCTACCATAAGTATTCATTAACTTTGCTAAACTTAAAAGTTAAACAAAAGAAATGAAACTCATCGTAGTAACAGCACCCACATTTTTTGTGGAAGAAGACAAGATTATCACGGCACTATTCGAAGAGGGGCTGGATATTCTACATCTGAGGAAGCCGGAAACTCCCGCCATGTATTCAGAACGGCTTTTAACGCTGATACCCGAAAAATACCATAAGCGCATCATTACCCATGAGCACTTCTACCTGCAGGAAGAGTTCAGCCTGATGGGGATTCATCTAAACACCCGCAATCCCAAAGAGCCCCACGACTATTCGGGCCACATCAGTTGCACCTGCCATTCACTGGACGAAGTGCAGAACAAGAAGCATTTCTATGACTATCTGTTCCTAAGCCCGATATATAATTGCATCACAAAGTCCGGAGTCACGTCCGGCTTCACAGCCGAAGAGTTGCGGCAAGCAGGAAAAAGTAAGGTCATAGACAGTAGAGTCATGGCTTTGGGAGGCATTACTCCCGACAACATACTGGAGATTAAGGATTACGGATTCGGTGGTGCCGTTGTAATGGGTGACTTATGGAATAAATTCAATGCCTGCACCGACCGCGATTATCTGGAAGTAATCCGCCACTTCAAGAAGTTGAAGAAAATGGCTGATTGAGCCTTCTTGGACTGGCAAATCAAAATTTACCGTACTCTTTGTATTCAATACCGGCAGGCAACGTGAAATAGAAGGTGGAGCCTTCCCCTTTCTTAGACTCCACACCGATACCTCCCCCATAGTGCTCCACAATAGATTTGGTGATGGAAAGCCCCAACCCCGTACCTTTGATATTGTAGTTCATCTTCACAAACCGTTCAAAGATGGCATGTCTTCCCACTTCATCGATACCACAGCCTGTATCTGCCACATAAAAATAGAAGTTATGGTTGCTCAATCTCCTGCAACCGATTTTCACACTGCCCATCTCCGTAAACTTCAAGGCGTTCCTCACCAAGTTACCTATGACTTGGGCAAAACGCACACGGTCTACCACCAAACGGCATTGAGGCAACCGTTCTACAAACTCCACCTGAATGCCCGTGGGATGCGAGCGCATATTCTCCGTCGTACAGACTTCATCAATCAGCGCGTTTACATCCACTTCTCCATCGTTATATTCCAGAGTATTTGCCTCAATCTTCGAATAGTCCAGCAAGTCATTGACCAGTTGCAGCAGCGAGTCCTTGTTATCATTAATCTCCTTCAGAAAAGCCATACGGGTTTCTCTGTCCAGATCATCCATTTCGGCAAGCATAGTTGTAAAGCCTACAATGGCATTCAAAGGAGTACGAATTTCGTGAGTCATATTAGCGATGAAAGCATTCTTCAGCTGGTTGGATTCTTCGGCAACCTCATTGATGCGCTGCAACGTCTTCAACCTTTTGCTCTTGCTGATGGAAATGATTATCATGATGACCAAAAGCAGAATGACAATTATCCCAAAACTATATACCAATGCTTCATTATTCTGATAGAAGTCATTCGTCCAAACATCGTATGCTGCCGTAATTGTCAATATCATCGTTTTTTGCTTGCTTATTGGAAACTATAAAATTATGGGAAGCAAATATACTAAAGAAAATACAAATAAATTAATAGAAACTACAGTTTTTTCCAACAAAATAGGCCGCATGCCATTACCAAGTAAAGCATGCAGCCCATAAATGTCATTATTCAGTATTATTGAAATCAGCCTTCAATGGCAGCCTGCGCCGCAGCAATATAGCATTATCACACAATTAATTAATATATATTTCTAAGCCAATTCTATACTTCTCAAAGCATATTCCAATAGATTGTATAGGGAATATAATCAACTCCCATTACTTGCATTGTTACTCAATAAAACTCTCTCTATACGTCAAACCCTCTTTTTAAGAACATATCTTTAATATTATCTGTTTTCTTTTCTATATTTTCACAACCCTTTCTGTTAACAAGAATATAGGAGCTTACATTGCTATATTCAACGTGTTCAAATGTTTCCCTCCCAAATAGATTTAATGCCAGCGTTCTATATATTCTGAACCTTTGGTTGTTTGCCCTCTTTTCAACCTTGTCACTCTCCATATCCATGCTTTCTGCCCCATTTACTGCAAAGGATGCTTGTGGATATTCTTTTATCAAGGAAGGAATTATCGACGCACATGTCACAAATATCTTTAGTGCGCTTTTGTAATTGTGAGCCTTTATAATTCTATTATATTTGTTATCCAATTTCTTGTCCCTTGCAGCATAGAACTTAATAGCGAAAACATCTTCATACGCTTCCACTCTAATTATATACTTTAGTCTTTGGCATAGTTCCGTCCTGTCAGTATAAAATTTGTATATCAATGAAAAATCAAAAGCGTCCCTTTCTTTTGGAGACGCTTTTTGTATGAATTTTAATCTAAACGGTTGAATTCGGTCCAACATTTACATAATCATTTTTGTGGTAGTTGAAATGAAGCAGCACGAGTCGCTAACAATTCTCCCCTCTCCAACAATTTCACGCAGGGGAGGGTACTTGACTTCGCTTCGCAACGTCCATCCCAGTCTATCACCTTTAGGCTTTATACGATGTGGATGCTTTGAAGAACACTTTGCTTTCTTACTTTCTATTACACTTCCCATATTGTTTTGATTATTATATTATAGAAAGAACGACACAGTCTAAACATAACACCACCTAAACAATGCTATAAGCATTGCCAGCGACATTACAATTACAGTATTTGCCTCATAATACAGTCTTTCTTATGCAAATTAAAGCAGAAATAAACATGTAACCAAAACAAGAGACAGATTTCTTTGTAATTTAGACATTTTCTAAATAGTCAGTCAGTCTTTTCTATTGTCGTTTTAATTGCTATGGACTGACCGCAATGTGGACATAATTCACTTTTGGTTTCTTTGGTCACTTCTTCTGGGGATGCGAAGAGCTGCCACATAGGAACATTGAGAGCGGTGGCTATTTTATTTTGGAGTTGCTTTATAAATTTTCCCATCAAGCTCCCAAAAGACACCCTGTCGATAATATGGTTCATTGGTAAAAAAAGTCTATAAATGGAATATTCATTGTTCTGGCTACTTTATATAAAAAATCATGCGACGGAAATTGCATCATTTTATTAAATGAGTATGCAGACATACCTAATTTATCAGCAACCTCTTTAGGGCGAATATTATGTTGTTTAAAACATTCATCAGTCCTTAATTGAAAATAACCATTTTGAATATGATTTTCCATTAGGTCAGATTTTGTTATACTTGTTTCTTTAAGCGTATTTAATGTAGGATTTATTAGATTGATATAAAATTGTTCTCTTACCCGTATGTCACCTACAACAATCCGCTCCACAATAAAACATATAAAAGCATCTGATTTATTGTAAGCTTCTTGTACTGATTTGGCATTATATTTTCCATTAGGAAGTGTTGCAATGTAACCATTAATCCGATTTTTTATATTCCATGTTGAGCCAATATAATTGTCCTCTCCAATCTTTAGCATATAAACAACTGGATGAATTTCTTCTGTAAACCATGTGAGTGTATTATTTTTGTACACACAGCATTTTTCTAATAAATCATAATCAAACATACTATTTTGATTTTAGCAGTTTCTCCAAATCATCAAATGAGTGGACCTCGTAAAGAGTACCTTTTACTTTTACATAACCGTTTACTTCGGATGCAGGAGAAGCGTTTGTAATTGCAAATAAATCCCTAAATTCAACATCAAGAACTTTTGCAACATCTACTAGTGTAGATATAGAAGCTCCTTTCCCTCCATTTATTATATTACTTACATATTGTGGAGCTTTACCCATTTTTTGAGCAAGTTCTTTAGAAGTCATATTCTTATCTGAAAGAATATCCTTAATTCTTAATTTGAATATTTCGTTATCAGTACCCATATTTTATTGTTTGATGCAAATATAGTATTGATTTACATGATAAAGAAAATAAGTTTATTAATATATATTAAAACAAACCTATATTCTTTCTCCTCTCTTGCTTTATAAAGAAAATAGGTTTATCTTTGCATTATCAAAGTTAAACCAATAAAAACAAAGCCTTATGAAACGCTACGATTTAAGCAAGATAATGAAAGCCGCCCACCAGATAAAGAAGTACATGAAACTGTATTCTCTTACCCACGGAATAAAGACATGGGCAGATTGCTTGAAACTTGCTTGGGCTGATGAAAAGAAACGTGTAGCGGATGAAGAAGCAAGAAACGCAGAGAAGGAAGCCATGAAAGCAGCTTTGGCACAACCAGCTAAAAGAAGTGCATACGATAGCTTCCACGCTCCGGCTTCCGCTTACTACACAAGCAACAGTAGAGGGCGTTTCGGTTCTTGCTTTGTAGGAGATTAAGAAAATATTGCCACATGATAGCATAGACGTACGTTGAGGTTTCGACCAACGCTCATGTTTGACGCCCCGGCAGCAATACGGCTGCCGGGATATTGTATTTTTACTAATCACGAATGAACTTTTTAATCCACCACACCCTATCCCCTACTACCTTATATTTAAAACAGATAGCGATAAGGATAAAAAAGAGGACTGAAAAAGTCCTCTCCTTCTGTATGTTTCTTTATTCTTTTGGTGGAGTATTATCAAACAAAAATAATTCTTCAGGGAATTGTATATCAGTTCGGTCATCCATTAGCATATTTTCACCTTGAAGCTCCATCTTATCTTTGTGCACTTTATATACTATACTCCTACCGTAAGAATTTAGCGTCAATATAGGAGGGTCATAGTCATATCCCCCATCTATTACTACACCATAAACACCTGGAGTACCTGGTATATCATCATATTCCATCGTAAAACTTTTATCACTCCTAAACCACGCTTTATATCCTACTATTCCATTGCCTGGCTCTATATAATTCTTAGGATTGGTCCAATAAGTTTGGACAAAATCCCAATTACTAATATATTCTTCGTCATCCGAAGAACAGCCAACAAGCAAAAGGAATAAAGGAATTAAATAAAAAATCTTTCTCATAACTATATTCCATTCATTTAAGTTTATAATCTTCGTTGTTTGTTAACTCGGAGATGAATTTCTGAACCGCATCTATTAACGACATGTTTACCGCAATTACCGATGGGTCAATACTCATATCCACATGCGTATGAAAAAATCTTTTGCTGTTTGAAGCATTTTCACCGCGTCTTCTTTACTCCTACATTCTATTGCTTCCATTGTTGTTTATTCTATTTATTATTTCGCTCTCTACCTTGACCAGAAGTCTGATTTTGCTATCTATTAGGTCGTTTAGTAGACGGTCTTTGTGAATTTCCGGGAGTTGGCAGGTCTTTTTGTTTTAAATCTTTCATACTTCTATTTCTTTATATATTTCATTTAAATAATTGTCACTTCTTTGAGCTGCTATTTTCTCAATTTTTTTATCTATTTTCCCAAATAACAAACTCATAGTTACATCGCTGTTAGAATATTCATTTATAATAGAATCATATTTTTCAGAAGCAGTCTGTTCACTAATCTCATTTGAGTATAACTCATCAAAAACATTTTGAAGTTTTTGCAGAAATGTTCTATAAGAAGAAGTTAGCTCTGATAATTTTTTTATATCTTGTGGTTCCATAAAAAAGACAGGAAAAAAACTCTTTGTTATAGATACTAATCCAACAACAATACCAGTAGCCATCGGTATATATTCATTGATTAACGCTAAAGCTGCTCCACCTATTGATAAGACTGTTACAAATCCATTACGGATACGTTCACAACGAGAATGTTTATCCAACAACATAGCAGAATAGTATAAATTGGTAGATGACTGCTTCATTGAATAATACAATCTATTTAGCAATATTTCTTTCCTTATAGAATCAGCCATTATAAACTTCTTTATAGTATTAAGTACAATAATTATTTCCCAACTTTTAGCAAATCAGAAAAATGGCATAGAACTTCATATTCATCCCCATCTACCATAATAACACGACAAGTCGTCGCACGGTCTTCGATAACCTTTACTTGATTCATATTTATGGCTACACTTCTTTCAAATGTTGTCTTATCCCCTATTTCTCGAATTGTAAATATTGAAAAGTTGGAATTTGGAAAATGTTCATTATTAAAATTTTCTTCTCTTAACATACTACCTTCTCCACGCAATAACCATTCCGATGAAATCTCCGGAAAAGCTGATAGCACATTCATTATTAGGTCAATTGAAATACCTCTTTTCCCTATTAGCTGGTTATTCACCGTAGTTTGCTCCATATTTATTTTATTAGCAAACGCATTTTTTGATAACTTACAATGGGTTATCAACTGACTAACCCTCTGCAATACAGTTGTTTTCATAATATTTTTATTTAGAACGTTTATAAATAAGACATTTGACCTAAAATAATCTTTTATAAATTTCATATATTAGGTCAATTGACCTATATTTGCATTGTGATTCTAATCAAAACATAAATCACGAATGAAAAATTAATGAAATGAACAAAGGTATTTTAATTATCAATTGAATGGAGAAAATAATAGTTAAAAGAATTAAAGGAAGAGAACTTTCTGATACATTACGTTCAATGAAAGTGGGTGAAGAAATTCTCATTAAAGAGAAAGAATTTCGTTCTACAAGCGTTTCAAGCGCATGTTATAGACTGAAAAGAGAAGGGTTTTCATTCTCATGTTCTTCAAAGAAGAATATTGACGGAAGCAAAGTTATAAGATTAAGCTAAGGAGGAATAGCCATGAACATCAACAGACTGTCCAAACAGATTGCAGCATTCGCGGCAGGTTCTATCCTATTCTTCTGGATGCTGGGAATAGCCGGAAAAATGGACTATCAAGAAGCTGTAATAAACAGCATACCGAACGAGGCGTACAGCCAGATTGTAGAGAAGGTCGGGAATAACGCTTCTGATATTGTGAAAGAATACAAGAAGCATCAGAATTACTATGATTCACTCTCATTTTAAACAATACGATTATGGAACTCCAATTCATAGACAAGTCAGTAACATTCGACACATTCGTAACAAATGTGGCTGCAAAGCTTGCTTCATTCATGAAGGAGGATAAGGACGACAAGGAATACCTTTCTCAAAGAGAGGCTTTCCGCGAGTTCGGGGAAGCCAATGTACGGAGATGGTATAAACAAGGGAAGATACAGCCTTGCAAACGTCCGGGTAAAGTCGAGTATCCAACAGCCAAGCTAAAGGAGTTATCCAGAATACAACAAGATTATTTATGACGAAATCAAGGGATTACAATCTTGTGACTGAAGGAAGATACAACCACAGAGCCATCATGCAGCTTGCCTTCGCCTATTCCAGAAGGAACAAGTCACTCCGGTGGTACTCCTTCGGGCACGCGTTGAGGGAGGCTTGGGCTGATGCTCACCTTAAGATGGACAAATACACCTCTTCCCTTGTCGGCAGGGAACCTATAGGCAGGAAATGCAATAGCGATGATATAGGATACGCGATGCTCGGCTGGCGATACGAGCATATTGACATGAATCTTTAAACATTCCCGTGGTCGGATTGAACGGCTTCCGGTAGCGAGGACCGGACGGGAGCACTTGATAGGTCTTTGACATACTGAGGAAACAAATAACGAAACGAGAATTATCCGTAGCTGGAAAGCCGTGACCGGATAATAGGCTCAAAGTAGTATTATCCATCATTTAGACGGTCCGAAAATACCTCTATCAGTAAGCATGCAAGGTTTGGGGCTTGCACCGCCGTCAAATGGTGACAATATATAAGCGTCCTATCCAGTCCTCAATAGGTATAAAGTAAATGGCGGCGAAGGGCGACCATACCACGCTTATCGATATATCTCCCCTCCCGTCAAATTCGGGTATGCTGAAAGGCTAAACACGCATTGTTGCGTTGAGGGCGAGCACTTATACTTAATATTAAATGATATGGAGAAAATAAAAACATTTGAGGATTTGGTGTTTAATCCACATCCGGTTAGCAAAGAGGCGTGTAACCTTCCTCCAGCAATTAGAAAGGAGTGGATGGAAGCCAAACACGCTGTAATGCGGTTTGATAATGGATATGGAATAAGTGTTGTAAAAGGGAATATGTTCTATTCTAACGGCGTAGATACCTATGAAGTTGGAATCCTTAAAGAAGGTGTTCTCTGTTATGACACTCCTATCATGGATGATGTAATTGGTTATGTAAGTGCAGATGAGGTGTCTAATATAATGAAACAAATTCAAGAATTAAAGTAAAGAATTCCCGTGGTCCTCCATAGATGTTGGAGGGCAGTAAGGCTACCACCGGAACGCCCACGGGAACATTAAAACTATAATAACATATCGTGCAACTTTTTCAATGAAACAGAATAACTGTCATCAGACGTCTCTTGAAGATGAACAAACAAGTCTTCAAGAGAATTCCATAAACGCATATTTCCAAAATGTAGAATTATCTTCCAAAGATGATTATTTTCCTCAAAAAGAGGAAGCATTGTTGCGGATAGATTTGAGTAGATTTCCCGATGGTACACGGGTTGTCCGAGTTCATCCAAATGTAGTCTTAGATATTCCCGACAATTATCTTGGGCTTGACCGAGGTTTGCTTCAAGGCAAGCACGAACATAACTCTTGTATTGAGGGAGGTTACTTGTCCGAAGAACATCGCAAAGAGCAATTAGCCTATTTAAATGGGCGATTGCCGAAAGGTCACAAATAGTCTCCTCAAACCACATCAAGCCTGATATTTCACCTGACATTGTCCCATTAATTAAATGATGACAATACTCATGCGCGAATTGGTACACCCAACGCCACCAGTCATCCCCTTTAACATGCAGGCATATACGGTGTCCCATTTCCCTCATATCGTATATTGTCGGACATTCATTTTTATAAAGGATAAAACAGTCACTTGTGTGGAAAACACCATTACCTATCCAATTCGAGAAATCAATTTGGACTTGTTGCAAAAGACGAAAAACAATATTCTTATTATATTCTCCAAAATTTTTGTCTTCTCCAATATATAAGTTTGTAGAGATTCTATTTACCCTCATATTTCTTAATTTTAAATCTGACAATGCAAAATTAAGAAAATCCCCTGACAATAACGCGATGTTGCCAATCGGATTGGTTCAGGGGAGCATGAATGATTGAAGTTAGAGTTTAGTTTTTGTCCGGTCGGTTTGGGAAAATAGACCGGACTCTTTTTTAGGAACATCAATTAAAAACAATATAAATCATGGAAAAGAGATTTACCCCTGACAACATTCAGGAACTTAAAGAGAATCAGATATTTGTTTTTGGTAGTAATATGAACGGTAACCATGCCGGTGGAGCAGCCAGATTAGCGGTTGAAAAATTCGGTGCAATCATGGGACGAGCCGAAGGAATCCAAGGGCAATCCTATGCCATTCCAACGCTGGATGAGGATATGGAGAAAGTCACAGAAGAAGACTTGATAAACTATTTGGGCAACTTAAGGCATTTTGCCAACGAGCATCCGGAAAAGGAATTCCTTCTTACCGCCATCGGGACGGGAATTGCAGGATTTGACACGAATTATATGGCGTACATGGTACTCAGAGCGAATCTCCCGGGTAACGTTACCATACCAGAGGAATTCAGCAAGATTAGAGGATTCAAGGGGTTCAACTCCGATATGACTTGCAGAGGATTCAAGTATGACGAAGGAAAGGATTACGAAGAGCAGGGTGACATAAGCGTTTGCAGTAAAGGTTTCCATTTCTGTCTTTGTCCCTTGGATGTATTCGGATATTATCCTCCTGCATACATTGGTATGAACAAATTTCATGAAGTTGAAGGAAGTGGAGAAATGGATGTTGATACAGATGATGCCAAAATTGCTTGCTCAAAAATCCACATAGGAGCAGAGTTAAGCATTAAGAGCATTGTTGATGCGGCAATCAAGTTCACTTTTAGTAAATGTAAGTGGGTAAAGGGAAAGATTGCTACCGGCTACCAAGGCGCTGCATCAGCTACCGGCGACTATGGCGCTGCATCAGCTACCGGCAACCAAGGCGCTGCATCAGCTACCGGCTACCGAGGCGCTGCATCAGCTACCGGCTACCAAGGCGCTGCATCAGCTACCGGCTACCGAGGCGCTGCATCAGCTACCGGCTACCGAGGCGCTGCATCAGCTACCGGCTACCAAGGCGCTGCATCAGCTACCGGCAACCAAGGCGCTGCATCAGCTACCGGCAACCAAGGCGCTGCATCAGCTACCGGCAACCAAGGCGCTGCATCAGCTACCGGCGACTATGGCGCTGCATCAGCTACCGGCGACTATGGCGCTGCATCAGCTACCGGCAACCAAGGCGCTGCATCAGCTACCGGCAACTATGGCGCTGCATCAGCTACCGGCGACTATGGCGCTGCATCAGCTACCGGCTACCGAGGCGCTGCATCAGCTACCGGCGACTATGGCGCTGCATCAGCTACCGGCTACCGAGGCGCTGCATCAGCTACCGGCTACCGAGGCGCTGCATCAGCTACCGGCAAAGAAAGTATAGCTCTTGCTGCCGGAAAGGATTGCAAGGCAAAGGGAGCATTAGGATGTTGGATTGTGCTTGCTGAACGTGGCGAATGGGACGGAAACACTTATCCTATCGTTTCAGTCAAGGCATTTAAAGTGGACGGAAAGTCAATTAAAGAGGATACCTTCTATACATTGGTTAATGGTGAAGCTGTAGAGGCATCACAAGACTAAATAAACATATATGGGAAAGAAAAAAGTAAAAGTCAAGTACAACGCTCCCGGCTGGGAAGACAGAATAGGGACCATATACAGCATTAGCGGTGACAAGGTAACGATAGAGTTTGGAAAGCATTCCTTTATCGAGGTTTACAGAGACGAAATCATTTTTGTATGAGAAAGATAAATTGCTATACGGTATTCTTTGCCTTCTGCTTATTGTGGATGGTAGTATTGCTGGTAAGGTCGGTAGCCGTAACCAATGTGGGGCAAGTGTTCCCTGCATTCATGTTCTCCCTGATGGCATCCCTTTCGTGCCTTGGGATATACATCACTTACAATGAGTGATTGCGCTTAGAAAATAATGTTAGTATTTATTCGTGCCGTCTAATCTGCGAAGACGGGCGGCTATCCGGGATATTAACTCAGAGGCAGAGCGGTGCATGGTATTGGTATTTGTAGTTTGTCATGGTATTATTTAAAGGTTTCATGCACAGGTCACGGCGTTCAAGTCCCGTATATCCCACGTAAAAAAACAATCAATAACAATTAATTATGGAAAGTAACCCTAACTTATGCTTATACGAACGTATCAGAAAAGTTCCGCAGGAAGCCGTAAAGACTATTGCCGCAGGAAGGTTAAAGGGAATGTCTGATATAAATCCCATGTGGCGTATAAAGAGACTTACTGAAGAATTTGGCATATGCGGTTTTGGATGGAAGTATGAAATCATAAGAATGTGGAATGAAAACGGAGGCAATGGTGTAGTATCCAGTTTCGTTCATATAAACCTATTTGTAAAAATGGGCGGTGAATGGAGTGAAGCCATTCAGGGCATTGGCGGTTCTTCGTTCGTGACTAACGAGAAGAACGGGCTTTATACATCCGACGAATGTTATAAAATGGCTTTGACCGATGCCATATCTGTGGCTTGTAAGGCATTAGGTATGGGTGCGGATGTGTACTGGGAAAAAGACAGTACCAAATATAACCAGCCTAATGGACAACCAGCTCCATCAACAGACAACCGCAAAATGCTTAACAGAGACCAGTTTGCCGATGAAAAACTGATGGAATGGATTCATAAATACCTCACAAAATCCAGGGAAGAGGGGAAAAGGCTTTCGCTTGTCAACCTTATAAATGCGAATTATAAGGTTTCCCCGGAGGATTTGAGTGTCATATCAGCCAACTATGAACAATATCGAATAAACAATAATCTGCCATGAGTAAAGAGATTTCAATCAACAAAATTCCGGCCAGCAAATCGGAACAAGAGCAATTGGCGTCCTTATTTATCCAAAAGGTACTGGATGGAGAGATAAGTGCCATGGAATCTGTAATCCAAATGAAAAGTATCAGTGAGGCCATATCCATGTTTCTGAAAAGCCAAGAGGTGAGGGATGCTGTCGTTAAGGAAACAGAAAAATACGGGAAAGGCGAAATCCCCTCATATAAAGGGGCTTCCATCCAAATAAAAGAAACAGCTGTAAAATATGATTTTACAGGATGCAATGACGCTGTCTGGGATAAGCTGGACAAGGAAAAGAAAGAAGTGGATGAAAAAATAAAGCAGCGTGAGAGTTTCCTTAAACTTGTAAACGGCAGCAAAACCGAAATAGACGAAGAAACCGGAGAAATATATACGATATTTCCACCTGCACGTTCATCCACTACATCCTACTCTATCACATTCAAAAAGAAATAGCCATGTATCGCATAAGTGTAACATCCTTGGAAGCGTTTAGGCGTTTTAGAGACAATCATTCCATATGGGATACAGAAGAGCGTCTCTTAAATGTGCTTTCCGGAAAGAAGGAACCTAATGCCTATGCCACAATCGGCTCTTGTTTTCATAAAATTGTAGAAACGGGGAAAGCAACGTATGTAGGGAACGGGATATTTGAGCAGGAAGAGGACGGAGTAGTTGTCAGATTAAACAGCAAGACAGTAGAAAATGCCATTTATTACCGGAAAAAATATCCCAATGCCCAACATGAAGTACATGGAGGAAAAGATTTCCATTCCTCCTTATTTGATATACATGTCCATGGATATGCTGACGTCAAATATGATAAGATAGTCCGGGATATTAAAACCAAATATTCCACACCCCATACAGAGGATTATACCAAATCATGCCAATGGACTTTTTATCTTGAAATATTTAATTGTTCTACCTTCTATTTCGATTTGTTCCAGTTTGGAGGATATAGACGAAGCATGCTTACTGATGTGGTATATACAGAATTCATACCTTATGAACCGATTGAATGCGTGCGGACAATTGATTCAGAAAAATACAATCAGTATATAGTGGAAGACTTCTGTAATTATATCCACACGAACAATCTGTATCACTTGTTAAAAACGAAGGAAGAACTTTATACCCCTTAGGTATGGAAATGATATTCGGTGGCGTAAAATATGAATTAAGAGTTGAGTTTAAATCTCTCCGGGTATATGTGTCAAAAGACGGCAATAAAACTGTCATAACAGATGACAAGGGATGCCCGATATTTGATATAAGCATGGATGTTTTAAACGGATTATCAATATATTGTGTAGTAAACCAAATAATTTAATTATGGCAAATCAAATTACAGGAAAGATTCTCTATATCTATCCTACCCAACAAATACCATCCAAAGATGGTAGTAGAACTATTCTTAAAAGAGGAATAGTAGTAGATTGTACGCGCTTCGACCCATATACGGGCGAACGTGGATTTGAAAACACTCCCATGCTGGAGTTTATCGGAGACAGATGTGCCGAACTTGACAAATTCCAGGTCGGACAAGTAGTTACCATATCATTTGATATACAAGGAACCCGATACCGCAACAAGGACAATGTGGAACAGATATTTACCCGTGTACAGCCTTACCGGATTGAACCGCGTCAGACCGGACAGCCATCCGCACCAGTTCAACAACCGACACCGCAGCCGACTTATCAGCAACCGCCGCAGAACTTTCCTCCTCCGGTTGATGTGAATGGCAATGTAAAGGACGACCTTCCCTTCTGATGAAATACGACGGTGCCAATCCCCTCCATGCCCAGCAGGCAAGGTCGAAGCTGGAGAGGCTGATAAAGGAACGGAAAGTGTTTGAACTGACCGAGAAGAAACCTCAAAGGAGTATCCAGGCAAATAAATACCTTCATGTTTGCCTGGCTTACTTCGGGTGCCAGATTGGAGAAACGATGGAGTACGTTAAGCGGAACTATTACAAGATTCTCTGCAACAAGGGCACTTTCGTCCGTGAGAGGGACGACAAGTATCTTGGCAAAATAAAATACCTGCGCAGTTCGTCTGACCTTGACAGTGCGGAAATGAGCCTTACCATTGAAAGGTTCCGGAATTTTGCAAGTGCCCAAGGTATATACATTCCTTCTCCAGAAGAAGAACGTCTGATTCAGTTGATGGAGATTGAGGTCGAACACAACAAACTTTATATTTAAAACAATGAAACTCACTCTGACAAAACAAGAAGCGCTTCTCCTGCAAAAGCTGCTTTACTCCTACAAGGAATGCCTGCCCGATGGAACGACGGAGAAGCACGGACGTTTTGTAGGGAAGCTTAGCAAGAAAATCAAAAGACAAATTATTAATCAATTAAAATTATGATGCACACTTGGTTCGAGGTATCTATAAAATACCAAAAAATAGCCGAAAACGGCATGGAAAAGAAAACAACCGAAAAATACCTTTTTGACAGTCTTTCTTTTACAGAAAGCGAAGGAAGATGCATTGAGGAAATGACACCGTTTATTAGTGGAGAATTCACGGTTTCTGATATTAAGAGGGCTAATTATTCAGAGGTGTTTTTCTCTGACGAGGAATCTGCAGATAGGTGGTTTAAATGTAAATTGGCATTTATCACCCTTGATGAAAAGAGTGGTGCTGAAAAGAAAACATTTACTCAAGTATTGGTACAAGCTGCCGACCTACGTGATGCCGTGAAGAAATTGGACGAAGGTATGAAAGGGACACTAGCTGACTATCTTATTGCATCTGTGGTGGAAACGGCTTTGATTGACGTATATCCTTATAAAGCAAAGGAGGACGGCCATGAATGATTTTATAAGTGATTGGTACCTTCCGATGGACTTCGGGAACGATATGCCGGAAGAAATGCCGGACGGTGAAGATAATTTCAATTTCGACTGAACTTTTTGTTCAACCCGCCTGCTCGGTCTGTGAAGATATGGCGGGCAAACATGGAGAAGTGGCGGAATCAGTAGACGCACCACTCGATAATAGGAATGCCAACCTTAGATGTGGCGAGCTTGGCAACTCGTCCCAGTGCAAATCTGGGCTTCTCCACAAACTTGTGTTGGAAAGGGGATATGAAAGTATTCAGTTGCAAATGGATATTTTCGTAATGCGCATACGGATAGTGTCCCCGAATGGAATAATGTGAGCCACACATAAATGGCACGGGTCTTAAATAATGGTTGTGCCCCGGAGAATACGCTTCGGGGCTTTTAATAAAAAGAATAACATGGAATGGGAATATAAACAAGTTAAAATATCCATTGATTCTGATGGGATATTTTATTTCAAGATAGGTAGCATTCTTTACACCGAAAGGACATTGGATGGTGCTAAAATGGTTATTGATGAGAAGTTAAAATCATACTACTTATTCACTCAGAAAGACATGGATAAACTAATGTCTAAACTTGACAAAAGAGAGCAAGAGTTGGTTCGTTCTCTGTATCAAGAGATAGAAGGTCACATGGGTAGTGCTTATTGCGAGCAAGGAATAAGTGAAAAGGATTGGGAGTGGGATTGGGATTTTAATAAGTAATATGAGACCTTACATAATCACCTCTATGTCCCTAATCACGTATAGCGGCAGGAAGATACCTCTCGAAATAGTCGAGAGCCAGATACTGACAAAGCCTTTGAAGGCAATCAAGGAGAAGCTGCTTGACGCTTTCTCCACGATGAAAGACAAGCCGGTGAATGTTGAACTTAAAATAAAGCATATATGAGACATTTAGAAGATTCTCTCCAAAAATCTATAATTAAATATTGGGACTTTAAATATCCTAAATGGAAGAAACGGCTTGTTCATGCGCCTAATGGAGGAAAACGTAATGCCATTGAAGCGGCAAAGTTCAAGCAAATGGGAGTCCGCGCAGGATTCCCCGATTTGATACTTCTTATCCCCAACAAGTTCTATCCATTTTGTGGCATAGAATTAAAGGTAAAGACTGGCAGGCAGTCAGAGAACCAGAAAGAGTATCAGAAAGAGTTTGAGAGTATCGGTGCTAAATACGTCATAGTCCGTTCGCTTGACGAGTTTATAGAAGTGGTAACAGACTATTTAAAAGATGTATGAGAATAAAGATGAACAAGCATGGCACGGATACGAAGAATCTTTAGAATGGAGGAAACGCAATGAGAAATAGTTTTGTTTTTTACAGTAGCTGGTGGGAAGCAATCAAGAATCTGCCGAGAGATGTTCAGGGAGACGTTCTCACAGCCATAATTGAGTATGGCTTATATGGAGAAACTACTGAACAACTAAAGCCGATTGCGAAAGCGATGCTTGCTATGGCTAAACATTACATAGATAGGCAAGGAAAGCCGGGTGGATTTAAAGGTGTAAATTCTAATGAAAACAATATCATCAGAAATTCTACTAAAATGAAAAAATGGCGTAATGACGTGTTTAATAGAGATAAGTTCATTTGCCAAAATTGTGGAAAGTGTGGCGGACAATTGAACGCACATCATATCAAACCTTTCTCTGTATATCCGGAACTAAGATTTGATATTAATAACGGTATTACGCTATGTCGCAAATGTCATATTGAACTACATAGAACGGAAAGATTATGGCAAGAACATTGAAAAAGAAATCTTTTATTTTTAATGTTGAATGGCAAGAGATACTATTGGATTATCCTGCGGAGGTCAGACTTGAGGTGTACGATGCAATTATTGAGTATGTTGCATCGGGGACACTTTCGGAGCTGAAACCTATGGCTAAGATGGCATTCTCATTCATTAAAAAAGAAATAGATTACAATACCTGCAAGTACGATGATATTGTATCAAAACGAAGCGAAGCAGGGAAAAAAGCAATGAATAAACGCTACAATAAAGATGTAACAAATCTAACAAATGATAGCAAATCCAACAAATGCTATCAAGATGTAACAAACCTAACTGTTAATGATAATGATAATGATAATGATAATGTAAATGAAGAATGTCCCCCCTATAATTCCCCCCAAGGGGAATCTGCACCGCCGGAAAGTAATGAGGGAGATAAGATAAATTATAATGCTCTTATGGATACATTCAACAGAATGTTTGATGGAAAGCTCCCAAAGGTGACAACAATGACTGATAAACGCAAGAAAGCCGTAAAAGCAAGAGCTTCCGAACATGGGAAAGAAGCTATCGTGGCTGTTTTCAACAATGTTTCCAAATCGGCATTCCTTTTGGGACATAACAACCAAAACTGGTCTTGTGATTTCGACTGGATATTCAGACCGACAAATTTCATTAAGATTTTAGAAGGCAATTACAATGGAGAAAGAATTAGCAAAAATCAACAGGATAGCGAGCAGCGAAAACGTGATTCAGTTCTTGCAGTCGCTACAACCGTCAGAGAAGCTGCCGCAAAAAAAAGAAAAGAACTTGAAGCAGAGGGCGTTATTGAATAAATATCCTGACCCAGCACAATTCATTCTTGATTACAATCCCGATTTGCAGTTCAAAATTGTCAGATGCAAGGCGACTCACTCTGATTTAGCCATGAATTCCTCCATACCTACATTAGGGCTATTGGCTTCGACTTATGGAGATGAAACCCCTTTGGAATGGTTGAAAATCCAATTCGGCACACTTAATGACTTTGCAGAGGTATCTACCAAGATTGCCAGGGAGCAGCTTAATGAGTTGGCAGAGATATTTATTTCTGAGTATTATTACCTTAATGCGGCTGAGATATGCTTTTTTATTGCACGGTTTAAGTCTGGTAAATATGGACGGTTCTATGGTGCTATAGACCCGATGAAGATAACAAGTGCCATGCTTGACTATATCAGGGAACGCCGTATCGACATCGAACGCTATGAGCGTGAGCAATACCGGATACAACGCCAAAAGGAGATAGAAGAACGTGGAAACAACAGAATTTCCTATGCCGAGTATCTTGAACGTGAAAGGAAGCTTGTGGAAAGCGGAGATGCAGAAGCAATGAAAAGAGCGGCAAATCGCGTAAGCAATATCAGTTTACGTAAGTAATGGCAAAGAAGAAATTACCCCTCTCCCCCGTCCGTTGCCGCCAATGCTCATACTCCAGAGATTTCGTAGATAACTCTTGTTTATGCAAGGCCAAGGACCATAGGGTGTGCGCGTGTGACCGGTACGGGAGGATATGTGACAAATTCAAGAAGAAATAATTTTATGGACATGGAACTTGAAAAGAAAATCGAATTATTGGAGTGGCAGTGTGACAACGCACTGCGCCTGCGCTGCCCGTTGGTGGCAAGGAAGTCCAGCGCATGATTGACGAACTTGCCAAGGAGAGCAGGAACAGAAGTATGAACGACAAATGTACAAGAGATGAACAAGGACACGGCAACCAAAATAATAAGCAAGTATGAGAACCTTGTGGTCCTCTGCACCTACAACATTCTGTTCACGAACGACATCTGTTGCGGACAGATTATCGAATGCATTCATGCGATGAAACGCACACCCCACTACAAGCAGGCATTCAAAAGATACTTGAACGATGCGGACAGAGCGAGAAGGGAATACGAGCGGACCGTAAACGGTATCATCGGTTCAGACCGCAGCGAATTCTTTGCCGAATGTAACGACAAGTATGTGGAGGAAGTGAACAAGCACGTGGATATGCTATACTGGCAGTTCAAGCAGGCACTTGATGACAACGGAATATCCCATTCCGCAGAACTTGCAAAGTTCGAACTGGCAAGGACGTTGTGCGACTATGCTTGTATACAGTTCGACGAACGGATAGGAGAACTAAGGAAGAAGGATTCAAAGTTCAACGGATTCATGCTGGATTACCTTAAACTGGCTAATGTGGCAAGACTGATGAACCTTGCCTCCGACAATCTCAAAATCGGCAGAACGGTGAACATGAACACTGAACGCTGTACTGCAGCATTTGAAGTTCTTGCAAGGAAACTGTCGGATGCAGATAATATCGCCAATGCGATAAAGGCTGATTGATTAGACAACAATTAATAATCAGAAGAATGAGTGAAAGATTAACACATGGCTCTCTGTTCAGCGGCATAGAAGGTTTTGGATTAGGTGCGGCACTTGCCGGCATAAAGACCGAGTGGAGTTGTGAATTTGAGGATTATCAATCATTAGTAATAAAGAAAAACTTTGGAGAAGAGCATGAAATCAACAGAGATATTAGAACGTATTCAAAACCTCCGTTTGTTGACATCATCAGCGGTGGATTCCCTTGCCAGGACATCAGCATTGCTGGAAAAGGTGTCGGAATTGTCGGTGAAAGAAGCGGCCTATGGTCTGAGATGTTCAGAATTGTACGGGAAGTTGGACCGAAGTACGTGCTCATTGAAAACAGCCCAATGCTCGTTGTTCGGGGATTCGAGCAAGTCCTATGCGACCTTTCCGAAATCGGGTATGATGCGGAATGGCAATGTCTATCTGGCACCGACTTTGGCATACAACAGAATAGGGAGCGATTATATTGTATTGCCTACCCCAGCGAAATCAACGGCAAACGGGGCACTCAAGAATCGGTATTTCGGAAGCCCTACTTATCGGGGCAATTTACACGAGTTTATCCGGGATGGCGAACAAGACAGTCAATACCCTCACCCCGCTTTGCTGGAAAGTCTAATGGGGTTCCCGATAGGGTGGACCGAACGGAGTGTATAGGCAATGCGGTTCAGCCGATAATTGCGCATTATCTGTTTGAGTGCATTAAGATATTTGACAGCAAACTAACATGATAAATGGATGGAAAATGAAAAACTCATATTAGACGCCTGCTGCGGCAGTAGAATGTTTTGGTTCGACAAGTATAATCCTCTTACCCTATTCGTTGACAGACGTTCAGAGACAGTAACGGCCAAGGACAGAGATAAAATCAGAACCATAGAGATAAAACCGGATATAATAGCCGATTTCACTTCCTTGCCGTTTGAGGAAAATTCTTTCTACATGGTGGTGTTTGACCCACCGCATTTGAGAACACTTGGCGAAACCTCATGGATGGCTAAGAAGTATGGTAAACTGCCAAAAGACTGGCAATCACTCATACACGACGGATTTACCGAATGTATGCGTGTCTTGAAACCTAACGGAACGCTTATATTCAAATGGAACGAAAGTGAGATAAAAGATGCGGAAGTATTGTCTGTTATCCCGTTTAAACCTCTATTTGGGCATACCACCGGCAGACAGAGCAAGACAATATGGATGTGTTTTATGAAGCAATAAAATAGTATGAACATTCACCAGACAATCCCCCGCTCGGATTGCACCTCCTTCGCCAAGTGCGGCAAGCATTCCCTTGCATATTGCAGGAGGTACGGCGCGTCCGAATGCGGGCCATGTGAAATCGTGAGGAGGAAACCCCGTAACCGGATGGTCGTTGACGGAGTGGAGCGTAAGCTGTGTACCCACTGTGGGAGAGCGCTTCCGTTATCCCGGTTCTTCGATAGGACAGCCCGCCGGAACGGTAAGGAATACCATCTGAAAGCGTCATGGTGCAAGATGTGTATGGCAGAGGTACAGAGCGAGAGAAATAGAAAAAATGAATTAAATAACAAGAAAAAATGAATAAGGAAATAACCCTTGAATGGCTTAGATTGGAATTTTATAAATGCAATCATGCCAAGTACAGAAAGTATGCTGATGAATGGTTAAACAACCTTACTGATGCACAGATAGAGGGATTTGAGAAGCAACGCATAGGACAAATTGATAAATCGAAATGTGTATGAATCTTCAATCTAAAATAGCTTACTCCATCTCTTTGTTGCACAAATGTGAGCAAATGGCACTTGATATGGATTCGGAGAATGGCTTTTATTTAGCTTTTTCCGGCGGTAAGGACAGCCAAGCTCTCTATCACATAGCAAAGATGGCAGGAGTGAAATTCAAGGCTCACATGAACCTAACCAGTGTTGACCCACCAGAGGTTATTCGCTTTGTGAAACGGAACTATTCGGATGTGGAGCTGATAAAGCCGAAGATGTCAATTTATGATATGGCACTTAAGAAACATTTAATGCCTACAAGAATTCTTCGTTGGTGTTGTGCTGAATATAAAGAGATGTCTGGCGCAGGAAAGGTGACACTAATAGGTATTCGCCATGCGGAAAGTGTAAGGCGTTCCAAACGAAAGGAGATTGAAATTAGCTCCCATAAATTCAGTGGGAACTTCGACCAATTTTCGGAGCACAAAGAGAAAATGGTTACATGTGTCGGTGGCAAAGACAAGATTCTTGTTTCTCCGATTATCCATTGGAGTGATAAAGATGTATGGGATTTCTTGAATGGAAATAACATAGAGCACTGCTCCCTATACGATGAAGGATATAAACGAATAGGTTGTATTCTCTGCCCGATGTCAAACTATAAGCAGAAATTAAAGGATTGTCAGCGCTTCCCTCATGCCCGTACAAGATGGATTCAGACCATACAAAAACTCATTGATACCGGATATAGCAATCGTAATTTTACCGATGCAGAGTTTGGTTTTAATTGGTGGATTAGCAGCAAGTCTTTTGACCAATATTATGCAGATGAGGTGTTACAACGGAAAATAGAGTTTAACGAATAACAATAAAAGAGTAGTTATGAAACAGACAGTAGAAGAAGCGGCAATGGACTTTGCAAATTATGAATCCAATAATTTAGATAAACTGCCTTTTAAGGTAAAAAATGTGGTCGATTATGACAATGGACTGACGAGGGGTTTCAAGGCTGGTGCTGAATGGCAGGCAAAGCAATCACCTTGGATAAGCGTAGAGGAACGGTTGCCGGAGCAAAACGAACTTGTTCTTTGTAGAATGGTATCAAATGAAGCCATTGTAAGCGGATTTATTATACCTACGCCAAGTGGGAGACCTCGTGTTGTAACATTGCCGGATTTTGAATTTGAAGATTATGGCGATTACGTTTGTGAAATGTGGATGCCTATTCCCTCATTTGATGAGACACTCGAAGTCAACAAGGATGTACTGGAATATATTAAGGAGATTGAAAATGAATGAAAGGAAAGTTCTTTTGTTTAAAAAGACATGTTATGATGTTGGAACACGTTTTTCTTTTGTTGTAAATGGTAAGATTGTTGAGACGGTTATAAGTAATGTAAAAATTGATTACCATAAAAACATTGATTATGAAAAATTTTCTGTAAAATACCTTTTTTGTACTATGGACAAACATACATTTGATGAATTTTCTGAAATAGAGTTAGAAGATTTGATACGCATGGGAATTGTTTTATGTATTGAGTAATAGAAAGGAGATTGAAAATGATAAAGAAATGGTATGAAGTTTCGTGTGATTTGTGCGGAAATGGTTTAAATCACTATGCAGAATTAAAACCTACTTGCACTGATTTAAGGAGAGATGGTTTTAAAGTTAAAATCAATAACGGAAAGGTGTTTGTTTTTTGTAAAGAGTGCTATGAAAAGATAAAGAAGGAGACAAAGAAATGAAAGGAAATATATTTGACAAAATAAGGAGAGCTTCTATTAAATATCAAGGGTACATGCTTGATTGTTACGATATAGCCAAAGAAGCGCAGAAGTATATGGATTGGAGCGATGATGTTTCGTGTGAATATTATCCCGGTGATGGAGTATGTATAATGATAGAAGAGCATGTTTGTCCTGCCGCAATATTTTTTGATTTGGTAGAAGAATCGGAAAACGGTATGATTGACAGGGAAATGTTTATAAGAAATTGCATTTGAAATGGATAAACAAACCAACAATATTTGTTGTGAAAAATGCAAGCATTATTTCCGTGTGGTAGATAGAAAAAATCGTTCTCGCGGATATGTATGTGCTTTATGGCTGGACGGGATAGCTGGTAGTGCGGACTGGTTCTATCCGGATGTGAAATGTTTCGAGAAAAATACAAGAGATGGAAAGGTACAGAATCATACGAGGAGAAGGGTACAACGGTTGTATCCCCATAATAATATATTGGGTACAAGTCAGAAAAGACAAACGTCTTTCATCTGAATGGGTAAACGTAAAGAGCTTTGATACCTATAAGAGAGCGAAAGAGTTGTTGAATATTTTAAAAGGAGGAATTGATTATGAACAAATATAGATACAGAGAAGTAAAGAACTATATCCATAACGAATTAAAGTTGACTAAAGAGGATATAAAGGAAATTATGATTCCAATCGTGAAAGAGGAAGTTAAACGTATCTTTCAAAACACCTATGGGAATGATGTCGATATAGAGAGGTGGGTTCGTTGTATGGTTTCTGACGAGATAAAAAGAAACGGTGATTACTCTATGATAAGGAATTTATGCAGGGAGATAATTAAGGAGGAAATTGCTGATAGGTTGTCAATTGATATAAGTCTTAAAAAGAAAGAGGGGTAAAATATGCAGAATGAAATTTCTTGGAATGAAAATACTCGTTATGATATTTATAATCCATATGTTGATATTTCTCCTTTAGAACCATGTGATGCACCTAAAATGAGAAAATATCGTCCAAAAGATGATAGATGTACAAACAAGCAGATTGCGAAACGCAGGAAGAGAAACAAGAACCGTAAAACACATAGGAAATGAGTAGGTTTGAGAAAGAAATTCTTCCTTTTATAGAAGAGGAAATTATGCGAAAACTCCGTACATACAATGTGTACAGTACAAAGGAGTATGAAGACATACGAAAGGCAGTGAGGTATTCAATCAGATTTTGCAAGAAACATAAAATTGTTCGATGTGAAGATAAAAATTTAAACAAAGAAAGGAAAAAGAAATGAAAGAGTACAAGGTTTTATTTTGTGATATGGACGGGACGTTAATTGAGACAGTAAGCGGTGAGACGTTTCCAAAAGGGATATGGGACATGAAGTTTAAGTTTGATGTTTTGGATGCAATAAAGAATTTGAATCCAAAAGCAATATTTATTGTAACGAATCAAGGAGGGATAGAAAAGGGTTTGTTTCCAGAATCATTTATTTATGTCAAATGCCAGTACGTGAATGATAGTATAATAGATTATTGCGGTATTGATACGTGTTTTAAATATTGTGGAAGCAATGATAGAAGCAACCCAATGAGAAAGCCTAATACTGGAATGCTTGAAGGGCTTTTTAATAAATATAAATCATGGGGTTATGCTTGTAATAAAAATGATTGCTTGATGATTGGTGATGCAAGCGGACTTGAAGGGCAATTTTCGGATAGTGACAAGAAAACTGCCGAGAATTTCGGTATAGACTATATGGATGTCAGCGAGTTCGTAAATGTTTACGGGAAAGGGTGTGATTATGGGATTTAATAGAGGAACAAAGTTAGGCGCAGAAAACAGAAAAGGGCATAGATGGATAAACAACCCTAACAATGCGCATAGAAAGTGTACGAAGTGCGGCTGTATGGTCGATGTGACTTCCTCAAAAGGAAAAAGTATCTATACATACACAGATACTAAAGGTAATAAATCGGCTGAATGCCCTAATTGTATTTGATTATGGAAGTTAGTTATAAAATATTCGATTCAATAGAATATAGTATTCGTTGTGAAGAGCATGATATACATTATCCAAACGGGCCTTATCCTACTGTAGAAGATTTTACCTATAAAGGCACTGGAAAGGTGGTGGGGTATATAGATGGAGGCTTTTTTAGGAAAGATAAGTTTTTGATAGTGGATAAGGAAACTAAAAAGTTTATGAAAGTGAAAGTAAGTGATTGTGAAGTATTAGAATATTGATTATGGAAGTAAAGAACGGAATAATAATAGATGGAGTGTTGCATGAAGCTGTGAATTATAGTAATGATAGTTCTTGTAGTATATGTTCTCTTCGCAAGGAATGTGATGAATTAGAGAATCGTTGTGATGAATGGATTTGCAGGCTTATTGATTGCAAGTATTTCGTTAATCGTGGCAAAGTAACAGACATTAAGATAGATAAGGAGGAATAAATAATGCACCAGTGTAATTATTGCTGTTGGTATAACGAAAGATACGGGAATTGCGATTGTCCGTATGTAATGAAGAAGTCGGCTTGTGATAAAGCTAAAAAGAAGAAAGAAAGGAGTGAGAAATGAAATTAAAACATCCATTAGATTGGTATAACGAAAACACACCATCGGAAGATGGAGAATACGAAAAGGGATGTCTATCTATCGCCTTGATAGTAGCAATCATTTTCATTGCATTAACGGCTATAATTTTATCTTATGACTTATGAAATCAAAACAAGTATTATCAATCGAACAGATGAAGCACTTGCAGGAGCTTGGATTAGATACAAGCGATGCAAGTATGTGTGTCGAATGGAGAGAATCGGATGAAAGCAAAAAGGTTGTAACCTCTTTGGATGCCGATACGTATTACGACTATTATCATGAAACTTACACCTTGCAGGACATTCTTGACAAGTTGCCAGAATCTATACTGATATATGATTTGTATATATTCAAACAAGCAGGTCTATGGGTGTTCCAGTATATAGATGTGGATGACGAAACTTTCCATACGGAAACAATGCCAGGAATAATGGATGCCGCCTATTATATGTTGTGTTGGTGTATAGAGAAAGGATATATTAAAGTTAAGGAGGTTAAAGATGGAAGAAAAGAAAATTGATTGGGAACAAAGACGTTATGAAATAGCGAAGGCTGCAATGCAAGGATTTTGTAGCAATTCACAGAAACAACTTATAAATGTTGATTCCAGTATAATAGCAAAATTAAGTATTTGTTTTGCTGATTCACTAATAAAGAAACTGAAAGGAGATTGAATAATGTCAAGAGGAGAAATATTAAAGCTATCAGATTTGAAAGATATGCACGGCTCTATTTCATTGGAGTATACGGGTATTCTTTATGCAGGTGTAGATAGGGAAAAGAAGCTCCGTGAATTGGCAAAAGTTAATCCGCAGGAGTATTGTCTTGCATTGGGTGTGAATGATGATAGTGAAATTTTCAAAGACATTTCGTCGGGTTCCTTAGTGTCGCCGATGAATTTTTTTAAGAAACTGAAAAGAGAATAACCATGGATGCAGAATTTAAAAACAAGAAAGAGGTGGTCTTTGACGGGAAAGACCTTATATTCAACGTGGACGGGATACAAGCGTATACTGCTGGAAGGTTTGATTGAAGAGCACAACAAGCGCTCCTGGTGGGGACGGGCAGAAAAGATTGAACTGAAAACAGAGGAGTGACAATGGACTTGAGAATAATAGATTTCCCGGAATACCCGTGGAAGACCCTGAATGTGCATAAGGACTTTAGTTACTCGTTCAACATCAGTCCGGGAAAGAAAATAGAAGGGGATTTGTTCGATTCCTCCAAGATGAAAGTTGTGTCCTACAATAAAAACAGCCGTGTACAGCTATTGGCTGTATGTGACCCTTACGGACCGCCTTTCTATGTACGCAGTGATATTGATGGTTTGTTATGGTCCTCATGGGTAAAAATAGAGGAGGAACACTTCTGGCAAGAGATTAATGGTTGTGCGGCAACCATTAATTTCCCTCCTCTGTGTACGTCTCATTATTATTTTTAATCGAATTGAACAATCAGAAATTAAAAACTAAAACTTATGGAATCAAAAGATTTTTTAATTGAATCAGAGAATCCGAATAACTGTCATCGGCATTCCTCTCCAAATGGACAAACAGTTCTTCCAGCGAATTCCACAGACGGGAGTCGCCAATGTGAAGAATCATCTTCCACAGATAAGGATTTTCGAGAAACAGAGGAAACATTCGAGCAGCAATCGCATTGTAATGGTCTCTGTGGTATACATTCTCTCTTAGAAGGCTATCCCAGGATTGTAGAAATTTTGGATGAAGAGTTGAAGCGTATAACTCTGGATTCTCTGCCAGAAGGTCATTTAGATAATCCTGGAAAGAAGGGGCGTAATGGCGCTGAACTGATTGCGGATATTGACTCCAAATTCGGAACAAACTATTCAGATTATACATGGAAGCAAGTTCGCAAACGGATTCTTCAAACCACATCAAACCAGACAACTCACCCGTCATAGTTCCGTTGATAATGTGATGGCAATACTCATGAGCAAATTGGTAAATCCATTGGCACCAAAAATCACCTCTTGTGTGAAGGTAAATAATCCTATCATTACCAATGTTGCTGCACATTGGATTATCCTTAAAGTAGTTGTATCTAACCGTACATTTATCTATCGAGGAACAAGGGATTTGAAGTGCATCGCTAAATGTCATATCGACATAACTGAGAATCTCTTTCACGATATACACATTGAAATCACCGAATGCTTCATCAGTGGCAAGCCTTATATTAGGGCTTACTTCAATAACAGGGTATTGCATAATAACTAAGTTTAAAATTTGACGAAACAAATATACAAATAAAAACGGGCACACCCGACATCCATAATGATAAGTTTAGAATTTGACACTTTACTCTTTTTCATTTGGGTGTGCCCTTTATAAAGGAAAAAAATGATTATATGACAGAAGAACTTGTAACATTAGAGACAGCGAAGCTGCTGAAAGAGAAAGGGTTTCCACAAAGGAAATATTTTATAAATGTTTCTACTTTGCATAATTGTTATAAATACCTATCTGTTCCACCTCAATCGGTGGCTCAAAGGTGGCTGCGTGAAACCAAGGACCTGCATATCTGCATATATAACACTGCATCCGGCTATTCTTACGAAATAAGTAAGGCTGATAACGGTACGGAAGTTCTTTGTATGCCTAAAGGCCCGAATGATGGTGGTAAATGGGATACCTACGAGGAAGCACTGGAAGCAGGAATACAAGAAGCGTTAAAACTTATATGATATGGCTAAGAAAATAATGTTTAATGATAAATACAGCTTAACCCAAGCCGTATTGGATGGTCGGAAGACTATGACGAGAAGAATAATCAAATGTCCAAGAACTTTTAAAGGAGAATGGGTCGCCGGATTCAATATACACAGACGCCATTCTGATAAAAAGATTGTTGATTGGCCTTGTATGTATGATGCAGATGAAAGAGAGTTTGATATGGGCGAGATATTACCAAAATACAAGGTTGGTGAAGTTCTTTCCATTGCGCAAAGTTATGAAAGTTTAGGGATGAATCCCGAAATTGCACTTAATGATAGGGACGGAATAGGATTTTATACTAAAACTAAATTCGCATCCGGTTGGAAAAATAAGATGTTTGTCCGCGCTGACCTTATGCCCCACCATATCCGCATTACCAACATCAAAATCGAAAGATTGCAAGACATCTCCGATAAAGATTGCTTGAAAGAAGGAATTTATAAAGGACAATGCGGAAGTGCAGATACACATTTTATGGATGCTTATTATTATAAAGGGGACATTCAACCTTATTGCACCCCTCGTGAAGCCTTTGCCGCCCTCATAGATAAAGTCTCCGGCAAAGGGACGTGGGAGTCCAACCCTTATGTCTTCGTTTACGAATTTGAATTGATTGATTAAAATTATTATGGAAACTGTAGAACTGATAATTAAAATCTCCATCTCTTTATTCAATGCCATTGCATTAGGATTTATCCTAATCATGGTAAGCAGATGGCATAGGCGCATGGAGGACAAGCTGAATGAGATAAGGGAATACACCCGTATGGTTTCAGAGTGTAATAGGTTCATTTATATAAACCAACTTGAATGGCTGAAAAGCGCAATGATTAATGAGGAACGGTACGAGGAAGCCGCTAAAATCAATAAATGTATTGAGGATGAGTATAACAAATTAAAGAATAGGAAAAGTGATTATGAAACGTGAGATAATATTATTAGGGAAAAGACTTGAAGACTACCCGGAAACAGATTATTACGAACGAAGGCTTATCTACACGACATACAGTTCTGGCTTCAGAGAGCATAACATTGCGGCATTCAAGAGCAGGCTGAAAAAAGACTTTGACTACGAAATAGTCAATCATTTCGTCAAGGACGGCAACGAATTTTGGACTACAGATGAAATTATAGCCGCTGTCCGTGTTTCCTTGTCCCTCAATCTGCTTACGGATGAAGAATGGAAAATGGCAATCCCGATTATAGAGCGTGGTCTTGAAGCCAATAAAGCCTATGTCCGTATGCTTGACGAGATGTCGGCTATATTGGAGAAGTATTGCGAGGAATGGGAGGATTTGGGTATGCGCCATACCTTCATGCAACGTGTCCCTCTTGAATGCTGGCAGGTACGTTTTAGTAAACATAGCCAGAATCCGGAGAAAAAGCCGAATTATTCATGAGTAAACTATACAAAGTAACCCTCTTCGGCAAACCGTTCATGATTGGATGGTTCAGCCACGCGGACAAATGGTATCACAAGATTGGAATAATATATTGAAATCATGAGAAAAGTAGACAGACTGAAAAAGCTCCATGCCCCTATTGATGACAGATACAAGAAGATTGACACAACGGTAAACGGGGACGCTGAACGCCTCGCGGAGATGCACAGAGAAACGGAAAAGGGGAAATATCCCTTACGCATAGACCACCGTACCGTAATATACGTGACCAAAGACAAATGCACCCCCGAATATGCCGCAAAAAAGCGCAATACGTTAGGCCTTGCACCTGCTGTCGAAGTAAAAGGACACGCATCAAGACTTGTGGACATGGACAAGCTGCGGAGGATGGTAAACGACGGGATGAAGTCCAAGGACATTGCCTATGAGATGGGCGTGGCGGCTTCCACCATAAGCACTTACATAAGGAAGTACGGGTTGAGAGACAAAGGGTAGATTAGTTCAAGGACCTATCAAGTTCACGCATACATACACAACAATATCACCCTCACTATTACAGCGACAGGCACCAGCCAGTCAAGGACGCGCTCTATGCGTTCCATAGCATGACCAGCAGAAGCCGGCAGAAATCCGAATAGTAACGGTCGTCGGCCTGCGCAATCAATATGTCCAAATCATCGCTTCTCATTAGCATTATTTCTATATCCTCTGTACAAAGTAAATGCCCGAACTTGGATACCGCCCGGACACAAAAAAGGCGGTGAAACTTTGGAATCACCGCCTTGAAATCTCAATTGAGGATAAACATTCTTGCGTTGGGCATACCCACAATCATTGAAGGGCAAACGTATGGCAAGGATGTAGACTTAAATTGTTGCCAAGAAAGAAGATAAACTACCCATGTCTTCGAACTCTTTTATTTCAGATTCACTTTGCTTGAAAACTCTTTTGGAATTACGACCGTCTGTTACAGCCTCCAACATGGATTTTACAAACTTAGACATGTTTACCAAAGAAACATTCTTATTTTCTGCCATCACATTATACAACTCATCTGTGAAGGAACGAGACACAAATATCACTCCAGAGAAATCTAATATAATGTCATCTTTAATGCCATCAATGGCAGACCTTATAATATCCGCATTAGCTCTTGAACGGATATCCGTACTAATTAAATCCGCAATTTTCAACATTGTGTTCATATATTCATTTTTTATCGAGTGTATTTATTATAGTCAAAGTCCAATGGGACCTTTACTGGAATTCTCATTAGAATTATTGTTCCATCCCAATATATAGAATTGGGAAGCTTAACGAACACAGAACCTAAGCTGTCATGTCTATGAAACGCGCCTCCAGACAACATGAAAAATGAACCATGAAGCCCATCTGAAAGCATCTCTTTGGATGAAGATATACCGTATCCTCTATTTTCTGCATTAGGCAAGTTCTTTGTAGACTTTCCCTCATTTGCCAACCTTAACGCTTCTGCATCATTCCCGTTAATCTCGTCCAGAAATTTTCGGGCCTTTACATAACTTCCCAACACGGTTATTCCGTCATCTGCCAAAACCAAATCTATACAATTCTCTTTCTTTAAATACTGGGAAAAGATATAACCATGTTTACCTTGAGAATGTTCGTTCATGTTGTCTATCAATTCTCCTAAAAGATATGAAAGAGGGGTAACTATACGATAATCGGCTCCACTTTGTTTCTTTATAATCCTTTGAAGAATGCTTTGCAAATCGTCAATATTACCCTTATGTAAATCAAACTGGCATACCGGTAAATATGTTTTAGAAACATACGGTTCCAAAACCTCCTTCATGTTGGATTCGGCATTTACAAGTAATGGATTCTCAAAGTAGACCAAATCTAAATAGCCGGTAATACGTATCGGCTTATTTATGCATACTACATTCTTCTCACATCTTTGCTTATATATAACAAGCGGAGCGAGAAAGAACGGATGAAAAAAAGAAGCGTTACTTAAATCCCAGCATAAATCATTCATGAGACAATTGTCAGTCTGCTGTATGACTTGAAACAGATGATTGAATGCGCTTCCTATTCTTTCATCTCTATCTACGTTTGGTATATGAATCACCTTCTTCATGATGCAAATTAAGTGATAAGTCTACATATTCGCAAATCATATCCCTTATTATTTTTAGCAGTAATCCCCAAAAATCAAAGAACGATGTTTATACATCTTCTTCCAATTTTCCATGAAAAATTAAAATAAGCGGTAATTCCAACAAGTCAAAGAGCGCTCTTCCCCTACTACGGTTTTTTCATCCCCTTCCTGCAATGCTCACACAAGAACCTCTTCGCTATCGGGAACATCTTCTGCCCGACCTCGCCGGAAAGGTACTGCGCCTCCTCACCGTATGGGTCAATCCCAAAAGCCTTGGATATGTGACGGCAGAGATGTCCCTTCTCATGGTCCCATGAATTCTGGAACTCGCCCGGTGAGGAAGTGAGTGCTATCACCATGACGGTCTGTCTGTCCCTTGTATTGGAGTAGGTAATGCCGGTATTCAGATTGCAGGAGCGCATGTTCCTGAAAGCGTCCATCAGGTCTGCTCCCCTGCAACCGACACGGCGCAGGTCTGCCATGATTCTGCCGGTGTAGTAGCAGTCAACTGCATAATACACTCTTACTTCCCAGTCATATTCCGGTATATAAAAGTCCTGGACTATCATAGGCTACATCATCTCCGACCACATTATAGGATTTCCGGAACCTATGCAGTCTGCATAAAAACGGGTAAACGGAAGACCGTCGTATCCGTCCGGGTCATCCATGTAGTCCTTTATAAACAGCGCCAAATGCGCTTCATCGGCAATCGAACTCTTGTAATAGTCTGCTTTCGCCATATTTGCCACGTACAAGCTGTCGTACCCGGCATCCTTATCCAGCTTGATATTATATTTTTTCAGAAGCTCATCCAACTGTTCCTTGCTGATTGGCTCAATCCTTTCCTTCTTGCCGGTACTTTTATTCTCCACCTTCATGCAGGATACAGCCCAGTCGCACATCTTCTTGCTGAAATGCCATCCATACTGCGAGAGGTATGCCTCCATGCCGGAGGGAAATCTATCGTAAATATCCAGTCTTTGTCCCATAATTATTCAGATTTAGGAAAAGAGGGGCATTCCACCCCTCCATTATCAATAAAACTCACCGTTGGCGCGTCTGCGTCTGCGTTCGCCCATTTCGTCACCGTAGGGCGGCATTCCATGACGCTCACCGTACATAGGATATTCCGGAAAATACTCCGGCATACGGCGTTCGCCCATATCAGAGCCGCTATAACCTCCGCTACGGGAGCTGCCGCTATTGCGGTAGCCCATTTCACCGCCCTGCATCTTGCGCATGGCTTTCTCGTAACCGTGGCGGCATCCTTCCTTGTAGGCTTCCTCCACATCATCGTCTCTCATTCCGAAGCTGCGTTCGTAATCGTCACGTCCTTCGTCTAATATTCTCCACATTCCCATATCATTTCTTTGTTTTGGATGTTTCGCCCACTCCGAGCTGTTCCATAAGCCGTTTGTTCAAATCCATAAGGTCAGACATATTCTTGCTCATCTCTGCCATCTGCCCTTTCAGAGAGGATATTTCCTGCTCCTGACGTTGCTTCTCCGCAAATTCGGGATTTAGCAGCGTAAGCATCTTGTCACATCCCGCAATGACGGAATTATGAAAGTCCATGCTGTTGATTATGTCTATGCTCTTCTGTTTCATGGAGGCGACCTCATTGTTCATCGCATCACGCGAGCACGATACCACAATATTCCCGTTCTGTCCGAAATCGGCTATGTCCATACCGGCAGGAAGATTTTGGAAAGTCGTGTTCTGACCGTTGATACAGACAACGACATCCACCACCATCTCCATTTGGGGCATTTGTCCCATAGGAGTGGGCATAGGATATTTCGGCTTAGGAGCGGAAACGCTGACTACCGGACCGTATTCGATAAACGGGTTGGCATCCTTATGAAGTATATACAGTTGGTTATTGGTACGAAGTGATTGAAACATATTGGTTTGATTTTAAAGGAGTGTGCGGCTATCCGGCTTTCCCGGACAGCCACAAAACCCCATGTTAACTACTTGCTCTTCTGAGCGATTGTTTCGGCTGTCGGAGCCGTTGTCGTTGTCGGACGATACCCACCATTGACAAGGAACAGCTCATTGGTGTACTTGTTATAGTGGATTTCGTAGATACCGGTCCCGGCAAGGTTTCCGACAGTCACCGGCTCATTGTTGTAAGCCAGCAACGGTCTCGTGTCCCCGTTGGTCCCTATAAGTATCGGCAGAGTAGCCGTCGTTCCTGCAGGTATCGCCTGACGGAGACTGACATAGAAACCGCCCACATAGTCCCGGTTACGGAACGCATGATTGGGCAATTCCAAAGTGACATTCTCTGTGCCGACCGTTACAGCCACCGTAGGGAGAGTGTTGTAGTTCACTCTTCCGAGGGATGGGAACTGGAAAGGGAATCCAGTAAAAAAGTTAGGCCACATGATTACCTCCTTTCTTGCCGGGTTAACCCCAGTAGTTATTGCAACCGCATCCGTAACCGCCACGACCGTATGTGGCATCACCGGCATAAGCACCGAAGGCCGCAGCGCGGTATGTGTCAAGGTTTACACCGACAATGTTCGGATATTGTACCGGAACAGTGTTGGGCAACTTACACTTTATTCCATCAACGTCACTCTGCAATGCCTGCAATCCGGCAGCCAAGGGAGCAATCTGCTGGCCTACGGCATTCAGGATGGTGGCATTCTGGTTACGTTGGGAGATTTCGGCTGTCAAAGTAGCCTTCTCTGCCGTGAGAGAGGCAATCTTGTCCTGCAATGCCTGGTTCTGCATGGCATCCAGCTTGGCGATGATAGCCTGGGTATTGGCCGTCGCACCGTCACGCAAGGACAATGTGTTCTGGTTGGCTGTGTTCACCAGAGTATTGGTCTGGTTGCACATTGCGAGCTGGTTCTCGTACCCCATTGTGGTGATAGCGTTCTGCGTCTTGCAGCAGCAGTCTGCCAACTGAGTTGCAAGAGCGGAATTGCCAGCCTGGATGCTGTTGATGATTTGCTGGCTGCTCATACCAATTTGGCTGCCAATGTTGCAGAGCTGGGTAGAAACCGCATTGATAGCGGATTCAATCTGTCCGACAGAGCAGTTGATGGAGCCAGCCAACTGGTTCAGGTCAATGCCGTTGCGTTGGATTGCTGACATAATCATCTCACGCTCGGCTGAGTTGCCCTGGTTGTTGTTGCCTCCGAATCCGAAGTTTCCGTTGCCGAAAATGGCTGCAATCACGATAAGCGCAATGATGTCCTGGAAGCCACCATTGTTACCGAAGAAGCCACCGTTGCCGTTGCCTCCCATGAGGCCCATCAGATAGCCGGTGTCGATTCCTCTGTTCTGCAGGGAGGGGAGAATGGATGCAAGCAGCCCGTTGCCTGAACCTGCTCCACCGTCCTGGTTAAAAACGTACGTTCTTTCCATAGAGATTTATACTTTTGTTATTACGGTCAATATCAACCGCATCACAAAAGTATATACTTAATACCGGTATGTAAATCAATTGTTTCCCAACGATTTCCTAATGTTTTCCCAATATATTCTCAACATTTTCCCACCTTCCATGCGCTCACGGAAATTGGAAATCATGTAGTTCACCGCACGTTTGGTCTTGTGGATATGAACTGCTATCTGTGAAGGGTACATGCCCCTATCGGCAAGGAGAGATACAAGGAGATAACGGGCATCCACCGTTTCCGCGTCCTTGTCCGGAGACAAGATACGTTCTGCCGGAATTTCGGTTTCTTGTGATACGAGATTGATTGTTTCGGCAAAGATTTCTGACTTGCACATGATTTTTCAGATTTTTATCCGTATCTTTGCCCTGCCACATAAAACTTGATATATACATGAACAAAGCACAAGATACCGTGTTGAAGATATTAAGCCTCCAACGTACGGTGTCTTATGCTTTTTCAAATTTTTATGTGGCAATAATTATTTGAGCGTTGGGGGCTTTCTTTTTACTCTAAGCCCCGAAAAGAGCGCATTTTACGATAAGTTTTCCTATGGGCGCTTCTACTCGCCCGGATAGTAATGCTAAGTCATGTCAGCCTCCTTTCTTCAACTTATAAACCATTTTTCCAAAAACTATCAGTAGTACCACTACTATGGTAGCAATAGCAAAACCTCCCGCTTCCTGCTTGAAGGACTGCCATCGGGTCAATTCCTTCTCCACCGGGTAAGGGACCTGAACACTGTCTGTCCTTTCGATATAAAGCGTGTCATGCTTGACTTTATCCACAAATAGGTATTTATACCTGAATTGATAGACAGTATCTCCCTTGTCAAGTACATATACGCTGTCACGCATATATATGCTGTCACGCCGGTAAACGGTATTATACACGCTGTCCGTACGCACCGTCTCCACCGGGACATACTTTATGCTCTCGCATGAGGAAAGCAATATACTCCACAGCATAGCGGACAAGCCGACGGCAAGCCAGAAAGAAAGCTTTCTGAACTCCGACAAACGCATATTGTTTTCAATGAACTTTTTCATGGTTCAAATTTTAAATCGTTAATCCGATTCATCCACCCTCTCTTAAACTTGTTGTTCGCCGGACGTTTCCTGCATATATCCTCGATGAAGTCGAATCGGGCAATCTTAATCATGTCGAACAACTCACGAGGATTCTTGGCATTCACCGCAGCAAGTGTCTTAGGACCTACTATTCCATCCACAGTAACACCAAGCAAACGTTGAGGTATCTTGATGCCATGTGCACCCGATGCCCACACCCAATCGACAAGGATATTCGCCACAGACTGGCTCGTTATCAAATCTGCCTTCCATCTGTCCCAGTACATGGTTTTCAAAATTTCCGTCCATTCCTCTTTAGTGAGATTTTTCAATCTTTCAATTGTAGGCTTGGGGAATCCTTTCTTTCGACAATATGCTTCATAGGTTCCAATAGTCACGCCCATGTTCGTAGCACCTCCAAGGTCTGCCGGGTCATTTACCCATCCACCTTCCCATTTGATAATGAACGGTGCAAGTTTATTCACATCAGCCATTTTTGTTTTCCTCCTTTACCTTTTCATTGTCAAACAATACCTGAGCCATGATTTTGGCAATATCATCCTTGTTCTCGATGATTACACTCATTGTCTTCTCAGCCTTCCGTAGCTCCGCTTTCTCCCATGACTTCTCCCTTACCGACACGAACTCGCAGAAGATACAGTAGACAGTCCACAGCATCGAGAATACCGGGAAAGGGATAACCATGCAGCAGAGCAGGTCAATTAAGCACAGTTCGATGAACGGGGTAAAATACTTCCTTGCTTTGGCGGCGGTCTTCTTGTATCCCGTGGAAGTCCTCGCCTCTCCCCTCTGACGGGCCTTCCTCACTCCGGAAATCAAATCAACGAACATTGCGCCGATAGTGGCTGCAATACACAAAGCAATCAGCACAATGTGAATCATCATGTGCTCGTTGATAAAATTGTAAATCACATCTTTCATACTAATGTTCCAAATTATAAATTTATACATCTACAACTAACCAAAATTTTGTCTGTCAAAAACGACAAAAGCCCCCGAGCCGGATGCAAAAAAACATCAGCTCAGAGGCTTTGATATATGTCGGACAAATACAAGTACATAGTTACGGTGCCGTACATCTTCATACGGGTACTGCAAATATACTAATATTCTGTCAAACACCATACTAATCCAAACTTTTTTCACATGCAAAGCTAACCTTATAAGAGCAGATTAGGAAGCTTTCAATGGACGCAGAACGAACAATCGGGAAAAGGTTCGTTTTTTCGGCAAAATCGCTATCTTTATAACAAAAAAAATGATTTACGCATACATTAGGGTAAGCACAGACAAGCAGACAGTAGAAAACCAACGGTTCGAGATAGAGAATTATTGCAGGAAAAGGCAGATAGATGTAGACCAATACATCGAGGAGACGATAAGCGGAATGAAGGACGTAGACAAGAGAAAGCTCGGGACATTACTAAAGAAGATGAAGAAGGACGATACCCTTATAGCCTCGGAAATATCCAGACTGGGCAGGCGGTTGCTGGAGGTTATGTCTATCCTTGACAATCTGATGAAGAAGAAAATTCGAGTAATAACCGTTAAGGAAGGCTTTGAACTGTGCGATAATCTACAGAGCCACGTCATAGCATTTGCGTTCTCGTTGGCGAGTGAAATAGAACGCAGCCTTATCTCACAACGCACGAAGGAAGCGCTTGCAAGGAAAAAATCGCTTGGAATGAAACTCGGAAGGAAAACCGGAGGGACAAACTCCCGGCACAAGCTCGACAAACACAAGGAACTTATACGCACTATGGTCGAATACGGATACAGCAAAGCAGCCATCTGCCGGAAAGTCAAGTGCCAGTACAGCACCCTTGACAAGCATCTGGCAAGAGAAGGACTGATAGTGAGGAACTATACTCCACGTCCACGGAAACCTAAAGACACTACCACAGAAAAGAAAACCGCTCCCCAGAGAAGAAAGAAGCGAAAGGTTATCATCAAGAAACGAATCCCAACCGACCGTGCACCACATGTGGAATACCAAGCAGCCGCTTACCAATATCGCCACCAATTGATGGAGGCAGACACACTTCGAGAAAAAGGAATTGTTGTTGATGTAGACAAGCCCGCCATACTTGAGGAGAACAAGGAGAAGCTCAAGTCTATTCGGCACCATCATCATTTGCTTTTCCCTCACGAAAAGGAAATATTGAAATTCTTGAGGCAAGGGAAAAGCAAGGTCTTTATCTCCCGATACTTTAATTGTAATATAAAAACACTGGATGCGCACTTGAAGAGAATGGGGGTGGAAGTGGTGTATAGGTGATGCCCCTTAAATGTGTTAAGTATGGCAGAGAAGCAGGATATTAGAGAAGAGCAAATGACTGTAACCAACAGTGTGGATTATCTGCGAGGCTTGAAAGGAAATAACAGCGTGTTGATTAGCGTATTAAATGCTATATCGAATAAGGCTATTGTTAATAAAGGACATGTTAAGACTGACGTCCTTAATATCGTCGGGAATTATGTTGCATATTCAACATCAGATACTGATGGCAGTGGAATAGATGGTTGTCTTATCTCGATAAATCCGACCGGGTTTGAAGGTGCACAGATTAAAGTTGCATATAATATGAGCATAATTAAAGTTAGAGCTGCCTATAATGTCGATGGAGCAGCGAAATGGTCAGATTGGAAGTCAATAACTATTACTTGAACTAACTATTTATTTCCTCCTTTCGCTTTTCTGCCATACTCTTTGCCCCTTAAATGTGTTAAGTATGGCAGAGAAACAAGATATAGCGATGAACGCGTTCACTTCAGCTACGGATGCGGAGTACATATATGCAGAAGCTACGAACGGTAGCCAAGTGAAGATTAAGAAGAGTGATTTGCTTAATGCAATGTTTCAAAAAGGAAGTTTAGCTCAAAATGCAAATGATTTGGTTCAGACGGGAATATACCGAGGTGGAAATATAGAAAATGCACCATCAAACGATATTTCTGCCATAATTGTTTTTAATGCGTCTCCTTACATTATTCATTTTTGTTTAGCTATGACAACGGGGAGAATATATTATCGAAGGTCTGTAAATAATGGCGAATCATGGTATAGCTGGTTATCAATAAATACTACCGCTGTTTAAGTTGTATTCTACTATCTTATTTCTCTGCCTTATCTCTTGCCCCTTAAATGTAAGAAAGATATGGCAGGGCAAGATATAGCAATGAATCAGTTCCAGATAGTTGATGAGGTGTCCTATGTGTACGGTGAAACAGCGGATGGAAGCCAAGGAAAATTAAGACTCAGTATAATGGATTCGTTGAATGAGGGAGTGTTCGTGATGTTCCACCGAAAGAGCGATAATTTCCCATTGGCTGTCAATCCGAGCAAGTGGGTAAACTACCAAAACAGCGGAGAGATAGCGGATGGCGTTATGGTAGTTGAGGGCGGCAAAATGCTGGTAGTAGCACCTACCGAAACTACGCTGTACTGGAGCAGTGCGGCGGTAAGCGCAGGTGGAAAGACCACGACCGACCGAGAAACTGCGTTAAACGACTGGACGGGTAAGGCAAGCACGGAGACACAAATCAAGCATCCCGAATGTAGCGGTGCAAGTTACGCGCCGGGTTTCTGCGCACAGTACAGCCGTGTCAATGCCAACGGCAAAGGACTTACAGCCGGGCGTTGGTGGCTACCGTCTTTGGGAGAGCTGATGATGATTTACGCCAATATGCGTAAAATCAATTATGCGTTATCGCTTATCGAGGGGGCTACGCAGTTGGCAGGAACACCGTACTGGAGTAGCACCGAGTACGGCGCGGACCACGCGTGGTTTTTGCAACCCTACTACGGCCTCGCGTACCGCGACACTAAGGCAGCGGGCCAGGCAATAGCGCGCCCCGTTTCAGCATTTTTATATTAAAAAGAATCTTGTTCTTTTACCAAAATAGTAATAATCTGTGAGGGTTTCTATTTCTCACCAATCTTCTTGCCCCTTAAATGTACAGAAGTATGGCAGAACAAGATATTAGAGAAGACCAGATGACTGTAACCAATACAGTGGATTATCTGAGAGGGCTAAAGGGTAAAGACAGCGTGCTAATTGCTCCTGACAAGTTACCGCACCCCAATACGGGAGGTGGATATACGAAAGCAAATTTATCTAATGGGAAGTGGTATAGAATCGCCAGAGGTGTAAGTGGTGAACAACCTTCTTCTGGAATATTTAATATTGCAAATAGTTTTGCCTATGAGAAATCAAAAGCGATATTATTTTACGCTTTTACCGATGCATATAGCGATGGCTCTTTCATTACTAAAATAGCTGCTTCAAGTGTCGTTCCCATTTCAAAAGCTCGTGTATTGTCCATTAAGTCAAATTCGGGAGATTCTTACTTAGATGTATTTGTCCGCTTAAATGAAACAAATGTAGTACATATAGCTGCATCATCCATGATTGGTTTTACGTTGCAGGCTCCGGAAGAAGTCAGTGGAGATATTCCAGAAGGCTATTCTGTAAAGGAAGTTTCCTTCTGATAGTGGCTCTGCAAGCCATGTGAATTTTCATTCGTATCTTCTGCGCCATTTGCGTATTTTGCGCAAAAGCTATATTTTTGCACACTCTTATAATAAATAGGCACAGAAGTGTATTTTGTTCGCGAGAATAGAATGCATGACAAAGCTGCTGATTTGTCTGTACATTATTGGCTCATTTTACTTTCATCTCAAATATATAATGTACATGACAAATAATGTTTTAGGTTATGCCCGTTCTGACCGAGATGGCCGGAACGGGTAATAAATACTATTATCAGATTAGGTAAGAGTTACTGACTTCCAATCGCTCCATGCAGGTCCTGAATTGGTTCTTAGCTTCACAGATATATCACCGGGACGTACATCCATGGCAATTTGAAATAAATAGAATTTGGTTTTAAATACCAATAGCATGCCATAGCCTATACCAGTCGGAGCATTCGTTACATTTGCACCGGAATATATCTGATAAATTCCATTCTTTATGAAATTGTCATAATTTTCGGAAACGTCTCCTCTATATTGAAACATTTCACTCAATAAATCGCTCTTCTTTATTTTTCCTTGACTACTATCCGCAGCTTCGCCATATACATACGTTACATCAGTTAGAACCTTGAACGCATTCATTGCTATATCATCACCTGCCATACCCTTGCACATTTAAGGGGCAAAGAACACGGCAGAGAAATGAAGGCTTAAAAGCTCTTTTATATTTAGGTATTATTTATCAACGTCCAATCTTTTAAAATCTCTCCATTGCTACGAATGGTTTTAATATATATTCTTGCAGAGTTGGTAATGTATAAATGGGCCGTGTATTGAAACCCTCTTAGCACTAATAAAATCCCAGTCCCCATATTATCTAAATTATCAGTAGATGAATATACACCAGCACTGATTTTATTATTGTATCCTTCACTTAATATGTTCTTACCTTGTTCAAATCCATTAGCTTGCATAAGCCCATTGTTTGTCTCTGTTGCCACCGGCATTGCACTTATTACTTCTGTCAATGTCGGACTAATACTGTTGCCGTTTTTATCCAGTCCACGTAACCGTGCCGGAGTTCCACCAGCCATTGCATTTTCTCTAATATCCTGCTTCTCTGCCATAACATTGCATATTTAAGGGGCATCCGCTTTAAAAACATGATACCCTAATTTAACATTTTAATAATTAACTCGTTTTTGTTTAAATAAATTCCCGAATTAACGGCATCGGGAAAGCCGAAAAAGAACAAGTTTCCTTGTTATAGAACAGTGTCTTCGGAAGATTCCTCGACCACTTCCACAAAACCACCGGACACCAGGTCGGCAAGGTCAAAAGACATTCCCATACCGCTGTCACGGATGCACAAGTAAAGCACATCCTTGTCCGTGTAATACTTGCCGTTAAATAGCTCCATTCCCTGCTTCCAGGCTATCGGGTCCTCCTTCGTGCCGGACGCTTCAATCTGGGCAACCTTATAGAGGGATTCTGTTCCTATACCCGGTACCCACTGGATGGCAAATTCATGCTCCTGAATCACTTCATACAAAGTGTCTTCGTAGGTGAACATGAATCCGATAGGCTCAGTCTTGCCAATTAATTCATCCCATTTTGGAAAATACTCCTTATGCTTAAGGCTCACCTCAACCGTCAGACCTGCGGTGTTGATGTTCTCCTTAATAATCTCATGTAGCGTGTCCACCTTGTCCAGATACTCATCCGACAAGTCAGACGGGTCCAATATCGTTCCGGCATTGAGCATGCGTTCCTTCTCGGCTTCGGATACCTGGCGATATTTGGAAGCCTCCGAAACGTCGCTGATATACGCGGTATTCCCGAACACCCTTTCATCTATGGGCACATCCGCACTTTGTGTAAGGTAGTGCCCTCCGTCTGCCTGCAAAATCATTGTTGTTCCTCCTTTCTTGTTTCATTATCATTTATACCCTCCTTAACATTCATGTCGAACGAATCAAGCAGTGAAAGATTGCCGAAGTTTTCCGCGAATTGCTTCATCAAGGCAAATTCCTCGTCAGAATACTCCGTCGCCCCTTCCGACTTGTAAATCTTCATCGCCAGCGCATGGCAAGCCACACCACTACCGTTCAAGTAGATGATATTGGCAAAGCCTTCCCTGCAATCCTGCACAATCACTTCCTTATGATTGATGGAAGTGTAAATCTCAAATCTTTCAAAATTAATTTTATTCATAATCAATTATCTATTTGGATATGAATTAGTTACTTGCCCGTTAACAGAGAAAACTAACCCGATAGGTCCCAATGTAAAGCTTAGTGCGTCGGTTCCAACCGTTGAATAACCATTCACGGATGTACCTGACATATCAAGTCTCCCGACCTCTTTACTTCCAGAATACCTTCTGAGCATTAATCGAGGGTAATAATTAGTAACCCCTCCGATAGATTCGGTAATGAAAGAAATATTCCCTACTTCATTATTATCTTGGTTATACATCTTGATGCTGTTGGAACTTGGGTCCAGTTCAATGCGAGTGCCATTCAACGAAGTGGAAATCTTACCGACCAATTCCACATCCCCATTCTCCTTTATCTTGAATGACCCATTGGGAGAGGAGACATTTCTGAACGTGCCGCTTGTAGCATTTATATCGCCATGAACCTCCGCATTCATGCAGATAACCTTTCCGCTCTCCAATACCCGGAACGGAGCGTTGTCCGGTGTCTCGGAACCAGCCCAGATACGCACCTTGCTGCCTGCTATGGAACCGGACAGACCTGCAGTTACCGTACCGTCATCCTTCTTGATAAGCAGCTGGTTGCCCTGCATGAAGTCAATACTCGCGTTCTTTGCAATAATGAGGGACGTGTAGATAGGACCTACACCGCTTAACTTGGTCCATGTGGACGATGACACTCCCGGCTTGTTGCTTTCCGAGCTTGTATGGGTAGTGTTGCATTTGTAGACGTCCCATCCGTCGATTGCGGCATTGTTCCTTATCATCGCAATATCCACATAACGGGTGCCGCTTGTCAGAGCTTCGTCGTTGCGATAAGTCACGCCCACAGCCCATTCGGAATGCCGAGTGATGCAGCCTTGGATGCCCTGCTCTCCATCTTTTCCGTCTGTGCCGTCTTTTCCGTCTGTACCATCATTACCGTCTTTCCCGTCTTCTCCCTTTGAAGCAAGCAGGTCATACTCCGCGGAATTCATCTCACCGGAAAGTATGTATCCGTATGTCTTGCCACCGTCCTGGGTCTGCTTGATTCGCTGACCGGAACTTGTTGTAACAGTCCACAGTGGTGGATTGGTGGTCTCCTTCTTGGCTATGTATGATGAGCCTCCCATAGTGACAACTCCTTGCTTGGGCACGATAAGCCCGGTATGCCATCTGCCCATAGAGGTTATGCTATCACCCTTATCACCTTTGATTTTAATTGGCGTGCCCCATGTCCCATCACTTGCGGATGAAGCAACCTTCTGCGACATCCATATAGCTCCACTTGTAGCATTCGTATGCCAGCCTCCGGTAGTACCGTTTCCCGTAGGAACAGAAGGCTGGGAAGTGCTGTCATTGTAAGTTATGAACACGCTCAATCCGTTCGAGCCGGCTGCACCGTCAGCACCGTCCGAGCCGTCAACGACCATCAACGACCATGCTGTCCCGTTCCATATGTATACACGACCGTTATTGGTGTCCCTATATGCCCAGTTAATTTGAGGATTGGAAGGTGGAGACTGCAGGTCGCCTTTCCATACGATGCTCAGTCCGTCCTTTCCGTTCTTTCCGTCAATTCCGTCAATGGTCATTTGATACCACTGGCCGTCTTGATATACATACGACTTCTTGTCGGTCGTATTCTTGTACGCCCAACCGTTCTGAGGAGAGGAAGGGGCAGACGAGAAATCACCTTTCCATACAATACTCGTACCAGCCACACCTTCTGCGCCATCAATGCCATCAAATCCATATTTAGCCCAGAGGGCAGGTGTGCTGAAGTTACTCCATATGCCGTTTCTCTTCTTCCTCTCGCTTATCCATTCAAAAGGCAGGGATTCGGAAACGCCAATGGGGTCATCATGCCAGCCGGAAGGGATATAATCGTCCGTCTGTGAGGTCGCCGGAGTGGAAGGGCGGCTTTCCGTCGTGGTATGGATAAACACTCTTTCGTAATCGGTACCGTCGCTTCCGTCCTTTCCGCTCTGGACAAGCAGGTCATACTCCTCCGTATTTGATTCACCGGACAGAATATAGCCGTAAGTCCTTCCTCCGTCCTGTGTCTGGGTAATGCGCCTGCCGTCATTTGTCGTGGTAGTCCATAACGGTGGGTTGGAGGTATCTTTCTTTGAGCAGAATGAACTTCCCCCCATCGTGACAATGCTCAGCTTTGGTACAAACAGCCCGGTATACCATCTGCCGAGCGAAGACACGCTCTGTCCGTCTTCCCCCTTAAATTTTGACCATGTATAGTCAGAAGGATTGTTACTTTCTGTAGCAGTCTCCTTGTTGACGGCTATACCGATATATTTAGTCGTGTCTTTAGGCTGTTGGTACATGCCCGTTCCGTCCGCATTGTCCGAATAGGCAACCCATGTGTAATAAGTCTTTCCGTCGGCACCGGTAGCACCCGGTATACCGTCTTCTCCCTTTATATCGCTCCATGTATAATCGGAGGGATTGTTACTTTCCGTAGCGGTCTCCTTGTTGTAGGCGAAACCTATATACGCTTTTCCGGTAGGATTGTTGCTTATACCACCACCTTGCGCGTCGTCGGCATATTTTATCCAGGTGTATAGGGTTTTCCCGTCAGCTCCAGCAGGACCGGGAACACCTTGAGGGCCTTGGGCACCATCCTTACCGTCCACCACAAGAGGTATTGTCTCCACGTCCACTACTGTACCGTCCACGTAGAATATGAACTTGATGCTCTTCTGGAAGCTTGATACCGGTACTCCAGCATTGTTTCCGATTGAAATTTCCGCTCCACCGTCAAGGGAGTATTTAAGTTCGCCCGTCCCGGTCTCGGCCGTGCCTCCGGAAACCGAAGACTTCAACCGTGTACACGATACGGATGTTACATTGAGATTACCGTTGGCATCCTTTATCACAGCGGACACGCTCGGGACAAGCCGGTACAGAACGGCATCGGCACCACCCTTGACACCTGCCATGGTAAACGTGAGCTGCCCGGTGTAGGTTTTGCCGTTGTAGGTGGCTGTCAACGCGACGGGTATCGGGTTCCTGCCGTCCAGAGCCACGCCCTGCTTGACACTGAAAGTTATCTCTCCGGTGGAAACGTCGTGCGTCTCGGTGACGTTGGCAGGGAGCGTGCATGTTATGCCGGTAAGGGTCATCTTCTTACTGCCGTAGCTCATCCATACAACTGTGCTTATCGACGTGTCCTGATAAACCTTGCCGTCATTGGTAAGAGCGACGTTATCCATCTCGTTGGTGAGGTCTGCGAACACTGCCGATTCTCCGGGGTCACCCTTGTCGCCCTTGGAGGCAATCTTCTGCCAGTCATTGTTCGTGCCCGGCTCGGCTGACGAACCGTTCTTGTTCATGCAGGCCCATGTGCTTCCGTCATGGGTCACGCTGTCGTAGTAGTCATACTTTCTGCCGGATTCCCAAACGCCCTCATAGCTCAAGTCCTTGGCTGGGGTGCCGTTGGGCTTCAATCTCTCTATCGTGCCGGAGATGTACACATTCTTGCCGTAGAACGAATAACCGGAGAAGTCCATGCCGCCGATGGAAAGGCCGTTCAGCTTTCCTACCTGCATCTCGATGTTCGTTTCCGGGTCTATCACCCAATTGTTGACATGGGTAATACGACGGGTGTAGTATCTGTTCTCGTATGTAATGTCCTGGCGGTCCTCGTCGGTGAAGTTACCGTATGCGAAGAAGTTCATGCCCGGCATCGGATGAACGGACGTACCCACCTGAAGCTCATACTCGAACTTCATGCTGCCCGCCTCGTTCTCCAGTATATTGGTCGGAGTAAAGTAGGATGTGGCGAAACCGGAATACTCTATGAAACCGTTCGCGCCAATCGTATCCTTGTCGGTGTTTCCCCCACCTATGTTGTGGAATACGCCACGGCATATGTCGCTCACATGAAGCGTACCGTATTGGCCTTCCAGAAGGTCAAGGGTGGCTATGCGGTTCTCGGTATCCACAGTCTTTATCGTTCCGTAGGCGAACGTATTGGCTTTGTCACCCGATATAACGTCTATGCAGTTGAAGGTAATCTGAGGCACAATAAGCTCCTCACGGAATACAGCCTTGTCCGTCTCGATGACAACCTTGCCGTTCTCGTCCAGATAGATGGAGCCGCCGCTTCCTCCGATAATGCCGGAAACGAAGTTCTTGCTTATCTGAATTCCCTTCTCCGCAGTCAGCTTGTCGCCGACTTCCAGCTTGAAGGGAGTGCGGTCGTTGGTATCCTTGCGGATGAAAAGCTTTTTCAACTCTTCTGAATTTACCCCTCCAATGGGTACAACCCTTCCACCGTCCGTTACTATAAACAAAGTAGGAGCCCCATCCGCATCACATATATACAGTTCACCAGGATTAAGCCCATCAAGAGCGCCTGCATAAGATGCAACAGACGGTGCTTTTGCAGACCCGTCTTCATTCAGGTCATTGCCATGCCATAATATCTTATTTACCCTCTTCCTTGTCATACCTCTACTGTAGTTACGTTGACAAAAGCAGATTTGGAATCTTGATACTGAAGCATCTGACCGTCAGTGGGATTTTCAATGAAGAATCCGACAACAGAAGATGAAGACGCAGTTTCCGGAGCTCCCCCTACTCCTGCAATATCATTTTCCTGCAATTCCAGTGTCATGTTTATCTGAAATAGCTGGCTATCTTCCATAATTTGTGACAATTCGGGGACAGAATCTTCGGAACGGACATATTTGGCTCCATCAATTTCAACCATAGAAAGGCAGAGTATCCGGTTGAGATGCCTTCCAAACCAATAAGGAACTCCCACGGAGTTTCCTACCGTCAGTATAAAGCTGTCATAAGGAATGGAATACAACTCCTCTATCTCTTGCATTTGATTACGGTATTGCTCATTTTCGACATGGGCATTGTATCCGTTGGGCTTAAAGCCGGCCTCTACTCTAAATTCGAATACCTGTTGCCGGTCATCAATCCAAAATATATTGTCAAATGCAGAATTATTGTCCTTATGAGAATAGCGTATCAAAGTCGTTTCCTCAAGAAGAGAATCAGAAGAGCATACGATAAACGGCTCCGATGTGGTTCCATTTATCGTAACAGAATAGACAGAATCTTCAAGACCAGTAATTACGGCATAGTGCATTGTTACAGAATCGTTATGCTCGTAAATGGAAAAAGCTATTTCAGAAGAAGTGCTTTTAGAAAGGTTGTTGAGATTTGCAGACACGGATTCAGAACCGGTAGAAAATACCTGAACATGAATCTTGTCAGAAGAATGGAATTTCTGGATGTAATCAATATCAATCCCAAATTTGTCCTTTATAGGATTAAAGAACAGAGGGCATACGTCTCCTATCTTCACCATGTCTTTTCGTCCTTTAATGAGTGGCAAGCAACATCACTTGCGGTATGCAAATATATATATTATTTAGAATTATTCCAAATAACAAATAGCTTTATTCTATGTTTTTTACAATCAATGAATACTTGACAGCTTCAGGCTTTCCATAATTATAGTTCGAACTCTTTATATACCCCTTGTATGTTCTACCGTTCTTTTGCAGGGCTATATATCCAGTCAAGTCTTCGGGAACATCCAAATCACTTGTCTTAACAGACAATTCCCCCACCGTAAAGTATCTCTCCGGAATTTCAATGTCATCAGTCCCTTTCATGCCCTCTATCACCACATTACTGTTTCCCTCAGAAGAAGCGAAATCAAGCAATGAGGAAAAAGAGCCTATAAACTTTCTGTTCGCCTCTATCATGTACTTTTGCGCGTACATCACATTGAACATTGTTTCAGAAGATATTACCCCGGAAATGGCATATTCCCCCCCACGAATAAGAACAAACCTCTGCGAAGAACCGTCAAGGGAAGCACCCACCATGAATACATCATTGTCACTGTCGCTGTCCGTTGTATCTTCTCCTCGTTTAGCCGCAAGAAACTCAATTCCATATACATCTGCACGATATGGACTGACAAGCTCCATAGTGTTGTCGGTAAGTGTCGTTCCAGTAGTATATTCAACGCCAAAACGGAATTCATCACGACCGTTCACACTGTCGTAGTCCTGCTTGTCATAACCGACTTTCAATCTGGAGTAAATCAGTGATGAGTTCACCGAATATTCAAAGTCCGTAGACCGGGAACCCAGATTCTTTATTTCCTTGTCCTGGAACAGACTATCACGGTGGACGAATGAAACCTTGTTCCCACCAATTACCGGTACAAAACCGAATTCAGCTTTCATCCAGTTGGAAAATTTCGTATATGAAGTATACAATTTTGCATTTTCAAGCCCACGTATACTTTCTGCCGGCAAAATGATTGTATTGTCAAGACGCTCATCAACTCCGGAAGCAATTTCTCCTACCACATCCGCACTGCCGGTCATGGAAGACAATAGGCGGTTAAGGACAGTAGAGGGACGAACAACATCTATACTTATCGAATTATCACGTTCGACAAAATCAATTGTCATATAGCTGGCTGAAGCTTCTTCCGGTGTTTGTGTAATAGTAACCCCATTGTAAGTGGTAACCAATTGTAATCTCAAAAAACCGCCATTGCCAAAAACCAAATAACCGTCTACGGAAAAATCCCAAATATTTTTCCCATCTGTAATAGGAGCATGTTTTAAGAAATCCGTAACAGTCCCTTGCTGGTCTAAACGCATATTGACTTGGGCTGATTTTTGAAGGGAAGCCGAGAATTCCAAATAAAGTCTGATATTAACTTTTATTCCATGATTGCTTATATTTTTAAAGAACATACCGGTGCTTCTAATGCCATCATCCACACCTTCTCCAATTTCATCATCATATACTTCTATAATATTCTTTACTGCAATTTCCGGTGTACCTTTAATATAAAGCGGAAAACCGAATCCCGTTCCTCCTTCAAAACTAGAATTGTGCTTAAATGTATTCGACATATTCCCGTCATCATCCGTAGTACCAGTGGGAATCCACTCAATCTTGCTTGTCATCTGTATCCGGTCATAATTCAACTGCGCATTTTCCTTTATTTCTGATACCGGATATTCATATTGCGTTCCCTTCTTTGCCTTTATGATGCTTGCAAGACTGTCATCGACCGCATTAATCTCGCAAGTAGTGCCGTTGTCCGTAAAAGTGGAAAAATCAAGCGCACACCTGAATCTCTCGTTCCATAACCATGAATTGTTGCGGGTATAAAAGATAACAGAAGCAGACGAACTTAGATAGTTCCTAAGATACTCGCTCACAAGAAGAGAATAAGCCCCATTGGAAAACTGGAACTTGGTAGAAAAACTTCTTACCACTCCATCATAATCATTTCGCTTGAATGACATTTCCACATCATCCCAGTTCACCAGATTGTCTGTCACATTGTAAGAGTACCCTCCTACCACCAGTTCACACTTGTAATACATAGCTACTTCTTTTTAGTTGAACGTATCATTGCGTCTATCTCCTCGCACATGTTTCTCACCAGATATGCATATTCCTTTGCCGAAAAAGTATTCTCGTCAATGTGCATTTTTACATGAGACATTACCGAAACCCTTTCACGAGTAAAATATTCACGGTCCATTTTAGCACTTATTGAGTTATCGGAAAGCTCCTGCAACTTGGCAATGCGGTATTTGTCAGAAGCCATAACGCTTTCAATACGGGTACGCATTCTGTCGTGTTCACCACTTTTGAACGAATATCCCAAAGCAGCCATTATATTTCGAACCTCATCCCACTCTCCCATCACAATAAACCGGGAAGCGCTTTCAAGACAGCACATGCGCATATGTATCTTCAATACCTCATTACGCTTGTTTATATGCGAAACAACAGACTTCCCCCCTATTATAGACAAATACTCATTGCACAGCTTTTCGGAGGCTTTTACTTTCTCCTCTTGACTGTACCTACCCCTTATCACAACCTTATCCATATCTCCCAAGAAAACATCTATGAACCGGGATAAGGGCATCTTATCAAGCTCTGTATACATCATAGCATTACACTCTGTTTAAAATCCAATTATATTCAGCATTCCTATTGGCCTTTTTCATCAGTTTATTGATATTCTGCAACTGTCTGGTATTACCTTCCATCTTCTTCTCCAGTCGGCTATAATCATTGTCAACATTAACCACAATGCCTCTATCTGCCATGTTTTTCTTTTGCTGCTCAAGCAATAGGAAATCAGAACCAAGCCCTTTCCTATCATATATGAAAGAAAGGTCGGGAATTACCTGGGAATGTCTCGGCAAATCAACAAGAGTAGGCTTGTCGGGAGTGACAAATAATCCATTATCTGTAATGATACCTTCCTTCTTCCCACCGTCACCGACTATGGCAAGACCGCCGGGATGGTCCTTTATACCTTTTGCATATTTAGGGATTTGCTGAGATGCTATAATGGCAATCTGCGCCGCTCCCATTGCCCCAACAATTGCCGCTAAAATCAAATTCGGCAACGCTTTAGTAACAGCCAATGCGGTAGCTATTCCCGCTTGTATTATTGAATTAGCCTTATCCCACTTAGCTTGTTTCTCCTGAAGGGCAGCTTTTTTCTTTGCCAGCTCCTCCTCTTTCAACCTTGTCTTATCCTCGGCTGCGCGTTTTCGGGCTTCCGCGACCTCTGTAGAGATGGCTCCTCTTTCCTGCAATGATTCAATACGCTCTATCTCCCTATCGTAGGCTTCATCATTGGCATCCTGCTCCTCCTCTATCTTTTCTATTTTCGCATCGTACACATCAGACATAAGAGATGTTATACCATCCATTATTTTCATGACACTTTTTGCCAGATTCTCAAAACTGAGTTTACCATCTTCTGCCACATCTTCTATAATGTCTGATAGCCCCTCGAATATACCGGCAGTATCTCCTAATGCATCCCTCGCAGCGCTATTCATGTCAGATAACGCTTCCTTAAACTTGCCTTTTGCCTTCTCGCTTTTATCTATCGCCGTATCAAGGTCTATTTCATCAATCTGGGACTGAAGGTTAGCCAGCCGGTCCTCCAAATCCGCGTACTTATCACTATCGGGGTCGAGGAGAGCCATTTCTGCCTGAACCTCCTTTATCATCGTCTGTAGGCGAGCCTTTGCATATTTGACGCCTATCTCATAAGCCTTTTTTTCGTAATCTTCACGGCTTATCTCCCCTTTCGAATACTGCTTTTTAAGGGCATTATATTCCTCTATTGAAGCAGTTTCTTGTCTGTCAATCATTTTGTCTGTATAATCCTCTATCAACCCGAATCTGCTCTCAAGATTCCGCATAACAATATCATTCTGGCGCTTCCCATACTTGTCAATTATAGCAGACACATCCTCGCCATTCTTTTCCGCATCCTTAATCTCCGCATCACGCATCATATCGTTAAGCTTCAGTTGTATGTTCAGACGCTCATTCAACTCTCTTTCCGAATTTTCCCCAAAAGACTCCAAACGATTTTCAAGATTGTTCTTCTCTATCTCAAGCAGCTCTTTATCATATTTATCATTTATTTCTGCTATGGCTTTCCCTTTAAGGGCCTCAAGATTTGTCCGAAGCTCTATCTCCTTTTCGGAATTTCCCTTTATTGCCTTGATACGGTCATTGTATTCTTTCTCAACCTCAGCTATCTCCCTCTTTCTCCCATCAGCAATAATATCTATACGGGACTTTTCCAAGTCTTCCGTAATTTTCTTGATATATTCAGCATACTCTTCCGTTTTCTTTTTGGTCTCTTCATACGTTTTCTTGTCATTATCCAAAAGAGCATTTACATTTATTTTACTTACAAGACTTTCATTAGCCTTGTTCAAATTTTCAATTTGTTCAGCATAAGATGCCGCAGATTTGGCGGCATCTGAAACACGTTTTTCTTGTGCGGCAATAGATATAGCTACTCCATTAACAGTATAATCATATCCCTTTTCACGGGCTTCTATTGCAGCATCTAAAATTCGTTGTTCTTGTACCTGCTTGACTAACGCTCCTATTCTTTGATTGTCCAATTCTAACATCTTACTGCTATTTTCCACCATCTTATCCTCTATGGCTCTTGCTTGTGCAGAAGCGATAAGTGAATTGGTCAACTCTTTATATGCCTTTGCCCCCTTTCCCGCAAGAATCTCCTCGTTTGACATATTTTCAAAGTAAGCAGGATATTTACTTTGCAATTCATCCGCTGCAACATTTCTCTCCTTCATTGAGCGGGATACATCTTGAGTAGCTTTGTAAAGTAATGCCAATTCAGTCCTTTCCTTTACACTATTAGACATCCCTTTATTTCTCGCATCAGCCAATTGCTTTTCCTGATTTACAAGATTCTTCACCTCCTCTTCACCTTTAAACAGACTTGTAACCCAATCAATGATTTCATCACCATAGGCAGACAATAGTGTAATACCAATTACTAATGCTGATTGCCATGAGAATAGACTTCCAAGCAATTGCTTCCAAACCGGCACCGCTGTTTGTCCTTCAGCTTTCATGCGCTTAAATTCATCAGTGGCACGCTTAAGTTCGTCCGCAAACATGGGCAAGTTGTTGGAGATGGCTAAGAAAAACTGATTAAAACTCATTGTTAATGAAGGGAGCTCGCGAATAAGCTGTTGGGTCTGCACATTTAACCCGTTCCACGAAGACGCATAATTACCCACATTGCGTTGGTAATTTCCAAATTTGGCATCTATCTCCTTCAACTTGTCATTCAAAGCATTGGCTTGTCTTATCAAGCTCTCTCCCATCGGGCTGTTTCTTTGTTCCTCAGACAATGCCTTATACCGCTTCTGTAGCTCCAACATGGCAGCATTCATCTCATAATAACTGCCGGATGCACTGATAATTGCATTAGAATGATTTTTTATCAAAGCTGTGTTCTGCTGGTTTTGTGCCATAAGTTCAATATGGCGTTGTTTTAGTAAAGCCGCTTGTTCTGTGTATTCAGTAAGAGACATTTTACCCTGGCGATATTCTTTAGCCAGCTTATTAATGTCGGAGATTATCTTATTCATCTCCTCCTTATTGGCAATAGTGTCTGCCGTCAATTTGGTTACAACACTGTCGTATCCTTGTATAGTATCAATAATAGTTGAATAATTGACATTCGCAGTCTGCAACTGCACTGAGGCTTGATTTATAGTATTGCTCGCATTCTGGGTGCTTTTTGCCGCATTATCCTGCGATGCGGCAACATTGTTGGAGGTGGAAGAAAGAGATTGCAGCATATCGTTCGCATTCTTCACATTCTTGGTAAACTGTTCAAAGAGGACATTCAATTTAGACAAGGAAGACATGGAATTAAGCTGCTGGGACACTTGGCGCAGTATTACCAATTGCCTTGCCTGTATTAAATTCATCTTCTCTTGTGTAGAATTTAATTTATCTACCGACGATTTAAAGTTGCTTGCCTTGTCGGATAATTCATCAAAAGTCTTTGGATTGGATTTAGATGCTCTTGCAATGTTCACTACAAGACTTGAATAAAGGGTAGTAGTTTCCTTTAATTCCGTTTTCAATTTTCCAAGTTGAGTAAATGCTTTGTCATCTACTACATCGGTAATCTTAAATTCATTCGCCATAACGTACTGATTTGGGTTGCGTGCAACTTTACACGCTATTACAAAGATAATTATTATTTAGAAACATTCTAAATTGTAAATAAATTAAATGCAAATGATTTTTTTATATAAACCACACATATTCAATAAATGCACCTTTATATTCAACTCCTTCTGGAACAAAGCCGAATATACCGTCATTCTCATAGAGAACGTAAACCTTTCCCTCCATCATGGCGGCTTTTTTCGCAAGAGACCTCATTCGCCCAATGTCCTCCATCCTCTTCCGGTTTTCACACATACAGCTCATTCCACACCGAACTTTCTGAAATAATTGGCAATGCCTTTTTTCACATATTTCTCGATAAAATGCTTCCTAGCATAAGACCCTACCTTATATATCGCCTGCCCGTACTTGCGCTCTATGTCTCCGCTGAAGCTGACTCCTACACTTTCTATCCTAAGACCTTTATCAAATGGTACCGCTGTAATAGAATTATGAAAATCGCCTCTGATTATCAGATTCGGAGTTTCCGGAGAACGTCTGGGAATTCCAAGCCACGAAGAGGCATACGGAGGTGTTATCCCCTTTTTCCATATCATATAGCCACGGGCATTCTTATACCAACTACCGGATTCCTTGTTTTTGAAATAAGGGTCATTCAAGTAAGTCGGGCGCAAAGGCTTGTCATTGCCGTTTATACCGGAATACAATTGCTCCGTGATATATACCTGCACCTCTTTTTTCTGGGCAGCCATTATATCACGTATCATGGGCTCAAATCCTGCCACAAGCTCATCAAAGTTTCTCTCAGCCTCTATTATACTAGCCATACCTAATAACAATTTAGGGGCGAATGAACGCCCCTAACAAACATATTACAAAACAGAATCCACATTCCTGATGCGAGGGGTGGCATCACATATCCTGTCATATATATCAGAAAGCAGACTTTCCCTATCCTCGGCAGTACGGTCAAGGAAAAAGACCTTTTTATGTATATCAACAAACTCCTTCTTTTTCATCTTACGTACAAGCCTTTCATTAAAAGTAACGCCTTCCACTTTCATGACCAGGACTCAATTCCAGTTATACCCACACCCTGCAAAACAGAAGGCTTTGCAAGTTTTACCGTACCCGTAGCGGATATGACGCCGTCAGCATAAGATACACCGGAAGCGTCCGGAAGGGCTGTTTCCGCATTTGTCTGTAACAGAGCTCCGTAATATTCCGTAATGTCAAGCTTGCCAAAATGTTCAACCAGCTTATATTTCCCTGATTCCGCAGATTTCAAGTCCACATATACAAGTCCCTTTAATGCTTCAACCACATCAAAGTCATAGGCTGAAACATCGGCATTTTTGATGTACTTCTCGTAATCCTTGAACATCGTGGCAACCGTAAGATTTGCTTCCGTTCCAGAAGAGTCCCAATCCTGGCCTCCGGGATATACACCGGACAATGGTATTCCGGCAAGTTCATCAGTACCATCGTTCATTCCATAGACGATATTGTTCTCGTCCACAAAATAGGCATCGAATGCCACGTTCTTTGCAGCCATCAGATTGGCTTTCAAACTGGCATCATAATCCTGCAAGGTCCATACGTCATTTTTAGCTGAATAACTTGTCACCTTCGTCGGTCCATAACCGGTTGCTGACGTTTGAGCCTCTCCACCGGAAGGCGCATATTCCACAATCGTCTTGATAGGGAATATCCGGTCCGGTCTGTCGGCATGACAAGCGGCCTCAATAGCTTCCGCAGTCTTCTCTCTCGGCAATTTATGACCGTGAATGGTCAATATAATGGCCTTTATCTTTCCCGGGTCAAGCACACAAACGGAATTACCCGTATTAAACGTTGCAAGTCCCGGACATTTTCTATAATCTGTTTCCATAGCACTTTGTTTCTTTAAAAGTTAGATTCATTTCTTTAATTTCGATAGCGTCGATAAAATCATGGAAAGGCTTTCCGTCTTCCCCTATCACACCAACACGCCCATACCGGTAGTTTTCTGAATAAGAATGAGGAATTATCCCATTATAATTGCTTTTAATGGAAGAATCCTTCCTTATTTCATCAATGAAAAGTTGATAAATAGGGCGAAGCACCTGCTCAAACGAAGTCTTTTCCCTCTCTTCATTCGTGTAGGTTTTCAGGGTGTTTACCATAATGATAAAATCAAGGGATGCCCTTGTCTCTGCTTCTGTCCTATCCTCCACAAAAGGAGAATACAGACAAACTATAGGGAATTTCAATGGACTGGTTTTGGGCGACTGGTTCCAGACTGTAAGCTGGTTGCTTATGTATGACCAATCTCCAAACAAGTACGAAACATTCTTTCCGTATTTGACGGCAACACGCCTAACCACATCTTCAAAAATCTTGTTTACTGATTTCATATTCCCATAATGTTTATCTTACGTAACATGCAAGGATTAAAGCAAACACCTTTGTATTCTACGGATTGAAGCAGCTCATAGACCCTTTTGTTCATATTCACCATATCATTCCAAGCTCTTATCTGCAACACCATAGGGGAAACTGCATCCTCATCCGAAGAAGTCACCGTCCCTACACTTGTCACACTATAGTTTCCTTCTGATATGTATTTAAAGAACACATAGCACGCTATAGGGCTATACTTCTCTGATAACAAAGCGTACAACTTTTCCCATTTTTCAACACTATCTTTATGAGATTCAAGATAGGAGACAAATTCACTGCACACATCATCACCAAGAATATTATTCAGATATTCAATTTCATATATATCAATATAAGTGTTTATCCGGTCCTTTTCCGCTTCTCTGGTTACAGAAGGAGCTCCAGTGTCGGGACCTATCCCGACACTCAATAACCCAGTGAAATATGTGCAGTCAATTATCATACAGTCTCTTTCCTTTTACGTTTGGTGAAAAGTTCTTCGCAACCTAATGCCTTGGCGTCATTCAGCAGTTCACTTGATACTTCAATCTTTCCTTCTGCATAAAATCTGCTTGCAAGAGGCATTCCTACTGATACTTTATCGCCGGACTTGTATTGTGTCCCATCCTTTACAAACGTCACTTCGTAACGCTTGGTCAAATTCATTTTATATTCTTTTCCCATAGTCATATTATATTTATCG
>OGZE01000093.1_pt1 | contig 62695 bp, 49 predicted proteins | sample 1576731 | NCBI WGS metagenome assembly OGZE01 (sample SAMEA3541503, study PRJEB24748) | human gut metagenome | biome: human gut; feature: human-associated habitat; material: faeces | place: China | collected 2012 | reverse complement strand
AAGAAGCCGTAGAGAAAGCACTTTCTTTCCTGCCATCCGGTGCAGTTGTGGCTCACGGCGGCTCCATGACATTAGAGGAAACCGGCATGATGGATGCACTGCGTTCAGCCGATATTCAGTTTTTAGACCGGGCAGTCTGTAAGACGCCGGAAGATTCCAGAAAAATGTTCCATGACGCACTGATGGCTGACTACTATTTCATGAGCACCAACGCCATGACAATTGATGGAGAATTAGTCAATATCGATGGTAATGGAAACCGGGTCGCTGCTTTAATCTATGGTCCTGAAAATGTCATTATTCTTGCCGGAATGAACAAGGTTGCAAAGGACGTTGCAGAAGCTGTTGACCGTGTCCACTTAACCGCAACTCCTATGAACTGTGTACGTCTGAACAAGCAGACACCATGTGCTGTCACCGGAGTCTGTGCCGACTGCCTCTCTCCTGACTGTATCTGCAATCAGGTCGTGATCATAAGAAGAAGTGGCATTCAGGGAAGAATTAAAATCATTTTAATCGGTGAAGAATTCGGATACTAAAAGATACAAAAGGCACTTTTTTATGGAGTATAACCACTCTTGTATCCATAAGAAGCAAAGGGACGCTTAAAAATACCCTCCTTACTGGTTTGTCCAGTAAAGAGGGTATCTTCATGCGTCCTTTTTTATTTACAGATATCCCCGTAGCACTCCGGTCTTCTGTCCCGGAAGATTCCCCATGAAAGGCGGTTCTCCTGCATTTCATTTAAGTCGAACGTTGCAAGGATCACCTGTTCCGTCTTGCGGTCTGCCTCTGCCACAAGTTCTCCGGTCTGATCTGTGATAAAAGAAGATCCATAGAATGTGAGTGCTGACCTCTGTCCGCCGTTTTCCTCACATGGAACTACTTCTTCTGTTCCGATACGGTTTGCTGCGATCACCGGCATGAGGTTTGCTGCTGCATGTCCCTGCATCGCTCTTCTCCAGTGCGGCATGCTGTCACACTCTAAGATCGGTTCACTGCCGATTGCTGTCGGGTAAAAGAGCAGCTCTGCTCCTTTGACCGCCATGGCTCTTGCTGTCTCCGGGAACCACTGGTCCCAGCAGATGCCGACACCGATTTTTCCATACGCTGTATCAAACACTTGAAATCCGGTATCTCCCGGAACAAAGTAAAATTTTTCCTGATAATAATGATCGTCCGGGATATGTGTCTTGCGGTATATGCCCAGATTGCTTCCGTCTGCATCGATCACTGCAACAGTATTGAACAGGCGATTCACATCCTTTTCATAAAAGCTGACCGGGATCACAACAGACAATTCCTTTGCCAGTGCAGAAAAATGTTTTACCGCATCATTTTCATTCACTTCTTTTGCAAATTCATAGTATTCATATCTGCGTTCCTGACAAAAATACTGTCTTTCAAAAAGCTCCGGCAAAAGGATGATCTGTGCTCCTTTTTCTGCCGCTTCCCGGACAAGTGCATCTGCCTTTGCGATATTTTCTTCCACATTTGTGCTGCATTTCATTTGAACTGCGGCTACTGTGACGTTACGTTTTCTGCTCATAATATGCTGTCTCCCGCTTCTTAATATTTTCCATGCTTTTTCGTTCTATTCCTGTTTATTCTGAAATCCGGCATTTTTATCTTTCCATCTGTCTTGCAACGATACTTTATATGATTTCCTGCTATCCGTCATCTGCGTACCGGTATCTGCTGTGTGATGCAGTGGATATTGCCACCGCCAATGATGATCTCCCTTGCAAAGATTGGCACGATCTCACGCTCCGGGAACAGCTTCTGCAATAAATCTGTTGCCAGAACATCATGCTCGTCTCCAAACTGCGGCACAAGGACAACTTTATTTCCAATATAAAAATTCACATAGCTTGCCGCTAACCGTTCTCCGGCTTCTCTTGTATCCTCGCCCTCTTCAAACACGTAACCTGCCAGCTCTTTTTCCGTAATGCAGACCGGTTTCTTCGGGATTGGCATTTTATGCACACGGAACTTCCTTCCTTTGGCGTCTGTCTCCTGTTCAAGAACCTTAAGATCTTCTGCTGAAAGTGCGTACTGCGGATCACTCTCGTCATCTGTCCATGCAAGAACAACCTCACCTGGTTTTATAAATGCACAGACATTGTCTACATGTTCATTTGTTTCATCCTGATAGATTCCGTTTGGAAGCCAGATGATTTTCTCTGCGCCAAGATATTCCCGTAATTTTGCTTCGATCTGCTCTTTCGTAAGTTCCGGATTTCTTCCCTTACTGAGCAGACAGGCTTCCGTTGCGATCACCGTTCCTTGTCCGTCTGCATGGATAGAACCGCCTTCCAGCACAAAAGGAGCCGCATCATAATAGTCATAACCAGTCTGTTTACAAAATTCTTCTGCAACCTTATCATCCTTTTGCCAGTCCTGATAAAGGCCATCATAGGTTCCGCCCCAGGCATTAAAGCTCCAGTTGATTCCGCGGACTTCTTTTCCATCGGTCACAAAGGTCGGTCCAACATCCCTTGCCCATGCATCGTCTGTCTGAATTGTTAAAATTTCTACATTCTCACACAGCAGCTCTCTTGCCGCCTCTTCCGTTTCCGGTTCTGTCAGCATATATACTTTTTCTGTCTCTGCCAGCTTGTTGGCAATCTCTGCAAATACTTTTCCGGCTTCTTTTGCCTCATATGGCCAGGAACCCGGACGTTTGGGCCAGATTAAGATCACACCATCCTGCGGTTCAAATTCCCCCGGCATATAAAATCCATCCTGATGCGGAGTTCTGTTTTCTATCTTCATACTTCTGTTTTCCTGCCTTTTTCCGTGTTGTCTTTCCATGGATCTTCCATCCTGCCGGACTTTCTCATGACAGCCTTCCTTTAAAATCATCATAAGAAAAACGGCGGATCACTTTACATTCACCACTCTCATCCATCACTGCAATATCCGGCAGTGGGATTCCGTTAAATGTATTGTTTTTCACCATGGAGTAAATTGCCATATCTTCAAAATACAGTCTGTCATCCACTTTTTTCTCTTCATCAAAAGAATAATCCCCGATGATGTCTCCCGCCAGACAGGTATACGAAGATAACCGGTAAGTATATTTCTTTTCCTCCGGCATTCCCGAACTGCGAAGTGGCGGACGGTATGGCATTTCCAGCACATCCGGCATATGACATGCTGCGGATGCGTCCAGAATCAACGTCTGCATATCGTTATCTACCACATCCATAACGGTTGTGGCAAGATATCCGGCATTCAATGCAACTGCTTCGCCAGGTTCCAGATAAATGTCAAGATCATATTTTTCCTTTATGTGCAGAATACATTTTTCTAACAGTCCGATGTCATAATCTGCTCTTGTAATATGATGTCCGCCGCCAAAATTCAACCATTTCATTTTGTAAAGATAACTGCCGAATTTTTCTTCTACCGCCTCTAAGGTTTTTGCAAGATCATCCGCATTCTGCTCACAGAGCGTGTGAAAATGCAGTCCATCCACATAATCATACATCTCATCCTTAAACTGCTCTTTAAAATGCGCAATTGTCACACCCAGACGTGAGCCTTTTGCACATGGATCATAGATCGCATGATCCCCCTGTGTGGAACACTCCGGGTTAATACGGATTCCCACGCTGGTCTCTTTACAGAGATTTTTGTATTTTTCCAGCTGGGAAAAAGAATTAAAAACCATGTGATCGCAGATTTTAACCAGTTCCTTCACGTCCTCTTCTTTATATGCCGGAGCAAATACATGGTTTTCTTTTCCCATTTCCTCTTTTCCGAGACGAGCCTCAAAAAGTCCGCTTGCCGTTGTTCCACTGATATACTGACCGATCAGTGGGTATTCGTAAAAGCAGGAAAATGCTTTCTGTGCAAGAAGGATTTTACATCCGGTATCCTTTTCCACTTTCTGGAGAATGGAAAGATTTTTTTTCAACTGTTTTTCATCTATGACATAGCACGGTGTTTTTAATTCTTCAATTCTCATTCTGTCTGTTCATTCCTTTTTCTTACTCAACTTCCTGCGGATTCTCGCAGACTACCCAAGGAAGTCCCCATTTATTCAATGCTTCCATATATGGATCCGGATCAAACTCCTCTACGTTGAATACGCCAGGTTTTTTCCAGAGTCCCTCTACTACCATCATTGTTCCGATCATTGCAGGAACTCCTGTTGTGTAGGAGATTGCCTGAGAACCAACCTCTTTGTAGCACTCCTGATGATCGCATACATTATAAATGTAGATGGTCTTTTCTTTTCCGTCTTTTACACCTTTGAAAATACATCCAATGTTTGTTTTGCCTACCGTTCTTGGTCCAAGGCTTGCAGGATCCGGCAATAATGCTTTTAAGAACTGGATCGGCACGATCTCTTTTCCTTCAAAGTTGATTGGTGTTGTGGAAAGCATTCCAACGTTTTCCAGACATTTCATATGTGTTAAATAGCTCTGTCCGAATGTCATGAAGAAACGGATTCTCTTGACTCCCGGAATATTTTTTGCAAGTGATTCGATCTCCTCATGATGAAGCAGATACATATCTTTTTCTCCTACTTCCGGGAAATCATATTCACGCTTAATAGACATTGGCTCTACTTCTACCCAGTGACCATCTTCCCAGTAAGAACCCATTGCAGATACTTCTCGTAAATTGATCTCCGGGTTAAAGTTCGTTGCAAATGGGTAACCATGATCACCGCCATTGCAGTCTAAAATATCAATGTAATGGATCTCATCGAAATAATGTTTTAATGCATATGCGGAATAAACACTTGTCACACCCGGATCAAATCCGCTTCCAAGGATTGCTGTAATACCTGCATCTTCAAACTTTTTCTTGTAAGCCCACTGCCAGGAATAATCAAAGTATGCTGTAAATCCCTCTTTCTCGCAGCGCTCTTCATAGATTTTTCTCCATTCCGGATCATCTGTGTTCTCTGCCTCGTAGTTTGCAGTATCAATATAATCAACTCCTGTTGCAAGGCAGGCATCCATAATCGTCAGATCCTGATATGGGAGTGCCACATTTAAAACAGCATCCGGCTTATATTCGTTGATCAGTGCGATCAGTTTCTCTGTGTTGTCGGCATCTACCTGTGCGGTTGTGATGACGGTTTTGGTTGTTGGCTGTAATTTTTCTTTCATTGCATCACATTTGGATTTTGTTCTGCTTGCGATCATAATCTCAGTGAAAACATCACTGTTCTGGCAACATTTTGCAATTGCTACGGAAGCTACGCCTCCGCATCCGATAATCATTACTCTGCTCATTTTTATTTCTCTCCTTTTTCACGCATTTATTTTGTTAGATAATTGCCTGGTTGTTGTTGACCAATAATTCTTTCTACCGGTCTTCCTCGTCCTCTAGCATGTCTTCTAAATATTTTGGAAGCATGAATGCTCCACGATGAAGATTCGTTGTATAATATCTTGTTTTGATATGTAATTTTTTCCACTCTTTCACACGCAGATTGTTGAGTGGGTGATATTTTTTGGAAGCAAATCCAAAAAGCCAGTAACCGGACGAACAGGTCGGAATATGTGCCTGATAGACACGGCTTACCGGAAATGCCCGGAATGCCTTGCGGTGCATCTTCATGCACTCTTCCTTATCCTCATCATAAAACGGACTTCCATGCTGATAAACCATGATTCCGTCCTCTTTTAACGCCTTATAGCAGCTTCCGTAAAATTCCTTGGTAAAAAGTCCCTCAGTATGCCCAAATGGATCAGTTGCGTCATTGATGATCAGATCATACTCCTCTGTTTTGTTTCTCAGGAAACGAAGTCCATCCTGATAATACACATTCACACGTGGATCATCCAGGCCACATGCAAGCTCCGGGAAATGCTCCCGGCAGACTTCCACTAACATCTCATCCGGTTCCACAACATCAATCTTTTCTATGGAGTCATACTGTGTCAGTTCTTTTGCAACACCGCCATCACCGCCACCGATGATCAGCACGTGACGCACGTCCGGATGTACTGCCATCGGCACATGCGTTACCATTTCGTCATAAATGAATTCATCCTTTTCCGAAAAAAGAATATCCCCATCCAAAGCCAGAAACTTGCCAAATTCTACCGATTCCAGAACATCGATCCTCTGGCAGTCACTGTTACCGCTGAACAATTGTTTTTCGATTCTCATTGAGAGCTTTACATTCGATGTGTGAAGCTCCGAAAACCACATTTCCATTTTTCTGCTTCTCCTTCCCTGTCCCGTTTTCCACCGTTTTCTCCGGGATCACTCATCTCTTACACCAGCACCATCAGATGTTCCACTTCCGGATCTTCCGTTCCCTGCATGGAGCAGCCTTTTTCCTTCGCATAAATGATATATTCGATGATTTCATCTGTGATCATCTCACCCGGTGCCAGAATTGGGATTCCCGGCGGATAGCACATAACAAATTCACCGGAAATACAGCCGCAGGTCTCACGGATCGGAAGGGATTTCTTTTCCGCATAGAAAGCTTCCTGTGGTGAACGGATGACTTTCGGTGCTATATATTCACCGGATAAAAGTCCTGCCCGGTCCTTTTTGTACAGTCTTGCGATATCCGCTAACGCTCCCACCAGACGCTCAATATCCTGTGTCCGGTCTCCAATGGAAATATAAGCAAGAATGTTGCAGATATCTCCAAATTCGATCTGGATATCATATTCATCCCTAAGAAGGTCATACACTTCAATTCCTGCAAGCCCAATGCCAAGCGTGTAGATAGAAAGCTTTGTCACATCATAATCATAAATGCTTGTGCCATTGATCAGATCTTTTCCATACGCATAATAGCCACCGATATTGTTGATCTCATTTCTTGCATACTCTGCCATCTCGGACACTTTGGCAAAAGACTCCTCACCTCTTAACGCAAGGTTTCTTCTTGAAATATCAAGGCTTGACAGAAGAAGATACGATGCGCTTGTAGTCTGTGTGAGATTGATGATCTGTCTGACATAATCTGCATTTACCCCTTTATTCACAAGCAAGATTGAGCTCTGCGTCAGGCTTCCACCGGACTTATGCATGGAAATTGCCGCTAAATCAGCACCGGCTTCCATGCCTGAAACCGGAAGATTTTTCCCAAAATATAAATGTGTTCCATGAGCCTCGTCTGCGAGCACTTTCATACCATGCGCATGTGCAAGCTTTACGATTGAACGGATATCCGAACAGATACCATAATAAGTCGGATTGTTCACAAGCACTGCAACTGCGTCCGGATTTTCCTTAATTGCCTGCTCCACACACGGCACCTCCATGCCAAGCGAGATTCCAAGCTTTGGATTCACTTCCGGATTCACATAAACCGGGATTGCACCGCAAAGCACCAGTGCGTTGATCGCACTTTTATGTACGTTTCGCGGCAGAATGATTTTATCTCCTCTTTTACAGACCGATAAAATCATGCTCTGCACAGCCGAAGTCGTTCCTCCAACCATTAAAAATGCATGTTCTGCATGAAACGCATCCGCTGCAAGTTCCTCTGCATCCCGTATAACAGAAATCGGGTGGCAGAGATTATCGAGTGGTTTCATGGAATTCACATCGATCCCCACACATTTTTCCCCTAATAATTCCACTAATTCAGGATTGCCACGCCCCCGCTTATGCCCCGGCACATCAAATGGTACGACACGCTGCTTCCTGAATTTTTCCAGTGCTTCATAAATAGGAGCTCTTTTCTGATCTTCTCTGTTCATAACTTTCTCCATTGCAATTTATAATTTTTAAGATAATCATTTTCACATTTTATGTAATAGAAATGATGTTTTCGATCACGTTGCATCCTCGCGGAGCGTTTTTATTACATAGGAAGTAATTTCCTATGTAATAAAAAAAGAGACAACTGCCTGCGCAATCATCTCTGTTGACCTTCGTTCTCCATATTGGAATCCTTTTTACTCTTGATGTGATCCCAAATATCGTTTTTCAAAGAATCCTTTGCAAATATATGTCACTCTTATTGACCGTTTCACAAGATGATGTGCATACGCACTGATTATAAAGTAATCAACTTATAAAATTTGAGCTTCTAACTCAATCAATAACGTGGTCTCCTCACCACACCGGCAACCGACCCGCCTGTCCGTTAGGCTGCCTCAGTAATCTGAGTGGTCATACATTTGCATGAAAAAACGATTTTTATTTTTCACACGAAAAAAAGTCTATCATACACATATTTCAGTGTCAAGATATTTATGATATTAATTGTATTTTTTTTGTTTTCTAATTGTAAACTTTAAGTAAAACGATCCAACAAAAAAAACGATTCTGGCAAACTGGCTTTAAATTTCCAAAAAAAGAAGCTACCGCATACACGATAGCTCCTTTTACATACATTAATTGTATTTTCTTTTTCTTGCTGCTTCAGATTTTTTCTTACGTCTTACGCTTGGTTTCTCGTAATGTTCTCTTTTACGAATCTCCTGCTGGATACCTGCTTTAGCACAGTTTCTCTTAAATCTACGTAAAGCGCTATCTAAAGTCTCGTTCTCTTTTACTATTACACTAGACATTATCTCACACCTAACCTCCCTCCAGTTGCGTATTGTGCATATTCAACTGTTTGGGTAAATTTCATTGCACTATAGGTTATTATAGCATAAAAAATGTACACGTCAATAGTTTTTCTTATATTTAGAAAAATTCAGACAATTCTATTTTTTTCATCAAATTATTATTTAATCTGAGTTTCCAGCGCTGCCTTTGCCTCGGCTACCGCATCCGGGATTCCAGCCGGATTCTTACCACCAGCCTGTGCCATATTTGGACGTCCACCGCCGCCACCGCCAACTTTTCCTGCGATCGCTTTGATGAGGTTTCCTGCATGAGCGCCTTTCTTCATTGCCTCCTCTGTAGCCATAGCGACAAGATTTACTTTGCCGTCTGCCTCGGAAGCAAGCACTACAACGCCCTCTCCGAGTTTTCCTTTGAGCTGGTCGCCAAGATCACGCAAACCATTCATGTCAACGCCTGCAACACTTGTGGCAAGAAGTTTAACACCCTTCACTTCTACTACCTGATCCATAACATCGCCAAGTGCCTCTTTGGCAGCCTTGCTCTTTAACGATTCATTTTCAGCATTTAACGCTTTGATCTCAGCCATCATATGCTCGATCTTCTCAACTAAAGCAGCCGGAGTTGCTTTTGCAGCTTTTGCTGCTTTTTCTAACTCAGCTTCGATATTCTTGTAATAAGCAAATACATTATCGCCTGTTAAAGCTTCGATACGACGTACACCGGCAGCGACACCGCTCTCAGAAATGATCTTGAATGCAGTGATCTCGCCTGTATGTTTTACATGTGTACCACCACAGAACTCCTTGGAGAATTCTCCCATGGATACGACACGTACTTTCTCACCATATTTCTCACCGAATAATGCCATGGCACCTGTCTTTTTGGCTTCCTCTACCGTCATGATATCGGTGCGGACTTCTAAGTCTGCTGCAATCTCGTCATTGACGATTTTCTCAACTTTTGCAATCTCCTCTGCTGTCATTGCCTGGAAATGGCTGAAGTCAAAACGTGTTCTCTCAGCATCCTGATAAGATCCTGCCTGCTCAACGTGAGTGCCTAATACTTCACGGAGTGCTTTCTGTAATAAGTGTGTTGCAGAATGATTCTTACATATCCTGCCACGAAGATCAGCGTCAACAGATAAGGTAACTTTATCACCGGACTTGATCATTCCACTTGTCATCTTACCGACATGTCCGACTTTTCCACCTAATAACTTAATGGTATCTTCCACTTTGAAAGTACCGTCAGCAGTGTAGATCACACCTTTGTCTCCCTGCTGTCCACCCATGGTAGCATAGAATGGTGTCTCCTCCACGATGATTGTTCCGATCTCACCATCGGATAATGCTTCCACGATCTCTGTCTCAGAAGTAAGTACAGTAACAGTAGACGCTGTCTCTAATTTATCATATCCGACAAACTCTGTTGTGACGGAAGGATCGATCTCATCATAAACAGTCGCATCTGCTCCCATATAGTTTGTAGTCTTACGATTCTTTCTTGCTGTTGTCCTCTGCACTTCCATAGCCTTTTTGAAGCCGTCTTCATCAATTGCGAAGCCTTTTTCCTCTAAGATCTCAGAAGTCAGATCCATCGGGAATCCATAAGTATCATAAAGCTTGAACGCATTGTCACCGGATAACACTTTAGAACCGGATGCGATCATCTCTTTTTCCATATCTTCTAAGATTGCAAGTCCCTGATCGATCGTCTTTGCAAACTTCTCTTCTTCCTGTGCGAGTACCTTTAAGATGAAATCTTTCTTCTCCTCTAACTCTGGATAACCGTCTTTACTCTCGTTAATAACCGTTTTTGCAAGCTCTGCCATGAAAATTCCATCGATTCCAAGCATTCTTCCATGACGTGCTGCACGACGGATGATACGGCGGAGTACATAACCGCGTCCTTCGTTGGAAGGCATGATACCATCAGAGATCATAAATGTTGAAGAACGGATATGATCTGTGATCAGACGGATAGATACATCATCTAAAGCATCCACTTCATATTTTTTACCGGACAGTTCACATACTCTGTCACGGATTGCTTTCATAGTATCAATATCAAATACGGAATCTACATCCTGCATGACAACTGCGAGTCTCTCTAATCCCATACCAGTATCGATATTCTTCTGGGAAAGTTCGGTATAACCGCCTTTTCCGTCTCCCTCAAACTGGGTAAATACGTTATTCCATACTTCCATAAAACGGTCACAGTCACATCCCACTTTACAGTCCGGTTTACCGCAGCCGTATTTTTCTCCACGGTCATAATAAATCTCTGAACATGGACCACAAGGGCCGGCACCATGCTCCCAGAAGTTATCACATTCTCCCGTCTCAGGATCACGGTAAAATCTTGTGATTCTCTCTGCCGGAACTCCGACTTCTTTTGTCCAGATATTGAATGCTTCATCATCCTCACCGTAAATGGATGGATACAGTCTGTCCTCCTCTAATCCGAGAACCTTTGTCAGAAACTCCCAGGACCATGCGATCGCTTCATGCTTAAAATAATCTCCGAAAGAGAAGTTACCAAGCATCTCAAAGAATGTAAGATGTCTTGCTGTCTTACCAACGTTCTCAATATCACCGGTACGGATACATTTCTGACAAGTTGTCACTCTTCTGCGAGGCGGAATCTCTGCCCCTGTAAAATATGGTTTCAAAGGTGCCATACCTGCATTGATCAGTAATAAACTGTTATCATTGTGTGGTACCAGAGAAAAGCTGTTCATTTTAAGATGTCCCTTGCTCTCAAAAAAGTTCAGGTACATTCTACGTAATTCGTTTTCACCGTAAAATTTCTTCACGACTAAGTTCCTCCAAAATCTTTTGTACGGAATATCCTGTTTCCATACCTTTATTTTTAAATAAAATATCCGCCTGTGGCGTTTTATTTATTATCCTGTTCTGCCGTCACTGCTGCCTCAGCTTCTGCTGCTGCCTTCGCGTCTTTGTTTGCCCGTAATTTCTTACCAGCAAAAAATCCCGCCAGCGCAATTGCTGCCAAAATCACCATAATGATCGCATACTGTAAAAATGATCCTAAAAATGCCATTTCTTCTACCTGCCTTTCTGCTATGGCTGACACTTATGCACTGCAAAAATGTAAGCCGGCTCACAATTTAAATATTATAGCTCACTTCGTTCTTTATCGTCAAGGTATCCAACGTCTTTTCTTTGCTCTTTCTTTGAAAATCCGTGTCTTTTTCTAAAAGCCGCATCTATTCTTCCAGAATTTCAAATACCTGATTTTCATGTGTGATTGGCACGATCCGGTCCGCCATCGCCTGATTGCTCAGTCTCCTGATAAAAGGCTGTATCCCGGAATAATCCTGCCACATATGCATCGGGAACACATATTCCGCATTTGTGTGTTCCAGAATATATTCCATTCCGAGTGACTGATACTCACCCAGTTTTGGATCAAATGGTACAAATGCCAGATTGATGTCTTTCTTCGCCAGCTTTTTCACCTGATTCTTGTAATTGACATCCATGATTCCGTTGACTAATTCTCCGGCTCCGTCCCACCTCCAGTTGTTGAGGTCTCCCGCATGATAAAAGCTTGCTCCGTTTGTCTTCACATAAAAAGCAACTCCTGCATCCGTAGAACGAAGTGTCTCAATCTCAAGATCATCCACCTCATATTTTTCACACGCACTCACATATGTGATCCGATCCTGAATGGAGAGATCAAATCCATGTTTTTCCAGAAAATGCGGTGTCATTTTACAGTCCTTTGAAAAAATATAATGTATGTTACTGTAACGCTCCGCCCAGTGGAGCACGTCCATATCAAAGTGGTCTCTGTGCTTATGGCTTGCAAACACATAAATCGGCGTATCCGGCTCATATTCCGGGATCTGTCCGTGGAATGTAAAACCATTGACACGGTCTCCTGCAAACCAGTCAAAAATCAATACTTTTTCATCTACTTCCACCAAAAAGCAGCTATGATGTATAAAAATTACCTGCATTACTTCATCCTTCCAATTATCTCATTTGCCTTTGTATAAATCTCTGCCGGATCAAACCCAATATGAAAAGTTCCGTCCTCGTAAAGTACCTTTCCATTTACCATGGTCAGCTTCACGTTCTGCTTACTGCCACTGTATACCAGATTTTTCACCAGATGATTCTCCGGCTGCATATTCGGCTGTTTTAAATCGATCATGACAAGATCCGCCTTTTTTCCAACCGCAAGGCTGTCACACTCAGGCAGTCCCATGGCATAAGCCCCTCCGGCAGTTGCCATATAAAGCACTTCTTCTGCCGGCACACAGGAAGCATCCTTTTCCCTTAGCTTTGCAAGCCCTGTGACAAGAAACATCTCCCGGAACATATCCAGACAATTGTTGCTTGCCGGACCGTCTGTGCCGATTGCCAGATTGATACCTTCTTTTAAAAGCCTTTCCGTCGGACAGATACCGGACGCAAGCTTCATATTTGATGCTGGATTTGTCACAACCGACATGTGATGTTTTTTCAAAATCTCAATATCTTTTTCATCTAACCATACACAGTGATAGCCACCGCCGCCATGTTCATAAAGTCCAAGGCTTTCTGTAAACTGCATGGGTGTCATTCCCCAGCGCTCTTTACACTCTGCCACTTCACGTTCCGTCTCCGAATTGTGCGTCCATACCGGTGCATGATACTTGTCCGCAATCTTTGCAACACCTTCTAACAACATTTTTGACGTGGTGTACTCTGCATGAAAGCCCGGTACATAGGAAGTCAGGTCACTCATTGCATTGATCTTCAGATAATTTTCTTCGAGTACTTCCAGACTGTCTGTAAAATTATTCAGTCCACTTGTAAAGACCGTTCGAAAACCGGTATCCACATAAGCTTTGATATGATACTTCTGCATAATATACATATCAAAATTCGATGTAATGCCGCTTGTCAGGTATTCCATGATCCCAAGGATTGCAAGATAGTAAGTATCTTCGCCTTTCAGTTTTTCTTCGTTTGGAAATACTTTTTGCTGCAGCCATTCCTGCAAAGGAAGATCATCCGCAAAAGAACGCAGAAATGTCATTGGCGTGTGTGTATGTGCATTTTTAAATCCCGGAATCAATAGATTTCCTTTTACATCAATCTCACGCTCCCAGAGAATCACATCATCTTCCCCACAGACCGATGCGACATCCGATACATCCCCGATATAGCAGATCGCATCTCCTCTTACCCAGAGTTCTCCCTCTGTCACTTCAAAGGTGTGGTCTTTTTTTGTCAATAGTATCTTTGCATGATAAAAACGAATATTCATCACACTACCTCACTTATGATACTGTTTATAGTAAAACTCTTATTTACCTGTTCTCTGATTGTGAAAAATCAGCAAAAACATTCAAACCCCGTTTTCGTTGATTTTTCACAATTTATTTTTCTTTGAATTTTGTAATATCCAGACACTGTTTTATCTTTATATTTTATCAAATCTCACAGGATAATGCAAACCATTCCACCATTATTGTCATTTACGATTTTCTGCATCGTATCCTGCAGTTTGAGCTGACATTCATCATCCATTTTGGCAATTTTATTCCGGATTCCGTCCTCCATTAATTCTCCAATGGATTTTCCAAAAATATTGGTTTCCCAGACACCATTTTCACTCTGCTGTCCCTCTCTTATATATCGGATCAGATCATTTGCCTGTTCTTCACTACCGACGATTGGTGCGATCTCTGTCTCGATATTGGCACGGATCATATGAATGGACGGGGAAACTGCCTTGATTTTTACTCCGAATTTATTCCCATGATGAATCAGTTCCGGCTCCGATAACTCAATATCTTTCAGATCCGGATTCACGACACCATAGCCTTTCATCTGCACTTCCTCAAAAGCACCAGCCACCTTATCATAAGATTCTTTTCTCGCTGCCATTTCACGAACCAGCGAGATGAGTTCATATTCGCCAGAGATTGGAACACCTGCAAGTGCACTCATATTTTCATAATAATATGGTTCTGCCACTTCCATCTGGATTTTCACACAGCCACAGGAAAGATCCATCTCATCAATTTTAATTTTTGAGATGCATTCCCCCGGTTCTAATGACTGCTGATAAACATCCTTAGTGCGCTCCATATGACTTAAAATATCGGATGCCTGCGTGATGATTTCGCTTTTGACCGGATGATCTGCTGCAAGCATCTCCGTCCATTTTGGAATAAAAAATTCCACCCGCTCAATCGGAAATTCATACAGCACACATTCTAAGATTTTTAAAATATCTTCCCTGCGCAGCTGCTCACAGTTTACCGGCACAACTGTTGTCTGATATTTTTCTTCCATGAGAGAGGCAAGCTTTACCGTTTCCTGCGCATATGGCCTTACAGAATTTAGAAGGATCACAAATGGTTTTCCGATCGCTTTCAGTTCCTGAATCGTCTTTTCCTCTGCACTTATGTAATTTTCCCTTGTCAGCTCTCCGATCGTGCCGTCCGTTGTGACAACGATCCCGATTGTTGCATGATCTTTGATAACTTTTTCTGTCCCGATAGACGCAGCCTCCGCAAATGGGATTTCCTGATCCGACCACGGGGTTTTTACCATTCTGCTTCCGTTTCCTTCCATATATCCCACCGCACCGTCTGCCAGAAAACCGACACAATCGATCAGTCGCACCTGCAGTCTGAGTGGCTCCTCTCCCGCTTTCAGATCAGAAAGGCTGATTTCTGCCGCCTGCTGTGGGATAAATTTTGGTTCAGTTGTCATAATGGTTTTTCCGGCTGCCGCCTGTGGAAGTTCATCCATAGCTCTTACTTTCTGCGCCTCTTCCTCCATAAACGGAAGCACCATCAGCTCCATAAAACGTTTGATGAAGGTTGATTTTCCCGTCCGCACCGGACCGACGATTCCTAAATAGATTTCTCCATTCGTCCGGTTTTTAATATCCCTGTAAATGTTATACTCTTTATTTCCGCTATAATTGTCCATAAAAAAATTCCCTCCATATGTTATCACATTCTATGAAGGGAACTTTTACTTTATTCTTAATTATTCAGTATCTTCTGAGCTGCCACTTGAAATTACATCATGCCGCTTTTACCACAAGACATGAAGTTTTCGTGGCAGACATTTAAAATGCATCTCGGTCACATCTCCACAATACTCTCCGTCTGCATGCAGCACCATAGGTGTTTTTAATTTCAGGCGATACTCTCTGCAGTCCGTCACTTCAAACCCTCTGATTCGTAAATGTTTGGCTGTCACAAGCAATGGCAGACATAAAAAGGTACGCCATTTTGGAATCCCCCATGCCATACACACAGATAATTTTCCGTCCTGCGCATCAGCCTTCGGTGCCATCGGCACGCCGCCACCCTCTGCCCGGAAATTCATTGCAGCAGCAAAAATCATTTTTTTCCGGTTCTGCTGTCCTTTTCCGTCAAAAACTGCTCCGGCATCTGTCGTCTGCATGCTAAAAAGAGACTGCACCGTCAAAAACAGATAAGTAAGTTTTCCAAGATGAATTTTATTCAACGTATCTTTCACTTTGGATTTTAATGCTTTTTTGCAGACTAACGCATCTAAGCCTGCACCTGCACTGATTGCAAACAGTCTTGGCTTCTCACCGCCGTTCCAGCTTACTTCGCCAAGATCCATCACATAATCTTCTTTGCAGTTTAAAATATGTTCCATTACATCTGCAGGACTTCCTGTAATTCCAAGTCCTCTTGCAAGATCATTTCCTGAGCCTGTCGGGATCACGCCAAAACGTACTTTTTCAAAATGTGTCATGCCATTGATCACTTCGTTAGCCGTTCCGTCCCCACCTACAACGACGAGCCGGATGTCATCCTCTGGTCTTTCACAGATCTCATGCGCAAGAGTACAGGCATGCCCCTCGTACTCTGTGACATATGCCTCATATGGAATGTTCTTATCCTTCAAAACAGCTTCTGCCTCTTTCCAGATTGCCGCACCTTTTCCGCTTCTGGAATGCTCATTCACTATAAAACATAGCATATTCCCTGCTCTCCTTTCCGCGTTTCTTGTCCGCATACATCCGTTCGTCTGCATCATGGATCACTTTTAAAATGTCTATTCCATTGCCTTCTGCAGTACCAACTGCACTCGAAACGCGAAGTCCGCCTTCCTCTCTGTGTCTTGCCAGTTTATCTTTGACACTCTGGATGATCTGTTCTGCCTCCTGATCTTCCGGATTCTCGATGAGCATAACAAATTCATCGCCACCGATACGATACGCTTTTTTCCGCTTATCCGTCTGCACATAGATTGCACCAGACAATGTCTCGATCAATTTGTCTCCCATGCCATGTCCCATACGGTCGTTGATTTCTTTTAAATTATTGATATCCCACAGAATAACTGCCACCCGGTCCACCATTGTATAGTAATTGGAAAGCATATCCTCATATTTATTCTTATTGTAAAGCCTTGTAGCTGAATCCACTTCCTTGCGGTAGGTAAGCTCTGCGATCTTGTATGCTTCCTCCTGCATATTGCCAATGGTATATTGTGTAATGATCGTAAATGCCAGTAAAACGAGAAGCTGTGGTATAACTCTGTATACAATAATAACAGCAACCGGTATTTTATTCATTGGAATCTGTGCAAAGCCATCCACCATATTGAAAAGATACCATGATTTCGTATGATTTCCCTGTAAAAGCAGGTTCAGATCACAGATTCCATAGTAAAACCCAGCGATCATGCTGAGTGGCATCAGAAAAACTTCGAGTGCATACGACATCCACAGAACTGATTTATCCTTATACTGTATTGCTGCGATCATCGGCAGTACATACAAAAGTACCATATGGTAACTGAATATCAGGTTCATTGCCGCCGAGATTACGCATATCGTGACTACAAAAAAGTTTTTCACACGCTCATCTGACAGATTCATTTTAAAAAACATGAGTAACGCTGCAATAAAAAAGAGTGCGGAAATTCCATATGTTATACTGAACACAATCGCATTCACCATCGGGAATTGCCCGAATGCCAGCCCCCATATCGCAGTTAAAACGATAAATGCTCCGACAATTTCCCATAAAGTCCGCTTGTTGACTACTTTCTCCTGCTGCGCCAGTTCCTCATTATAATGCTCACCAAAATTCGTCATCTTCTGTCCCTCACACTATTGCTATAATTTTATCCTTATCATCGTGATGATCCTACTATCGGTACCCCTATACCTCTGTCTCCACTATATTTAGTACAGTATACCACAAAACGTTATATATCTGTAAACTTTTTTATTTTTATGTGTTTTTTTAACATTTTTATGGAATACTGTCTGCTGCACACAGTGCTCCCCAGCCCAAAACAGGGTTCGGATAACGGGAAAATCCTGGAAGTTTTCGGGCTCCACGGATCAGGTAAGCCTTCATTTTTTCCCCATAAAGATAGGCATCATTTCCATCCACGATTCCCCATTGCATCAAAAGTGCTGCACTTCCGGTCACAAATGGTGTCGCCATTGATGTCCCGGTGCGCACCTGATATCCGCCGCCGGGCGCACACGACATAATCTCAACCCCTGGTGCAACAAGATCCGGCTTTACCTGATTGGTCGCCCTCGTATATCCCCTGCCGGAAAAAAATGCTGCCTGGTCAAACCTTGCATCATAGGCTCCGACTGTGATTACCTTTGCAGCCGTGGAAGGGATTGTAAGTGTTGTTTCCTCCACCGGATTCAAAAAACCTGTTCCACTGTTTAACACATTTCCTGCCGGAAGCCACATGTCAAATTTTCCATCCGTAATGTTGATCGGCGTCAGCCTGATTCTCCAGATACCTTCCTCAAGATAGGTTTCTGCCGGAATGAAGTCAATGTAAATCTCCTGATATGGATTATAGGGACTTGGTTCACCATAATACACAAGAAGGTTTGTATTCCCTAACCGAAATCTCTGTGTTCCCTGCACCTGCTGCAAAGGTCCGACGACAGTTCCTCCCGGGGCAATGACCGACACTGCGATCTCGTCCACATAATTTTTCCAGATCTGCAGATTGAGGGATGTCTCGTATGCACTGACAGCAATCTCAACCTCCTGCACATTATCCGCGGTCATCTGTCCTGCTGTATGGACGGCTGTGCTTCCCTCATTTCCACTCCCGATCACGATAGATGTTTTCCAGTAATTCGCCATATCGTCGAGATACGTTTCAATCAGGGAAGTTCCTGAATGAGAGCCATAGTTATTTCCAAAACTCAGATTCAATGCAATCGGTTTTCCGTACTGCCTCGCCCTTGCAATGCAAAAATCCACAGCACTCATAAGCTCGGTTGTTTTTGGGAAGGAAGTTTCCCCCGGAACGCCAAGTTTTACCACGATCAATTCACTCTCGTATGCAACGCCGCGGTATCTGCCACCCGAAGCTCTCCCATTTCCTGCTGCAATGCCTGCCACATGGGTCCCATGCCCGGAGAGATCCCTGCTAGGACAGATTGCGTAACGTTCCTGCTCGCTCTCCTGCCGCAACGCAAGATTGATCGTCTCTCGCTCATAAACGCTTCCAAGTGTCTGATCCCACAAAACAGCGATCCGCGTCGTTCCGTCACTGTTTCGAAAATCCGGATGTGCATAATCAATCCCGGAATCTATGACCGCCACAAGCACCTCTTTTCCGGTCAGATTGCTCGCAGAACCTGTATTTTGTCCGGTCTGCAACGGATTGATACAGGAACTCCGCTTTCCATTTTCCACTGCAAAAAACAGACGTTTTGGTTTTTCCATGTATTCGATCTCTGGCATGGCTGCAACAAGTTCCACCAGTGGCTGTGGTATTCTTAAGATAGCGTACTCGTTTGTAAGATTATAGATCCCGATCTGCGCCTGTTCTTCCGGGAACCGTTCCGACAGTTTTTCTCTTAATTCCTCTGTCGTACCGAAAAATTTTACTATAACTTCCCAGCTATTTTCGGTAACATCGTATCCTACATCCAGATTTAATGATTTTTCGCGTTCCTCATTGGTGGCATCCAATGCAAGGTTTAGGATGTTTTCTATTTTTCCGCTATTTTCATTCATGCAAGGTTCCTTTCCGGGTAATTGCGCAATTCCTGATTTACGTTATGAATGTTGTTTCTAGGAGTTTCGCAATTATCTTTAATTACCCAATTCCTGATTTGCGTAATCTACAAGTCTTGTAATCATATGCATGAATTTACACACTTAGCATAAAATAAATCAAAATAGAATGTGTTCAGAACGTAGGGAAATATATGTGTGGAATTGCAGGTTTTTTTAATGCATCAGAAAATTATCAACAAAAAAAAGAAAAATGGAGTTGTGTATTGACCTCCATGCATGAATGTCTTGCACATCGGGGAAATGATGAAGCCGGGATTTATCTGTCAGACATGGCTGGTCTTTCCCATGCCCGCCTGAGTATCCGAGATATTGTCACCGGAAAACAGCCGATTCTCCGGCAAAAAGACGGAAACGAATATGCGATTGTATACAATGGAGAATTATATAATACAGAGGAACTTGCGCGCGATCTTAAGACATACGGCTATCATTTTTCAACCACTTCCGATACCGAAGTCATCCTTTACGCTTATATGCAGTACGGACCCGATTTTGTAAAGAAACTGAATGGCATTTTTGCCTTTGCAATCTGGGATGACAACGCAAAAAAATTACTTTTGTACCGTGATCGTGTGGGAATCAAGCCTCTTTTTTACGCTTTTTTGTCCGGACAGCTTATATTTGCCTCCGAGCCAAAGGCTCTTTTTTGTTTTCCGGGTTTTACACCGGAGCTTTCATTTGAAGGCATGCGCGAGATTCTTTCCATTGGTCCTGCCCGTACCCCGGGCAACGGAATTTTCAAACATGTAAATGAAGTACTTCCCGGACATTATCTCATCTTTTGCGATGACACAGTATCCGATCGTACCTATTGGGATCTTTTTCGTACTCCGCACACAGATTCTTATGGAAAAACTGTGGAAACCGTCTCCTTCCTCATCCGCGACTCTGTCACCAGACAAATGGTGTCGGATGTTCCGGTATGTACTTTTTTATCCGGCGGCATTGATTCGAGCATTGTCACTGCAATTGCCTGCCGTTATCTGATTGAACGTGGGGAAACGTTAAATACGTTCTCATTTGATTTTAAGGATAATGATCTTTATTTTAAATCCAATGCCTTTCAGCCGGAGCGCGATCTTCCTTATGTCAAAATTATGCTAGACCATTATCACACGAACCACACCTATCTCGAATGTGATGAAAAGCTTCTTTTTTCAGCACTCAAGGATGCGGTCAATGCAAAAGATTTTCCGGGCATGACGGATGTGGACTCCTCTCTCCTCTACTTCTGCTCTCTTGTAAAGCAGCATAATAAAGTAGCTTTGACCGGGGAATGTGCTGATGAGATTTTCGGCGGTTATCCTTGGTTTTATCGGGAAGATCTGTTATCCAGAGACGGTTTTCCATGGTCTGCTGATATGTCTGTGCGGACCTTATTCTTAAAGGACTCGTTTATAAAAGATCTGGATCTGTCTGCCTATTCCTACGACTGTTACAAGACTTCCCTGCGCAAGGCTCCTCATCTTCCAGACGAAACCGATATTGAACGAAAACGTTATAATATCGCTTATCTGAACATCAAATGGTTTATGCAGACACTTCTCGACCGCATGGATCGTACCAGTATGTATTCCGGGCTTGAGGCGCGTGTTCCATTCGCAGACCACCGCATCATCGAATATGTCTTTAACGTTCCATGGGAAATGAAGTACCAGAATGGTGTTGAAAAAGCGCTGCTCCGTGACGCATGTAAAGATCTGCTTCCACAGGAACTTTTACACCGGAAAAAGAGCCCTTATCCGAAAACTTATCATCCCGGCTATGAAAAACTTCTGATTGAAGAAATGAAACACATTCTCACCCAGCCGGATGCACCGATCAAAGATTTCATTGATTCAAGAAAACTTGATACTTTTCTAAAAGCTCCGACAGAGTACGGGAAACCGTGGTTCGGGCAGCTTATGGCTGGTCCTCAACTGCTTGCCTACTTCATCCAGATCAATTATTGGATGGAAAAATATAAGTTGCACTTATAAACAGCAAATGAATCATTGAAAAGAGTTTGAAATAACCCTTTTCAATGATTCCAAAATTGCTCACTGAACCGGTACTTCCATTATTCTGTATCCGGCTTTTATCATTTCCTGCTTAAATTCATCAACTGTCATAGAAAGTTTCTGTGCTCCGCGCTGCATTGAATAATCACCTTCCGAAACAGACTGATAAATTTCACGTGCGCGGCCTTCTTTGCGACCTTGCTCTCTGCCTTCTTTTCTGCCTTCTTTTCTACCTTCTCTACCTTCTTCTTGGCCTTCCGCTCTGCCTTCTCTTCGACCTTCTTCACGACCTTCTCTTCGGCCTTCTTCACGACCTTCTTCTCGGCCTTCTTCAATTGCATCTGCACGCTCAAGTTCAATCTGACGTTCAAACGTATAATCAAGCTGCATATTCTTTACCACCTCACTTCTGCGCGTTTTAAGAAAATCCCGTAAAATATTATTATCAATACAATAATCTATCGCTTTTTCGATATCAGATAATAATTCCTGTTCCGTATGTTCATGATGATATTCCCTGACTTTATTTACAAAAATCATGTATTCGTTTAACCACTGACATTGATCCATGATTTCCTTATTCTTTCCTGTATTGATGTTATAAACCATACATTTCAATTCCAGTTTCGGATCATCCATAGGTTTTTCAAATGCATCTGAAAGTCTTAATTCCTGTATCTCTGGCTGTTTTTCTTCGCCATTATAAAAGACCACAAACTGTGGTGTCGGTATTCGGACAAGTCTTCGTCCATATATATTCTTATGGATTTTGCTTCCATCATCCCTGCAGTTTAAATACTCGGAAAGTATTGCTGTAAAGTAGATAAGGCTTCGAACCGGCATATTCGGACACACAGTTGACTCATGTTCATAAATACTGAGCCTTGCATCCACAACAAACGCCGCATCATTCCTGACCGACAATGAGATACCGCCGTCTAATGTTTTCATTTCAACAGCATCCGGATCATCATAGGAAGATCCATTCATCACATTGTAAAGTTCGAGTGCTCTCCTTTTGTCCTGCATCAGCATGCAGAACACATCACTTTTGTACTCTCTGTTTCCACTCATATCTTTTCCTCCTTGATAAAAAACTTATAAAGCAGGATGGATACATAAGTACATTTTTCTGCCGTTCCAGTTCCATTCTCAAACTGAAAATCATGCCGTAAACCATCTTCTTCCTGATTACAATCCTGCTTTATATTACAATGGGTGTTCAAAAGCAAGATTTTCAGGGAATATTGATAGAATTAAAAGTATTTGTGAACACTGCACGCCCTTATCGCTGTGAACAACTATACCCATAGCTGCCAATACTATAAAAAGTCCATGTCAGACCGTATCAAATACAACGACCGTGCAGGTAATATAGAAAAACTGCTTTTTTATATCTTATCATATCTCCAAAAAAAAAGCATTAAAATTCAAAAGTTTTATATTTTTCATTAAATTACGTTGTTACTGTTCACTCGTACCTCATTTTAGTAACATTACGTTCTCTGATATGTACAACTGTCACTCCGAAAGCACTTTATTCAGAATGTCCGCAAGCGGAACCATTGCATTTTTTGCCTCCTGAACCGTGTTCGTCTGGGCTCCCACTTCCACCAGCAGTGTTTTCGGGCAATAGTGCATATTAAAGCGGTAGCCCTTGAGGTAGATTTTTCTAGTAAATCCCGGATAGTACTCTGCTGCGGTAAGCTGCATTTGAAACGAAAATGCCAGATTATCCGCTATGTATGGGTTATACAGATACGAAATATCACCGAGTTTTGTTGTCCTGCTTAATCCATTAAAAAACATCACTTTTGCCATATCGGTTCCATTGACATTCGTGACAAGTCTTGTATTCTCTCCCACGCCGTCCCTATGCAGATCGATCACCACATCAATGCTTGGATTATCTGCTAAAATCTGTTCAATTGCCGGTGCGGCTTTCGAGTATGCTTTATCTCGGACAGTATCATATTCCCCGGTATCATGAATCACATTATATCCATATTGCTGTGTCAGCAGTTCCGTCAGATAATCTCCTACCCCCACAACTGTCGTCGAGCGGTCTCCCGGAATGGAATCTGCGTACCCCTCAAGAGAATGTGTATGATAAATTAAAATCTGGGGAGTACCTGCATCATGCGCAATCTTCATATTTTTTCCTGTGAGTGCTTCCACGTTTAACTGATCACTTTTTACAGTTGTAGTACTGTCAACCTGATAAAAATTCTGCACCAGATAATCAAAATCGTTTAATTTATCCAGAGAGTACTCGACTGCTTTCTGTGTTGCAACCGCCGGAGGGGCGACTGTGAGGGTGGTTTCTGCTGCTGAATTACCGTTTTCTCCTGCCTGCGCGAAATCCTGTGACTGATCTGCATCCTGCGGTTGTTCTGGGTTCTGCACCCCTTCCTCATCTTGAGAAATATCTGGCACCTGCGCTGCTCCTATATTCTGTGAATCACCTGACACCTGTGCTTCCTCTGCCACATTGTTTTTCAATACAACCTGTCCGTTCTCGTCCACATAGTTTTCGTCAAGCGCCTCCATCGCAAGGATCATCTCATAAGACAAAGTACTCTCTGCATCCGTCTCATAGGACTGCATCTTTGTCGTATATTCCGTAATCGGGAACAGAATTTTTTCTGCTTTTGCAAGAATGTGCCTGCTGTCTTCATCCGTCTCATAGCCAAGACCGGGTGCTAACACATTCATCACCTGCGCTCCCGCCATTTTAACTGCTGCTTTTTGCCCAATACTCCAAAGTTCCTTCCGCTGCACAAAAAAAGTAAAAAGTGCCACAGCAATCAATATCGCAGTCATATATTTTTTACATTTATTTTTTAATCTTCTTTTTCGATATCCATGAAAATACATAATACAACTTATGCCAGTTTCCATTCATTATGCAAAAATGTTGCTGTCGATCAACGCAATGTTTAACCCCTCTGAAATTGTAAAACTAAGACGTTTTACCGATTCATCAATATCTTTTGGTGTCACAAACATAGTGTTCAGGTTCGGTGCTAACAGTTCCCGGATCAGTTCATACTTTTCCGTCTCGTTTAATTCTCCCAATGTATTTCCAAGTGTCTGCAGTTCACTGCTCTCATTCATGGCTGTGATAAGATTAAACATAGTGTCATTGACAATGGTTGCGGCATCCACGACCGTTGGCACTCCAATTGCGATGACTGGGACTCCGATGCTTTTTTCATTAAGTCCATGTCTGTGATTGCCAACCCCGCTTCCCGGATTGATTCCGGTATCTGTCACCTGAATTGTGCGGTTTAACCGCTTCGTATTTCTTGCAGCAAGCGCGTCAATTGCGATCACAACATCCGGTTTTGTCTCTTTTACAATACCGTTTACAATCTCCATGGATTCCATCCCTGTCTGCGCCATCACTCCCGGTACAATACTGCTCACACGGTTGACATGCTCCTTCCCAAAGGCATATTTTCCATATTCATTGATAATGTGCCTCGTAATGTATAGATTATCTACCACTCTCGGGCCAAGTGCATCAGGCGTGACTGCCCGGTTGCCAAGCCCTACGATCAAAACAGATACATCCTCCTTTTTTACATTGATAAGCTGTTTTAACACCTTCGCAAGCTGCTCTGAGATTTCTCTGTGATAATCCTCGTCCTCCTCATCCATATTCGACGCCTCGATCGTAATGTATGTTCCCTTTGGTTTTTCCATGGCTTTTGCACCGTTCTCTGTTTCGATCACTACGGTGCTGATCGTCAGATTTTTATTGACCTGCTCCTCCGAAAAACGGACTCCTTTCAGTTCCACCTTATCTTCCTGCATTTTTTCCTGTGTCTCTAATGCTAGGTCTGTCCTGATCTGGTACATATGCGTTTCTCCTCTTTTCTCTCTTGTGGCATATCGTTTTCATCCACTGATTTCAATTAGTATGTCCCTGACATTTTAAGTTTATCCGTATTTTTTGAAAAAAATGTCATTTTATATATTGACAGCCTTATAGAAATGTCCTATACTACTCTAGTATGTTTACATTGAACTGTCCGTGTCCGGCTTTAATGTAACAATCATGAACAATTACAATCATAAAAAAATTGGAGGTGTACAGATTGGCTAACATTAAATCTGCAAAGAAGAGAATTTTAGTAACTGAAACAAAAGCTGCTAGAAACAAATCTATCAGATCCGAAGTTAAAACAGTAACCAAAAAAGTTGAGGCTGCTGTTGCTGCAAACGATAAAGAAGCTGCAAAAGCTGCATTAACAGTTGCAATTTCTACTATCGAAAGCGCTGCTTCTAAGGGTGTTTATCACAAAAACAATTCTGCTAGAAAAGTTTCTCGTTTAACAAAACTTGTTAACACATTAGCTTAATAGAAGATAAATTAAAATTCGCGAATTCAAAAAGATCACCAGTACCGTCATACTGGTGATTTTTTATTTCTGATAACAGAAATGTCCGCAAAGCGAACGCTCTGTTATTTACTGTATTTCATCAAAAATAATTCTACTGCCATCTGGTCATTCATACGCCCAGTCTTGACTGCTTCCTCAAAATCAACTCCATCCCGGATCGCCTGTTTTAACTGCTGCATCGTAAAGCCTTTCGCCTGCGTTACATTTCTTCGTACTGCAAATGGCGGGATTCCTGCTTTCTGCGCCATCGTATTATTATCAAAACCTTTTCCAGCCATATCCTTGATATTCAAGAGAATCTGAAATTGTCTGGAGATCAAAAACATGATTCGCATGGAAGGCTCTTTTAACGTCAGCAGATCATAATACAGATCCAGTGCTTTTTTCTGATTGTGCTCTGCGATTGCATTTACCATATCAAAAATTTTGTTCGTGGTCTGCTCTGTCGTCACAGCCTCCACATCAGCCGCCTCGATCACATTCTTATCCATGCAGTAACAGATCAGCTTTTCTAATTCCCGGTCAATATTCCCCATATCGTTTCCCGTCTTGCTCAGAAACAGCTGCATGACGGAGCCTGTGATATTCTTGCCTTCTTTTTTCAGTCTTGCTAAAATCCAGCGCGTCAGAAGTTCTTCGGTCTGTGTCGTAAACTCCACGATTTTTCCGGCATTTTTCACCGCCTTATAAAGTTTAGAACGCTTGTCGACTTCTTCTTCCACGAAAAGAAACAATGTTGTATCCGGAATCTGCTCCATGTACTCTGCCAGTTCCTCACAGCTTCCTTTAAAGAATCCACTGTTTTCAATCAGAATCACTCTCCGGTCTGCAAAAAAAGGAAGTGTTTCCGAAAGATCAATCACTTCTTTCGGATTCGTGTCTTTTCCCTCATACGCCGTAAAATTCATAGTGTCATCCGGCTGTACCAATGCATTTTTCAGTTTGTCCTTATACTGCTTTTTCAGATAAGCCTCGTCGCCATACAGCAGATATATTTTTTTAAATTGTCCGCTCTTAATATCTTCATCAATCGTTTTCATTCTCGTTATCCAATCAAAGTATACTGCATCAGTTCATAATGTAATCTGCTTCCCTCTGTGATCTCCATTGGAAGCAGTGCTCTTGCTACTAATTTCAACTCGCCATCCGGCTCATCTATTCTTCTCAAATGTGCATAATCACCGTCGATCTGTTCTACTATATAATCGCATACCAGCATTTTGAGGCTCTCCTTTATATAAATTGGCTTTTGTAAAATTCAAATTTAGGTTATGAATGTTGTGAAAAATTAACAAAACCCTAATTCATTATATAAAACAATAACGCTTCCTTCAAGAAATTTTTCTAACACATCAATGCATATTCTTCCTGAAAATATCCCCTTTTCTCACCGGAATTCATCCACCACCAGTTGTCCTTTCTCCACACGGATACGGATACGCCCGCTTTCCATTGTCTCATAAACTGCACTTTTGCTTTGCCTGATATGGGCAAGTGCTTCCTCCCCCGGGTGTCCGTAACGGTTGTTCTCACCACAGGAGATTGTTGTGATCTCGGGCGAAAGTTCCATTAAAAATTCCAGACTGTTCGAGTATTTCGAGCCATGATGCGCCGCCTTATAAAAGTCCACGTCCTTAATTCTTCCCTGCTTTATAAGATACGCTTCCTCTGCACTGCTGATATCCCCTGTAAAAATGCCTGAAAAACCATTCTCCTCATACAAAAGTACAAGTGACAGAGCATTCTTATCCTCGCTTTTATAAGTTTTATCCGGGAAAATACAGCGAAGCTCTGCCTCTCCGTCCGTAAGCACCTCACCATAGTCCATGTCAAGAATTTCTGTTCCGTATTCCTCTGCCGTATCTGCCAGTGACTGGTATGCTTCATCCTCCAATATATAGGCTGAAACAACGATATGGTCAATCTCATACCCTGCCTCTAACACTTCTTTCAGACCGGAAATATGATCCGCATCCGTGTGTGAAACGATCCAGTAATCAATTTTTCCCACACCCTTTGATTTTAAAAATGGCAGCATCCGATATGTTCCAACCTTGCTCACATCAGTACTTCCACCGTCAAAAAAGAGGTTCGTTCCCTCTTTGGTATGCAGATAAATACCGTCTCCCTGCCCCACATCGAGAACATCCAGTTCAAACCCTTTCACCGGATTATAAAGCACCAGAAGCAGCAAAATACTCCCTGTAAAAACAAACCCTGTTCTCCGTTTCAACTGTTTCATTACAAAAAGTATCACGCACACTGTCGCATAATAAAAAACCAATTTTTTCCAGTCCGGCTTTCCAGTGATCCAGGTTGCCCCGGGAAGTCTGGTGCTTAACCTGCATACTTTTTCATAAAAAGCCAGAATCCAATGACATGGCACTAAAACTGTCTTTGCAGCAGGAAAAGAAAGCAATCCCAGAAAACCACCAGTCAGACCAAGAAACAACAGGATTCCAATTACTGGCAATATAAAAAAATTAATAAACATAGACCACACCGGTACTTCATAGAAAAAATAAGCCGTAAGCGGTACCGTACTCAACTGGATTGCAAAACTGACCAGGAAGTTCTCTGTAAACTGAAAGAATGGTTTTTGAATCTTAAGAAGCGTCTGCCCTGCCACAACAATTCCAAGCACAGCCGCAAACGAAAGCAGGAATCCTGCATACCAGAGCAGATAGGGATTGTCCCACAAAATCACAATTGCCGCAAGTCCAAGTGCCGACAGGGAATCATAACTTCTCCCAATCCATTGTCCGCATAACAGGACAAGAAACATCAACACCGCCCGGACAGTCGACGTACCGAATCCTGACATTATCCCATAGCAGACGATCACACTTCCCGCAATCACTCCTGCGCCAAAGAATGAACACCTGACCTTCCGAAGCAGCCTGTATAACCCCATTCCGATTACAGAAATATGTAAGCCGGAAATCGCCAGCACATGAGAGATTCCCGCCTTCTGATACATCTGTTTCACATCTGCATCCAGAAGATTTTTTTCACCAAGTGTCATAGTGGATAAGACACCTGCATCCTGCTCCTTCATACATGCTTCGTACACACCGGCTAATTTCCGGCGCAGCCTGTAGACTTTTTCACCAAAGGAATCCTTAGCGCCATAAGCTTCCTGTACTGCTGCATCGTTTAATTTGAAATCAATTTTTTTCGATTCATAAAAGGACTTTGCATCAAAATTACCATCATTGGATGCACCTTTCCATAATTCCACAGTTCCAGTTACAATAAGGGTTTGTCCGATCGAATATGCATCGGAATTCTGATAAAAAAGAATCTGATTACAGGGCAGTATCTCCTGCCCAATTGATAAATAACACTGATCTAAATAATAGGAATATTGTCCATTCTTCGCCTGTTTGCTGCCAAGTTTTCCCTGCACAGTCACACCCATTCCGTCACACAGTTTTGTCATATAATTCTGACGAAACGCTTCATTCTCCGCATAATGAAACATTCCTGCCAAAAAGAATGCCAGAAAACATCCCACCCTGGCTGACAGGTACATCCACTTTCTGACATTTTCTTTCCAAAATCCAGATTTCCACTCTGTAACTGTAGTGGCTGCACAGTTCTTTTCTTTTTCGCTGCAGATGACATTGCGCCATAAATTCTGCGCAATGCAAAACAGTATCCCGGCAGCCGCTGCTGCCAGATACCATTTTTTATATTTCATAAATAAAATACCAAGAATCAATCCAGATGCCATTTCACATAATGGCCGTTTAAACAAAAATTACTGTTCCTCCGTTTCTGTCTCCTCAATAACCTCTGTATCGTTTTCCGTTGTTTTTGCAACGTAATCCAGATTCCTGTCATACATATCTGCCAATTTAAAATTATCCCGGTAAACACCGCTGGTATCCCCATTCACGGAAATCTGCACTTTACTGATAGAAGACAGCTCTGACAGCGAATCTACGATAGAATAAATAACAATCGCTTCATTCACAGAATAATCCTGATTCTTAAAGTTGTCATCTAAGCTGACATAACATACACCGTCCACCAAAGATACACTGATCAGCTTGGTTCCGGACGGGATTGCTGACTTGGCATCCTTGCTTTCCGGTCCTTCAAGTAACTGTTCCATGATCAGTTTTTCCAGTGAAATATTACTGCTGTAATGCACACGCCTTGTCTCTTTTACAAGTCCGTCTCCTGCCTGATTGGAAAAATACAAAGTCAGATTCGTATTCTGAATGGAATTGATCTGTTCTTCCGGATTTTCCACAAAACTCTCCGCATACATGGTTCCGATCATTTTACCATTCGTGTCGGTCAGCGGTTTCTCATCCACATAAAAGGAAACACAGTCTATTCCGGAAATCTGCGTCATTGTCCGCACGACTGCTGCTCTGCACAAAACTTCTTCTACCTCTTTCATGTTCAGATAATCTGCATCAAAATAAATAGTAAGAAGTGCTCCGTCCAAAGAATAGTTCGTGATTTCCACATCATTCGGAATTGGCTTCCGGTACTCCACATTATCCGGATCAGAACTTAACGCTGCAAAAAATTCCTCGATCAGCGCTTCCTTCGTTGTGGCAGACGCATCATAAGGCACCTCCACAATCCCGGTTTTTTCCTTGTTCAGATATTCAATGCTATATTTACTTGTCTCTTTTCCATTCGAACATCCCGCCAGCAATAAAATGCAGATGAATGTCAAAAGAAAGACTATTTTTTTTCTCATTGCTTCTGCTCCATTATTAAAAATCTGCTGTCATATATCACACAGGCTACGCAATATAGTTCAAAGGAATACGGACATTAAAAATGGTTCCCTCTCCCTCTGTACTAAATACTTTGATTGCGCCGCGGTGCATCAGCACAGCATTACGGGTAATCGCAAGTCCTAGACCGGTTCCGCCAATCTCTCTTGAATGGGACTTATCCACGCGATAAAAACGCTCGTAAATATGCTCTAAGGAATCTTCCGGAATACCGATACCGGAATCCTCAACTTTCAGATAAAAATACTGATGATCCGCATTCAGCGTCACATGTACCCAGCCGCCCGGTTTATTATACTTGATTGCATTCTCGATCAGATTCGTAAATGCCAGCGTGATCTTCACCTCATCCACATCTGCTGATACCGGACGGAAACTCTCTAACACAAGCTCCACATTCTGTTTTTCTGCAATTGGATTCAGTCTCTTTAAAATCTGCTCCAGCAATTCGTTGATGTTCATATTCGTAACATTAAGATCTGCTGCTGATTTATCCATTTTTACCAGCGATAAGAGATCGTTGATGATCTTCGTCTCGCGGTCGATCTCGTTTCCAATATCGCCCATAAACTCTTTGTAAAGCTCGATCGGTGCATCTTCCATGCTGTTAAGGGAATCAGCCAGTACCTTCATGGATGTGAGCGGTGTCTTCAACTCATGAGACACATTTGATACAAATTCCTGTCTGGAATCATCCAATACTTTCATTCTTCCAAGCATCTCATTAAACTTTTTGCAGATCTCGATCGTCTCGGTGTAATCATCCACTGCCAATGCATCATCGCCATATCCTGTTTTGATCTCATCAATGGACTTTGACATCTTATGGAATGGTTTTACGAGCTGGATGCTTAAGATCACTGCAAGGAACACTGCCGCTACCGCACAGATCAGTTGCAATACATAGGCATTGCGCGCAAGATATTCCATATTCAGATGACTACTGTCTGTTGAGACACTGACCAACATAACGCCTAAAATCTCTGTATTGCCGGTCTGCTCCATATTTCTGACTAAAGGAACTGTCAGCTCGATATAGCGGTTCTCCGCGTCATATTTTTTAATCTCCTGACCGTAATAGCTTTCAATCACCTCTTCCGAGATAATCGTCTTATTGGTATCAAGATCATAAGTATCTTTGATAATGTGAAAGCTGTTATCGATCACCATGACACGACCGTCATAAATATTGGAAAGCTGATCTAATTCCGCATTAATAATGGTTGAATTTGGATAATTCAAATAATCATTGGAAACAATCTGATTCGCCAGAATCTTTGCCTGACTTAAAATCTCGCTCGTCCTGATCGATACAGAACGATCCTCGTAAGTCTTTACAATTCCAACTTTTAAAACGATTCCGGGAACAATCCCAAAAAGAATTAAGAAAAGTATCAGTCTGAATTTCAGACTTTTAAAAAAATTAATGACATTTTTAAATCTGGACATTCTTTCACACCCTGACTAATTCTGGTAATAGTAGTATCCCACACCCCATTTGGTATGAACATACTTTGGCTCACTTGGATTCTTCTCGATCTTCTCTCTTAAACGTCTGACATGCACATCTACCGTTCTGACATCGCCCGGATACTCATAACCCCAGACAAGATTCAACAGATTTTCCCTGCTGTAGACTTTATTCGGATTATTGACTAAAAGCTCTAAGAGATCAAATTCTTTTGCAGTCAGATTCACCTCTTTATTCAGGATAAACAGTCTTCTGCTCTCACAGTCCAGTTTAAGATCTCCTGCTTCGATCACCTTAGAGTCATCCTTCTTCGGCTGGCTTCCTGCGGTTCTTCGCATGATTGCTTTGATTCTTGCCTTGACCTCTAAAATATTGAAAGGCTTTGTGATATAGTCGTCCGCTCCATACTCAAGACCAAGGATCTTATCCATGTCATCGCCTTTTGCAGTCAGCATAACGATCGGCATATCAGAAAATTCGCGAATGTGCTGGCACACTTCAAAACCATCCATCTTCGGGAGCATAATGTCTAACAGAATCATATCGTAATGATTCTCTGTTGCCATTTTCAGTGCCTCTTCCCCGTCATATGCACAGTCTACTTCCATTCCGTCCTGCTCCAAGCTGAAACGGATACCTTTTACGATCAATTTTTCATCATCAACAACAAGAACCTTCTTTGCCATCTCTACACCTTTATACTATCCTTTATTTTGTTAAAAACTCCCTCTTTGATTCCATCCACATTCATGATCTCCTCAATCGAAGAAAACTTTCCATGTTCCTCGCGGTACCGGACCAATGCCTCTGCTTTTGACTGCCCAATCCCAGGAAGTGTCATAAAATCCGCCACTTCTGCCTGATTGATATTAAGAAGTCCGTCATCTGTGGCACCCGAATCACCGCTCGCATCTTCCTGCGCAGCCAGTACTTCCGCTATCGTTGGAATCCGCAGCATCTGTCCATCCGTAACGATTTCTGCCTGATTTACAGCCTCCGCGCCGGCATCCTCTGTCATTCCGCCAGCCATTGCTACCGCCTCATAAACACGGCTGTTCTCCGGCAGTTCGTACACTCCCGGATTTACAACTGCCCCACAGACATACACAAAGCAGCCGCCTGTCTCTTTGGTGCTGTCCTTTTCCTCTGTCTGTGGCACTTCACTTGTCTCTGTCTGTATTTTCTCTAAATACACGGTATTCCTGGAACCACATCCACAAAGCATGCTTATGCAGAATATGATTACCAGGAATACTCTGATCTTTCGATTCATAGCATTCTCCTTCCTATCTGTATACATAACTACAGCTAGATGAAAGAGCCCTCAATGCCTGATGAATACATTTTAACGAAATTTTACAAATATGACAAGACTATTAAATATATTATATCCAATTTTTTAAAAATATTGAGAAATTGTTTCTTTCAAAGTTACCCAGAATTCTTTTGCATCCTGAGAATCCGGTACCGGGATTGCATTCTCATATGCCTGATAAGCGGTCTGCTCCTTCTCATCTGCATCCTCAGACAGCTTCACGGAATAATGTCCGCCAAGTCCATGAAGTTCCCCGGACATGGTAAGTGTCACATACTCTGCAAAATCTGCTGCTTTTTCCTTTTTTTCTGAAAAATCGTTGACGACCACAAGATCTGTCAATGCAGCCGATGACACAGAAAGCGTATCATTCAATGCCGGCAGTTCACGCATTTTGTAATCTGTTCCCTCTAACTTTGCAACGGAATCAGAATCAATGATCGCACAGAGTGTTTTTCCCTGATTAAAATCAGACACAACACTCTCCTCGGTCACAGTCGACGCATCAATGGAAAAGGACTCAAGACTCTGTGAAAAGAATTCTAAATCCTGATTGTATAAATCCTCATCATAGCTCACCTGCATCGTTTCCACTTTGTCTTTTACAAAGCTAACGCTGTTAGAAACAAACGGGAAATCATAAAATGCGTCATTCACATCCCACTCCAACAGATACTGCACGTTCTCCGGCGGTTCATTGTCAATGGAATAGTCAATGATCGCCTGTAAATTTTCCGGCTCGGTTTCAAAATATCCATCCTTATAAACAAACAGGCAGGTATTGTAGCTCAACGGATATGCGTACATCTTATCTTTATATGTGGAAGCTGTCACTGCATTTGCTGCCACAGTACTTTCATAAATTTCAGATGCCGTATTCTCTGCTGCAAGTCCATACAGATATGCTTCCTCTAACTGATCACTTCCGATCATATAAACATCCGGAAATCCTTCATTCTGTATCGTTGCATTATACACAGCATCCATATAGTCCATACTGTCCTGATACTGCACGTCCACAACAATGCCTGTATCCTCATAGTATTCTTCTGCTGCCTTTTCATAAAACTTCTGATAGCTTTTATCACTATACCAGAACGTCAAATCAGCAGGCTGTTTTACCACCCTGCTAACTGATGCTGTCTCTGTTTCACTTGCTGCATTCTTTTCATTCTGTTCATAAGTACCCTGTTTTGCAACTACTACGGCACCTCCGATCAGCAGCACACCGATACAGCCTGCTGCCATCATTCTCTTCTGTACTATTTTCATTATAAAATACTCTCCAGCCTGGATATCATCTCATCCACATCTTTTTCTTCAATGATAAGTGGCGGTACAAAACGAAGTACATTCGAACCTGCTGTGATCACGATCAGACCTGCCTCTAATGCTTTGGCTGCAATCTGACCTACCGGTTTTTCACAGACAACTCCCTGCATGAGTCCCATACCTCTTCTCTCGGTCAGGAAATCATACTTTGCAACCAGTTCATCCAATCTTTTTTCCAGATATGGTGCAGCTTTTTTCACATGATCCGTGATATGATCGCGTTCCATCATCTCAAGCACTTTATCCACAGCAGCTCCCACAAATGGATTGCCTCCGTAGGTAGTACCATGATCTCCCGGTGCCAATGACTTTTCTGCGACTCTCTCTGTCATCATAAATGCTCCTACCGGAACACCACAGCCGAGCGCCTTTGCACTTGTCATAATATCCGGTTTCACACCATAATGCTGCCATGCGAACATTTCTCCGGTTCTTCCCATACCGCACTGGATCTCATCTAAGATCAAAAGGATGTCATGCTCATCACAAAGTGCACGAACTCCTTTCATAAATTCTTCTGTTGCAGGATAAATTCCACCCTCACCTTGTACTGTCTCAAAAATAATAGCACAGGTTTTCTCATTAATCAAAGCTTTTACGCTCTCAAGATCATTAAAATCTGCAAATTTCACTCCCGGAAGCAGTGGTTCAAATGGTTCCTGATAATGTTTGTTGCCTGTCACAGACAACGCTCCGATACTTCTTCCGTGGAAAGAATGATTCATTGCGATGATCTCATGACCAGCATGTCCGTCCCTTGTGTAAGCATATTTTTTTGCAGCCTTAATAGCTCCCTCAATTGCCTCTGTACCACTGTTGGTAAAGAAAACACGGTCCATTTTGCTTGCTTTTAAAACCCGTTTTGCAGCATTCATGATCGGGACATTATAATACAGGTTGGAAGTATGCATAACTTTATCAATCTGCGCTTTCAACGCATCATTATATTCTTTGTTGTTATATCCAAATGCCTGTACTGCGATTCCTGCCGCAAAATCAAGATATTCTTTTCCGTCTGTATCATAAAGATAAACGCCGTCGCCATGATCTATGACCAGTGAAAAACGGTTGTATGTATGAAGAAGTGTGCTCTCTGCTCCGTCAATGTATTCCTGTTTATTCATGATAATACTTTGTCTCCTTATCCCCTAAGATTGCTGTTCCGATTCCCTTATTGGTAAAGATCTCCAATAACAGGCAATGCGCGATACGACCATCTAAGATATGCACTCTGGAAACTCCATTTTCAATCGCATCAATGCAATTGTTCAATTTTGGAAGCATTCCACCTCCAATATAGCCGTCCTCGATCAGTTTTTTTGCCTCAGAGATTGGAAGTTCTGAGATCAGGGTTGACGCATCCTTCGGATCTTTATACACGCCTTCAATATCAGTTAAAAACGCCAGTTTTTCTGCATGCACAGCTCTTGCGATCGCACAGGCGGCATCATCTGCATTGATATTGTAGCTGTCATAATCTTCATCCATACCGATCGGGCAGATGATCGGCAGAAAATCTTTTTCGAGAAGATCATATAAAATCTGTGGATTTACCTCTGTGATCTCGCCCACATAGCCGATGTCCTGACCATTGGAATATTTCTTTTCCACTTTTAAAAGTCCGCCGTCTTTTCCGCTGATTCCGACTGCATTTACGCCTAACTCCTGCACAAGTTTTACGAGGGATTTGTTGACTTTATTTAATACCATTTCTGCAATTTCCATGGTTGCTTCGTCCGTCTTGCGGAGACCATTGACAAATTCCGGCTCCATACCGGCTTTCTCTACCCATTTGCTGATCTCCTTGCCGCCACCGTGAACAATGATCGGTTTGAATCCAACTAATTTTAATAAGGTGACATCCTGAATGACATGCTGTTTTAATTCCTCGTCGACCATTGCACTTCCGCCGTATTTTACAACAATGATCTTGCGGTTAAAACGCTGGATATATGGAAGCGCCTCGATCAGCACTTCTGCTTTTTTCAAAAGTTCGTTCATATTCTTCTCTTCCATTTTTGCTTCCTCGATTCTTATACTTCTCTAAATTAATGAAAAACTCTGATTTATGCTGTGAAGTATGACAAAATTTTCGTAACTATTAAGAGCGGTAGTCTGCGTTGATCTTCACATAATCGTAAGTCAGATCACAGCCCCATGCAGTTGCGGTTGCATCGCCCATTTTCACATCCGCGATTGCGGTAACTGCCGGCTCAGATAAGATTTTCGTTGCTTCTTCCTCGCTGTAATCCACAGCAACACCGTCTTTGATGATCTGCATTTTTCCTGCGGCACTCTCAAAGAAAAGATCAACTTTCTCCGGGTCAAATGTGGCACCGGAATATCCCATTGCACAGAGGATTCGTCCCCAGTTTGCGTCATGTCCGTATATGGCTGCTTTTGTAAGGCTTGAAGTGATAACGGATTTGCTCAAAACTTTTGCCTGTTCTTTGCTCTCCGCTCCTACGATCTTTACTTCAAATAATGCAGTAGCTCCCTCGCCGTCGCCTGCCATTTTCTTTGCCAGTGTCTCATTCACAAAGTTCAGTGCCTTGCAGAAGGTCTCATAATCTGCATTTTTCTCTGTAATCTCCGGGTTTTCCGCCAGTCCGTTTGCAAGTAACAGACAGGTATCGTTCGTGGAAGTATCTCCGTCGACCGAAATCATGTTATAAGTGTCCTGCACATCTGTGCTTAATGCTTCCTGCAATAATTCTTTGGAAATCGCTGCATCCGTTGTCACAAAACTTAACATTGTGCACATATTTGGATGTATCATGCCGGAGCCTTTGCACATGCCTCCGATCGTTACCGTTTTTCCACCAAGCTCGATGGTCACTGCCACCTCTTTGTTTTTTGTGTCTGTGGTCATGATCGCTTTGGAAGCCTCGGTTCCACTTTCTAAATCACCCTTTAACTGTGAAACCATAGCATCGATTCCGTTACAGATGCGGTCGATTGGAAGCTGCATGCCGATTACTCCGGTAGAGGCTACTAACACTTCATCAGCTGCAATTCCTAATACTTTTTCTACTTTCTCGGCTGTTTCCCTGCAATAGCCCATGCCTTCCTCTCCGGTGCATGCATTAGCGATTCCTGCATTGATCACAACTGCCTGTGCCGCTTTGCTGTTGTATACCACATTGTGATCCCATTTTACAGGAGCCGCTTTTACGATATTAGTTGTAAATGTTCCGGCTGCCTTACATGGAACCTCACTGTAGATCATTGCCATATCTTTTCTGTCTTTATATTTGATTCCGGCTGCTGTACTTGCTGCCTGAAAACCTTTTGCTGCGGTCACACCGCCTGTAATCTGTTTCATGATTGATCTCCTTATAATTATTCGTTATTTAGGCAATTGCGAAACTCCTCCTACTCTTCTTTCAATTGTTCAAAATCAACAAAAACATTCAAGACACGCTCTCGCTATGTGTCACTCGCAACGGTACTAAGAAGCCAGGTACAACTTACCGTTGTACCTGCCTTCTAAGAACCGGCGGTTCCCCAATGTCTTTCATGTCTTTTGTTAATTTTTCACAATTTAATTTAGGTTTTCAGGAGTTTCGCAATTGTCTATATTAATTCTTTCTATGGATTAAACACGGTAATATTCTCTTCATTCAGTACATGCTCATAATAATTCACGTTGTCGCAGTATTTCCAGCCAAGGCTCTGCCAGAAACGGTTTCCGATCTCATTTTGTTTAAATGCGATCAGATTCACCTTTGAAATCTTTTCTGCTTTTAACGCTTCTAAACACCGTTCCACAAGTTTTTGTCCGATGCCATGTTTTCTGTAATTTTCCTGTACACAGACATGATAAAGACCAGCCCGCCTTCCATCATGTCCGCAGAGAATTGCTCCAACGATTTTTTCATCACACACTGCCACCATGCTCGTCGTCGGATTTCTCTTTATAAAACGTTCCACGCCTTCTCTTGAATCATCAATGCTGCGGATACCAAATCCATGAATCTCCAACCACAGATTATGTACTTCCTCGAAATCATTCATTGTCATCGGGCGGATCGTTAAATTTGTATCATTCATGTTTCCTCTAATCTCCCTTAACTTCTATTGTACAAGACTCGTTTTCTGCATACTGCACTGTTCTGTAAAATCTGTCTTGTACCCCCCTACGGGAACATCGGAACAAGGTTCAATCCCTCTGCCTCGTCAAATCCAAATAACAGGTTCATGTTCTGGACTGCCTGACCTGCTGCCCCTTTCACGAGATTATCAAGTGCTCCCATCATAACAATTCTTCCGGTTCTCTCATCAATTTTGAAATTGACGTCCACATAATTGCTTCCTTCCACCCATTTCGTCTCCGGGCAGACATCCTTTTCCAGTACACGGACAAATTTTTCATTCTTGTAATATTTATCGTAAACAGCCTTTACTTCCTCATAAGTTGGAAGACTGCCGTCTGCTTTCTTAGTCAAAGCTGCATATTCCGTTGCGAGAATACCACGGTTCATCGGAACAAGATGCGGGGTAAAGTTTACCACGATCTCTTTTCCTGCTGCATATCCAAGCTGTTCCTCGATTTCCGGTGTATGTCTGTGATTCGTCACACCATAAGCTTTCATATTCTCATTCACTTCGCAGAACAGATTCGGGAGTTTTGCACCCCTTCCTGCTCCGGATGTTCCGGATTTTGCATCAATGATCAGAGTGTCCGGATTGATGAGTCCCTCTTTCACCAGCGGATATGCTGTCAGAATCGAACAGGTCGTATAGCATCCCGGATTTGCCACTAATCTCGCTCCTTTTACTTTTTCGCGGTTGACCTCACATAGTCCATAGACCGCTTCCTCAATAAACTGCGGGCTTTTGTGTTCAATCTTATACCACTTCTCATAAGTTTTCACATCTTTGATACGGAAATCTGCGCTCAGGTCGATAATTTTTACCTTGGATAAGATCTCCTCTGTCAGAACACCTGCTAAAAATCCCTGCGGAGTCGCTGTAAAAATCACATCCACCTGTGAAGCAAGTTCTTCCATATTATCATCCATGCAGGTATCATCTACAATTTTAAACATATTCTGATAAACTTCTGCATACTTTTTATCTATGTAACTTCTGGAGCCATACCATTTGATCTCCACATCTTTGTGTCCCATGAGCAATCGGACAAGCTCGTTTCCCGCATAACCTGTCGCTCCAATAATTCCAACTTTTACCATAATCTATTCTCCAATCTCCCTTATGGGTTTTCTCTTCCTGCTTCGGATTTTCTCTCCAAATAAAAACCTTGCATTGTTTTTCACGTTAACGTACTAATTTGTTCTTATCATAGTACAGCTCTTTAGGATAGTAAAGTGTTTTTTGTTTCCTGGTTTCCATTATTTCTTGCATAATTATACATTCATTATTATTTTTATGCAATATCTTTTTTCGATATTTTTGTGAATAATTAAGTTTATTGCATATTCTTACCTTATTTAATAGATCTGTGCATGTATAAATATCTGTTGTATCTGTATAATTTTATGCATTTTTATTATCTGTTTATGTATATTTTTTCACTTGCATTTCTTGTTCACATAGTATATATTAGTTTTCAGAAAGCATCGTTTCATCTTTTTATCATTACATATTGACAGAAACGGTTTGCATTATAAGATTGAGTAAAGGAAAGGATACACTCTTATGAAAGAAAAAGTTATTTTAGCGTACTCCGGTGGTCTTGATACCACAGCCATTATCCCATGGTTAAAAGAAACTTATGGTTACGAAGTTATCTGCTGCTGCGTTGACTGCGGACAGGAAGAAGAATTGAACGGACTTGACGAAAGAGCCAAATTATGTGGCGCTTCCAAATTATACATCGAGGACATTGTAGATGAATTCTGTGATGACTATATTGTTCCATGTGTTCAGGCAAATGCTGTTTATGAGAACAAATACTTATTAGGTACTTCCATGGCCCGTCCGGGAATCGCCAAAAAATTAGTTGAGATTGCCAGAAAAGAAGGTGCTACCGCAATCTGCCACGGTGCAACCGGAAAAGGAAATGACCAGATCCGTTTCGAATTAAGTATCAAAGCACTTGCTCCTGATCTTAAAATCATCGCTCCATGGCGTGACAGCAACTGGAAATTACAGTCCCGTCAGGATGAGATTGATTACTGCAAAGCACATGGTATTCATCTTCCATTCTCTGTAGACTCCAGCTACAGCCGTGACCGTAACTTATGGCATATCAGCCACGAAGGTCTTGAACTCGAAGATCCTTCTTTGGAGCCAAATTATGAACATCTTTTAGTTTTAACTACTCCACCTGAGAAAGCTCCGGATGAGGGTGAATATGTTACCATGACATTTGAAAAAGGCGTTCCTACTTCTGTAAATGGTAAAAAAATGAAAGTTTCTGATATCATCCGTGAGTTAAATACACTTGGCGGAAAACATGGTATCGGTATTATCGATATTGTAGAGAACCGTGTTGTCGGCATGAAATCCCGTGGTGTTTATGAAACTCCTGGCGGAACAATCCTCATGGAAGCTCATGAGCAGTTAGAGGAACTCGTTCTCGACCGCGCTACCATGGAAGTAAAGAAAGATATGGGTAACAAGCTCGCCCAGATCGTATACGAGGGAAAATGGTTCACACCACTCCGCGAGGCAGTACAGGCCTTCGTAGAATCCACACAGGAATATGTGACCGGTGAAGTAAAATTCAAGCTTTACAAAGGAAACATCATCAAAGCAGGAACAACTTCCCCATACTCTCTCTACAGTGAGTCCCTCGCAAGCTTCACAACAGGTGATCTTTACGACCATCACGATGCAGACGGATTCATCACATTATTCGGACTTCCATTAAAAGTCCGCGCAATGAAGATGTTAGAACTGCAGAAAGAAAACAACAAGAATAACTAAATCTTAAAAATAAAAATGGTACAGACAAAATATGATGTTCCTGTTCGCAGAACTCACAAAGGAAATCGTATTTGTCTGTACCATTTTTATTTCATTTACACTGAAGATAACTTGTGAAATCTGCTTTTGGTATTGTCAAGGTAATCAAAAAACAGAGGACATATTTATAAATGGGAAATTAACGCCTCCACACCATTACAAATTCTTTTTCCCCTGTATTGTCATCTACAGTTTCAGATTGAATGCTAAATTTCTCCCGTAAATAAAATTTAGCTGCTTTCTCATTTTTCTGATAAACACTTAATTTTAATATAGACTTGACTTTCTTCACATGATTTATTAGTTGTTTTCCAATTCCTTTTGATTGCATTGTTTCTTTCACAAAAAGACCTTCAATATAGTCATTGTTCAAGCCAATAAATCCGTCTATTTGTTTTGTATAGTCATCTTCATACACATATATTTCTGCAAGAGGAAGCATTTCTCTTACCATTTTGCAGTTGGTACGCCAGTATTCGGACGATATGAAATGATGTGCCCGAATATTCGTATCGAGCCATATTTGTATTATTGTATCTATATCACCTTCGTTGTATTTTCTTATCAATTTTCTATCTCCTTAGTTTCCTATTATTCAGTTTCAAAAACTGGAATCTGTTATTCATTATATTCCAAGTCGAGTCAGGGTTTTATCCCAAAATGCTTCTGGAATTAATCTATAATCTGATATCCCTGTCTCCTTGTAATAAACTTGTTGCACCTCTGAAATAAAGTTAACTATTGATTTTTCGCCAGTAGTTAACAGATTTTTTGTCATTCTAAACCAACCAGGGGCTTTAAAATCCAATCGTTCTTTCTCCATTTCATCAATAACCTTATCTACGTCATAGCCTACAGAAAAAAAACAAGGTTCCCAATGTCCGTCCTTTCCAGTAAGTGTCATGAATTGAGCTAAACTATTACTATGTAACGCCACTCCTACAGCACCGGGATTGATTACTCGAACATCGTTTCTAACATAATCAGTCTGAATATGAAAGTGACCACATATTATCAGATTGCTCGGCATATTCTCAAGCAAATTATCAATATACTCATAGTCTGGACGCATGCTTTGATTGACCTTGAAAGTAGAACCATGGCAGATTGTAAATCGTGGCAATCCATCATATTTTAGTGTCATTTCTATTGGCATAGCTTCAAACATATCAATGTCATCGTCATTTAGTTGATCGTATACGTATTTTAATATTCCTGTTGTTGTTTTCCCATCTTTCCATATTTCACAAGCATTCTTTCTATGTGTTATCCAATATTCTTCTTTATTTCCGCGGATAAGCACGCAGGAATATCTTTCCTGTAGTTGTTTCAAAATAGAAATTGTTTTTCTGGGATATGCCATCTCCCCAAGATAATCACCTAAAAAGATAAACTGCTGTACGCCTTCATCAATTGCTTTCTCTATACAGGCTTGAAGTGCCAAATAATTACTATGTATATCTGCCAAAACTGCAATTTTTACCATCTGGTCTTTATCCTTTACTTATCAGCATCAAATTGTTAAATTCGATATATCATATCACCTATATTCCAAATTCTCATGATTCCAAAAAGCGAATCGTTCTCTGCTTGCCAAATGTATCCCTGATCTGTAATATCCTACTATCATGTAAGCTAAATGAAATATTACTTTTTCGGTCTCTAATATAATCCATATCCTTAACCTCCGTAAATTCCAGTTTTCTTAGTTTTAAAAACTGGGGGTTGTTTGTTTCTTCTTTTTCGGTTTTGGAGCTGGCAGTTCATCATACATCGCATGAAACAAACCTGTCAAAAATTCCTTATTATCAACTTCATCTACCAACAACATCTCTTTTGCTCCCTCATAGGGTAATTCATACGGGGCTGTCAGCATATAACTAATTGCTGATTTTACTGGTTTAACAAGTAATCTATCATCATAGATACCACCTACAATCTTTCCTCGATAATAAATAATAAATTCTCCCATCATAGCTCGATAAGCAATTTCTTCTAACTCTGATAGCTGCCCTAAAATAAACTCTAAATATTCTTTGCTTGACGCCATAATTTCACCTCAACTTATAATTTACTTAATATTATGTGCTGTAATAATTGTATAACTATATGAATTGATCAATGCCATTCACTTAAGCATCATTTCAGTGGTTTTCTGTCATAGAAAGCCACTGTTTTTATGCCTAAAAACTTTAAAAATATTACAAAAAACAGTTGACAAGTAAGCCAATATATGTTGCGCGAGCCTTGATTATAAACATATTTCAAGGAGGCTCGTTATGGCAATGTCATTAAGTTAAGAATTTTGACATAATTATAAAACACATCATATTTGCAATTGTTTGATAAATATGATGTGTTTTTTTAAACGCTTATCTATTATTCAGTTTGTAAAATAAAATCTGCTACGCTTTTGGGAATAGTATAATATTCAATATAATCTCTGTCCTGTGTACCATTATCTGGAATAGTCTCACTTATAAAATATTCATTATTAGATGCTTCATATAACATAATCGTATACATTGTGGCCAAAACCTTTTCTTTAGTTCTTCTCCTAAACGAATATGCTGATATATTACGCCTTAAAATCGCATCGTTTGGTATATCATCTATTGAACTCCAACTATCTGTATCTAAGCCTTCAATGAATGCCGTTATCTCTTCCTTGTTATCTATTTTTATATCTAATTCATCTTCATCACTTATAACTATTTTAGTGATTTTAGAAACAATTGTTTCATCATTATATGTTTTTTTCTTTGTTCCATAACTACTATCCGTATTATTGACAATTCTATTTTCCCAATTATCCAGAATATCTTCTGATATAGGTTGAGTTATTGTAATTTTATTTTCAATTGAATTCAAAAATTGCCCCGCGCTTTTTGGAATGGAAATAACATCACTATCTTGAATAATATAATAGTTGTCATCTACTTTATATAACTCATATGGGTCTTCCCTAATACAGTACTCTTCATCATCTTTTACAAATTCATAAGCTATAAATTTGTAAATACATTTACCAAAATCTTCTTTTTCTTCAATATATTTCCATTCTTGAAATTTCATTTCCTCAAAAAAAAATTCTAAATCATCCGAATTCACTATAGTTCCTATCTCTTTACCATTTGATGACTGTATCTCAACAAATTGATATACTCTTTCAATATCAAATCCTTTTGAAGTACATCCCGATAGACCTATCATACATATTACAATTATTAATAACCCTTTTATTTTCATACAAATCCTCCTCAAAATTCAATATTCTGTTGTTCTATAAACCGTCTATACAAAAGATTATTCTCAACCAAGTTAAGTACCTCCTAATTTTTTTATATTATAAAAGAGTTTTGAATAAAAACAATAAGTATGCCCCGATATACAGTTTTTCGCCCTAACATACACAACTATTTCATAGTGTATTCTCACGATATATGTTATAATTTGTATTAGATTAGTTGCTTCCTACTACAAACATAATAAAAGAGGTGAAAAATGTTTACTGTTGCTATTTGTGATGATGACAAGATTGTACTCAGTTCAATTCAAAAATGCATAGAAGAATTTGCCACCGAAAATAATATATCCATATCCGTTGATTTATATGATTCCGGCAAAAAATTGTTAGAATCATCACTAAAATATAACGTTATCTTCTTGGACATTATTTTACAAACAGAAAACGGCATAGATATAGGTACTCAGCTCCGAAAATTGAATGCATTTACATATATAATTTATATTACGAATTATAAACAATATCATGAAACGGCACATAATAATGTACATTCTTTTGCATTCCTTACTAAGCCAATTTCAAAAAAAATCATTTATAAACAACTTAATGACATTCTTATTTATGAATCACAAAATAATGATCCCCTTTATATTACGCGTTTCATAACTTATGAGCAAGGATTGACCGAATTTAATATAGATGATATATATTTTTTTGAATATATAAAGAAACGATATGTCAAGATATGCAGTAAAAGCGGTGATTATCATTTTAATGAAAAAATCGGAAAGATAGATATTGACATGGCGAGTTATAACTTTTTTATGCCACATCAAAGTTTTGTAGTTAATTTAAAATATGTAAAAGATATAAAAAACTACGAATTATTAATGACCAATGGGATAAGGATTCCTTTGTCTCAAAAACGTGCCGTACTATTCAGAAATGCTCTAAACAATTATTTAGAAAAAATGTTAATACTATAAAGGGAGATTCTTTTATGAATACTTATATCATTTACTTTGTTTCTGTAATTAATTGTTATGTTTCTGCACAACTAATTTTTGATCATTTTAAAATAAATTTTAACTCTATATATTCAAAAAAATGGATTTATAATATAGTTACCATTTCCGTCGGAGTCTTAATTGGAATTATAAATCTTTTTAATTACCCTATTTTAAATTTTGCAAGTTGGATTATCATTCTTACACCTGTTATATGCTTACTATTTTATGATCCATGGAATTCAAAGAAAACTTTACTCCTGGATTTATACTTTTTCATATTTCTTTTAACTTTTTTTGAAACAATAGGGGTCGCTCTATATGAATTGTTTTTGATTTTTATTAAGTTTCCATTATGCGAACCAGCACATTCCGTTTTTAAAATGGCTATTTCAAAATTATTAATTATATGTTTATACCAGGTAACCAAGAATCGTTATTTGTCAAAACAGCATAGTGTACTTCCTATGAAACAATTGATTTTATATATTTTATTATCATTCTGTAGTATAGTAAACATTTGCTTAAACGCTAAAATAGGTTATTCTGTTACAATACCGGAGACTGACAAATATATAGGATATTTAACAATTATAATTACCGTATTTATTAATCTTCATATTATGTGGCTACTTGAATACATTATTGAAAATCAAAAATTAAAGTCTAAAATAGCCCGATCAGAGCAGCAAGCAAACTTACAACTTAAATATTATAAACAATTAGACGCAAACTATCAGAAATCGTTACAAATGATACATGACATAGATAAGCATGTTAATACGATAGAGCAGCTATATAAAAGCAATGAATTTGAAAAAGCAGATAACTATATCAAAGGAATGGATAGACTTATATCAGATTTTGTATTATTCCCATACAGCAATAATACAGTTCTAAATCTTATACTGAACGAAAAAAAGATTTTTGCAGAACAACACGGCATTCTGTATAAATGTACCGTTGAACAAACTGATTTTAGATTTATGGATGACATTGACATCACAACTATATTTTCAAATTTGCTTGAAAACGCCTTATCTGCTAGTGCTCTTTGCAAAACCAATAAAGAAGTATCAGTAATCGTCAGTTCCCATAATAACTTTGTTATAATCAACGTCAAAAATAGTTGCAATTCATACACAAAATGCGGAACATTCTCTTCTAAAGACTATGGAACTGGTCTTTACAATGTTGAAAATAGTGTTAAGAAATATGAAGGTTTCTTAAAAATCAGCTACTCGCAAACCGAATTTAACTGCAATGTTGTTTTAAGTAATACGCACTAATTAATACTTAATTCCTTCATCAACACATATAATCCTTTGCAAATCAAAATACCGGCTGTCAGGAATTTCTATCTGACAAACGGTATTTCACTTTTTGTTTTCTATTAAAATAGAAGTCTTCCAATTTTTCTTCCCTTCTTTGTAAGCGATGAATAACACGCCGTCTACTCTTTTCCTAAATTCTGTTAAAACAGGAAACGATTAACATTTATTATCAATTCCTCTGCTACCTAAGTGGCAGGGGAATTCTATTTTCCAGAACATTAGATTCCAGGTTAATCAGCCCTAAACATTTTTCCTTTATAAAGTCACTCCATGGCATCAGCTGCTCTATACCTGCGGACGAATTCATGTAATCCGGCATATACAGGAGTACCGTATAGAGGTACTGGAAAATATTCAGATTGTTTGCTTTTGCTGTTTCCACGATACTGTACATCACCGCACTTGCTCCGGCACCGGCTTCTGATGTGTGGAACAGGAAGGCTTTCCGTCCGATTGCATAGCTTTTGGCTTTTCGCTAAGCATGGTTGTTCGAGATTTCACACCGGCCATCCAGTAGATAATTCATCAGTTGTTCTTTTATGGCTTTTTACAGTTGTTACTGTTTCTTCCGGTTATAATGCTTTCAAGCACTTCCAGCCCTTTTTGTATTTCCTGTTCGTCCGGTTTTCCATATCCTAACAAGAGTACCGGTCTTCCCTCCGGCGGTGTGTGAATATAATGCTCTCTGATACCCATAAGGCGGATTCCGCACTCTGCGGCTTTTTTACAGATTTCTTCCTCTGTAAGCGTTGTATTCACCTGCACAAGCACATGCAGTCCTGCGTTATCCCCTGCAATATTCTCCACCCAGTTTTTTTTCTTCAATTCGCCGACTAAAAAATCATGCTTGTTTTTATAAATTCCACGCATTTTATTTAAATGTCTGCCAAAGTATCCTCCCCGGATGAATTCCCGCAATACTTCCTGCTGAATCTTCGAAACGGTTGTGGAATAGAAGCTGCATGATTCCTGATATTTTTTTAACAAATGCAACGGAAGAACCATGTAGCTGATTCGCAGGGACGGCGCAATACTTTTTGAAAAAGTACCCAGATATATCACCTTTTCCTCGTGATCGATACTCTGCAGTGACGGGATCGGCTTTCCTTTATAACGGTACTCACTGTCATGATCATCCTCGATCAGATATCTGCCTTCTTTCTCCGATGCCCATTTTAAAAGTTCCAGCCGCTGTTTTAAAGGCATGACTGTTCCCAAAGGAAACTGGTGTGACGGCATAACATATAAGATATCTGCGTTTTTCCTGCGCACCGCCTCGATTGGCATACTCACCTGCTCTGCCGGAATATTTTTCACCAGATAACCCATATTGGAAAAAGTGCGGTACGCCTGCAGATAAGTCGGATCATCCATCAGTACGGTCTTCTTTTCCCCTAACACCTGCGCAAGCAGAAGTTCTAAATATTCATTACCTGCGCCGATTATGATCTGTTCTGCGACACAATTCACACCTCTTGCCTGATGAAGATAATCTGCAATTGCCATGCGCAGTTCGTAATCTCCCTGTCCATCTCCCGACAAAAGAATTTCTTCCCTGTCATCAAGCAGGACATTTTTATGCAGTTTCCGCCAGACATTGTACGGAAAATTCTGCGTATCGATCGTGTAAGGGGAAAAATCAATTTCCTTCTGTTTTGAAGATCCTGCTCCATGTTTTATCTCAGTTTTCCATCCCGGCTGCCAGTCCTGCCCTGCCTGCAGTTTTTCCTGCATATGGTTCCGCTGTTCTAACTGATACAGCGCCTTAATATCGCAGACAAAATATCCCCGGTATGGTTCCGCCTCAATATACCCTTCTGCCAAAAGCTGGTCATATGCCAGTTCCACCGTACTGCGGCTCACGGACAGATTTTTTGCCAATAAACGGGTTGACGGTAATTTTTCCCCTTTGGAAATCTTACCGTCAACAATCTCATTTTTGATATATTCATATATTTTTTCATAAAGGGGCGCTTTCGCGCCCCCCTGCAGATCGATCATTATCTCGTTCATAGTCTTCCTTACTCTTTTGAAGCTTTGATTTCCCGAATGATTTCTTCTTTCAGATCATATGCCCGATCCTTCATCTTCTTGGAAGCGGATGACGCGGACATGATTCTTGCAATACACTTTGATGCTGTGTCATAGCGTTTAAAATGCTTTGACATTGCAGCAAGCAGATAATCTACCGTTGTCTGATCCATGCCGCACATTGGGAACATCTCTGTGGATACAGCCTTTAAAAAGCCTTCATAAGCCTGATTATAAAATGCCTCCTGCTGCTCCAGACACTCCCTGCGTTCCTGTTCCAGCGAAGCATCCTTCTCGTCCATGCCCTCTAACTTTCCACGATAGAGCCATGAAATCTTAAGACAGGTATATGCCTTCTCACTTGCTTTTCCTTTTTTTACAAGAGTATTAAACAGTGCGAGTTTGTAACGGTTGATTGCCGTATCATAATCATATACCGCCGGTTCTTCACCAGTCGGCTTAAAATTTGCACATATTTTCTCTTTGATCAGTTTGATCTGGACCGATGACAGATGTTCAAAGTAGCGGTTCATTGCTGTATAACCGCAGTTTGGACATGATGCAACATCATATTTTAAAGTATCAATATACATAAATCTTGGTCTCAGATCAAAATCCGGTTCGAGACGTTTCACTCTTCCGTTTTTGATCATTTTTGTTTTGAACACTTTATCGCACACAGTGCAGCGCACTGATTTTTCTAACAGAAATGATTCCTCAGAAGGTATTTCTTCTTTTGCCTCTCCCTGCTCTGTTGATGCACTGGTTCTTTTTTCTTCTTCAAACAGATTTTCTGTACCCTCTGTCTTCAGACCGAACTTTTCCAGTCCCTTGAATAAATTCATATCCGTTCCTCCAATATTGACTGCTTTTCTTGATCGTAAATTAGTTATTTGACGGCAATTTAAATGAACTCTTCAGCGAAACGATCCGGTTAAATACGAGATGTTCCGGTGTAGAATCTTTTGCATCTACACAGAAGAATCCCTGACGCACAAACTGGAAGCTGTCATAAGCTTTCGCGTCTGCAAGATTTTCCTCTACATAGCAGTCCTTTAATACAGTCAGTGAATTTGGATTTAAGTTCAGACTTCCGTCCTCATTGTATACACCTTTTTCCTCATCCACGATATTCTCATATAAACGAATCTCTGCTTTTACATTCTTCTCTGCTGATACCCACTGAATCGTTCCTTTTACCTTACGTCCGTCCGGGCTGTTTCCACCACGGGAAGCCGGATCATAAGTACAGTGAATCTCTGTTACCTTACCATTTTCGTCTTTCACAAAGCTATTGCATGTTACAAAATATGCATTCATAAGACGAACTTCGTTGCCTGGGAACATACGGAAATACTTTTTCGGTGGTTCTTCCATAAAGTCCTCACGGTCAATATAAATCTCTCTGCCAAATGGTACTTTTCTGCTGCCAAGTTCCTCATTCTCAAGGTTGTTCACAACATCGAGATATTCGATCTGTCCTTTCGGATAATTATCGATCACTACCTTGACCGGATCAAGAATTGCCATCATACGTGGTTTCTTTAATTTCAGATCCTCACGGATACAGTACTCAAGCATTGCATAGTCTACGGAACTGTTTGCTTTGGAGATTCCGCAAAGATCTACGAACATCTTAATGGATTCCGGTGTGAATCCTCTTCTTCTTAATGCTGCAATGGAAACGAGACGAGGATCATCCCATCCGTCCACAATACCTTCCTCTACCAGACGCTTGATATAACGCTTACCTGTTACTACATTTGTCAGATATAATTTTGCAAACTCAATCTGTCTTGGCGGCATCTCGTCCTTATTCGGGATCATATCTTTGCCGACTTCCTCAACAACCCAGTTATAAAGTGGTCTGTGGTCTTCGAACTCCAAAGTACAGATAGAGTGGGTAATTCCCTCAATCGCATCCTCGATTGGATGTGCATAATCGTACATTGGATAGATGCACCATTTATCACCGGTTCTGTGATGTGTCATATGTGCCACACGGTAAATAACCGGGTCTCTCATATTGATATTAGAAGATGCCATATCAATTCTTGCACGAAGCACTTTCTCTCCGTCTGCAAATTTGCCATTCTTCATATCTTCAAATAATGCAAGGTTTTCTTCAACAGAACGTGTGCTGTACGGATCTTCCTTTCCAGGTTCTGTCAAAGTTCCCCTGTATTCACGGATCTGCTCTGCGGAGAGATCGGATACATATGCTTTTCCTTTTTTGATCAGCTTTACAGCACCTTCGTACATCTGGTCGAAGTAATCAGATGCAAAGAAAAGTCTGCCTTCCCAGTCAGCTCCAAGCCATTCGATATCAGACTGGATTGCCTCTACAAATTCTGTTTTTTCTTTTGTAGGGTTTGTATCATCAAATCGAAGATTGAACTTTCCGCCGTATTTCTGTGCCAGTCCATAATTTAAAAGAATGGACTTTGCATGTCCGATGTGAAGGTAACCATTTGGTTCCGGTGGAAATCTCGTATGGACTTCTTTACAATGTCCTTCCTCGATATCTTTATCAATCATCTGCTCAATAAAATTCTTAGAGACAGTTTCGTTTTCCATAATATCCTCCTTGTTTCGCTAAGCAAAATGCAGATCTTCTGTAAAATCTCATTTTGCCGTAATGCAGTCTATCTAATATCTTATCACGATGTACCTTTTAGACGCAAGTATAATATAGCATGAATTTACGTACTTTTCCAGTTATTTATAAAAGTAAAAAGGGAGGCGGACACCATAAGCGGCTTCGCTTCCCTTTTTCCTGTTCTTCTTATCGTTCCTCACGGAAATATGCCTCACCGAGACTTGCCGGCGGCTGATTTTCCTGTTTATTCCGCTTGCTTGTGATAATCAGTACAATGATCGTCACAACATATGGCAGCATCTTTACAAGCTCCTGTGTTGCTCTGTTCAATCCCGGAAGATAAATATACAGAATGTATAATCCACCGAAGACAAATGAGCCCCAGATCGCATGATCCGGATTCCAGAGTGCAAGGATAACAAGTGCGATTGCAAGCCATCCACGGTCACCAAATCCGTTATTTGACCACGTACCGCCAAGATATTCCATAACAAAATAAAGTCCACCAAGACCTGCGATTGCTGCACCGGTCACCGTAGCAACGTATTTGTATTTGGAAACATTGATACCTGCTGCATCCGCAGTTGCCGGGCTTTCACCGACAGCCCTAAGATTCAGTCCTTTTCTTGTTTTTTTCAAAAAATAAGTCATCACAACTGCCACAATAATTGACAGATAAGTTAAAAATCCATATGAGAATAATAACGTACCGATCACCGGAATTTGGGATAAGCCGGGAATCGTTGTGCGGTATGCTGCTGCTGTTGTCTGAACAGAGATCTGTCCGACACCACCTGCTAATTTGGAGATAGAACCACCAAAGAAATTACCGAATCCAACACCAAAAGTCGTCAGTGCAAGACCTACCACATTCTGGTTTGCGCGCAGTGTGATCGTCAGGAAACTGTAAATCAGACCGCCAAATGCAGATGCGATCAGTGTGCATAACAGGGAGACAAACAGCCCGATCACACCATTTGGTGTCTCGGTACTTTTTTCATAGAAAAATGCACCCATAAGTCCGGCAATACCGCCCATGTACATAATACCCGGAATTCCAAGATTTAAGTTACCGGATTTTTCTGTGACAATTTCACCGGATGCACCAAATAAAATGGCAACACCCTGTCCGATTGCCTTCTGGATAAACGTCAATAATAATGTCATTTTATTTGTCTCCTTTCTTGCGGAACTCTAATTTGTAGTTAATAAAGAATTCACATCCGATCAGGAAGAATAACAAAATACCTGTGATAATATCCGATGCATTTTCATTTAATCCATACTGGGATGCGATCTGGATTGATCCCTGCTGCATAAATACGAGGAATCCGGAAACAAGGATCATCGCAAGCGGATTAAACTTTGACATCCATGCAACAATGATCGCGGTAAATCCACGTCCACCTGCTGTACTCGTAGAGATGGTATGGCTCGCACCACTGACGATCACTGCACCGGCAATTCCGCAGATTGCACCGGAGATCATCATGGTGCGGATAATGACCTTCTTTACATTAATTCCAGCATATCTTGCAGTATTCTGGCTTTCTCCGACAACCGAGATCTCATATCCCTGTTTGGAATATTTCATATAAACATAAACTACTAATGTAATTATTAAAACAATGATAACATTTAATGTATATGCATTGCCAAAAATTGTTGGAAACCATCCTCCTTTTGTTGCTGCATTGATAATACCAACGGTATTCGAACCGGACGGATTCTCCCAGAATACAATACAGAACGTTACGATCTGCATTGCCACGTAGTTTAACATCAATGTGAATAATGTCTCATTTGTATTAAAGTATGCTTTAAAAATAGCCGGGATCACGCCCCAGATCAGTCCAGCCAGTCCACTGACAACAAAAATCACGATCAGTAACAGCCAGTTTGGCATTTTGTCACCAAAATAGATCATCATGGCTGCGGTTGCTGTACCGCCCATTAAAATCTGTCCCTCGGCTCCGATGTTCCAGAATTTCATTTTAAATGCCGGGGTAAGTCCAATGGCAATACATAAAAGCACCATCATTTCACGGATGGTCACCCAGATTCTCCGGTTACTTCCAACTGCTCCATCAATAATTCCAAGATATACTTCGATTGGATTCTGTTTTGTGATCGCCACGATCACAAGTGCCGCTACTACCAGTGACAATGCAACTGCGATCAGGCGGATTGCCCATGCTTTTCCCACACTGATATGGTCTCTCTTTACCATACGTGCAAAAGGTTCTTTCTTCGAAATCACATTTTCCTTACTCATTCTTATCCTCCGTCAATCCGGTCATCATCAGTCCTAATTTTTCCTTTGTTGTAGTACGTGCATCCACAATACCTGCAACTTTTCCACTGTTCAATACAAGAATCTTATCACAAAGCTCTAACAGAACATCTAAATCTTCTCCTACGCAGATGACTGCTACACCTTTTTTCTTCTGGTCATTTAACAGATTGTAAATCGTGTAGGAAGAATTGATATCCAGTCCTCTGACCGGATAAGCAACCATTAATACGGTCGGATTGCTTGCGATCTCACGTCCTACCAGAATTTTCTGCACATTACCACCAGAAAGTCTGCTGACCGGGGTATCCACGCCAGGTGTCACGACATCTAATTTTTCCACGATATCTTCTGCAAGTTTTTTCGGAGATTTTCGATCTGCAAAGAAATGTCTGCCTTCCTTATAGCTTCGGATCATCATGTTGTCTGTCAGATCCATTGAACCTACCAGTCCCATTCCCAGACGGTCTTCCGGTACGAATGACAGAGTGATTCCGAGATTTTTAATATCTTCTGCTTTCATCTCTGAAATCTTTTCCGTTGATCCTTCCGGGGAATAATAAAGGATTTCCCCACTCTCGATCGGCTGGAGTCCTGCAACGGACTCTAATAATTCTTTCTGTCCGCTTCCTGAAATTCCTGCCACGCCAAGGATTTCCCCACTGTAGGCGGTGAAGGAAGCCTCTGTCAAAACTTTCAGTCCCTCTTTGTTCCTGCAGGTGATTCCACGCATCTCAATACGTTTTTCTGCTCCTACAGGCTCTGTACGGTTGATGTCGAGTTTTACTTTTTCGCCCACCATCATCTCGGTAAGGGATTCCACCGTTGCTTTTGCAGTCTCAACGGTATCGATGTATTTTCCTTTTCGAAGGACTGCCACACGGTTTGAAAGTTCCAATACTTCATTTAATTTATGTGTGATGATAATAATAGATTTTCCGGCTTTTCTCATGTTGCGGAGAACTGCAAACAGTTTTTCAGTCTCCTGCGGTGTCAACACTGCCGTCGGCTCATCTAAGATCAGAATATCCGCACCACGGTAAAGCACTTTTACGATCTCTACCGTCTGTTTCTGGGATACGGACATATCATAGATTTTCTGGGACGGATTGAGTTCGAACCCATACTGTTCTGTCAGTTCCTTGATCTCTTTTTCTACCTGTTTCATATTCAGTTTTTCTTTTCCAGGCAGACCCAAAATAATATTCTCGGCGGCTGTCAAAATATTGATCAGCTTGAAATGCTGATGAATCATTCCAATTCCGAGTGCGAAGGAATCTTTTGGGGAGCGAATGGTCACTTCTTTTCCATCCACATAAATTTCTCCTTCGTCTGGGAAGTAAATTCCGGAAAGCATGTTCATCAACGTAGTCTTTCCACTACCATTCTCTCCTAAAATTGAAAGAATTTCACCTTTCCTGACGGTCAGATTCACGTTATCGTTCGCAATAACGTCACCGAAACGTTTTGTTACACCTTTCAGCTCAATAGCGTTTCCTGTTTCCACAAATAATCCTCCTAAATGAATACGAAAATCCTTTCAAAATAATTATGAAAGGATTCCCTGCTTTTTCTTCCAATATTCCTGTTATGGCAAAGTGCAGACATATCTGCACTCTGCCGGCTTGTTTTCAGACTAGTTTGCCTGAGAAGTAATACCATCAATGATAATATCAAAGGACGGTGCAGATGCTAATTCAGATTCATGATAGTAACCATCAGAAACGTAATCAGCATATTTTGCATAATCTCCACCCTCTGCGATCAGGTCTTCTAAAGAAGATCCGTTTACAGTAAAGGTTGTTGTATCAAATACATGAAGGGAACCATCTTTTAATGCTGCTTCAACTTCTTCTACTTTTGCATCTGTTCCTTCTGCTGCAACAGCTTCATTCACTGGTGTGATTCTGACCGCATCCTCAGAGAATCCCTGGCACCAGTCTGTATCAATTGCTTTTCCGTCTAATACACACTGTACAGCGTAAGTATAATATACACCCCAGTTATTTGTTGGAGAAGTCAATGCTGCATCCGGAGCTACAGATGTCATATCTACGTTGTAACCTACACAAGGAACTCCTGCTGTCTCACAGGCTGTTGGAGCACCTGTTGTATCTGCATGCTGGCTGATCAGTACACAGTTATCTGCGATCAACTGATTGGCAACCTCTGCCTCTGCTGACATATCAGCCCAGCTGTTTGTATACTGAACTTCCATTGTTGCGGATTCACATACACTCTTTGCTCCTAAGTAGAAAGAAGTAAATCCTGAAATAACCTCTGCGTATGGGAATGCACCAACATAACCGATTTTTGCCTGGTCTGCTGTGATATCTCCATTCTCGATCATCTCATTTAATTTCATACCTGCAACAACACCGGATACATAACGTGCTTCGTAAATAGCATCGAAGTAGTTGTGCATATTAGAAAGTCCGGAACCTGCTGCCTGATATCCTGTTGCATGACAGAACTGAATATCCGGATACTCTGCTGCTGCCTGTAAAATGTAAGTCTCATGTCCGAAACTTGTTGCAAAAATAATGTTACATCCCTGATCTGCAAGGTCTACTGCTGCATCATAGCAGGACTCGTCCTCCGGGATTGTTGTTTTCTCAATGATCTGGTCATCAGATAAGCCAAGGTTTGCAGCCATCTCATCAATACCAGCCATATGAGCTGCTGTATATCCTTCGTTCTCATCACCGATATAAATAACACCAACTTTGATGTCTGCTGCAGAAGCTGCTGTCTGTGTACCTGCACTAGAACCGCTTTCTGTAGATGCTGCAGAGTTATCTGCTGCGCTTCCGTTGTCTGCTGTGTCTCCACATCCTGCCACCATGCTGACAGTCATTCCCATTGCCAATAAAACACTTAATGCCTTTTTCATATAATCCTCCTTGTTTTCCGTAGGAAAAACTTATTTAAAAATACAAAAGTCAATTTAGCATAGCAATTTTTTATCGTCAATATGATTCACATGGTAATTTCTGAAAAAATGTCAATTTGGGCAAAAAATTTATCATTGATAAGGCTGACTAATACACGATATATTTCAGACTAATAAAAAATACAGCCTTTCTCCTTCTGTCCGGAAAAAGACTGTATTCTTTCTTATACTCTTCTGATGTGTTGGTGGGTAAACAGGTGATCCTGGCAATATTCATAATTTCCTTCACATTTCGAACAGAAACGGAATTGTAAATTCGGATCATCCAGCTCGGTGCGCCCGCAGACTGCACATTTGTGTTTTGAAATACCGGAGCCCGGTCTTGGCTCCCTTGTCTGTGCCTTAAACTGTTGTCTGCGATGAATCTCATGCGGTGTGTACCTGCTTAAATTTCTCGTGGAAAGGAAGAAAATGAGATAATTTAACAATGACATCACGATGCATAACAGCATAATTCCCGCATACCACAATGCCGTAGCAGTGGACTGGGTGTAGGCATAAATCGTGTGATAGCTGTCCCAGACACTAAATACCATAATGACAACGTAAACAGCCGCCATCCATTTCATTTTTATCGGAATGATAAAGTAAAGTAACACCTGCATATCCGGATATAACGTTGCAAACGCAAGGAATATCGACATATTAATATAGGAAGTACTGATCATCTGTCCCATCATCGTGCTTGCCGTATATGCAAAATTGCCACCCATAAGCAGATAGATCAGACCGTATGCCAAAAGGCTTCCCACCTCGGTCAGAAGTATTCCGCCGATAATATAGGCGTTAAACCGGAACGTTCCCCACGCACGCTCCAACGCAGTTCCAAGCTGATAATAAAACATCATCATGATCAGGAGGAAAATAATATTGCTGTCCGTCGGCATCAGAATCCATGTAACAAGCCGCCAGATCTGTCCGTGAAAAATATAATACGGCTGAAAATTCAAAAGTCCTAAAATGGAAGGCGCCACCATATTCAATACAAATCCTATGGAGTAGGCTCCGATCAGATATACGATCAGATTCGGGATCGCATATCTTCCAAATTTACGTTCTAATTTATTTAACCAGTTCATGTTGCTGCTCCTTTTTCAAATACTCTTTTTATTGTCTCTGCTATTTTGAAACAATCTAGCTAAAGTATATCTGTGTGTCAAACCTTTGTCAATCGACGCTAAATTTCTTCATAAAAAGTTTAGATTTTTCAGAGTATTTTGACATTGTTTTTTGCATTTTCCTGTCGTATAATGTACAGTGCTTGGTTTTTCGACCATATATTATAATAAGAAGAAATACATATCTGTAAACATATAATATTTATAGATCTGATGTACAAAAGTTTATTTCTGGAGGAAAGATATGAGTAACAATACACTTCATAAACTTGGAATTGATATTGGTTCCACCACAGTCAAGGTTGCTGTGCTGGATGAGAATGACGATCTGTTATTCTCCGATTACGAGAGACACTTCGCCAATATCCGTGAGACTCTCTCCATGTTAGTGGAAAAAGCTTATGAGAAACTTGGGGATATCAAAATTGCCCCAATGATCACCGGTTCCGGCGGTCTTACCCTTGCAAAACATTTAGATGTGCCGTTTGTTCAGGAGGTTATCTCCGTATCCACAGCACTGCAGCACTATGCTCCACAGACAGATGTTGCCATTGAGCTTGGCGGTGAGGATGCGAAGATCATTTATTTTGAGGGCGGTAATGTTGAACAGCGTATGAATGGTATCTGTGCCGGTGGTACAGGTTCTTTTATCGACCAGATGGCATCCCTGATCCAGACAGATGCAATCGGGCTGAATGAATACGCAAAGAATTACAAGGCGATCTATCCGATTGCTGCCAGATGTGGTGTATTTGCCAAAACAGATATCCAGCCTCTGATCAACGAAGGTGCCACAAGAGAAGACTTATCTGCCTCTATTTTCCAGGCAGTCGTCAACCAGACGATCAGTGGTCTTGCATGTGGAAAGCCGATCCGCGGACACGTCGCTTTCTTAGGCGGTCCACTGCACTTTTTATCGGAGTTAAAAGCTGCATTTATCCGTACTTTAAACTTAGATGATGAGCATGCGATCACACCGGAAAATTCCCATCTTTTTGCAGCGATCGGTTCTGCGTTAAATTATAAAGAAGACAAAGTAACTTCTTTGGAAGAATTACATACAAAGCTCCAGTCTGACATTCATATGGAATTCGAAGTTGCAAGACTTGATCCACTTTTCAAAGATCAGGCAGAATATGACGCTTTCCGCGCACGCCATGACGGACACCATGTAAAATCAGCAGATTTATCCACTTACGAAGGAAACTGCTATCTCGGTATCGACGCGGGTTCTACCACAACCAAAGTTGCACTGATCGGTGAGGACGGTTCCCTGCTGTACTCTTTCTACAGCAACAACAACGGCAGTCCGCTCTCTACTGCGATCCGCGCGATCAAAGATATTTATTCCAAGCTGCCGGAGAAAGCACATATTGTACACTCCTGCTCCACCGGATACGGCGAAGCTTTGCAGAAGGCTGCTTTAAAATTAGACGACGGTGAAGTTGAGACCGTTGCCCATTTTTATGCTGCTGCTTTCTTTGATCCTGAGGTTGACTGTATCCTCGATATCGGCGGTCAGGATATGAAATGCATTAAGATCAAAAACCAGACCGTTGACAGTGTCCAGTTAAATGAAGCCTGTTCTTCCGGTTGTGGTTCTTTCATTGAGACATTTGCAAAATCCTTGAATTTCTCTGTGCAGGACTTTGCCAGAGAAGCTCTTTTTGCAAAGAACCCGATCGACCTTGGAACCCGCTGTACCGTATTCATGAATTCCAAAGTAAAACAGGCTCAGAAGGAAGGCGCTTCCGTTGCTGATATCTCTGCCGGTCTTGCTTATTCTGTCATCAAAAATGCATTGTATAAAGTAATCAAGCTTTCCGATGCCAAAGACTTAGGACAGAACATTGTCGTACAGGGGGGAACTTTCTACAATGACGCTGTTTTACGAAGCTTTGAAAAAATTGCCGGTGTACAGTGTATCCGTCCGGATATTGCCGGTATCATGGGTGCGTTCGGTGCTGCATTGATTGCAAGGGAACGCCATGAGGAAGGTTATCAGACCTCCATGCTCTCTATCGAAGAAATCAACGAGCTTACTTTTGACACAAAGCTTGCAAGATGTCAGGGATGTACGAACCACTGTCTCTTAACCATCAACCGTTTCTCCGGCAACCGTCAGTATATTACCGGCAACCGCTGTGAGCGTGGTCTTGGAAAAGAGAAGAACAAAGACAACATTCCAAACCTTTTTGAATATAAGAACAAACGCATTTTTGACTATGAACCGTTAAGTGCAGAGGAGGCAGCCCGCGGTACCGTCGGCATCCCACGTGTATTAAATATGTATGAGAACTACCCATTCTGGGCAGTCTTCTTCAAAAAACTAGGTTTCTCCGTGGTACTCTCTCCGTCCTCCACACGTAAGATTTACGAGCTTGGTATCGATTCGATCCCATCCGAATCCGAATGTTACCCTGCAAAACTTGCGCACGGACATGTGACCTGGCTGATCCATCAGAATGTGGATTTCATATTCTACCCGTGTATCCCTTACGAGAGAAATGAGTTCCCGGATTCCAACAACCACTATAACTGCCCGATTGTTACTTCTTATGCGGAGAATATTAAAAACAACGTGGATGAGATCACTTCCGGTCAGGTGAAGTTCTTAAATCCATTTATGGCATTCACAAATGAGGACACCTTATCCTCCCAGCTCATCAAGGTATTTGGTTCTTCTGAATTCGGCATTTCTGAAGCGGAGATCCGCGATGCAGTTTCCGAAGGCTGGAAGGAATTAGCTGTTGTCCGCATGGAAATGCAGAAAAAAGGTGAGGAAGTATTAAAATATATGGAAGAGACCGGAAAACGCGGTATCGTTCTCGCCGGACGTCCATACCACGTTGACCCGGAGATCAACCACGGTATTCCGGAGCTTATCACTTCCTATGGAATCGCCGTTTTAACAGAAGACTCTGTCTCCCATCTGCATCAGCCGGAGCGTCCGTTGATCGTTATGGATCAGTGGATGTACCACTCCCGCCTGTATGCGGCTGCAAACTTTGTAAAGACAAGAGATGACTTAGACCTGATCCAGTTGAACTCCTTCGGATGTGGTCTTGACGCCGTTACCACCGATCAGGTCAACGATATTCTGACCAAATCAGGCAAAATCTACACCTGTCTGAAGATTGATGAGGTCAACAACTTAGGTGCTGCCAGAATCCGTATCCGTTCACTGATCGCAGCGATCCGCGTCCGCGAGAAAAAGCAGACCAAAAGAACGATCGTGCCTGCAAGTTATGAGCGTGTGGTATTTACGAAGGAGATGCGTGAAAACTACACGATTCTCTGCCCGCAGATGTCACCAATCCATTTTGAATTATTAGAGCCGGCCTTCAATGCTTCCGGATACAATCTGGTCGTACCGGATGTCCCTGCAAGTGCTGATCCTGACCCTGTTTTATATATCGGCCCACAGGACGGTCCAGAAGGAGCGGGAGATGGAGGCGCTGCGGGCGGAGACGGCGGCGGAAGGGCCGGAAAGGGCGGAAGGACAGCAGGAAGGGCATCCGGGAGCACGGGTATTAGAGGAACGCGGTGAGATGGACGGAGATGGCGGAGACACTGCGGGCGGAGGGAATGCCGCAGGGAGTGGAAATGCCACAGGGAGTGGAAACGCCGCGGGGAGTGGTAACGTTGCCCGGAATTGCAATGCCGGGAATGCGGCGGGTGGTACAGTTCAGTATGGGGAGCTTCAAATTCTCCCGGAGGATATGTGGTGCCTGATACTCACCAATGCGGAGTATCCTGTACCAGAAGACTATGAGGTGGAGCTGGAAGCCATTCCCGGTACGGAGCAGTGGGTGGATAAGAGAATCTATGAACCGCTTATGGCCATGATAGGCGATATGAAGGCCCAGGGTCTGTCGCCCGTGGTGTGCTCTGGCTACAGGACGCTGGACAAGCAGGAAAAACTGTTTAACAGGAAGGTCTTGTCCTTTGTGAAGGCCGGACATACCAAGGAGGAGTCCTACAATCTGGCTAGGCAGACCATATCCATTCCCGGCTCAGGAGAACACTGCCTGGGGCTGGCAGTGGACTTCTATACCAGGAAATACCACAAGCTGGAGAGGGCCTTTGAGGATACGCCGGAGAGCAAATGGCTGATGGAGCATGCGCAGGAATACGGGTTTATCATGCGCTATGGGGGAAATAAGACGGATATCACAGGAATCCAGTATGAGCCCTGGCATTACCGCTATGTGGGGGTGGAGGCGGCAAAATATATGAAGGATAATGAGCTGTCCCTGGAAGAGTTTTATATTGAACAGA
>OGZE01000068.1_pt1 | contig 71908 bp, 60 predicted proteins | sample 1576731 | NCBI WGS metagenome assembly OGZE01 (sample SAMEA3541503, study PRJEB24748) | human gut metagenome | biome: human gut; feature: human-associated habitat; material: faeces | place: China | collected 2012 | reverse complement strand
ACATCTCCTCTCCATATTTATCAGCTATATCTACAATAGCTTTTGTATCTTTTGGAAAACATGATCCCCCATATCCAGGTCCACAATGTAGAAATTTTGGCGATATTCTTCCGTCCATTCCCATTGCTCTTGCTATTTCCTGAGAATTAGAACCTACTTTTTCCGATAAAAGAGCTATTTCATTTATGAAGGAAATTTTTACAGCAAGAAAAGCATTAGAGGCATACTTTATCATTTCAGCAGTTTCGATATTAGTAAACATAAAAGGAGTTTCATTTATAAAAAGAACATCATATACTTTCTTCATTATTTCCTTTGCCTTTTCTGTTTCATAACCTATTACTATTCTGTCAGGCCTCAAACAATCTCCTACAGCTTTTCCCTCTCTTAAAAATTCAGGATTTGAAACTATATCAAACTCTATACTTTCTCCTCTTTCATCTAATTCCTTCTGAATATTATCTCTCACTTTTTTTCCAGTTCCCACTGGAACTGTTGATTTATCTACAATGACTTTATATTCATTTATATATTTTCCAATGTTAGATGCCACATCTAATACATAGTGCAAATCAGCAGAGCCATCTAAAGCAGGAGGTGTTCCCACAGCTATAAATATGACTTCTGAATTTTCTACAGCATATTTCATATCTGTTGTAAATTCAATTCTTTTTCCTTTTATATTTTTTATTAAAAGTTCCTGAAGTCCAGGTTCATATATAGGTACTTTCCCTTCTTGTAAAGTTTCTATTTTGTGTTCATCTATATCCATACATATTACTTTGGCCCCAAATTCTGCCATTATTACACCTTGAACAAGTCCTACATACCCTGTTCCTATAACTGAAATATTCATTCTCTTCTCCTTTAGTCTTTATTAAGATTTTTAAACCAGTCAACAAATTTTACAATTCCATCTTCAAACTTTGTTGACGGATTGTATCCTATTAATGTTCTTGCCTTATTTATATCTGCATATGTTTTTTCAACATCCCCCATCTGCATAGGAAGTTTGTTTATTTTTGCTTTTATTCCCAGTGTGTTTTCTATTACTTCTACCATTTCTTTTAAAGACACCACATGGGATTCTCCCAAATTTAATATTTCATAGACATCAGAATTATTTTTTAAGTAGTCAATAGACTTTGTTATTCCCTGTACAATATCTTTTACATATGTATAATCTCTAAATGTATTTCCATCTCCATAAAAAGGAATCTCTTTCCCTTCAAGTATCATTTTTGTAAATTTATAGATTGCCAAATCCGGCCTCTGCCTCTCTCCATATACAGTAAAAAATCTTAATTGAAACATATCTATGTTATATAATTTATAATATACATGTCCTATTACTTCACAGCTCTTTTTAGTTGCTGCATATGGAGAAATAGCAAAATCTACAATATCTGTTTCCTTAAAGGGAGCTTTTTTATTATTTCCATATACAGATGATGAAGATGCCTGTATAAACTTTTTTATTCCTAATTTTTTACATATTTCGAGAATATTCATAGTTCCTCTTACATTGACTTCTTCATACTCTAAAGGTTTTTCTAAAGAGGGTCTTACTCCTGCCAAGCCTGCTAAATTAATTACAAATTCAGGATTTTCTTTTTCAAATATCTTTTCCAATTTGTTTTTATCTCTAATATCACAATAGTAAAGCTTATAATTCTCATCTGAGCTATTTACTACAAGCTGTGCTATCTTCTCATCTCTATCTTTTAAATTAATTACAGATTCTAATTTTTCCTTTCTGCCAACAGATTCCAATACATTTCTGCATTTTATATCTAAAGAATAGAACTCATCAAAGTTATCTACAGCTATTATCTTATTTTTTAATTTCAGCAGCTCCTCTGTTAAATGCGACCCTATAAATCCTGCTGCTCCTGTTATCAAAATCTTCATTCATATCCTCCAATTTTTCCAGATAAAATAGTTTTACTATATCGTTATTTCCACGAGTAAATATTTTTTTATCTGCTATAAAGTAATTTTTAAACTTTTCCATATCTAATTCATCATTTTCCAAAATAACAAACTCATCTTTCAACAACACTTTATCATCAAGTTTATTTATCTTTTTTCCAATATTCCACACATCTTCTATTTCAAAATCATCAGAATATATTTCCCATTGAATTGGAATTTTCTTTGCCATGCTTATTTTAGGAATACTTTTATCATTTTTTTCTCTAATTTCTCTTTCTATAAACCAATTTGTAGAATTGTTAGCTATGAGCATTAATATTCCACTTCCCAATATAATATTTTTTATCTTGGCTTTATGATTTTTTGCTATATACAACCAGCAGTAAAAAGGAATCATTATAGTCAAAATAATTAATATATAGCTTAAAGAGACATCTCTTTTTATATATCCACCTACAAAAAGAAAAATCGGTATTCCTAAAGATACTATCCAGATAAAAATACTTTGAATATGAAAAAGTACTCTGTCTGATTTTTTCAATTCATTCCACGTTTTTTGATAATAGTAGCTGCATATAGAACTGACCATTAAACTTGAAGTTATGTAAATGGGTATTCCATATCTTTTCTTTTTCATTTTTATCAAAGATAACAGAATCAATACCAGCAAATTCCATAAGAATACAAAATTAAAAAATTTTTTGTCTTCTGCTCTTTCTTTGCTCCATTTTTTTACCATTCCAAATGCCGAGAAAAATATCCATATTCCCATATATACAAAATAATCCAGATAAAATAATATTCCCTGTGTGTGTTTTGAGTTCCATGTATCTTTCTCTTTTTCCATCACTCTTAAAAAAATATCTTTATAATTTAATAACATTAGTACTGGCCATATTCCTGACAATAAAACTGCTGTACCCAATACTATTAAAATACCTTTCCAGTTCTTTTTATAATTTTCAATTCCATAGATATATCCATATGAAACTATGAAGGGAAGCATCAAACCATAAAGTGCCACTGGTCCCTTGCTCAATATGGAACAGGCTAAAAATATTCCACTTATAATAAAATTTTTTATTTTCTCTTTTTTCATTCCAGCAGTAAAAAAAACTACTGTGCCAAAAGCAAAAGCATAACTATACATATCCCAGCTATTTTCATTTCCTGTTTTTATCAGCATAAAAGTTGTAAGGGAGATAAATGCTGCTATAAAGCTGTAAAGGCTTTTCTCTGTCAATATCTTTACTAAATAGTAAATAAGAAATATTAATATAATCGATACAATAGCCACAGGTATTCTCAATAAATATTCATCTGTTGTATTGTGAAATAATTTCATCATTCCTGCTGTTATCCATGTTGGAAGAGGTGGTTTTTCAAATCTCAAATTCCCATTTAATGTTGGTATCAGCCAATTTCCACTTTCTACCATTTCCCTAGCTGTTATAAAATTTCTTGCTTCCATTAAGTCTGCATCTTTTACCCATAAATTTGGAAAAAATGATACTAATGACAAAATAAAAATTATCAATGAATATTTTCTATCTTCGCTAGACATACTAACTCCCTTTCTTCTTTATCAAATATATGTTCCTAGAATAAATAAGCAGATTAGGTGCCTGCCCAAGAATAAAAACCGGATCTTTTCTATATATAGCATAACTTAAAAGAAGAGCACTCCCTCCCAAGCTGAATATCCAGAATGAAAATGGAATAACACTTTTTCCTGCCTTCTCACTTGCTATCCACTGAACAATGAATCTCATTGAAAATAGAACCTGCCCTATCATTCCTATTATTACAAAAAAGTCCCATCTCAAAAATTTTTCCATTCTATTCCCCTCTTTCTATCACATATGAAAGTTTTCTTTTTTTCATCCATCTAACTGCAAAAGCATCTTTCAATCCCTTAAACAATCTATTAAAAATTCCATATTTAGATTTTCCATATTCTCTGTCATAATGTCTTACTGGTACCTCTATTACTTTAAATCCATTTATTTTAGAGAGTGTCGGCAAGAATCTATGCATTCCTTCATAAAGATAAAAAGTATCTACTACCTCCTTTTTAAATAATTTAAGAGGACACCCTGTATCTTGTATATCATCTCCTGTAATTAAATTTCTTATTCCATTTCCCACCATAGATGATATTTTTTTCTTAATACCATCTTCTCTTGTAGCTCTTCTTCCATTTACCATGTCATAATCATTGATATATGCAAGAAGTACATATATATCTTCTGGATTAGTCTGAAGATCTGAATCCATTGTTACTACAAGCTCTCCTGTACATACTTTAAAGCCTGCTGCCAAAGCTGCAGTCTGTCCATTATTTTTTGTAAAATGATATACTTTTACATGTCCATTTCTTTCAGCTTCCTTATCTAATATCTCTCTGCTCCCATCTGTACTTCCATCATCTATTAAAATGATTTCATAAGAATCAAATCTTTTTTTCAATGCTCCTTCCACTTTTTCTATAAATCTTTTTATATTTTCTTTCTCGTTGTAGACAGGGGCAATAACTGAAATTCTTTCCATATTTTACTTCCTCCTTATTTCTTATTCACATTTATGATAAAATTAAAAAGTAAAAATATGGTTAAAATATCTCTTATTTTTTTTTATTATTTTTTTACTGTTTTTTTTTATTTTTTTTACTAAATATTAACTTTTTAATGTTAGAATATATTTAATAATCTTATACGAGGTGCAGAATAAATGAAAAATATCTTGATAATAGAAGATGAAAAGAAAATAAGAAGGTATCTGCAATTGGAACTGGAACATGAAAAATATTCAGTTGATACTGCTCAAGATGGAGAAGAGGGAATAGAAAAGTTTAAGAATAATTTTTATGATATTATTCTTCTTGACCTTATGATGCCAAAATTTTCTGGGGAAGAAGTATGCAAAATAATACGAAAGACTTCCAATATTCCAATAATAGTTCTTACAGCTAAAGACCATACATTAAATAAAGTAGAACTTTTGGATATGGGAGCTGATGATTATCTTACTAAACCTTTTGAAATTGAAGAATTATTTGCAAGAATAAGAGTAGCTTTAAGAAATAAATCTAATTTTACCAACACAGACTATATACATTATGATATTTTAAAATTAGATCTTAAAACCAATTCTTTATATAAAAATGAAAAAGAAATCTCTCTCACTAAAACTGAGTATAATCTTTTTCATTATCTTTTATTAAATAAGGAATTAGTTGTATCAAGGGAAAAAATCCTCAACGAAGTATGGGGTTATGACTATATGGGAGAAGAAAAAATAGTAGATGTTTATATCAATGCTTTAAGAAAAAAAATTGATTATGATGAAAATAAATTTATTCATACTGTAAGAGGCTTTGGATATGTATTAAAAAAAGAAGATGAAAAGAGAGGGTGAGAATGAAAAAGTTATCAGATGAACTCCAAAAAAGTTATTATATTCTTGTATTTATATTTTCATTTTCATGTCTTGGTCTTTTATACATATTTGCCTCATATATGATAAAAGTTTCCAGTGCAGATATAACAACAACAAACATATTTATAGATTATGAATTAAATGAATTTACTGAAAAACTAGAAAAAAATATTCCTATAGACAAGTTATTTAAAGGAGCTTTGGAAGAATGCCCTAAAATAGATAATGTTTTTGTAGTATTTGATTATAATGGAAAAATATATTCCAACAGCGACATTTATCCAAAGGAATTAGATTTAAAGGAGCATGATGGAATACAAAATATAGGCTTCTATGATTATCAGGCTCTTCACAGAACAATCTATGTAAAAGGAATAGAGCCCATTGATTTAAAAATAATAAAGGATCTCAAAGGAGATAAAATTATATTCTTTAGATCTATTGGAATAGCTGGTGTATGGATTATTTTTACTTTGATTATTGGCATCTATATTTCAAAAAAATTCTATAATATGTTTATACCCCCACTAAGAAATATTCAGGAGATAACAAATAAAATCAATCTTGATTCCTTAGATGCTGATGTAAAAACAGAAAATAATTTTGTTGAATTTATTTCTATTATACATTCATATAAAAATATGCTCAGTAGATTAAAAAAACAAACTGATGCTCAAATAGACTTTGTGAACAGTGCTTCTCACGAATTAAAAACTCCTATATTCATAATAGGAGGATATGTTAATCTCATAAAAAGATGGGGGGCTTCTAATAAAAGTATATTAATGGAGGCTTTAGATTCTATTGAAGATGAAACTAAAAATATGAGTACATTAGTTACTAAGCTTTTATTTTTAGCTAAAGACAACAAAGATAGCCTTGATTTTAAAAAGATATCTATATCTAACCTTCTTGAAGATATAATAAAACACCTCAAATTAGTATATCCACAACAGGAAATAAATTTTATTCCAAATAATATAATAATATATTCCGACCCTTATCTTGTAAAACAACTTTTTCTTAATTTAATAGAAAATGCTGTAAAATATGGATTGGACAATCCTATTAATATATCTATAACTCAAAGTAAAAATATTACAGTAGTTATTGAAGATCATGGTATGGGAATAAGTAAAGAAGATTTAGAACATATTTTTGATAGATTCTTTAGAGTTGATAAGGCAAGAAGTAGAAATATGGGAAGTCATGGATTAGGATTATCAATTGTTAAAAATATAATAGAAGTTTTAAAAGGTGACCTTGAAATAAAAAGTGAGTTAAACAAAGGAACTACTGTTCATGTCACTCTGCCTTTTTCACTAAAATAATTTTCTAAATCTTATAAGTTATAACTTAGCTGAGATATAAATTTAGAACTTTTCCAATAGAAAGGTTTATTATTAATTTCGTTCATAAAATATAAAAGAATAGTTGAAGGATTACAACAGTTCCACTGTTGCATCTCAGTAATTATAGCAGTTAAATTTTCTTAACTGCTTAATTACTGGAAACTCACTACATTCAAACATACTGTTTTTCACGTTTTACTTACTTCATTAATTACATAAACCTTTCTAATTTCCAAACTTCTAAAATTTAATCTAACTTTTTAATAATGTCTTTACTTTAAGCTATAACTAAAAAAATCATTTTTATTCTTAAATTTTATTTGAACTAATCCTTTATTTTAATTATAATAATCATTATTCATATCTTGATTCTGTTCTTCAAAAGATATTTTTTCTTTTCTAGAAAGAATATACCACATTTTCATTCCAACAATCAATACTACCTGCACTCCATAAGCTCCAATTACTCCACTCAGACCATAATTTTTTATCAGTGGAAATAAAATTCCCATATATATTAAATTAGCTATAAAAATTATTTTCGTTTCTACTTTTATATATCCTAACGAAAGGAAAAGAGGATGTACTGCTATGAATACTGTTCCTAAAGATTTCATTACAATATATAAATTTACTTCAAATTTATAGTTTAATATCAGTTTACTAAAAAATTGAGAAAAAAGATAAAATCCTACTACATTCAGCCCTATTACCATTAAAGTACACATACCCAAAAGAAGAGCTGATACTTTCAAAAACTTTCTAAATACTTCCTTAACATCTTTTCTGGCAATCGTTTCACAAAAATATGGGTACAATGTTTGATAAATAGGAGTTCCCACCTTATCAAGTACAGTGGCCACAGTTTTACAAATTTTATATATTCCCAACTGCTCTAAAGACAGCATCTTTCCTATTAAAAGATTATCAAAATATTGTACTGGTATGTCTAAACTTGAATTTAGATTAGTAAGGCATGTAAATTTAAAAAATTCTTTATTGAAACTAACCTTTTCAAAAACAAATCCAAGAAGCTTTCTTTTTTTCAACACCATTATTGCAAAAATATTTACCAGTATTCCATTTAACACATTTGATGAAAGATATACAAAAACAAAATATCCTAAATCCAGTTTCAGATAAAACCCAACTCCCAACATAACAAAATTATATATTGAAGTAATCACTCTCTGATTTCTCAACATATCAAATCTGTCAAAACTTCTCAATATACCAATAGGAGTTCCCTGTATATTGAAAATTATATAAAAAGAAAATATCATCAACAGAAACATTTCCTGTGGAGTAAAATTATATATTTTCCTTATCAGTACTCCTGCTGAATTTAATATAATAAAAGCTATCAAAGCTGTGGCTATATCCAAAATATAGCTGAATTTTATAAGTTTTTTTACTTCTTCATCTTTTCCTTTTGCTGCTGGAAAAAATTTTATAAAACCCTGCCACGACTGAAAATTAAATATTCCATCTACCAATGAAGCTATTCCCTGTATCAGAACTATAAAACCATATTTTTCCATTCCTATTCTTTTGGTAATGAAAGATATAGAAATAATAGAAAGTACTGATCCAATAGCATCTCCACTGAATATATTGAGAAAATTTCTTACGAGTTTATCCTGTAATAAATTTTTTAATCTATTCATTTCACATTCCTTTAAAAATTAATTTTTCTATTAGCTATTTTCAGTATTTTCCATTCTTTGATGAACTTTAACAATCCTGTATAAATAAGAATATTTACTAATATTTTTTTAATTCCCCTAAAATGTTTAAATTCAAGAAAATATAATTTTTTTAAATCTTTCTTTTTCCCCCAGCTTTTTCCCCACCAATGTATCCCATAAGTTTTTTCAGTTAATTTAGAATACTGAAACTCTTCTGTAAAATGGTAAGGATAAAAATAATTAGATGGATATATCTTTACAGCTCCATCTTTAATATTTATTATTTCATTTTTTAATTCAAAAGAATATTTTTTCTTTAATACTCTTGTTATTATAGCAGGAATTGTATAAATAGGTTCATTCCATATATCTTCCTTGTAAAAATCCATTATATCTTTTACAACTTCATTGTGAGGTACTGCTCCTATTATTCCAGCACTTATTACATCTTCACTTTCTAATCCAATAAAAAACTCATCTTTCAGAAATTCATCTAGACTTTTTATAATCTGCATATCAGTATCTAAATAGATACCTCCATTTTCATATAAAACTTTCATTCTAAAATAATCAGACAAAAATGCCCATAACTTTCTATCTAAACACTCTTTTAAAAAAGTATTGCTGTTTATTTCGTTTTCAAAATCTAAATTACTTTCATTCCATTCTATGATTTCATAATCTGGAAGTTTTTCCCTCCAAGAATTGATACATATATCCATCAAATTTGGCCTTGAATTATTTCCAAGCCATATATAATGTAATTTTTTAGGTATCATATATTCTCCTTTTTCTTAAAATTTTGGTATCTTCTGAACATTTGTTATTTGCTTTCCTAAAAATTTTCTGAGCATATTAGGTATAAACACTGAAAAAGACAGGAGAAACTCCTCAAGTTCAAACCCTTTATTATTTTTTAATTCCCTATAAAGTTCTTTATATCTTTTATGCACTCTTTTCCAATCCCCAGCTCCATTGTATCTCTTATATACAACTACTGAATAAAAACTAAGTATAAGAGATGATAACACTTCTTTTCCTTTTTTAGAGTCCAAACTCTTACATTCAATAAAAAATTTTTCACATATACTTTCTAAAGAAACTATGCTTTTTTCTGAAACTTTATTCATTATACTTCCAGTTCTCTGTCTGTAAAAATAAAATGCTCTGTCTATATATTTTACTTTCTCGGCTTTTAAATATACCAAAGGAGTAAATTCACTATCTTCATGTACTATATTTTCATTAAACCAGATATTATTTTTTACTAAAAATTCTCTTTTATATATATCATCTACAACTTCTTCTCTAAAGCATTTAGGTTTTTGAAAAAGATTCCAGAAAAAATCAATTCCATTTACTATCCCACTATTTTTTATTATATCTGATCTGAATAGAGAATCTCCTGTTTTTTCAGGAGTATAGTATCTCATATTTCCTACCATAACATCTAATTTATCTTTTTGTCCTTCTTTAAAAAACTTTTCAAATTCATCAACATCTATAAAATCATCACTGTCTATAAAAGATATATATTCTCCAACAGCAGCTTTCATTCCTGCATTCCTCGCAGATGAAAGTCCCCCATTTTCTTTATTTATCAAAACAGTTTTTTCAGGATATATTTCTTTAAATTTCTCCATAATTTTAAAACTGTTATCCTTTGAACCATCATTTACCAGTATTATTTCCAATTTTATATTCTTTATATTATATAAACTTTTAAGACATTCTTCTAAATAATCTTCTACATTATATATTGGAACAATTATACTAAGCTCCATTCTTTTCTCCTTTTACAGCTTTGAAATTTTATCTCTATAAATATCTATTATTATTTTTTCATCAAACTCTTTTAATATTTTTTCTCTCCCTTTTTTACCCATTTTTTTTCTTTCTTCCTTAGGTAAGAGAATAAATTTTTCCATCTTTTGAGCAAGATCAAAACTATCTTTTACATTTACCAGATAGCCATTTTCTCCATCATCAACTATTTCTTTGCACCCTGTAACATTGGTAGCTATTATAGGTTTCTCCATAGCTGCTCCCTCCATCAAAACTTTAGATATTCCCTCTCTATAAGATGGAAGAACCAAGCAGTCTATCTCTTTTATTACATTTTCAGGGTAGTCCACAGTTCCAAGATAATTTATTATATTTTCTTCCTGAAGCTTATTCATATATTCTTCAGTTATCCCTGATACAGCTTCTCCTCCTAATGCTCCTAAAAATTGAAATTCAACTTTATCTCCATATTTCTCTCTCAATATTCTTGCAGCTTCTTCATATTCCCTAAATCCTTTATCAAAAAAAGCTCTGGCTACCATAAGAAATATAGTTCTACCATCTTTTCTTTCCATAGGCAGTGGTCTGAATCTTTCGCAATCCGTTCCCTCTCCTGGTAAAATAAATACCTTATCTCTATTTCCGATTTTATTTTCAATAAGAGTTTCTTTATCATCTGAATTTAAAACCCATATTTCCCTTGAGAACTTTAGTGAGAATCTATATAAAGCAATTGCTATTTTTGAAATAAGTCCCCCTTTTACAAAGGAATATCCTAAACCAGTCAATACTGCTACTGATTTCTTTTTAGCAATTTTAGCTGCTATACTTCCATATATATTAGGTTTGATTGTATAATGAAAGATTATATCCGGATTTTCCCTTTTATATAGTTTATATAAATCATATGTCAACTTCATGTCTTCTATAGGATTTATTCCTCTTTTATTAAGAGCAATAGATATAGACTTCAACCCTGGTATAGTTTTTTCCATGTCTATTCTCCCATCATCTGGAGCTACTGCTGTAACTTCATGTCCATCAGCTGCTAATGCTTTTAATAATCCTCCCCTAAATATATAGATATCCCACATATAATTAGCTACAAAAAGTATTTTCATAATTCCTTCCTTTGCTGTACTTAAAATAATAATGATATTTCTTTACCATGTCCTTGTTTTTTGTATTTTGCTGCCTCTTCTACCTTCTGCCATTTTTCATCAGCACTTCTATGCTTAAAAAATATATTTTCATAGATATAGATATCTCTATTACCTATAAAATTCAACTGGTTGTTTGTTCTAAAGCAGCATATAAAAACTCCAACAAAAATAACTGCCATTTTTACAGCAGGAGCCATAGCTTTTTCTATAAGCATAGGTATTATAAACCAATAAGAATAAACAAAAAGTATTCCAATTCTCAATGATATAACTGAAAGTTCTGAAGTAAATAAAAATATAAATACAGATATATATGTACTGTTCAAAAAGATATTTCCATATTTTTTAGAAATTAAATTACTTCCTAAAAAATATACCAATAAAAATACTGCTATCCTTTCAATATAAAAAATTGAAAATCCCAATGGAAAGTCTGATGGAATTATAGAAATGTATCCTGCTATCTTTTGTCCTATTCCTCCTGGAAGATAGCCACTAAAGGCTCTTATTCCGTTAACTATCAGTCTAAGATTTGAAAGATAATATATATTACCTAAAACAAAAAGTCCTAATATAAATTTTCTATTCCATTTTATATTCAATATAAAATACATAGGAAAATATATTACAGAGCTGCTATGAAACATCATTCCCAATATGTTCAAAGCAATAAATACCACTGGTTTTCTCTCTTTAATATATTTTATAGAACACAAAAACAGCAGTATGCTTTTTATATTTCTCATCATATCTATTTCAAGAGCTATTCCATGTATTCCAAAATACAAGAATAATGCAAATATTGGATATTTAGAGTATCTTTTAAATATAAAATATATTAAAAGAAAATCAGTAACTGTGTTAAAAAAATTAAAAACAAAGTAATCTGACGAAAAAGCTTTTATTACACTTGAATATAATTGAAACCCAAACTCATACCCTGAATAAAATATGCTTTTATAATTTCCAGAAAAAACTTGTAAAATATCATCTGTTTTCTCAAAATTAGGTTTATATGAATACCAGTCATAACCAAGATAACCTCTAGTTCCAAAAAATACAATCAACATTAATATAAAAAAGATATAAAGCATTTTTTTTATCTTTTCATTCAAAATTAATACATCTACTAAGCTTCCTATACCTAAAATTCCTAATATTATAAAGTATATCATCATTTTCTCTCTAAAATCTCCCCATATAATTTTATATACTTTTCTGCACTCTTCTCTATGCTATATTCTTTACTTTTCTTCAGGCACATCTCAGCTGTATAGTTATATATTTCTTTATCTTCCAATCTTAATACTGCTTCAGCTAATTTTTTGGAATCATTTGGGCATACAATTCCCCCACCAAGTACCACCTCAGCCAGACCAGGAACATCACTTGCTATTACAGGTTTTCCAGAAGCCATTCCTTCCACAGCTGTTATCCCAAATCCCTCAAAAAATGAAAATTGTATGATTATGTCAGCTGTCTTTAAAAGATTTGGAATATCTCTCCTCTTCCCTAAAAATCTTACTCTTGATTCCAATTTTTTTTCTTTTGCATAATTTTTTACATCTTCCTCTAAAGTTCCATCTCCAACAAATACTATTTTATATTTTTCAGGAAGATACTCTAAGGCTTCAATTACCCCTTTATGATTCTTTGACTGATGAAATCTTGAAACCATCATTAAAATTATATCTTTATCTTCCAGTTCAAGTTCATCTCTAGCAATAGAAAGTGACCCTTTAAAAATATCTAAATCTATTCCATTGGGAATGACTGCATATTTTTCTTTTTCTCCACCTATCCAGCTATATAAGCTTTTTTCAGTTGCATTTGATATACTTACTATTTCATCATATCCATTAAAAATAAATTTATCTATTACTCCTAAAACCTTATTATTTCTTCTTCTATTTGATGTGCTGTGCTCTGTAGTCAGATATTTTCTATTTTTATTTCCATCAAGTAATCTTGCCATTCTGGTCCAGTATTGTGCATGAACCAGATGCACATGAACTATATCATAATTTCCTGTTTTTATTCTTTTATTTATTTCTAAAATGTTTAATGGAGATTTTTTAGAATTATATTTAGCTGTATATATTTTTACTTCTTTTTCTTCTAAATCCTTTTTAAATACTGCGTTTATATCACTCAATATCATAAGTTCTATTGTATGTCCAGATTCTATTTGCGCTGGGAGTAATTCTGTGAGAAGCTTTTCTGCCCCTCCTAATTCCAAAGAAGTTATTATATGAAGTATTTTCATTTATTTCCTCCTATTAATTTATAGTACTTGCTTTGGATAAGTCTTATTATAAATTTTATTTTATTAGATAGAGGAAGATTATATTTCAACATCTCTTTATAATAAAATTCAAATCCATTTGGATTTTTTTTCATAAGGGTATTAAAATTTCTAGTGTATCCATCTTCTAAATATTCAAAAAAATATATTCCTTCATCTATATATCTCATCTTATATTCTTCACCAATTTTAACCCAGACAGTAGCTTCTGGAATAAATTTTTCTCCTTTAAATTCCTTAAATGGATTTTTTTTAAGAATATCTGTTCTAAATACTTCAGCTTTATCTCCATCTATTCCTAATTTATATACTATCTCTATAGGAGAGGAATCTATTCTGTATTCAGGATATGGCTTCCCTGTAATTTTTCCACTTGCCATATCTATTTTTCTAAATATCATACCACCCAGATTTTTAGGAAGATTCTCAGCTTCTCTCATTATAAGCTCTATAGAATTATCTGTGATATAGTCATCACTATCAACTATAAAAAAATATTCTCCCTGTGCTAATTGTACTCCACGATTGACAGCTCTCATTTTTCCACTATTTTCCTGATATTCATAAATAATATCTACAGCCTCTTCTCTTGTAAAATCTGCCATAAGTTCTTTTGTCCCATCAGTGGAACCATCATCTACCACTATCCATTGAAATTCTTTTACAGTTTGCCTTTTAAGACTTTCATATAACCTTAAAAGTGTATCTTTTCTATTATATACAGGTGTAAAAATTGTAATCATATTATCTTCCTTTTCCAAAAATTACTGTTTTTAGTGTAAGAATCATAATTACTATATCTAAATAAAGGCTGTGATGTTTTATGTAATAAAGATCATATTCAAGTTTTCTTCTGGCATCTTCTACACTTGCACCATATGGATACATTACCTGTGCCCACCCTGTCAATCCTGGTTTTACCATATGTCTTAAATTGTAATATGGTATCTGTTTTTCAAGTTCCTTAATAAAAACCATTCTTTCAGGTCTAGGTCCAATAAAACTCATTTCTCCCTTTATAACATTAAGAAGCTGAGGAAGTTCATCTATTCTTGTCTTTCTCATTATATTTCCAAACTTGGTAACTCTTGGATCATTTTGCTGTGCCCATTTAGCTCCATCTTTTTCAGCATCATTCCTCATACTTCTGAATTTATGTACCTTAAATTCCTTTCCATTTTCTCCAACTCTATCCTGACTATAGATAATCGGCCCAGGACTTTCCAATCTCACTATTATAGCAGCTATTGCCATTATAGGAAGAGTTATCACTCCTATCACTACTGCCATTCCCAGGTCAAATATTTTTTTTACTCTGTTTTGTATTTGACTGTGAAGAATTTTGAATCCATAAGCCTGAAGCAGCCATTCTTCATCTATAAATTCTACATCTATTTTTTCTTCATTTTCAAGCATATAATCTGAATAGCTTTTTACTTCTATTCCTGAAAGTTTTAAATTCAATACCTCTTTTATTTCTTCTTTTGTAAGTTTTAATTTAGTTAATATTAAAATAGATATTCCATTTTTTTCTATAAATTCTGTAAGAGATTCCTCTCTTTTAGCTTCATCTATATATTCATACTCTGAGAACTTAGAAAGACTTTCCATTATTCTTTTCTTCATCTCTCCATTTCCATATGTAGTTACCTTTTTTATTTCAAAAGTTATTATACTTATTATCGTACTTATTAATATTTGAGATGCTGTAAAAATAAGCATAAATGGTATTATAGAAAAATCCCATATATCAACAAACCATATAAAGAATGCTATAAAATTTAATATCAATATTATTACAAATCTCTTATTACTGTAATAATATCTTTTAAATTCCATATTATCTGTAATATACAATCCTAAAATAATAAATGTAAATACTCCCAAAGAGTAAATAGGTATCCCTATTTCAAAAATAAAGAAGTATCTGCATAATAAAAATATTCCTCCCAATAATATTATATATATTAATTTTAATGTTGTACTTTTTTCTTGTTCCATTTTTATCTCCCTTTATTCTTGAAAAAGTTCTATTCTTTTTCCTGATAATATACTATTGTCTTCAAAACTATTTTTATCATAGTAAAGTCTTGCTTTAAAAAGTTCATGCCCACTATCTTTTCCTATTTCAGAGAAAACTCCACTGGGATAAGCTTTATCGCTAAATCCATAAACTATAAGAATATTATTCTTTTTTGGAAGATATTGATTATTTCTAAACAGCACTCCGTTTTTCCAGTTTTCATCTAGTTTTATTCTGTTATTATCTTGAATATTTACTATTTTACCAAGTATATCAAACTCAAAAATAAGATTCTCATCTATAGCTTCCCAATTTCCTCTTTCATTTCTATCAAGAAGTGATTTTTTTATAACAGGTGAAACTATTAAAAGATATCTAATATTTGCATTAGAATCAAATATAAATGGAAGTGATTCATCTTTTGTATTAAAAGATACAAGATTCATTCCCTGTTCTATACTTCCTTCTACTTTCTTTTCTATTACAACTGCTGGAAGACTGTCATCAATCAATGATGTTTCTATTGTGATATTTTTATTTTTTAAAACACCATTATTAGTCATTTTCAATGATACTTTATTCACAGCTTTAGGGTACAATCCTATTATTGGAATTTCTCCATTTACCCTTACCTTTGTTTTATAAGTATAATCTGGACTTCCCTCTTTTCCTTCAACAGTTACAGATATATCCTTTCCTACAGCTTCATTTTCTATTTTTACTATTGCAGAAAGAGGTGTTCTTCCATATGGATTTAATTTTATAAATGGATTGTCAAAAGTATAATATTTTTCTCGATACTCTTTTTCAAGTTCTATCCCACTATTTTTATCTAAAAGATAAAACTCTCCAAAAGATGACATTTTTTTATAATCTATATCTTTTAAATGTTTATCTATTACTTCTTTTAATTCAGGAGATACAAGAGTCATCTCATCAATCCCCTTGCTTGTAGCAACTATTCTTTTCATTTCATCTAAAATAAGAGATGAATTAAAAAACTCTTCTTCATATTTCTTAAAATTATTTATATCTTCCTCTTTAAATTCCATAAGAGAAACTACTTCTGCATTTCCAGCTATTATACTGTTTAATTTATTCAGCTGTTCTCCATTTAGAGTTTTTATGATGTCTACTATTTCTTTGTCTGGAAATAATTTCAAAATTTTATCTTTTATTTTTAAAACATCTGGTATCTTGTTTTCATTTTTATTTACTTCATTATAATTAAAATTAGGATATTTTCCTTCTAAATAATTTTTAAATTCTACTGAAAGAACTTCTATTTCTCCAAATCCTCTACTTATATTAGCAATTTTTACAGCTTCTTCTTGAGTTATATCTGGAGAAAAATATTTATCTGAATTATACTTATTTCCATCTTTTGTATTTAATGCCTCTACTACTTCAGGAAATTTTAAACTTTCCTTTAGTATTTCCAATTTTTCCATTGATAATCTATTCATTATTGAATTAAAATTTTTATCACTAATTTTTTTTTCTATTTCCTTTTTCAGCTTTTTACTTTGACTTTCTTTATATGTAATCACTAGACTTGGACTATTTGACAGCTTCTCCATTATTTTATCTTTGGAAATATACAAAAGTATACCTAATCCAATGATGCAAACTGAAGAGCCTATAATCAATTTTTCCTTCCTATTTATCAGCATTTTTACTCTCCTTTTTTTACTAAAACTTTATCAATATATTATAATAAGAAATTAACATAAAATCTAGATTATTTTTCATATAAATATTTTAAACTAAAAAAATTTTATTTTAAATATAAATATAAATTTTATTTTTTTTATTTCTTTTATTTCCCTTAAGCTTTTTAATATTTTTCTTTGATATTATAGTTTTTTACTTTATAATATAAAAAATTACTTTAATGATTGGAGATGAAGAATGAATTATTTTTTTCTAGTTTTTTCAACTTTTTTCTTTTTGCTAAACCTCTTTGTTATAAGAAATACTTTAAAATATGTTGTCCCTAATGATAAAAAGATTTTTTTCCTTATTATTTTTTTATCACTGGCACTTCTTTTTTATCTATACAGATTTTTGGGTTCTAATTTTTCTTACTTGATAAATAAAGTTGTATCTTATATTGTATATTATTATCTGGCATTCTTGATCTATGCTTCAATCTTATTTATTTTTGCTGGCATAATCACTATGGCTTTCAGATATAAAATAAATATAAATCTTTATAAAGTATCCTTAATACTTGTTCCAATTATTTTACTAGCAGGAACTTTTTTTAAACACCATACAATTATAAAAAAATATGATATTAAATTAGATAAAAATTATAATTTTGAACCTCTTAATATTGTTTTAGTATCTGATATTCATCTTGGCTATATAAACGGAAATTCCTCTTTTATAAAAATGAAAAATATTATAAATTCTTTAAATCCTGATATTGTTCTCATAGCAGGTGACCTTATAGATATGGATTTAGAACCTGTTTTAGAAAAAAATATGCTTGAAGAATTAAGTAATATAAAAACTAAATATGGAATCTATTTTGCTTTAGGTAATCATGATATTTATGGAAAAAAGGCTGAACTCCTTACAAAAAAACTAAGGGCAGAAGGAGTTACTGTTCTTAGAGATGAAAAAATACTTGTTAATAATGAAATATATATAGCTGGAAGAGATAATTTTTCAAAAAAACCTCTCAAGGATATCATAGGTGAGCATTCGGATAAGCCAGTTATTTTAATACAACATACTCCTGATACCATTGATGAAACTGTAGAAAATAGAATAGACCTCCAAGTTTCAGGACATACACATAAAGGGCAGTTCTTTCCTGGGAGGATTTTTACAAAACGGATTTTTTTAATAGATTATGGGTATAAAAAAATATCTGACAGCAATATTTTAGTATCATCTGGATATGGTACTTGGGGACCTCCTATAAGAATTGGAAGTTCTTCTGAAATATGTTTAATCAAATTTCATAACTAATATTAAAAACTTTTCTTTGTTTTATTAAAAAGAAAAGTTTTTTTATTTTCTATTTCTTCTTCCTAAAATTAAATAACGAGTGTATTTTATAATCTTATTTTATTTTTATTTTTTGTTATTTTATATTCTTTTGACTTTTTAGATTTTTTTTTAAAATATACTTGGTTCATAATATATTCACCGTGTTTAGAAACGAAAAAAAGCTAAAATTTAATGTTTTTTATTTCTTGTTCGCTAAGTATCACTAATTAATATTTTAAAAACATTTTTATGTACTTTTTTCTTTTTTATAGAAATTTTCAATTTGTTATCATTACATTTTATTGTTATAATAATCTTATAAAGAAATATTACATAGATTTTATTTTAACAACTTAGAATAATAATTTATCTTAGTTTCTAAAAAAATAAATTTACTTTTATTTTCAAGGAGGTAAAAATGATAAATTCACAAACAATAAAAAATGCCAAAGCTGGTAATGAAAGCGCTATACAGGAAATATTCTCTTCTTTTAAAAGCATTCTTCAACTAAAAACAAAAAATTACTTTTTCTATGGTGGAGATAAAGAAGATGTGCTTCAAGAAGCTATGATAGGTCTTCTAAAAGCTATAAACGCATATGATGAAACTAAAAATGCATCTTTTACTACTTTTGCTATTTTATGTATAAAACGTCAAATAATAACAGCTATTAAAAGTTCTAATTCTGGTAAGAATAGAATATTAAATATGGCTATGTACAGCCCTGAAACTGAGGACAATTCAAATATAGCTTATGATACTAAATCTTTTAATTTCTATAATCCAGAAGAAATTTATCTTAGCAAAGAAAGATTCAGACTTCTAAATCAATATCTGAAAAATAATCTTAGCAAAATGGAGAATGAAATATTTGAATATATGCTTTCTGAAATGACTTATACTGAAATAGCAAAAAAAACTGGAAGAGATCCTAAGTCAGTTGACAACAGTATTCAACGTATTAAGAAAAAACTTAACGCTTTCTTAAAAGAATATGACCGTATTCAATAAAAATTATATGTGAAAATTATATTAATTAAAAAAAAGTCCGATTTAAATAATCAGACTTTTTTTAATTTAAGTATTTTTTTATTATTGCACAATCTCCAGCAGGAATCATATTTCCATATATAATTTTGTTTCCTTCCAACATTACAAAACACTGAAGATCTTTTTTCTCTCTGTGAAGAAGTATAGCTATTTTTCCCTCACCATTTTCATCTAAAAATTTATCAATTTTGACAACTTCATATTCTTTAGAAAAATATTCAACTCTGGCTTCAAATATTTGAAAAGCCTCCTCTCGGCTAGCAAAAATTCCTACCACATGGCTATGGTTATCATATTTTACTATTCCTCCTTCTATTAGCTCTTGCTCTTCTGCAAAACTAGAAAAATTTAGTATCAATATAAAAAATAATATAATTTTTTTCATAACTCCCCCAAGCTTTAGTCAAACTATTCAATGATTATAAAATATCATAACAACCGCATATAGCATGAAAACTTTTATTTTTATTATTCTGTTTATATATTTTTTTCCTTTTTTACTTAGAAAATAAAAAAATAGATTTCCAGTAAGATATGTTAATTAGAAAATCTATTTTAAAACATTTATTTTTAAGTTATATGTAAAGGCAAACATATTTTTAATAAAATAGACCTTAACATAATACTATATTTAAAAATAAATATCAAGATTAAATTCTCTCTTTCGTTTTTCTATTTAGTATAACCTTCTCTTCTTTTCTAAATAAATTGAAAATTTTTTATTAACTAATAATTATTTTATTTTTTAAAAAAATATTTGACTTACAAATTATTTGTGATATAATATATTTATCTTATATTCATATAATTTTTTGACTTTCTTATTTTAAAAATTACTACTGCAAACAAAAAAGCCTCGAAAGAAGCTTTTTTGTTTTTTTGATTATTTTTTTATTCTAAATTGTTCAAGTTAATAGAAAATAAAATCCTGATTTACATTTTTCATAATAAAAAAAATAGACTTAACTTCAAGCAATCTGCCAGAGTTTAAAATCTATTTGAGATAAAAAGGTATGATAATTTTGGTGCGAAGAGAGAGACTTGAACTCTCACGTCTGGGACACTAGATCCTAAGTCTAGCGCGTCTGCCAATTCCGCCATCCTCGCATATTTATTTGGTTTACTGGTGCCGCTTATCGGAATCGAACCAATCACCTACTGATTACAAGTCAGTTGCTCTACCAGATGAGCTAAAGCGGCATATATAATAATGGCGGGAGTGACGAGGGTCGAACTCGCGACCTCCTGCGTGACAGGCAGGCGCTCTAACCAACTGAGCTACACCCCCACTATTGTTATTAAATTGGTGGTCACAATAGGACTTGAACCTATGACCCCCTGCTTGTAAGGCAGGTGCTCTCCCAACTGAGCTATGCGACCTATGGTGGTACCCCGTAGGGGAATCGAACCCCTGTTGCCAGAGTGAAAATCTGATGTCCTTACCACTGAACGAACGGGGCATCTCTTATGGTGCGTCATACAGGATTTGAACCTGTGACCGCCTGATTAAGAGTCAGATGCTCTACCAACTGAGCTAATGGCGCGTCTGGAGCGGGAAACGAGGGTCGAACTCGCGACATTCAGCTTGGAAGGCTGACGCTCTACCAACTGAGCTATTCCCGCAGACAAGAATTATAATACCATAATCTATATTTTATGTCAAATATTTTTTTATTTTTTTATAAAAAATTTTTCATTTAAAAGTAATCTCATAACCAAGACAAATCTTTCTTTATTTTTCATATATAAAGGAATAATTATCTGCTTTCTATCCAGTGTTATAATATCTAAAACCACTTGAAGATTTTTTCCTATTTTTCTTTCTTCTAATGTACAGCTTTCTATATCAGCCAATGACAATATTATTTTTTCTCCATTTAATATCTTTTTTTCTGTATCTACTATAATTTTATATGAAAAAGTAGTCTTCAACTGCTTCAATCCTAAAAATAAAAAGACTATAGCGAATACTCCTGGTATAACTTTTACTTTTTCTATAGTTGCCATGTACCCTTGAAAAAGTCCTGCAAGTACTAGAGGAATTCCTATACCTGCTCCTGAGATTATTCTCTTCATCTCTAAAGAAAATTTTTCAATTTTTTTCATTTCTACATTATTTTTAGAATTTATACTTTTTATAAAATCTTCATAAAACAACATTTGTTATTTCTCTCCTTTGCTTTCTTTTTTTATATTATATCACAAATCAGAGAAGCAGGCACCTTTTTTATACTACATATTTTTATTTCATTTATTATCTTTATTACTATTTTTTAAATATATTGCCATTGATTTTTTATAAAAAAAATCATATAATTTATTATAGGGTCGTTTTGGTTTTTATTGAAGATTCTTTATTAATTAAAGGGAGAGATAAATGGCTAAAAATACTAACAATGTTGATACTAGTTACTACATACAGTTATATGAGATTCTTAAAACAGAAATAATAAAGAAAAATGCTCCCAACTCTAAATTTTATTCTATAAGGCAAATTGGAATAAAATATAATACAAATATCAATACAGTTCTAAAAGTATTTAAAATGTTAGAAAGAGATGGATATATTTTTTCTGAAAAAGGAAAGGGTTTCTTTATAAAAGAACATTCTAATCTTTCTATAAGCGAGGAATTGGTTCCCATAATGGAAAGCTTTCATTATGGACAAACCAATACAGAAGGAATAAATTTTTCTAATGGAAGTCCTCCAAATGATTATTTTCCTGATAAAATATACCAAAAATTAATAGATAAAGCATTAAAAAATTACGGTTCCTCTCTATTAGGCTACCAAGATGTACAAGGATTGGAAAGTCTTCGTATTCTTTTGGCTGATCATTTAGAAGAAAAAGATATTTTTGTTAATAAGGATAATATAATGATTACATCAGGAACTCAGCAGTCCTTAGTTATCTTGCTGAAAACTTTCAGTGGTTCATCTTTAAAAACTGTTGCTATATCCAGTCCTACATACCCCAATGCCCTAAATCTTCTAAAAGATATGTGCAATATAAAAACTTTTGATTTAAAAAATGATGGCTGGAATTTAATAGAATTTGAAAAAGTTTTAAAAAAAGAAAGAATTCATTTTGTATATATAATGACTAATTTTCAAAATCCTACTGGTATAAGCTGGTCAGAGGAAAAGAAGAAAAAGCTTTTGAATCTTGCTCATAAATATAATTTTTATATCATTGAAGATGATTGTTTTTCTGAATTCTACTATACAAAAAGAGTTGAACCATTAAAAATATTAGATCAGACTGGAAATGAAAAAGTTATTTATATAAAAACCTATTCAAAAATTCTTATGCCTGCCATTGGACTTGCATATATGATTTTGCCCCCTGCTATTATGCAGAAAGCTATTTTAACTAAATATAGCCTAGACCATAGTACTTCTGGATTAAATCAAAAAGTATTAGAATATTTTATCACTGATAAATACCTTGATAACCATGTGAAAAAATTAAAAAAAATATTTAAAGCTAAACATCATAGAATTCTTGAATTATTATCTGAAGTTCCTCATATAACTATATTAAATAAGTCTAAAGGTGGATTTTTTATCTGGATACAATTAGCTGATTATATAAATGAAGAAAAGTTCTATTATAAATGTAAATTAAGAGGAGTTTCCATTCTTCCAGGTAATATTTTTTATCATGATAAACGTTCTTCTGGCAAAATAAGATTGAGTTTTATCTCTCCATCTTTAAAAGAATTAGAAGAGGGAATAGAAATTATGAAAGATATTTTAATTCATTGTGATTTTTAAAACTGTCCAAACAAAAATCTCTAAAAGAAAGAAGCTGCCCAAATTAATGATTAAAAATCATCAACTTACAACAGCTTCTTTTTTATTTTATACTTTATTTATAAGGTTATCTTAGTATCCTTTTATTAATTCAGGATTGATAGTTTTGAATGTTCCAGTAAAGAATCTTAATACTTTTGGTTCATAATCCCATTTCAATCCACTTATATCTTTTCTTCTATTATATAAGTCTATTACTGCATCTGCCACAAAATCTAAATGAGCATATGTATATACTCTTCTTGGTATTGTTAATCTTATTGTTTCTAGTTTTGGGTGATGATCCTTTCCTGTCACTACATCTCTTCCTGCTGATATGATTCCTCTTTCCATAGTTCTTACTCCAGAAGTTTCATATAATGCTGCTGCCAGTGATTGTGCTGGGAATTCATCTTGTGTTAAATGATCTAAAAATGCTCTTGCATCTACGAATATTGCATGTCCTCCAAATGGTTTTACCATTGGCACTCCAGCTGCCTCTAATTTTTCTCCAAGATATCTGATTTGGTTTACTCTATAGCTGATATATTCATACTGAACTGATTCTGTTATACCTATTGCCATAGCTTCCATATCTCTTCCTGCAAGTCCTCCATATGATGGCATTCCTTCAAATTGAACTACCATTCCTGTTGCTCTTACATATAGATCATGGTCATTCATACATAGAAATCCTCCTATATTAGTGATACAGTCTTTCTTACCAGACATTGTACACCCATCTCCATATGAGAACATTTCATGAACTATTTCTTTTATAGTTTTATCTTGGTATCCTTCTTCTCTTTCTTTAATAAAGTAAGCATTCTCAACACATCTTGTTGCATCATACATTACTTTTATTCCATGTCTATGTGCTAATTCTGATACAGCTTTTATATTTGCCATTGATACTGGCTGTCCTCCAGCTAGGTTAACAGTTACTGCAAGACAGATATATGGTATTTTTTCTCCTCCAACTTCATCTATTAATGCTTGGAATTTTTTTAAATCCACATTTCCTTTAAATGGAAGATCAGCTGTTGGATCATGCGCTTCATCTATAATAACATCTCTAAATATTGCCCCATTTCTTTCTTGGTGGAATCTAGTAGTTGTAAAATACATATTTCCTGGTACATAATCTCCCGGCTTAATCATTAAAGAAGATAAAATATTTTCTGCTCCTCTACCTTGGTGTGTAGGAACTAAATATTTAAATCCAAAATACTCTCTTACCACTTCTTGTAAATGATAGAAGTTCCTACTTCCAGCATAAGCTTCATCTCCAAGCATAAGTCCAGCCCATTGTCTGTCACTCATTGCATTAGTTCCTGAATCTGTTAAAAGATCAATATAGCAGTCCTCTGATTTTAATAGGAAAGTATTATACCCGGCTTCTTTTATTGCTACTTTTCTAGCTTCCTTGTCCAAAGTTCCCATATGTTCTACCATTTTAATTTTAAAAGGTTCTGGCATAAATTTTCTTTTTTCCATAATATTTTCCTCCTCTTTTGATATATAGTATTTTTTTCTATTTATAAACTAAATTTTTAAATTGTTTCCTGCAATTCCACTTCCTGCTCTATATCTGCTTCTTTATCCCTCTTTTTCATATAATTAAGTTCATAATCTCTTAATGAAGCTAATGCCTGTCCTGACAATGGGATTATAGCCATCATATTAAATACTGTCATCAATCCTACTCCTAAATCTCCAAGCTCCCATACAAATGTATATTGAGCAAGACCTCCTGCAAAAAGCATTCCCAAAGCAAATATTTTATACAAGTTCTGAGATTTCCAGTTATCTCCAAAAACATAAGCTACATTTCCTCTAGCATAGAACATTATTCCAAGGAAAGTACTGAAACTGAATAAAAATAGTATTACAGCTATAAATATTACTCCTACCTGTCCTATGTGATGATTCATTGCTGCTTGTAAAAGATCCATTCCCATTAATCCTTTTGTTACACTTTCAGGTGCAAGTAGCATTATGAAAGCTGAACAACTACATATCATTAATGTATCTATAAATACTCCTAAAGCTTGTATCAAACCTTGTTTTACTGGGTGAGCAACATCTGCTGCAGCTGCTGCACATGGTGCTGAACCTGACCCAGCCTCATTAGAAAACAGTCCTCTTTTTACTCCTTGCATCAATATAGCTCCAAACCCTCCAGCTACTGCCTGTCTAAATCCGAAAGCTTGTATAAATATATTTTCAAACATTTGAGGTAAAAGCCCTATATTTTTTATAATTATAAACAATGTTACCGAAAAATATAGAATTGCCATTGCAGGAACTACTTTATTAAGTACATCTACTATTCCAGCATTTTTGAATAAAACTATTCCAGATATAACTACTAAAGCTATTGTTGTGTATAGTGGTGGAAAATTAAAAGCATTTGCAAAGGATTGAGTTACTGAATTGGCAATAACTTGGCTTATTCCTGCCCAGCAAAGTAATCCTGATAAAGCAAATAATACACCTAAAAGTCTAAACCTAGTCCCTCTTGTATAATATTTTTTTCCATCTATTGATACATACTTTGAAGTCCCTTTGATATCATCAATGTATTCATCTTCTTCTTTTACCCAAGTTATTATTCTCATTCTATCCATGAAGTAAGCAGGTCCTCCTCTAAAACCTCCATACAGTGGATCTTTTTCTTTATATATTTGAGCCAGTGTTGATTCTATAAAAGCACTTGAAGCTCCTATGAGTGCTGCCAGCCACATCCAAAATATTGCTCCAGGTCCTCCAAAAGAAATCGCAGCTACCACTCCTGCCAGATTTCCCATACCTACTCTTGAAGCTGTAGCAATAAACAAAGCTTGTAAACCAGATATTGAATCTTTATTGTTAGAACTTTTAGGTTCTAATACACACTTTATCATTTCTGGAAATAATCTAAATGGAAGAAATTTTGTTTTTAAAGTAAAATATATTCCTACTGGAATGAGTATAACTACTAATAGACTAAGCTCTACTATAGTTTCTCCAACATTTACTGTTATAAGTTTCCCCCATAACAATCCATTTAATGAAAGTACCATATTCTTAAGCGAGCCAATTAAACTTTCAAACATCAATACACCTCCTAATTTTTTTACTCTATAGTTATTTTTTCTTTTTTTATTAAGAAAAAGTTAGATACCTTTCAGTTATGATCTATACTATCGGTAATTTTCAGAAAGTCTATGGTGTAATTTTTTATTTTTATTTCTCTTTATCTTTCTCTTCTTGATATTAGTTTAGTATAAAAATAGAATCTTTACAACCGTTTCAAAACAAAACTGTTATATAACAACATGTTTTTTTCTAAAGTTGCTTTTTAACGTATTTCTAAGAGGATACATCACTAATTTTTCTTCAACTGTTTGTAAAAATGAGCCAATTTTTCAATTATGTGTTACTTACATTTTATCTTCTTTTTCTTTTATTTTAGAGAGTTTCAACAGTTTTAGTTCTTTTTTTTAACTTTTCATTTTCATAAAAAAAACTGCCCCTTTTCTTAGGAACAGTTTTTATTATTTTTATTATTTTTATTATTTTACTAAATGAGCTATCTTATCATCTTTAAAATCTAAGTTATGTACAGAATTTATATATCTTACAGTCTTACTTTTTCCTCTTACCACAAGTGTCTGTGTTCTAGCTATATTTCCTTTTCTTTTAATTCCTTCCAAAAGATCTCCACTAGTTATTCCAGTTGCTGAGAATATAACTTCATCATCTTTTACAAGATCATTCATTGTAAGAACTTCTCCAACATTAAGCCCCATATTTTCACATCTAGTTTTTTCAAAATTAGAGATTTTATCATTTTCAAGAGTTACACCCTTTACTTCGCTTCTTAACTTTAATCTTGCCTGCATATCTCCACCTAAGGCTCTTATTACAGCTGCTGAAATAACTCCTTCTGGAGCTCCTCCAATACCATACAGCATATCTACATCTGAGTCCACTATACAAGTTAAAATAGATCCAGCTACATCGCCATCTGGCAGAGCATAAACTTTTATACCAAGTTTCTGAAGATCCTTTATAATTTGAGTATGTCTTGGTTTATCAAGAACTACTATCATAAGTTCACTCAACTCTTTATTTAATGCTTTTGCTACACTATGAATATTTTCCATTAAAGGTTTATTTAAATCTATTGCTCCCTTTGCTTCAGGACCAACTATCAATTTTTCCATATACATATCTGGAGCTTTCAAGAAACTTCCTTTATTTGCAACAGCTAGAACAGTTATAGCATTAGCCTGCCCTTGAGCAGTCATTCTTGTTCCTTCTACAGGATCTACAGCTATGTCAACTGGTGAACAATAATCATCTTCTGGCTCACCTTCTTCTTCATATTTATGATAAGCTCTACCTACTTTTTCACCTATATACAGCATAGGAGCTTCATCAATTTCTCCTTCTCCTATTACTATTTCTCCATCAATAGCTATTCTATTCAGCATAGTCCTCATGGCATCTACTGCTGCCTGATCAGCAGCTTCTTTATTACCTCTTCCTACCCATTTGTAAGCTGCTAATGCTGCTGCTTCTGTCACTCTGGCAAATTCCAGTGCTAATTCTCTTTTCATCTCTCCTCCTACTTTTTGTCGATTAATCTATAGATTTCTTCTCCCTCTTTGACCATTTGCAATTCATCACGGGAAATTTTTTCTCTATAAAATTCATCTTTAAGTTCTTCGATACGTTTATTATACTCTTCTATTTTATTTTTCTCCAGCTCTATTTTATTTAAAAGCTGTTTTTTTTCGTTTTTAAGCTTATTTACTTTTATATAACTTCTGTATATTTGTGGTACAAATACATATAGAACTATAGCAAGTATTATCCAACAGCTTAATTTTCCTTTATCTACTGCCATATTGCAGCTCCTTATTCAGCACTTGGCCCTTTTAATGTTTCTTTTTTAAGAGCCTGTAATTTTTTAGTTACCATTCTCTTAGCCATAGGAGATATTCTATCTACAAATAATACAGCTTCTAAATGATCAAATTCATGCTGCATAACTATTGCAGGAAAACCTTCTAACTCTTCAGTTATCTTTTCTCCTTTTTCATTTAAATAATCTACCTTTATTTTTGCTACTCTTTCAACTTTTTTATATATTCCAGGAATACTTAAACACCCTTCTTCCCAATCTATTTTTTCTTCAGTTAAAGGAGTAATTACAGGATTTATTACTTTTCTAAGCTCTTCTCCCTCTCCTGTCCAATCTAATACAAGCATTCTTTTACTAATTCCTACTTGAGGAGCTGCAAGTCCTACTCCTTTTTTATCATACATAGTTTCAACCATATTCTGCAATATCTCTCTTATATTGTCATCTACAGTTTCTACTTCTACAGTTTTTTCCCTCAGTACTGGATCACCGTATTTTTTTATTTCGTATATCACTTTTTCTTCTCACCTCTATTGTTAAATTAAATTTATTGGATCTACATCAACAACTATTCTAAAATCATCTGATTTTTTATAATCTGTCAGTTTTTTATTTAGTTTTCTTTTGAAGATACTGATATTTTTTTTGCTTCCTTTTATAAAAATATTATATCTAAATCTATCTTTTACCCTGTATACAAGACTTCTCATCGGACCATACATTTCCACATTTTCATCTTCTATACCCTTAAAAAATTCTTTGACAAATATTTCTAATTCTTTTTCTTTTCTAGAAGATATTCCTATATTAATAGTTTTTGAAAAAGGTGGATACTCTAATAATTCTCTATTAGATATTTCTTCTGAATAGAACTTATTATAATCACTTTTTTCTATTGCTCTAAAAGTATAATTTTCAGGCTGATAAGTTTGGACTATTACCTTTCCTTTTTTCTCTCCTCTTCCTGCCCTTCCAGATACCTGTGTTACAAGCTGAAAAGTTTTTTCTCCTGCTCTAAAATCGGGAAAATTCAGAATTGTATCAGCATTTATAACTCCTACCAAAGTTACATTGGGAAAATGTAATCCCTTGGATATCATCTGTGTCCCTATCATTATATCATATTTTTTATCTAAAAAATCAAAATACATTTTTTCATAAAAGTCTTTATTTTTAGAGCTTTCAGAATCTACTCTTATTATTCTTACATCAAAATATTTTTTTATTTCCTCTTCTACTCTTTCTACCCCTTTTCCACTATGAAGTAGATTGGTGCTTCCACACTTGCTACAATGACCAGTGTACTTTCTTGTCTGCCCACAATAGTTGCATTTTAAAATTCCCTGACTTGCATAATAACTACTTTTAATAGAGCAATGTGTACATTCTTCCACATGACCACAGTCTTTACACTGAATATATGTAGAATACCCTTTTCTATTTAACAGCAATATAACTTGCTCTCCTTTTAAAAGAGTTATTTTAATCTCATCTAAAAGTTTTTTACTAAAATAAAGGTCTTCTTCCTTTTTCATATCTACAATTTCTATTTCTGGCAGTATTGAATTATTATATCTTGAATCCATAGTTACCAAAGTATATATACCCTTTTCAGCATAATAAGAACTTTCTATTGATGGAGTTGCTGATCCTAAAATCAATTTTGCCCCTTCAAGCTCAGTTCTTTTTATAGCAACATATTTAGCATTATACCTAGGATTACTGTCCTGTTTATATGTCGTTTCATGCTCCTCATCTAATATTATATATTTTAAATTTTCTACTGGAGCAAAGATAGCAGATCTCACTCCGAGAACTATTTTTTTATTTCCAGAATATATATTGTACCATTCATCTGCTCTTTCTTTATTTGTAAGCCGACTGTGGAGTATAGCTATATTTTCTCTAAATTCATTTCTAAATCTATTTATCATCTGTGGTGTAAGAGATATTTCAGGAACAAGAAATATACTTCCCTTTCCATTTTTAAAAGCTTCTTTTATAAGCTCAATATATACCTCTGTTTTCCCAGAACCTGTTATTCCTTTCAACAGATAATATTTATTATCTCCATTTTTTATAATCTCTTTTGCTTTTTCCTGCTCTTCATTAAGTACTACATTTTTCTCAGATACTTCCTCTGATATCTCGTGAATCTCTCTTTGATTTTCATCTTCTTTTATGTTTTTTTTCAAAATCAAAAGTTTTTCTCTGATTAATTTATTTATAAGTTCTTTTGAAAATTTACTTTCTAAATTTTTCTTTTGAACTTCCTCTTTTTTTTGAAAATATACCACTGCATCTTCAAATTTTTCCTTCAAGTTTGAAAAATCAAAGTTGTAATTTAACTTGACACTTCCCTTTTCATTAAAAAGAATAGTATCTGCAATCATCTCATTTATTATCTCTTTGGTAAATTTTTTATTAAGTGTAGCTTTAGTTATAGTTATTCTATCCTTAAAAAAATCTATAAATTCCTTAGAATAAATTTTTTCTGCTTCATCTTTAAAAATATTTTTAATATCTGAAAGAACATAGACTGAATCATATTTGACTTTTAAATCACTGGGAACAGCTGCACTTATTACCTGTTCATAGCTACTCATATAATATGTCTTTATCCATCTGAGAAGTTTTATAAAATTCTCTGACAATTTTATTTCATTTTCCAATCGAGATTTTATAGGAAGAACTTTAAATGTTATATTTTCAGAATTATCTTCAGCTATAATCAAACCTGATTTATCTCTATTTCTAAAAGAAACAACTACTCTATCTCCTATCTCATATTCTTCATTCTCATCTAAATAAGTATAAAGGGACTGGGTGTTGTCTACATATATTTTAAAATATCTCATAATCAACTCCTATTTTAACTGTACCTCTATACTAGTTACTCCCTCTAAGGAAGTTCCGGCTTTCGGCTTCTGACTTTCTACCAACCCTTTTCCCACAATTCTTACATCTATATCTGCATTTTTAAATATATAAATTACATCTTTAGGGCTTAATCCTGTAAGATCAGGCATTTCTACTTTTACTTCTTCATTATTACGCTTCATATTTTCAAAATTTTTAATTTCAGATATTTTAGCAATGTCCTGTGACAAAATATTTTTATTTTTTGTTATCCTTTTAACTATTTCACCAAATACTGGAGCAGCTGTAGCACCACCATATTTTTCAAATACAGTTTCTCCCTTAGGTTTCATAAACATAACAAGTACTACATATTTAGGTTTATCTGCTGGGAAGAACCCTATAAAAGAAGCTAGATAATCACTTTTTAAATATCCACCCTTTGTACTTAACTGAGCAGTTCCAGTTTTCCCCCCAACTCTATAACCTTCTACATCTCCTTTTTTAGCAGTTCCATCTCTTACTACATTTTCAAGTATATTCCTCATTTCTCTAGAAACCTCTGGAGATATCACCTGTCTTACTGGTGTAGGAAGATTTCTTCTTATCACAACATTATTATCATCTGTTACTTTCTCTACTAAATAAGGCTTATACAAAATCCCGCCATTAATAACAGCAGAAAAAGCTGTTGCTAATTGTATCGGACTTACTACTATTCCTTGTCCAAAAGACATTGTACTTTTTTTCAGCTTATCCCATCTTTTATATGGAGTAGTGTATGGTTTTATTTCTCCCGGAAAATCGACTCCTGTTCTATCATATAAGCCAAAATTTCTCAGATATTCTTCATAAATTTTTTCAGTAAATGTATCTCCTATTAATACCATACCAACATTACTTGATTTTTTTAATACCTCTTCAGTTGTTAATATCCCTTTTGTACTTCTGCTGCTTTCTTTTATTGTATGATTATATTTTCTTATTGTTCCATCCATTACATCAAATTTAGTATTTCTTTTTATAAGTCCCTCATTAAGAGCAGAAGCCACTATAATAGGTTTAAAAGTTGACCCAGGCTCAAATTGATCTTGAAAAACTGGATTTCTTAAAGCTCTCCTCTTTCGAGTATATGCTGCTGTTGCTAATATTTTCCCAGTATTAGGATCCATAATTATTCCATATGCTTCATCAGAGTTTGAAGATTGAAATTTTTTCTTTACTTCATCATTGAGTATAAATTGAAGATCATTGTCTATTGTCATATAAACATTTCTTCCATTTAAATTTGTTCTTATTTCATCTTTTGATGTAGGTATTCTTATTCCTCTATTTCTAGTATATGGATTTTTTCTTTCAACAGTTTTTTCTTTAAGATACTTTTCATATTGCTTCTCTATTCCAAATACCCCAGTTTTTACATCTTTTGAAGTTGCAGTATACCCAATTAGTCCTACCAAATCACTATATATATCTTTTTTATAATAAGTTCTTTCTATGTTTTTCCTATAGAACATCTCATTTGTATTTAATTTATACTTCTTTAATATCTCATCAATTTCAGCTTTTTCTATTTCATCAAGATTTTTAGCTATAATCTTATATTTCTTTTTAGTTTTATACCCTTCATCTAATTCCTTTAAAAGTTTTTTATTATTTATTTTTATATATGATTTTTTAGCTATTTCCTCAAATGCTTTCAATATCTCTGGCTTTTCATATATTCTGCTTGGATCTATTATTAGGTCATAAATACTTTTATTGAAAGCCAGACTTTTTCCATTGCTGTCATAAATGCTTCCTCTATTTCCTGAATTCTTATTTATGGTCATAGTCTGATTATTTACTTTTTCTACATACATGGCACTATCAAATATCTGCACCTGTATCAGTCTAAAAAATATAAGCATAAAGCAGAATAATATTATATTTGATGAAATCAAAGCTCTCTTATTAAAAAAATTGGTTGTTTCCATTTCTTCTCTTTTTAGAAAAATATACAAAAAATAAAAAAATAAAAGAACTGTAAAACAAGTAAACATATATAATTTATAGTAAATACTTGCTCCTATCCCAATGAGATTTAAAAATAAGATAAAAGCTTTTAATTTTCTAAGCACGCTTTTCCTCCTGCATATTATCCTTACCTTACAATTATATCAAAAATTTTGAAATCTTGTTATAACTTTTTTATATTTTATTCTCTCTAATACTTCTGACTTCTCATAAAATTTCTTTTAAAAAATAGAATTTTTTTAATTGTACCTGAGTAATATATTATATCATACAACTCCACCATATGCTCAAAAGAAGAAAGAAAAATATTTCATTATGAGAATTATCTATAAATTAAAGAAATAAAAAATACAGATTTAATAAATGGAAAATATATTCAAAATGCTGCAATACTTTACTAAAAGAAAAATATAATTACCATCAGGGAAATAACAGATTTTATCCATAAAAATAAATTTAATAAAATTCATATCTCAGATAAATACCATCTTATAACTATTTTCTCTCTTGTAACTATTTTCTCTACAGAAAATATCATGTAATTCCACATAAAATTAAAAGTATAATTTTTTAAAAATTTTGAATAATCCCAAACCTTTAATTTTAAACATTAAAATTCCAATCAACAGAATAACCACTGGAAAATAAATAAAGGAGAAGCCTCTCTGCTCCCCCTTTTCATTTAAAAATAATTTAATTAAAATATTTTTTTCTCTCGTCTAATAGATATACTCTATCAGGAGTTATCTCTGCAAATGGTGTATATATTATCCAGTCTGTAAGCTCTGATTTATCAATTGTCATTTTGTCTTCTTCATTGAGATTTTCTATATAATATGGCTGATTAATGAGAGTTCCCCTTACTTTATCCCCATCTATCCCTTCTATGTGAAACCATAAATGCTCTAAGTTGGCATCTCCCTCTGTCCTATACTGTTCATCCACCAGTATTCCAAATTTTATCAGTCCATTATTTTCTGGATTAGTAATTGCCTCTCTAAAATATTCCCATCTTTCTAATGCGAGACCTTTCATTCTCATTGTTTCTTCATCAGATATAAAATACAATGGGTTATTCTTCATAATCTCATTTACAGATGATATATGTGCATATCTTCCATTCTTGTAATCTTCTTCTGTTAAATAAACATATACCACTGCTGTTTCTCCATGTTCATCATCTCTTCCAGCACTTCCACCTAAAGATTCAGGTGGATAGCCGTCCAATACTTCCTCTAAAGGCAACCAAGTTCCAACTATTCCCTCTCCTATATAGAAAGGTTCCTTTTCTTCTTCAAGGTATCTGTTAGTAACTATATTTTTGGCAATCATTTGTATTGCTGTTCCATGATTTTGATAATTTTCAGTATCTGAACCTATTATTTCCAGCTCTAATGAGCCACATCTTCTAAGTCCATGAGTATGAAGCCATACACTTCCATCTTCATCATTTATGGCCTGTATAGTATAAATATATTCAGGTGCAGGCTGTATATAGCTTTCTGCTGCCATTTTTGCCCATCTTCCAGACAATAGCTTTTGTGATGAAAAATCCATTATTCCAAGAAGATTTGGTATCATAGTTGATATTAACTTTAATTGAAGATGGTATGAATCAATATTTGACTCTCCAAATTCCATAATAGTTGTTACTCCAAGTTTGCTTTCCATTATTTTATTATAATCATTTTCATTGATCTGATGTGCCACTGTAAAAAGTTCTGGTACTTCAAATTCTTCTATTAAAATTTGAACTATATACTGCTCATCTTTGTAATCTACTCTTAAAAATTTTTCTGTATCATTTTTTAAAACTTTTACTCTAAACTCTTTATTTTCTTCCAATCTCTTAATTAAATCATCATATGTTCCTATATCTTCTGGTGATTCAGGTATTCCCATTATATATGATAATTCTTTTTCAATAATTCCCTTAGCAGCCATCAAATCCCTCCTGTTATATTGAAATTACTCTCTTAAAATTTAACTCTGATGAGATATTATACCATTTTTATAATACTTAAAACAAATTTTTATTCTTCATCTTCATCATTCTCATCTTCCTCTAGCTCGCTTGGTTCTATAAAACTTATTGTTAAAGAACAGATTTTTCCCTCTTTATTGTATCCCCAATAGCAAGGATACACTCCATCTCCCCAACCACTGGCAAATATAACAACATTTTTATCCATTCCAGGAATAGTCCAATTTAAAAAATCTCCACAATCTCTTTGATAATCTGGATATTTTTTGTAATTTTCTTGTAGCAAAGCATCAAAATAGTCATCATACATATTTCCAAAATCTGGATTTTCTTTTTCTAATTTGCTTACATATTCTACTGTCAGCTTTGCTCCTTCTGTATCAGTAAAACATCCCATTCCAGCATCTACAAAAAATCCAAAAAATTCTCTGTTTTTTCTATCTAACTCAGAGATATCATCATTTTTTTGAAGAGCCAACTGATAATATTCAGCTTTTTCATTAGATATATTAAGTCTTGCTCCCATATATCTGATTCCCCAATTTTCATCTTTTAATACTGCTAAAGTTACAGGATATTTTCCAGAAGGTACTTTTTCTATAAAGGGCTCTCCTTCACCATTCACTAAACTTACTAAAGGATCACAGCAGATTATTTGACCAGATGTTATATTTAATTCTCCTATATTTATAACTTTAAACTTTTCACTTTCAAATACTTCATCTAAATCATAATATGGTTTTAATATTTCCTTCATTTTCCCTCCCTAATTATACTTTAACTTTTTCTTTCTTTTTCTCAAATATTATTGTTCCCAGACCAATTGTTCCTACTATACAAAAAAATACAAAAACAGGAACCACTTCATGTACTACCAAAAAACCAGAAAATCCAGTCAGTAATGTTCCTTCCCATGTCACTCTATATGTAGGATAAACTATAGACAGTATCCAAAATACTGCTATAGCTACCACCCCAACTGAAAACATTGTAAATCCTACTTTAAACATTAAACTAGTATGATGAGACAATACCTCTTTCTCTTTTTCTTTCCTTAATATATCTATACATTTTTCTTCAGATACATCCTTTAATAAATAATCAGTAGTTACTTCAAAAATATTACTTAATTGTATTATTTTATCTATCTCTGGAAGTGACTGTCCTGATTCCCATTTAGAAACTGACTGCCTTGAAACTCCCAGTAACTGAGCTAATTTTTCCTGTGACATTCCATTCTGTTTCCTCAATTGTTGTATTTTTACAAACAGTTTCATAATTTCTTCCCCCTTGGTATGTGTTTTATATATCCATATATTACCACAACTATCAGTTGCACTCAACCAAGTGTATTTTATTTTCTGTCAATCTATGGTTGCAATATAAAAAATCCAGAAGATTTTTAGACCTTTCTGGATTTTAAATTTTATTTTTTATAATTCTTCTATTGATTTAACCATTCTCTCTATCTCTCCATTATTTATAACAAATATTCTGTCACAGTCTTTTAATGTTGTAAGTCTATGGGCTACTATAATTAAAGTTCTCTCTTTTGATACATCATAGATCTCTTTCATTATCTCTTCTTCTACTATACCTCATTTCTCTAGTAACTAGATTTAATATTTTTCTTGGTTTTACTTCTTTCTTTTCAAATATTCCCCAGTCTTTTATTATTACTTTTTCTTCTTCTTCTAAAACATCAAAAAGAGCTTTCCAGAAAGAATCTAATCTTTCTTTTGCTTCTCTTATGCTTTTTAGATTCCTTCTTTCCTTGTATAAGGTTAAAAACTCTTTTTCTGTCATTGTTTTTCCTCCTTATTTTATTTTTACTACTCTATAGGTATTAATATTTTTTTCAAATATTAATTCAAATATCTTTTTATTTGAAGAATAATCAACTTCAGTTGCATTTTCTAAATTACTAAAATCTCCTATTCCCCATCCTATCATAAATACATTTTTCTTTTCATCTATTTTATTCACAGAACCACAAGCTGGTGAAAAATGATTATTTAAATAAAATTCTTTATAGTTTATTAATTTTTTATTAACTTCATCAATTTTTAATTCTAAAATTCTAGATTTTTTATTTTTATTTCCATTGTCAAAGAGAGTTATACTTCCATCAGAAAGTAGCCTTGCATAATGTTGGCGTGAAAATTTCTCTTTTTCTTTCAACCCAAATTGATCTCCTTTTCCACCTAATATCCATAAAATATTTCCAGTATATCTTTCAATTTTTAAAATAGAATCAATATTTCTAAATGAACATATTAAATTATTATCTTTCGGATCCACAGTCATTGAATTAAAATGAATATAGTCAGCCCATTTATTTTGTAAATTTTTATAATCATTATGTTCTTGGCTTAACTCATATAATTCTGGATGGTCTGTACTATTCCATTGCCAAAGAACTTTTCCATCTTTTATTTCTTGAATAATTGCAGCAACAACCCTTGAACCAGTTGATTTTTCTATTAACTTTTTATCTATATTATTAACATTTTCCCCAAAGTATGTTGAAACTATATAATGATTGTCATCTAAAATTATACTATCATGATTTTCTAATGGAAATCCTTCAGGAACATTATTATATTTTTTACAAGAAACTATGTCTATAATTTTATAATTTTCATCCATTACTATTAATTTTGTTGGTGCATAACCTACATTTTCATAATTATATTCTTCTTTATCTTCAATATAATAGCTATATCTTATTTTCCCATTTACTATAGTCTTTTTAAAATCTGATATTGATGCTGAATGAATTTTATAGTATAATATCTCTCCTAAAGAATTCATTTTATATATAAAGAAAGATTTATTCTTTCTATCATTATTATATGAATTTATATCTCCATAATAATCTCCAGAATAAGGGCTTATTCCTATTGTTTTATACTTAGGAAATTTGGAATTTAAAGTATTTATATAATAAGTTCTTCCATCTCCGGTTTCTAGATTTACAATATTTATTGGAATCTTTATATCTCTTCCTATCTTTTCTATTTTTATTTCAATTTCTTCATCTAAAATTTTATTCATTATTTTTATTTGTACTTTTTTATTTTTATTTTCTAAAGAGAACTTCACAGGAACTTCTGAATTCAATTCTCCTAAATCAAATTCCTTTTCAAATGATGAGCAATCCACCAATATTCTTTCTTCATTTATTTTAAGTATAATAGTTTCATTTTTTAAAGAATCATTAACCCTTTTTTCTTCCTTAATTATAAGTTCTTTTAAAAGTTCATTTATTTCTTCTTTATTTAGTTCAATAACTTTTTTTATAGAAATCTTTACTTTTTCTTTAATAATATTGACTGTCTTTTTATATCCAACTACTAATATTAATATGATTATCGCTAATAATCCTATATATTTTATCTTTCTCATCTTTCCTCCAAAATTTTCAATTCAATTTATTTTTAGTATTTTTGATTGTATAAACTTTATTGTTTTTTTAAGAATTATTTCTCCAACTTATTTTGAGATTAGACTACCTACTCTTCTCTTTTTTTCTTTTTAAAAGTAAAAATGTTCCCTTATTTTTAAATTCTATCTCTTCATTCACTCTATTACTTCTGCTATAAGATTAAATATCTCTTCTATTTCTACTCTTGCTTCTTCAGATTCTTCTTCCATTAAAATACTGAGTCCATTTACTTTATCTATCATTTTCATTCTGAATTTAAATCTAATGACTTTTTTTCTGTTATCATCATTTCTCTAATAGCTAAGTTTAATATTTTTCTGGTTTTACTTCTTCCTTCTCAAATATTCCTCAAGCTTTTATTATTACCTTATCTCCTTCTAAAACATCAAAAAGAGCTTTCTAAAAAGAATCTAATCTTTCTTTTACTTTTCTTAGGCTTTTTAGATTCCTTCTTTCCTATCATTTTTATTTTTTCCTTATAATATTTATACTTTCTCTAAAATCTTTATCAAATATAAATATAACTAAAGTTATAGTTGACACTATACTTGATATTAATACAGCTTTCTTTAACCAGTCTAACCATGTGTATATTTCTATTATTGGAATATAATTTAATAATAATTTACTTAGTGCTAATGAAAATATAATTAATAAAAGATAATTTCCATAAACTTTGATATATTCTTTATAATCTTTATTAAAACATCTTTTAAAAACCAACAAAGGCTTTGCTATGCAAATTATTAAGACATTTGATAATATTGTTCCAATTATTACTCCATTTAATCCTAAATAAAAAACTAAAATTAATGATGATCCAAAATTTATTGTAGCTTCTGCTATCGGTAAATGAATATCATCAAAAAATCCACTTCCATCTTTGAATATGTCTGTAATACCTCTAAAGCATCTTATGAAAAGATTAATACAGATTAATAATACTGTAATATTTGATAATATGAACTTTTCCCCAAGCCATAAACTCACAAATTCATTTATTAAATAATAAGCACAGCAACTAAAAATTATACTTATTAATAAAAATAACATATTTAATTTTTTCCAGTAGTTATAAATTTCTTCTTTAGTATGAACTGCTATATATTTTCCAATCATTGGTCTTAGTACATTTAAAATTATACCTAAAATGGTTAAAATCATTTGTTCTATCATTTGATAGCTTGCATAGATTCCTACTACTTCTAATGATATAAATTTTGATATTAGTATTAAATCAGTATTAAAAACTACTAGCCCTGCTATTTTATGCCAGAATAAATTTTTTAAATTTTCTCCTATATTTTTATCTTTTTCATGAGTTTTAATAATATGTGAATAATATTTTTTATAATGATATTTATAAAAAATATATTGAGTCATATTATCTAAAATCAGTAAAAGTATAAATAAAAAGAAAGATTGAATTTTTATTATAACTACTATTTGTAATATTTGATAAAATATTTTGTTCATTCCCTGAATCATTCTTACATATAAAAACTCTTGGTTTGCAGTAAATAAAATACTATATTTTATAAATAAATAAGTTATTGCTGTATTAATTACATATAGACTCCAATATAAATATATCTCTTTTGAAAAAGTATTATCTTTTATAAAAAATGGTATTGCTGGATTAATTAACAACCCTATTATTAAAATAAAGAAAAATATTTTATTATATAAAATTGTTATTGTATTGATAATAATACTTATTCTTTCTACATTTTTTTTATAAAGTGGTTCATATAGTGCATAAGTTGAGGCTGAAGCTATTCCCATATCTACTAAGTTTAAATATGCCATTATTTGAGTAAATAATTTCATCAATCCTAATTTTTCTATTCCCATATAATTTGCAAAATATTTATTCAATACAAATGAAAATAGACTTATAATAATAGTAATTATAAAATTTATTCCTATTCTTTTAAAAAAAAATTTATCCATTTTTCTCCTTTATATTCTAAAAAATATTATTTCATATTTTTTAACTAATTTTATCTTAATTTACTTCTTACGTTTTTTAATAAAATTATAATTTTATTTAGAAATAAAAAAGTTATTTTATATGGAAAATATTTCAATATTTTTATAAAAAAAACTTTTATCTTATTCATTATATTTTGATTTTTATCAAATCTTTTATCTGATATTAGTAATAAAAAACTTTTATAACCATTTATATATTCTTTATTAGTAAATACTGGTTTAAAAAATAAAAAATCATTTAAATGATAAATACTTAATCTATATAATGAGTCATCCCAATCTTCATTTTGTTCTTTAAAAAAAATTTTTAATATATCAAAGCACTTAAAAATTTGACATTTTTTTACTCCGTTAATCATATTTGTAATACTCTCAGAGTTTTGTCTATAATGATAAAATGCTTCTTTTAAATATCCTACTTTTTTTGCAAAATAAATAAGTCTTGGGGTAGTAGATAAGTCTTCACCTATTGAAATATTTTCAGGATGAAAAATGTTATTCTCTTTATACAATGAAGTTTTAAACAATTTATTCCACATTGCTGGAGCATCATTATCATAAAAGAAGTCTCTTAGGTATTCTTTTGAATTAAAAATAACTTGCTCTGCTTTTTTCTTTCCTTTTTTTAAAATTTTTTTTCCATTAAAATAATCTTTATAATAATCTGAAACTACAATATCTAAATTTTCTTTTTCTGCAAATTCATACATGTACTTCAAAAAGTCTTTTTCAACCCAATCATCTCCATCAATGTGTTGAATATACTTTCCAGTTGCCATTTTTATTCCTACATTTCTGGCTGAAGATAGTCCTCCATTTTTTTTAGTTATTACTTTTATTCTTTGGTCCTCTTTCATTAATCTATTTAGTATTTCTAAACTTCTATCTGGTGATCCATCATTAATTATTATTATTTCTATTTCTTCTAATGTTTGTTCCATAATGCTTCTTATACATTTTTCGATATATTTTTCTACATTATAAACAGGAACAATTACAGATATCTTCTTCATTTTTCTCCTAATTTTTCATAGTTTTATATTATAGTTTTAAATTTCTTTAATTTAATATAAAGCATCTTTACTATTTTTATTTTCTTTAATTTATTTTTAATAGAAATCAGCCATCCTATATTTTCATAATATTCCTTAGTATCAAATATAATTTTTTCATAATATTCTAATAATATTGTGATATCTTCCTTATTTGAAGGAATAAAACCTCTTCCTAAATCAATATTTGCTATTTTTTTATTATTCTGTCCTCCTATTCCTAAATGCTGAATAAAACTTATTTTCGATACATAAATAGGTATGTTTTTTGAATTTAAATATTCAGACCATCTATAGTCATATGAGGTAAAATCTTCATTTTTTATCTTAATATTATTAATAATTTCCTCAATAATTTCTCTAGAAAAAAGTACACATGCTCCTCCAATATCTATTTTTCTTCTAAATTCAATTTTATCTATGTACTTCTCTTCAATATCTTGAAAAAAATTATGAAAATTTGAGTTATACAGACTATAAACAGCTTTCTCTTTTAACCTTGTTATTTTTTGTATAATAACTAGAAATTCTTCATTATAAATCATATCTGAATCTACTTGTAATAGATAATCTCCTTCTGTTTCTAAAAAATCTTTATACATCATATACATATTTTTATCTGCTTTTAAATTTTCGTTTCTTATTATTATTTTTTTAGCAAATGGTATTTTCTCTTTTAAATACTGCTCATTGTATTCAGAACTCTTATCATCATAAATTTGTATCTCAAATTTTTCTAAGTTTTTCACTTTTTTTAATGAACTTATACTTTTTTCTAAAATTTCTTTTCTATTATATGTAGATATCATCATAATTATTTTCATTCTTTTAAATTTTCTCCTAATATAATTAATTTTTTTATATCCTGAATTTTAGTTTTTTTTGTTATTAAAAGTTCTTTATCTTTTTTTACTATCACTAAATTCTCTATACCCAACAATGAAATATTCAAATCATCTGATATTACTATATTATTTTTTGAATCTAATTCTCTTATCTCTTTTCCCCTTACTACATTCCCATTTTCATCTTTTTCAAATATCTCATCAAATGCATTAAAACTTCCTATATCATTCCAACCAATATCTACTGGTATTACTCGTATATTCTTTGAATATTCCATTATTCCAAAATCTATTGATATTTTTTCAAACTTATCAAAGTACTTCTTTACTTTACTGCTAAGTTCTTCCCCTGTTAAATTCTCTTTAAATTCTCTTTTCATTTCTTTAAATATTGTTGAATGTTCCTCCATCAATACTTCAAAATTTTTAAATATTGTATCTGTTGTAAATATAAACATTCCACTGTTCCAAAGATATTTCCCACTTGCTAGATAACTTTCAGCTAGTTCCTGACTTGGTTTTTCTCTGAATCTTTTTACTTTGCATATAGAATTAAGTTCTATTTCATCATCCTTTACTTCTATATACCCATATCCTGTTTCTGGTTTATCTGGCTTTATTCCCAAAGTAACTATCATTCCATTTTCTGTTGCTTCCTTTGCTGCAATTAGTATAACTTTTCTAAATTCCTCTTCTTCTTTAATCAAATGATCTGAAGCTAATACCACTATTTCTAATTTTTCTCCATCTTTTAATCTATTTTTAAATCTATTCTCTATTATTAAAGATGAATATCCTATTGCTGCTGCTGTATCTTTAAAAGCTGGTTCTATTATTAGATTTTCTCTAGGAATATCGCTTAATTCTTTTTCTATCTCTTTTGCTTGTATGATATTTGTTGCTATAAATATATTTTCTGCTTCTATTATAGGAAGTATCCTGTCAACAGTTTCTCTTATCATAGTTTTATCTGAAAATATTTTTAGAAGCTGCTTTGGTCTTTCTGATGTTGATAATGGCCAGAATCTCTCTCCACTTCCTCCTGCCATAATAATTGCTGTTAACATTTTACTTTCCCTCCTAATTTAAAAGTGATTCCATATATTTTTTAAAATTATTTAATATATCTTCTAATTTTTTATCTGCTTCTTTCTTACTCTTTCCTTTAGTGTAAATATAATATTTTATCTTTGGTTCTGTCCCTGAAGGTCTTACAGTTATATAAGTTTCCTCTTCTAAAATATATTGAATAACGTCTGACTCTGGAAGAAATAATTCTGATTCTAAATCATTTAAATAATTTCTTTCTTTTTTTACTTTATAGTCTCTTACTATATTTATCTTCTTATCTAACAGAACTTTTAAATCTCTTTTTCTAAGTTCTTCCATCATCTTTTTTATCTCTTCTGTTCCCTGTACTCCTTCTCTTTTTACTGAATATGTTATCTCACTATACCAGCCATATTTATCATAAAGTTTTTCTAATTCTCTTACTGAAGAAGTTCCTATACTTTCAAAATATGATGTCATTTCAGTTAAAAGCATTACTCCAAGTATTCCATCTTTATCTCTTACATAGGTTCCTTTTAGATATCCAATAGACTCTTCCATTCCAAATACAAAAGAATTATCATATTTTCCCTCTTCAAATTCTTTTATCTTTTCTCCTATATATTTAAATCCTGTAAGAGTTCTAAATACTTTTAAATTTCTTTCTTCAGCTATTTTATCTAGTATTGGTGTAGAAACTATTGTTGTAACTACTGCTCCATTTTCAGGTATATCTTTTTTATTATCTAAAATATATTTTAAAAGAAGCATTCCTATCTGATTTCCATTTAAATATATCCATTTATTATCTTCTTTTACCATCATTCCAGTTCTATCTGCATCTGGGTCATTTGCTAAACATACTTTAGCTACTACTTCATCAGCTAACTCTATTGAAAGATTAAATACATCCTTTTCTTCTGGATTGGCATATGAACAGGTTGGAAATTCTCCATCTGGTTTTTCCTGCGCTTTAACTACATATAGATTCTTATATCCTAATTCATTAAGTAATCTTTTTACTGGTCTTCCTCCAGTTCCATGAAGAGGTGAATAAACTAATTTAAAATTTTCTTTATTAGGTAAATCTTTTAAAATAGATTCCTTTTTTACATTTTCTAAATATTCTCTATCTAATTCATCATTTAAAATATTTAATAACCCTGACTTTTCTGCTTCCTCTTGAGTTACAATTTTTACATCTTCAAATTCATCTGTTTTATTTACTTCCTCTATTATTCCAGAAGCTTGAGGTTCTACTAATTGCCCCCCATCTTCCCAATATACTTTATATCCATTGTATTCCTTAGGATTATGTGAAGCTGTTATCATTATTCCAGCTTGACATTCTAATTTTCTTACAGCAAATGAAAGTTCTGGAGTACTTCTTAATGAAGAAAATAAATATGTTTTTATTCCATTGGCACACAGTACTAATGCTGAATTCAAAGCAAATTCATAAGAATTAATACGACAGTCATATGCAATTACAACTCCTTTATTCTTTCCAGCAACTCCACTTGAACTAATTAAATAGTTTGAAAGCCCTTGAGTAGCTTTTCTAATCATATATATATTCATACGATTAGTTCCCAAACCCATTATTCCTCTCATTCCACCTGTTCCAAATTCAAGGTATTTATAGAAACTATCTTTTATTTCTTCTTCTTGCAAATTTTCTATTTTTATTTTTTCATTTTCACTAATAAATTTTGAATTTATCCACTTGCTGTATTTCATTAATTTTTTCTCCTAATTTTCCTTAATAATGGAGCTTTTAAAATAAGCATATAAAAAAATGCTAAAAAAATTATGTATAAATTTGTTCTGTACCTCACCGCTGCACCAGCATTAAAAACTCCAAATGGATATTGTGCTAAAAATAGCCAAAATGAACAATTAAATAAAATAAATATTTTTTCTTTATTTACCTTAATCATTAGTATTTTATATGTAACCATTAAAAGTAATACCATTGATTCTAAATATGATAAAATTTTTATAACACCCATATTTAATTCTCTAATTCCTGGTCCCCAAACACTTATAAACATTCCATAAATCATATTCTTATAAAATCCATATTGTTCCTGAAATATATTTTGATTTCTAAATGTTTCCTTAGTTGTAGCAAAATTAAGATGAAAATTTTTTAAAAATATATCTATTTTTTCTCTTAATAAATATAGTAATAATAAACTTAATATAAAATAAATCATATAAAATAATACCCGTATTTGTTTTTTCCTTTTTATTAAAAAAAACAAATACAAACTAAAGACAATAATTGATGGTATATATTGAATTTTATATAACATTAATAAATATATACTTAAAAAAAATACTTTTTTACTTTTTACTTTTTTATTTTTAAAAAGTTGTATTAAATTTCCCATAACAATTCCAGAAGAAAATATTACTATACTCTCTTTTGATGGATATGAAGACCAAATATTAAAAGATGGCAATAATAAAAATATTAAAATATATTTATTCCATTCAATTGCCCTTAAAAAAAATATAATTCCATAAGTTGATAATAAATTAAAGAATATATTTGTTAACATTTTACTTCCAAATAAAATTCTTCGCATTCCTCCAACAAATATATCTGTTAATAATGTTCTATTAAATAAAATATCCAACAAATTTTTCGAAAAAATTTTAGTTATATTTTCATTAATATATCTGTCATAATCACCTAAAATTGTAACTTTATTTATTACAATTAGAGAAATAAACATAAATACTATCCGATATATTATGATTAATATTTCCTTCTTCTTCATTTTTTCCCTTTCCCAAAAATCACTCAAGAATTATTTTAACTATTTTTTTTAAATCTTCATTTTGTTGAAAATAAATTCTATCAAAATTTTTTAAAATTTTATTTTTTTGATTTTGATATTCTTTTTCATCCTCTAACTGATAAATTCTTGCTTTTATTTCTTCTATTGAAAAAGGATTAAAATATAAAGGAGCATCTCCTAAAATTTCAGTAGTTGATGTTATTGCAGAACTCAATATAGGTACACCATATTTCATCGCTTCTATTGGTGGATATCCAAATCCTTCTGATATTGTTGAAAATATAAAAACTCTTGCATTCCTATATAAATTTTCTAACTCTGTATCTTTAATATAATCTAAAAAAATAAAGTTATCTTTATTTTTTATTTTCTTTAATATTTTTTCTTTAATTTTTCCAATTACAATAACTTTTCTCTCAAATAATTTATCTGTTATCAATTCATCTAAAGCAATAATAGTTCTAAAATTATTTTTTTCCATACGATTGGCACTTATCAACAACACATATGAAAATTTATATCCTTTTTTTATTTCTTCTTTTAAGATAATTTTTTTAGGACTATATAAAACACTTATATCTGTTTCTTTTTTAAAAATTTGTGTTAACAACATGTTTTTAGAATGCTTAGAAACAGTTATTATTTTTAAATTTTCATGTTTATAAAAATTTTCAAATTTTTTTAAATATAATTTTTTTCTAATTTCTTTTATTAATTTTTCTCCACAAAAAGAAAATAAAAAAATTCTATATAAAATACCAAAAATCTTATGTTTTAATTCTAAATTATAAAAATTCATTGTATTATCATATACTATTTCTAATGTTCTTAAATCATGAATAGTTACAATCAGTTCTAATTCTTTTGGAAACTTTATTCCTAAATAATTTCCTAATGTTGCTATATAAAATCTTTCTATTTTATTTTTTTTTATTTCTTCTAGTATGCCGTCTTCTAAATAAATAACTTTTTCATTTTTTAATTTTTCCAAAATTTCATTAGGAGTATCCATTTTTTTACTCAAAATGAAATATATCTCATTTTGTTTTTTTTCTTTCAATATTTCAAAAAAAATGGTTTTTATATATTCTCCTCCACCATGATATTTCATATTTGAATAATGTTGTGAAGTTATTAAATCAATTAAAATATTCAATTTACTCCTCCAATAATTCTTCCAATTTTTTAAACCCAGTTCCAAATTTTTTCATTATATATTCTTTGGTTTCAATTTTATTTTTTTCTTTCATCAATTTTAAAATTTTATTTTTTAATTCTTCTTTATTTCCAATTTCGAATAATTCTCCATATTTTCCATTTTCAAGTATTTCTAATGGTCCTACTTTACAATTACTTGAAATAACTTTTTTATTTAATAATAATGCTTCAGCTAATACAAGACCAAATCCTTCAAATTTTGAACTTAAAATAAAAATCTCACAATTTTTCATCCAAATGTATGGGTTATCTTTTTTCCCTAAGAAAAAAATCTTATTTTCTAGTTTTATTTTTTGAGTATATTTCTTTAAAAATTCCATATCTGGTCCGTTTCCTATAAGTACTAGATTAATATTTTCTTTAACCTCCAACAAAAGCATTCTATATGTTTCAATTAAAGTTTTAAAATCTTTCTGTTCTTCATCTATTCTTCCTACTGAACATATATATTTTTCTTTAATAATTTTTTTTTCTAATAAATTTAATTCTGATTCATCTTTAGATTTTTTTATAATATCGTCAAAATTTATTTTATTATAAATAGTTCTTACTTTATTTTTTTCTATTACAGGAAATATTTTTAACACTTGTTCTCTCATTTCATTGCTTACTGTACAAATATATGTAAATTTATTTATTTTTTTGAAGAAAAATTTTTTGAAATATTTTCTTATTCCCAAAAAGTAATGTTCCACAGATCCATGTAAAAAAATAAGATGTTTTGGACCAGATATTTTATTTATATATCCTGGTAAATACTGAAAAAATGTTATTGTTACATCATATTTTTCTTTTGTTATTTCATTTCGTAATTTTCTCCAAATCGTAAAATCTGAACTAAGTATAATTAAATATAAAAAGATATTATAAATTTTATTTTTCTTTCCTAAAGTTCTTAATTTATAAATGAACTTTGATAATTTTTCAGATTTTAAATATTTTATTTTTATATTTTTTTCTATTTCTTTTTCTCTTAAATTTTCATTTCCCATATCATAGTCAATATATACATGTACTTGATTTCCCTTTCTTTTAAATTCATTTATATATTGAATTGCTGCTACCTCTAACCCTCCTCCTGCTGTCAAAAAACTAGTATAAAACATTATTTTCATTTTATAATCCCTTCCCAAATATTACTGTTTTACATGTTTTAAAAAATATAATCATATCCATTACAAAATCCTGATGTTTTATATAGTACAAATCATATTCCAATTTTATCTCTGCATCTTCTATTGAAGCACCATATGAATACATTACCTGTGCCCACCCTGTAAGTCCTGGCTGTACTGCATATCTTAATTTATAGTTTTTTATTTTTTTCTCATATTCTCTTCCCAGCTCATTCCATTCTGGTCTAGGTCCCACAAATGACATTTCTCCTTTTAATACATTTATTAATTGTGGTAGTTCATCCAATCTTGTCTTTCTTATAAACTTACCTATTTCTGTTACTCTGTCATCACATTCTGAAGCATATTTTGAAAACTTTGTTGGATCATGTATCTTCATACTTCTAAATTTGATTATTTCAAATTCATTCCCTCTTATTCCAATTCTTTTCTGCTTAAAGAATGCTGGATTTCTAATTATTTTCATTGGATTGATAAATATATTTTTAATTCCTACATCTATTTTTACTAATATATAGGTAATAATTATAAGCGGCATTATTCCTATAAGCATTAATATTGATACCACTATATCAAAGAATCTTTTTATTCTTTTTTGCAGTGTATTATTTAAAACTACAAATCCATCTGACATCACTATCCAGAGATCATCTATTTTTTCTGTATCTATTTTTCCTTCACACTTTTCTAAAAAACTTATGTAATCAATTATTTTTATTCCCTGTAATTTTAAGTTGGTTATCATATTTGAATAATTTATTATCTGCTTTCTGCTGGTAAAGATTATACTTTCTATATTTTCTTCTTTTACTATTTTTTCTATATCTGTTATTTTTCCAAGATATTTTTCTTTGCTTTTTTCTTCATCATTTAAATATCCCACATAGTTGTATTGTTTATTCTTTTCTAAAATATCAGCTATTTTATCTGTATAATCTCCACTATCAATTATTGCTACATTCATTACTTTCTTATTACAAATAAGTAGCAGATATCTTGATATATTTTGAAATAAATTATAAAAAAGAAAGGCATTAATAAATTCTATTTTTTTATAGAAAAAATAGAATATACAAAATCCACAAAAATTTATAATGCTGGAATAGATAAAATCTTTTGTCTTATATTGATAATTATTAAAATTGAGAAGGTCTAGTAGGTAATAAAAGAAAGAAATTAAAATAAAAATTCCATATACTGCTGTATTTATACTTAATCCTAAATATACAAATATACTTCTATATATGAAAAAAAGTATAAAAAAATATATTATTCTTATTTTCATGTTTCTGTTATGTCTCATAATCTGACCCCATTTTTATTTCCTATTAATAATTGGTACTTTTAATTTAATTTTTTTTATTTTCTAAATATAATATAAAAATATTTATTTTTTTAAAATTTATTTCTAAACTAAATTAATATTTTTATATTTTTATCAAAACAAACAATTAATATTTATTTTTAGTTTTATAGAAAACTATGAGTTGATTATAATATTATTATTTCTCTTTGTCAATCAATGTTTTCACATAAAAAACACAATTCAATCACAAAATTATTGAAATTTAAAGGTTTATATTAGTTCAAAAAATAAAAAAAGCTGTTTTTTCAACAGCATATTTTTACAAAATATTTTGTTTAATTGTAGATTTTAATTAATAAAATAGAAAAAGAGAGCCAAAATCATATAAATTTTAGCTCTCTCTTTTTTATAAATTAATTTAAGATTAGATGGCTTAATTATTATCTATTCATCTCACTTGTATTTCCATTCTCATGATCAGCTATTATATTATCTACAAGGGTAACATCTGCACACGATATATCTCCTACTATTGTATTTTTCAACACTGAATTAGCATTTCCATATTTCATTGCTTTTTCTGGATTATTATGTTTAAGAATTCCATAAATGACTCCTGCAACATAAGCATCTCCACTTCCTATTCTATCTACTATTTCTATATTTTCATATGGAGATTCACAATAGAAAACATCATTTTTTCTGTTATATATTAATGAAGTAAAATTATGAGATTTTGGAGAATTTACTGTTCTCTGAGTAGAAGCAATAAATGATATATTAAATTCCTTTGCAAAAGCTCTTATAATATCTTTCAAGTTTCCTGTCTTTTGAAACATTTTTCTAAAAGTTTCCTCTGAAGCAAAAAGTATATCTACAGATGGCAATAATTTTTCAATCTCCATTCTTGCCTCTTCTTCAGTCCAGAGATTTCTTCTAAAATTTACATCAAAAGATACTAATGCTCCTCCATTTTTAAAATTTTTGATAAGTTCATGAGTCAGTTTATTTGAGTTTTCACATAAACCTAAAGTTATCCCACTTGTATGAAAAATTTCTGTTCTATTATATATAGAATCATCTATTTCATCTGCTTTAAAAGATTGAAAAGATGAATTTTGTCTGTCATATGTTACATTTGGTTTTCTTGGTGATGAACCATATTCATAATAGTAAATAGCCAGTCTTTTATTTTTAGATTCATCATATACTACAAATTCATCGCTTACACCATTAGAACTTATTATTTTTTTTGCAAACTTTCCTAATTCATTCTCTGGAAGTTTTGTTACTATAGCAGTTTTTTCTCCTAATATTGACACCCCACTAGCAACATTGAATTCTGCTCCTCCCATTTGTTTTTCAAGTAAATGTCCTTGAATCAGCATTTCATTATTTAGAGGCGAAAGTCTCATTATCATTTCTCCACTGCACACCAATCCAAATTCTTTATTTTTAAAATCAAATATTTTCTCCATTACAGTCTTTTCCTCCACTATACCCATTTATTTATTTATTTCTTATCTCTTTTATTTTTTCTACAAATGCTTTGGCAGTAGCTATAATATCCTCACTAGAACCAGAAGCTAATTTTCCCCCTGCTCCTACAGCAACTACACCATTTTTAAACCATTCATCTATGTTTTCTAAACTTACTCCTCCAGTAGGCATAATATTAGCTTGAGGAAGTGGAGCTTTTACAGCTTTTATAAATGAAGGTCCAAAAGCACTTCCAGGGAAAAGTTTTACAATATCTGCTCCATATTGCATAGCTTTAGTTATTTCAGTAATTGTCATACAACCTGGCATATATGGCACTTGATATAGGTTACACAATTTTGCTGTTTCTTCGTCAAAAGCAGGAGAAACTATAAATTCTGATCCAGCTAAAATAGCTATTCTGGCAGTAGCTGCATCTAATACAGTTCCAGCACCTATAACTAATTCATTTGAAGTAAACTGTTCTTTAAGAGCTTTTATTACTTCAGTAGCTCCTGGTACAGTATATGTAACTTCTATTGCAGGAATTCCTCCCTCTACACAAGCTTTAGAAATTCTGATTCCTTCTTCTATAGTTTCACTTCTAACCACTGCAACTATTCCTATATCAGTTATTTTTTTTAAAATTTTGCTTTTTCTCAACATAGTTTACCTCCTAAAATATTTTATTTTGATTTATAATGAAATATTTTGTTATACTTTTCTGTATTTTATTTATACTTTAAAAAAAATAAAAATTCAATCTCAACCTCTTAGAATAAATTCCATATATGGAATTAAAAACAAAAGATAAAAAATTTTGAAGTATTAAAAATGTTGAAAGTTAGAAAAATAAAAAAAAAATCTTCACATCATAGTTCCATATATGGAATTTTGACTATACATTTTTAAAATTATTCTACTACTTTTAGTAAATTTTCTTAAAATAAAAAGATGATTCAAATTTAATTAAAAATTTTAAATCATCTATTTGTGGCAATTTATTAATGGTTATTTGTTAAAATATTCCAATCTTTTAGATATTTCTTCACATGATTTTCTCATAGATTCAGCTATCTTCAATGCTCTCTCATCTGTCAAAGAATCTGGAAAACATGGACAGCTTACTGCAGCTACTATTCTATTTTTACTATCTAGTATAGGAACTGCCACAGCCCTTATATTCACTGAATGTTCCATATTATCAAAAGAAAGTTTATTTATGTTTATTTTAAGAAGCTCCTTTTTTAGTTCCTCTCTATCAGTTATAGTATTTTCAGTATATTTAGGAAGAGTTCTCTCCAAAAGTTTATTTAATTTGCTTTCACTTAATTGGCATATTAAAAGCTTGCTTGCTGCTCCTGCATGCAATGGAAATATTGCATTTTCAGAAACTGATATTTTAATAAAGTCGCTGCTCTCCACTTTTCCTATACTTCTTATTTTATCTTCATCTAAAACACTTATTTTAAATGTCTCCTTAAACTTTAAAGATAATTCTTCTAAATATGGATAAGCAATATTTTTAATCAAAGTATATCTTTCATGCTTATTTGAAAAGAAATAGAATTTCTCTCCTATTTTATATTCTCTTCCTTCTAAATTCAAATATTTAAGTTCTGTTAAAACTGATAAAAGCCTGTTTGTTGTTGCCTTGGGTATTCCCAAATCTTTTGAAATATCTGCCTGTGTAGCCGATTCTTTATAATAAAGATATTTAAATATCTTATCTGCTTTTTCAATTGCAGGAACTTTTTTTTCAATTTCCATATCTCCCCCTTATTTAAATTATAATTCTCTATAATTAACTTCATCAAAATGAGCTATTTACTCAAAAACATATAATATATTATACTATATTTTTCCATATATGGAACTAAGTTTTTTATGATTTTTTAATAATTATTCTATGATTTTAATAAAGTTTTATATAGTTTTATCAAATTTCGTTTCATATATGAAATTTTTTACTTATTTTTTTATTGTACTTTTTAACAATATTGGGTTATAAATAGATTATATGATATTCAATTAAGAAATAATATAAAAAGAAATCTAATATAACAAAAATTTCTATTTCAATACAGTGTACACAATATGAATAATAAAAATTTTGTCATATTAGCAAAACTGAGGAGGACAGATTTATGAGAAAAAAACTTATGATGATTATTTTCACTTTAATGGCTGCTTGTGCCTTTGCTAAGGCTTACCCTAGTAAAAATATCAATATGATTGTACCATTCAGTGCTGGTGGAGGAACAGATGCAGTTGCTAGAAAATTGGGAAGTCTTATGGAAAAAGAACTTGGAACTTCAGTAGTTATTGTTAATAAAACTGGAGGAGCTGGAGCAGTAGGAATGACTTTTGGAGCTACTCAAAAGAAAGATGGTTATACAATTACAATGATAACTAGAGAAATTGTTTCGTTACCTTTAATGAATCTTTCTCCTATCAGCTACAAAGATTTTGAATTAGTATCTTTAGTAAATATGGATCCAGCTGTTGTACTAGTTGAAAAAGATTCTAAATACCAAACCTTAGATGAACTTTTAGCAGATGCAAAAGCAAATCCTGAAAAAATAAAATTTGCAAGTACAGCTAAACCTAATTTTTATGCTCTAGCTATAGAAAATGAAGCTGGTGTAAAATTTAATCATATCCCATACAATGGAGCTGGAGAGGTTATTCCTGCATTATTGGGAAAACATGCTGATTTCTCTCTAATGGGACCAGGAGAAGCTATTGGACAATTAAAAGCTGGTCAATTAAGAGCCCTAGGAGTAATGGCTGATACTAGAGTTGAAAGCCTTCCAGATGTCGCTACATTAAAAGAATTAGGACATGATGTTGTTTCTGGTACTTGGAGAGGTATTGCAGTACCTAAAGGAACATCACCTGAAATAGTTGCCACTCTTGATGCTGCTATTAAAAAATCTGTTGAATCAGATGACTTTAAAGATTTTATGAATAATTCTACATTTGGAATCAAATATCTAAATGGAAAAGACTTTGAAACATTCATAATAGATGATACTGCCACAATAGACTCAATAGTAAAATCTTTGAAATAGTCATATAAAATTCTTAAATTAATGTAATGTATGGAAAGGTTACTATGTTTATTAGTAACCTTTTTTATAAAAGGGGGATTAATTTTGTTAGAAACTATTTTTTCTGCATTTTTATGTATAGTTAGTGCTTTTATTTTTTATTCATCTACTCAATTTAATATGGCTTTTATAGGAGATTCTGGATTAGGTCCTGATTTCTTCCCTAAAGTTATTGCAATTATTTTATTTATACTCTCTGGTATGCTTTTCATAGGAAGTTTAAGAAATAAAAATAAAAAAAGCATTTATAATCCAAATATGAAATATACTTTTATGGTAATTTTCGCTTTTGCTGTATATATATTTCTTATAGATAGAATTGGTTATTTAGTATCTACTATAATATTTGCATTTATTGTAATAACTATTTTAAAGAGTAAGTCAAAAATATTAAATATAATATTCGCAATAGCTTTCCCTATAGCTTTATATTTATTATTTACTTATGCTTTTAAAGTATCTTTACCTGCTGGATTGTTTATCTAATTAAAATAAGGGGGAAAATATAGATGTTTAGTCACTTAATACAAGGTTTATCTACTGCTCTTTTACTAGGTAATTTATTTTATCTGGTTCTTGGAGTGACTGGTGGGGTTGTTATTGGAGCTCTTCCAGGTCTTACTGCTACAATGGGAGTTGCTATCCTTCTTCCTTTTACTTTTGGTATGGATGCTGTTACTGGTCTTATAATGCTTGTGGGAATATATATTGGAGCTATTTATGGGGGATCTATCTCAGCTATTCTTTTGAATACTCCTGGAACTCCTGCATCAGCTGCTACTTGTTTTGATGGTTATGCTTTAGTAAAAAAAGGGTACCCAACAAAAGCTCTTAGTGCGTCTACTATTGCTTCAGCTTTAGGAGGACTTATCAGCTGTCTGGCTCTTGTTACTATATCACCTGTACTAGCGAAATTTGCTTTAAGATTCTCTGCTCCTGAATATTTTGCCTTAGCATTATTTGGGCTTACTATTATTGCAAGTATATCTGCTGAAAATTTCTTAAAAGGAATAATTGCTGGTATAATAGGATTGTTAATATCTTGTTTTGGTATGGACGCTATAACAAGCTATCCAAGATTCACTTTTGGTGTAGTTGATCTTCTTAATGGATTTTCAGTAATTCCTGTTCTTATAGGATTATTTGCTGTATCAGAAGTTTTTAATCAGATAGAAAGTTTAGTAGGAGAAAAAGAAATAAAAACAGATATAGTTATGGATAAAAACTATATGAACTGGAAAGAAATAAAGCATTGTCTTCCTACTATAATTAAATGTGGAGCTATTGGAACTTTTATAGGTTCTATTCCAGGTGCTGGTGCAGATATTGCTGCCTTTGTTTGCTATAATGAAGCTAAAAGAAGTAATAAACATGAGAAATTTGGAGAAGGAAGTCTTATTGGTATCTCTGCTCCTGAAGCTGGCAATAATGGAGTAACTGGAGGAGCATTGGTTCCCTTGCTTACTCTTGGAGTTCCTGGGGATGCAGTTGCTGCTGTTCTTTTAGGAGCACTTATAATTCAAGGATTAACTCCAGGTCCATTACTTTTTGAACAAAATCCTGAAATTGTCTATGGATTATTTAGTTCAATGATAATTGGAAATATTCTTCTTTTGTTTATCGGATTAGCAGGTATAAAATTTTATAGTAGAATTGTTGAAATTCCTAAAACTTTAATGATTCCTGCTATATTAATTCTTTCAACTATTGGATCATACTCTATGAATAACAGTTTATTTGATGTGGGAGTTACTTTTGTTTTTGGTATAATTGGATATATAATGTCAAAAATAAAAATGCCTAGCTCTCCAATAGTTTTAGCAGTAATCTTAGGTCCAATGCTTGAAACTAATTTGAGAAAAGCTGTTTTAATGTATGAGGGATCATATAGTTTTCTATATACTAGACCAATAACAGTAGTATTTTTAGTCTTTACTGTACTTTCGATGATATCAGCTTTAAGAAAGAAAAAGTAAAAAAGATAGGAAAAAATTATATAAATATTATAAAAATATATTGAAATAAAAATAAAGAAAATTAAATTATCTTTATAGATTAAAAAACTATATTAAAAAAGGAAACTGCTTTAGTAGTTTCCTTTTTTATGCACTTATTGCTTTTTCTTTAAATTTCAAAAATCTTTCACACTGTTTTCTTCTGTCATATCCAAGCATTATACCAAGTATAAAATCTTCTTCTGGAGTATAAGCTGTCAAAGAAAGTTTGTTTATATTCTTTATTACCTCCACACATTCCTTTGCTCCAAAGAACACATTTATTCTTTGCTTTCCTAAGGGATATATTATATAATCTATGTTTTCAGAATTTAACTTTTCTTTTATAATTTCAATATTTTTTTTATCTGTAGTGTGTAATATAAGGTTTCTGATTCCTTTTTGGTATTCATATATATGGTGTATAAAAACTTCCATGCTCTACCTCCTAAAAATTTATAATTGATTATAACACTAATTGAAAATATTATCAATATATTTTATTTTAAAATTATTTGTCTTACAAAATAAAAATAAAAGACATATTAATAAAAAAAGATAGATATAGAAAAAGTTTATGGTATAATTAAAAATAGGAATTAATAAAGGTAGGTATGATATGTTTAAAATACATTCAAAATACAGTCCTACTGGAGATCAGCCAGAGGCAATAAAAAAAATAACTGATAACATAAATAATGGAGTAAAAGATCAGGTACTTCTTGGAGTTACTGGTTCAGGAAAAACTTTTACTGTGGCAAATATCATTGAAAAAACACAAAGACCTGCACTGATACTTGCACCTAACAAAACGTTGGCAGCTCAGCTTTATTCAGAATATAAAAGTTTTTTTCCTGATAATGCTGTAGAATATTTCGTGTCTTATTATGATTATTATCAGCCAGAAGCTTATATAGTCACTACTGATACATATATAGAAAAAGACTCTTCTATTAATGATGAAATTGAAAAATTAAGACATGCTGCAACTGCTGCCCTTATGAACAGAAGAGATGTAATAATTGTAGCTTCCGTTTCTGCCATATATGGATTAGGATCTGCTGAAACATATAGAAAAATGACCATTCCAATAGACAGACAAACAGGAATAGACAGAAAAGAACTTATAGAAAGGCTTATAAGTATAAGATATGAAAGAAATGACATAGCTTTTGAAAGAGGAAAATTCAGAATAAAAGGTGATGTAATAGATATATACCCATCTTATATGGAAACTGGATACAGACTTGAATACTGGGGAGATGATCTGGAAGAAATATCTGAAATAAATACTCTTACTGGACAAAAAATAAGAAAAAATTTGGAAAGAATAGTTCTTTATCCTGCTACTCAATATCTTACAGCTGATGGTGATAATGAAAGAATTCTTGCTGAAATACAAAAAGATTTAAAAATAGAAGTAGAAGCTTTTGAAAAAAGAGGTAAACTTCTTGAAGCTCAAAGATTAAAGCAAAGAACAGAATATGATATGGAAATGATAAGAGAAATTGGATACTGTAAAGGTATAGAAAATTATTCAAGGTATCTTTCTGGAAAAAAAGAGGGCGAAACTCCTGATACCCTTCTTGAATATTTTCCAAAAGACTTCCTTATATTTATAGACGAATCTCATATATCTATTCCACAAATAAGGGGAATGTATAATGGCGACAGAGCAAGGAAAACTGCTCTTGTTGAAAATGGATTCAGATTGAAAGCTGCTCTTGACAACAGGCCTTTAAAATTTGAAGAGTTTAGGAAAATAGCTGATCAATCAGTATTTGTATCAGCTACTCCTGGAGATTTTGAAATAGAAGTTTCACATGGACATATTGCAGAACAGCTTATAAGACCTACTGGAATACTTGACCCTGTAATAGAAGTAAGGTCTACTAAAAATCAGGTAGATGATTTATTAGAAGAAATAAGAATAAGAGCTGACAGAAAAGAAAGGGTTTTAGTCACTACTCTTACTAAAAAAATGGCTGAAGAACTCACTGAATATTATCTTGGATTTGGTGTAAGAGTGAAATATATGCACTCTGATATAGATACATTAGAAAGAATTGATATAATTAAAGGATTAAGAAAAGGTGAATTTGATGCTCTAGTTGGAATTAACTTATTAAGAGAAGGACTGGATATACCTGAGGTTTCTCTAGTTGCTATACTGGAAGCTGATAAAGAAGGTTTTTTAAGAAGCAGAAGATCTTTGGTACAGACAATAGGTAGAGCTGCCAGAAATATAGAGGGACGGGTTATCCTCTATGGAGATATCATGACTGATTCTATGAAGCAGGCTATTGATGAAACTAACAGAAGAAGAAAAATCCAAAATGAATACAATGTATATAATAATATAGATCCTAAAACTATTGTTAAAGAAATTAGTGAAGATTTAATTAATCTTGATTATGGATTAGATATCAATGAAACTGAAGATAAAGCTAAGAAAACATTTACATCTAGAAAAGATATTGAAAAAGAAATAATAAAACTTCAAAAACAAATAGCAAAACTTTCTAAAGAACTAGATTTTGAAAATGCTATTATAAAAAGAGATGAAATGACTAAACTTAAAAAACTGTTATTAGATTTTTAACCAAGGAGTTTTTAATGTTTGAAGAAAGAACCTATAGTGTAAGCGAATTTAATAGAAAAGTAAAAAATTATTTAGAAGAAAACAGTGATTTGAGAGAATTTTTCCTTGAAGGAGAAATGTCAGGTGTTACTTATTATAAAAGTGGACATCTATATTTCAACTTAAAAGATAAAGATGCTCAAGTTAAATGTGCTGCTTTCAAATATAAATTTAAAAGAATTCCAGAAGATTTAAAAGATGGTGATTCTGTAAAAATATTTGGTGATGTCGGTTTCTATGAAAATAGAGGAGATTTTCAAATACTTGTAAGGCATATTGAGAAAAAAAATGAATTAGGTGAACTTTTTGCCAAGCTTGAAAAATTAAAAAAAGAGATGGCTGACCAAGGTTACTTTGATCATTCTCATAAAAAACCTCTCCCTAAATTTCCTAAAAATATTGGAGTTGTTACTGCCTATACTGGAGCAGCTATACAGGACATAATAAAAACCATAAAAAAAAGAGATGCTACAATAAATATTTATGTATATCCTGCTAAAGTCCAAGGAATTGGAGCAAAGGAAGAAATAGTAAAAGGAATTAAAACCTTAAATAAAATAGAAGATATTGATTTGATAATAGCTGGCAGAGGTGGAGGAAGTATAGAAGACCTGTGGTCTTTTAATGAAAAAGAAGTGGCTCTTGCTTTTTACAATTCTGAAAAACCTATTATATCTGCTGTAGGACATGAAATAGATTATCTGCTCAGTGATCTCACAGCTGATGCAAGGGCAGCTACTCCCACTCAAGCTATAGAATTATCTGTTCCTGAACGAAAAAAGACTTTAGAATCTATAGAAGATAGAAGCAGATATTTAAAATCTCTCATGAAAAATTATATAGAAATTCTAAAAAGAGAATTGGAAAAGAGAGAGAATAATTATTACATAAAAAATTTCAGCAGAAATATTGAAGAAAAAAATCAAGAGATAATTGAAAAAGAACATCTTTTGAAAAAAGCATTTGAACATCATATACAAAATCTTCAAAATAATTTAAATAATAGAGTGAACAAAATAATCAATTTAAACCCTCTCGAAACTTTAAAAAGAGGGTATAGCGTTATAAGTAAAAATGGAACTTCAATAAAAAAAGTCAGTGATTTATCAATAAATGATGAAATTGATATTAAAATGACTGATGGATTAATAAAAGGAATTGTAAAGGAGATAAAAAATGAAAAAGATACTTATTAGTATATTTATACTATTATCTACATCTTTAGTTTTTTCAGAAGAAGTGACACCTATATACGAATATAGAAATGAAGCTCTGAGAAATATAGATGCTAAAATGGATGCTGAAAGGGATCGTGGAAGATTGAAAAAACTACATAACCAATTTGAAGAGGAATTAAAAAACTATGTAGAATCTGTAAATGGAAATGCAGAAATAATCTTTCAGTTGGGAAATCAATATTTTAGAATGAATCAATATGAGCGTGCAAGAAAGATATTTTCTATGGACAAAACTGATATAAGAAATGTTTTTGGAGCAGCAACTACTTCAAGATTTCTTGGAAGAAATGAAGAAGCTATTTCATTATATAATGATACTTTAAACATAGATTCTTCTTTTTATGAAGCTTATCTTGGGAGAGGAATAGCTAATAGAAATCTTCAAAATTATGATAGTGCTCTAAATGATTTTAGACAATATTTAAATTATAAACAAGATGAATATGTATATGCTGGTATGGGAGATATCTATATGGCAACTGAAAATTATACAGAAGCAAGAAATATTCTTGAAAAAGGAAGAAGTTTATACCCTAACTCTAAAATAATAAGAGAACTTCTGGTAAAAGTTTATGCAAAAATAAAATAGAGGTGAGCTTATTTGGAATGGTATAAATTAAGGGCAGCAGGTGTCAAAGATAGCATTATCCGTAATTTAATGTCAGCTTTTAAGGAATACTTGGATATATTTAAATTAGATGAATTTCAACTTAGAAAATATTTCAATATTGATGATATTGAATATAAAAAGATTATTGACTCTCAAACTTTATCTCTTGATGAGGAAATTAAAAATCTAAAGAAAAATAAAGTAAAGGTACTAAGTTTAAAAAGCAGCAATTATCCAGAAGAATTAAAAAATATAAGTCAGCCTCCTGTTTATCTATATTATAAAGGAGATATCTCTCTTCTTAAAGGCAAAAGAATAGGGGTAGTAGGTACAAGAAAAGCTACTGTCTATGGAAAAATAACCTGTGAAAAAATGACTGAAGATCTTGTAAATAACGAAATAACCACTGTAAGTGGATTGGCTCTCGGAATAGATAGCATCTGCCATAAAAAAACTTTGGATAAAAATGGGAAGACTATTGCAGTAGTTGGCAGTGGTCTTGATGTTATTTATCCAAAAGAAAATAGAATACTTTGGGAAAATATAGAAAAGTCTGGATTAATAATTAGTGAATACCCTTTAGGTACCGAACCAATCGGATATAATTTTCCCATGAGAAACAGAATAATAGTTGGTTTATCCAGAGGAATTCTTGTAATAGAAAGTCAAAAAAAGGGTGGTAGCTTAATTACTGCTGAATTAGCTTTAGAAGAAGGAAGAGAAGTTTTTGCAGTCCCAGGAGATATTTTCTCTCCTTCATCTGAAGGTTGTAATAATCTTATAAAAAATAGCCAAGCAAAACTTACAACAGATGTAAAAGACATAATTATTGAATATGGTTGGGAACTAAAAAATAATAAAAATAATAATTTAAAGCTTACTTCTTATGAAGAAAAAATATTTTTTTTACTTGAAAAAGAAAAAAATTTAGATGAACTTATTTTAGGTACATCTCTTAAAGCAAGTGAGATTTTATCTATACTCATGGACCTTGAAATAAAACATATTATAGTAAGTATTCCAGGTGGAAAATACAGAAGAAAAAACTAAAATATAATTGTTTGTTGCTTTTTTTATTATTTTTTAGTAAAATGAAACGGAAATATAATAAACAAAAATTTGAATTTAGATAGGGGTGAAAAATTTGGTTAAAAAAAATTTAGTTATAGTTGAATCCCCAGCTAAAGCTAAAACAATAGAAAAAATTTTAGGAAAAAAATTCCATGTAGTTGCTTCTTTTGGTCATGTTAGGGATCTTCCTAAAAGTAAACTTGGTGTAGATGTAGATAATAACTTCCAACCTTCTTATTCTACTATAAAAGGAAAAGGAGATGTAATAAAAAATTTAAAAGATCTTGCAAAAAAATCTGACAAAATCTATCTTGCTTCCGACCCAGATAGAGAAGGAGAGGCTATTGCTTGGCATATAGCTCATGCTTTAAAGCTTGATGAAAAGGACAGCAATAGAATAGAATTTAATGAAATAACTGAAACAGCTATTAAAGATTCTATATCTCATGCCAGAAAAATTGATATGGACAAAGTAAATGCTCAACAAGCTAGAAGAATACTTGATAGATTAGTGGGATATGGTATAAGCTCTCTTTTATGGAAAAGCATTTCTTCCAATACTTCTGCTGGAAGAGTTCAATCAGTTGCTCTAAAACTTATCTGTGATTTAGAAGATGAAATAAAAAAATTCACTCCAGTTAAATTCTGGGAAGTAAAAGGTGAGTTTTTAAACAAATTAAAACTTTCTTTATATAGAGTAGACAATAAAAAATTTGATAAACTCACTGATGAAAAAATTGTTAAAGAAATAAAAAAAATAGAAAAAAAAGATTTTACTGTAATTGAAGCTAAGGTTTCTAAGAAAAGTAAAAATTCTCCATTACCTCTAAAAACTAGTACTCTCCAACAGTTAGCTTCATCTTATTTGGGATTTTCAGCTTCAAAAACTATGAGAGTAGCTCAAGGGTTATATGAAGGTATTGATATAGATGGAAATCATAAAGGACTTATAACTTATATGAGAACTGACTCTACAAGAATATCTGAAGATGCCATAGAAATGGCAAAGAAATATATTCTTGAAAATTTTGGAAAAGAATATCTTGGAGTACAAAAAACTGTTAAAAACAAACAAAAAATACAAGATGCTCATGAAGCTATCAGACCTACTGATATTGAATTGACTCCTGATAATCTAAAAAATACTTTAGACAAAGATCAATATAAATTGTATAAACTTATTTGGGACAGATTCCTTATATCACAACTTGCTCCTATGAAATATGAGCAGTTTGAAATAATATGCAATTATGAAAAATTTGATTTTAGAGGAACTATCAATAAAATAATTTTTGATGGATATTATAAAATATTTAAAGAGGAGGAGGAGCTCCCTCTTGGAGAATTTCCAACTATAAAAGAAGGGGATATGCTTAAATTAGAAAAACTTCTTATTAAAGAAGATTTTACTAAGCCACCTTCAAGATTTACAGAATCTTCATTAGTAAAAAAATTAGAAGCTGAAGGAATTGGAAGACCTTCTACATATGCTACCATCATTGAAACTTTGAAAAAAAGGGAATATGTTGTAGTTGAGGGAAAAAGTTTCAGTCCTACTGCATTGGGATATGAAATAAAAGATAAACTTGATGAAAATTTCCCTAATATAATGAATGTTAAATTTACTGCTGAACTTGAAAATCAGCTCGACAAAGTTGCTGAAGGAGAAAAAGATTGGATAAATCTTCTTTCAGTATTCTATAAAGAGCTTAAGCATTATATAGATAAATTTAAAATCACTGTTGAAGAAGAAATGTCAAGAATAATTGAATCTGATGTTCCATGCTCTTGTGGAAAAGGGAATATGATTTTAAAAACTGGTAGATTTGGAAGATATCTTGCATGTCCTAATGAATCTGATGACTGCAAGGAAAAAATATCTCTTAAAGGGGTTGAAATACCTGCCGAAGATATAAAAAATGGAAAAATATTTGTAAAAGAAAAAGTAGAAGAAATAATGAAAGCTAAAAAAGGAAGACCTACTGATGTTTATACTGATAATGGTACCATGTATCTTTTAAAATTTGGTAGATTTGGAAGTTATCTAGAAAGTGAAAAATTTGCTGAAGATAATATTAGAACACCTCTTCCTACTGAAATCAGAAAAATGCTTGCTAATAATCAAATAGTAGAAAAAGATGGAGTAGTACAACTTAAAGCTGAATTGAAAAAGATTACTGATGAAGAAGAAAAAATATTAAAAGCAGCTGGTAAATGCGAAAAATGTGGAAGACCATTTAAAATAAGCAGAGGTAGATGGGGAAAATTCCTTGCTTGTACAGGTTATCCTGAATGTAAAAATATAAAAAAAATAGAAAATAAAAAATAGAAGAACTCACCCTTAGGGGTGAGCTCTTTGAGTTTAGAAATAAATTTTAGAGGAGAAATAATGAATAGTAAAGAAGTTATCATAGTTGGAGCTGGATTAGCTGGTTGTGAGGCTGCATACCAACTTGCCAAAAGGGGAATAAAAGTAAAACTTTATGAAATGAAAGCTAAAAAAATGACAGAAGCACATAAAAAAGATTATTTTGCTGAACTTGTGTGTAGTAATTCTCTAGGTGGAGATAATCTTGCTAATGCTTCTGGGCTTATGAAAGAAGAATTGCGAAAACTTGATTCTCTCCTTATAAAAATAGCTGACAAAAACCGAGTTCCAGCTGGTCAGGCTCTTGCCGTAGATAGAGATGGCTTTTCAGTAGAAGTAACTGAATATTTAAGAAATATGGAAAATATAGAAATAATTGATGAAGAATTTACTGAAATACCTGAAGATAAAATAATCCTTATTGCTTCTGGCCCTCTTACATCTGAAGTATTATCTAAAAAAATAGCTAAGCTTACTCATAGTGAACATCTTTATTTCTATGATGCTGCTGCACCTATTGTTACTTTAGAATCTATTAATATGGAAAAAGCTTATCGTCAATCTCGTTATGGAAAGGGAGAAGGAGAATATATAAACTGCCCAATGAACAAAGAAGAATACTATACTTTTTACAATGCTTTGATCACAGCTGAAAGAGTTCCACTAAAAACTTTTGAAGAGGAAAAACTTTTTGAAGCATGTATGCCTGTTGAAAGAATAGCTATGACAGGTGAAAGAACTCTTGTATTTGGTCCATTAAAACCTAAAGGACTTATTAATCCTAAGACTGATAAAATGGATTATGCTGTTGTTCAACTCAGGCAAGACGATAAAGATGGAAAATTATATAATATAGTAGGATTCCAAACTAATTTAAAATGGGGAGAACAAAAAAGAGTCTTTTCTATGATTCCCGGACTTGAAAATGCTGAGTTTGTAAGATATGGCGTTATGCATAGAAATACATTCATAGATTCATCAAAATTATTAGATGAAACATTAAAATTAAAAGCAAGTGACAATATATATTTTGCTGGACAGATAACAGGAAGTGAAGGTTATGTTTCTTCTATATCTACTGGAGCAATGGCTGCCATTAATATAGCACATAGATTATTAGGAAAATCTCCTTTTATCTTAGATGACAGAAGTGCTATTGGTGCAATAATAAAATATATTACTGAAGAAAAGAAAAATTTTCAACCTATGGGACCTAATTTTGGAATTATAAGATCATTAGATGGAATAAGAATAAAAGATAAAAAAGAGAGATACAACACTATTTCAAAAATAGCTTTAGAATATTTGGAAAATAAAATAGGTGAACTGGCATAGAAATATTTCTTAATATGGGCTATAATATAAGAAGATACTAGATATACAGGGAGAAAAGATGGAAAATATAGAAAAAAACATAAAAGATTTTTTATATTTTGCTGAATTTGGAGAAAATAAAAGTCTTAATACTATTAAGTCTCTGAAAAAAGATCTTTCTCAGCTCAGTGAATATTTAAAAAATATAGAAAAAATTGAAGATATTTCAAAAATAACTCCTGTTATGCTTAGAGGATTTATTATAGAACTTCAAAAAAATGAAGTGGGAAAAAGATCAATTAACAGAAAACTTTCTTCTTTAAGATCTTTCTTTAAATATTTAATAAAAAATAACCTTATTAAAAATAATCCTATTGAAATAATTAATTCTCCTTCATTTGAAGCAGAAAAACCAGATATACTTACTTTAGAAGAAATAAATAAACTTAGAGAAGTTATTAATATAGATAATACTAATGGTTTAAGAGATAGACTTATCCTTGAATTACTCTATTCAAGTGGAATTACTTCTACTGAAATGCTTGGTATTGGAGAACAAGTCTTTGATCTCGATAATAGAACTCTTTTAGTTTCTAATGGAAAAACAAGCAGAACCGTTTTTTTCAGCCAAAGGACTAGAGAATATTTCAAAAGATATATTGAAGCAAAAAAAGAAAAATATAAAGAAAAATATAATTCAAGCATTCTTTTTGTAAATGGTTCTGGAAACAGATTAAGTGATAGGTCATTAAGAAGAATTGTTGACAGATATGCTGCAAAAGCTGGAATTACTCGAGAAATAAGTCCTTATTCTTTTAGACACACTTTTGCTGTACATCTTTTAGCTAAAGGTATGGGTCTTAATTTTTTGCAGGAACTTATGGGGCATGTTACAATAGAAAGTACAAAAATATATCAAGAAATTCTACATAAAATACCATTTGACTTTACAAATCAAAGTTAGAGGAGTTGAAACATTATGATAAGAGCTACTACAATTATAGCAGTAAAAAAAGATGGAAAAGTTGCTGTTGCTGGTGATGGGCAAGTCACTTTTGGAGAAGTAGTATTCAAAAGCAATGCAAAAAAAATACGTAAAATAGGTAATTATGAAGTTTTAGCTGGATTTGCTGGAGCTGCTGCTGATGCTTTCGCATTGATGGATAAATTTGAAAACAAATTAGATGAATTTGGGGGTAATTTAAAAAAAGCCTCAGTTGAACTTGCTAAAGATTGGAGAACAGATAAGGCTTTGAGAGTTTTAGATGCTATGCTTATTGTGGCAGATAAAAATATGATATTAATTCTTTCAGGTAACGGAGATGTTATAGAGCCTGATGGTGATGTTGCAGCTATTGGTAGTGGAGGAAATTATGCTTATGCTGCTGCCAGAGCTCTTGTAAGAAATAATAAAGAAATGTCTGCTGAAGAAATAGCAGTTGAAGCTATGAATATAGCTGGTGAAATGTGTATTTATACAAATTTAAATATAGTTTATGATGTATTAAGTTAAGGAGAGATGTGTATGGGCAAAAAATGTATTGGTTGTGGAATAGAATTACAAAGTGAAGATACTAATAAGAATGGATATTTACCAGAAGGAAAACTTCAAGAAAATGGTGAACATTACTGTCAAAGATGTTTTAAAATAAAAAATTATGGTAAATATATGCCTGTAAGATTAAATAAGGATGACTATAGAAAAGAAGTACAGGAAGCTATGCAATATTCTAAACTTGCTATAGCAGTATTTGATATAATAGATTTTGAAGGTTCTTTTGATGATGAAATACTTGATGTTCTCAGAGAAATGGACTCTATTGTAGTCATTAACAAACTAGATCTTATTCCTGATGATAAACACCCTTCAGAAGTATCTGATTGGGTAAAAGATAGACTAGCTGAGGAAGGTATAGCTCCTCTTGATATTGCAATTGTAAGCAGTAAAAATGGATATGGAATAAATGGTATCTTTAAAAAAATAAAACATTTTTTCCCTGATGGAGTAGAAGCAATAGTCCTTGGTACTACTAATGTAGGAAAATCAAGTATTGTAAATAGACTTTTGGGAACTAAAAAAGTTACTGTTTCTAAATATCCAGGTACTACACTTAAAAGTGTAAAAAATCAAATTCCTCATACAAATATTGTATTAGTTGATACTCCTGGACTTATCCCAGAAGGACGTATTTCAGATTTAGTCTGTGAAGAATGCAACTTAAAAATGGTTCCTTCAGGTGAAATATCTAGAAAAACTTTTAAAGTAAAAAAAGGCAGAGCTCTTTTAATTGGAGAATTATTATGGTTTAAAGTTCTAAACGAAGATAATACTATGCCTATATTTTCTCTTTATGCTGCAAAAGATGTAACTTTTCATGAAACAAATACAGAAAAACTAAAAGAACTTTTATCTTCTGATAGAAAAGATTTATTTTATCCTCCATGTGATAATTGCAGATCTCAGTATAAAAACTTAGAAATGATAAAGAAAAAAATAAAAGTACAAGCTGGTGAAGAGTTGGTATTTAAAGGATTAGGTTGGATATCTGTAAAAAGAGGACCGTTAGAAATTGAAGTTACTCTTCCTAAAAAAGCTGGAATAACTGTAAGAAATGCTTTTATTAAACCAAAGAGATAGGGAACAGCAATGAAAAAAAATATTGATTGGAAAGTAATGCTAGGAACTGGTACTGTTATATTGGGAATAGCAGTTATAATATTAATAGGAATATATAATATCAATGACTTAAAAGAAGCAAGAAGAGCAGAAGCTACTCTAAAAAATTTGAGAGAACTTAGAATAGCTCTTGAAAAATATTATACTTTGACTAAAGACTATCCCGACTTAACTAGAGAAGGAGCAAAGGATAATCTTAAAATTTTAGATTTTAAAACTCCTACTGGAGAAATTATTTCCTTTGCTGAAATATATGGGAGAAATAGTATTCCTAAAACTCCAGAAAATGAAAAAGTAAATAGTAGCAACGAAATTTACAATACTGATGATTTTAGGAATGGAACAAATATAGGTGGATGGAATTATGATTACTCTGGTCGTACTGGAGAAATTCATGCCAACCTGCCATTTAATGTTTTTTCACAAAACATGAACTGGTGTGAACATTAAAAAAGAATTGTGCTGGAGGTTAAAATAGTGAAATATGACATTATCTTTTTAGGTGGTGGACAAGCAGGTGTATTTGGTGCTTATGAAGCTGTTGAAAAAAAAGATGGAGCTAAAGTTTTAATTATAGATAAGGGAAGAATGCTTAAACAAAGGGTATGTCCAAAAGAAACTCTTGGAAAATGTGTAAATTGTCCTACTTGTTCAATAATTTATGGAGTAAGTGGTGCTGGAGCTTTTTCTGACTCAAAATTTAATATGGATTATAGAGTTGGTGGAGATGTCCATAGTGTAACTGGAAAAAAAATAGTAAATGATACAATTCAATATGTAGTAAATGTATATAAAAAATTTGGATTTAATGAAAAACCAGCAGGAATGAATTATAATTCTGTTATGGAGAAAATAAAAAGAGGTTGTATTGAAAATGGAATTCAGCTTGTTGATACTCCTACTATGCATCTTGGAACTGATGGTTCAAGAAAGCTGTATACTCAACTTATAGATTATCTAATTGAAAAAGGTGTAGAGTTTGCTACTGAGAGAGAAATAGATACTCTTATTATTGAAGGTGGAAAAATTAAAGGAGTTGTTGTAACCCATAAAGGTGAAAAAGAAAAATACTATTCTGATAATGTAGTCATTGGAATGGGAAGAAGTGGTGCTCAAAAAATGATGGATTTATGTAAAGAGCACAATATAAAATATGAAAATGGTGCTATTGATATTGGAGTAAGAGCTGAAATTCCTGACATTATTATGAAGGAAATCAATGAAAATTTTTATGAAGCAAAAATGATTTATTATTCTAGAAATTATAGGGACAAAATGAGAACTTTTTGTAGTAATCCAAGTGGATTTATTGCTGCTGAAAAATATGAAGATGATTTTATTCTTGCAAATGGTCATGCATATAAAGATAGAAAATCTACTAATACAAATCTTGCCTTACTTTGTACTAAAAAATTTACTGAACCATTTAACCAACCTTTTGAGTATGCAACTGCTATAGCTAAAATGTCTTCTATGTTGACTGGTGGTAAACTTTTAGTTCAATCTTACATAGATCTAAAAGCAGGAAGAAGATCAACAGATGAAAAACTTTCGAGATTAAATATAATCCCTACCACTGAAGATTATGTAGCTGGAGATATAGCTCTAGCATGTCCTCAAAGGCTTTTAGATAATATAATGGAATTCATTGAAGTGCTTGATAAAATCACTCCTGGATTTGCTTCTGGTGATCTTCTACTCTATTTTCCAGAAATAAAATTCAGAAGTACTAGAATAGAAATAAGTGAGAATATGGAAACTAGCATCGAGGGACTTTATGCTGCTGGAGATAGTTCTGGTTATGGAAGTGGACTAAATATTGCAGCTGTGATGGGAATTCTCGCTGTAAGAAATATATTAACTAAATTATAAATTTAAAGGAACACTGTTCTGTGAAATTAAAATTTTCATAGCCAGTGTTTTTTATTTTATTTTTTAAAGAAAGAAAAATGCTCACATTTAGATTCATTTTTCACTCTTTTAAATTGAAAAACTATATAAAATGTGATAAAATTAATGAAAAGAAGTTATTTTTAGGAGGACATAATAAATGGGGTTTTTCAGCAAACTTTTTAAAAAAGAAAAGAATGAAGAAGAGAAAAGCAATGTCACAGTTGCTGGTGTTGAAATTTCTGAAATTCTTGAAGATAATAAAGAAAAAACAGAGATTGAAATAAAAGAAAAAATAATCGAATCTATTCCTGAAGAAAAAGAGGAAAATTTAACTGAACCTGTACTTGAAGAAAAAATGGAAGAGTTAAATGATCCTATTCCAGAAATAAAAAAAGAAGGGGAGAGTAAAGGATTTTTTACTTCCCTCAAAGATAAACTTTTTAAATCCAGAGAAGGATTGTTTGGAAAATTAAAATCATTTATCTTGGGAAGAAGTGTGATAGATTTTGAAATGTATGAAGAACTAGAAGATATCCTTATTCAGTCAGATATTGGTATGGATATGACTGTAAAAATAGTTGGTGCTTTAGAAAAAGAAGTTAAGAAAAGAGGTATAAAAGACCCTAAAGATATTTATCCAGTTTTAAAAGAAGTGATGGAAGGATTCCTCATTAAAGAAGGAAATGATATAGTAATAGAAGATGGTAAACTCAATGTTATTCTTGTAGTTGGTGTAAATGGAGTAGGAAAAACTACTACTATTGGTAAGCTTGCCTCTAAATTTATAAAAGATGGTAAGAAAGTTATTTTAGGTGCTGGTGATACATTTAGAGCTGCTGCAATTGAACAATTGGAAGAATGGGCAAAAAGGTCTGGTGCTGAAATAGTAAAAAGTACTCAAGGTTCTGATCCTGGAGCTGTTGTCTTTGATACTCTTGCTGCTGCTGAATCAAGAGGAGCAGACATAGCTATCATTGATACTGCTGGAAGGCTTCATAATAAAAATAACTTAATGAAAGAATTGGAAAAAATTCATAATATCATTAAGAAAAAGTTAGGTGACCAACATTATGAATCTATTCTAGTAATAGATGGTACCACTGGTCAGAATGGACTTTCACAAGCAAAAGTTTTCAATGAAGTAACTGATTTAACTGGTTTCATAATAACTAAATTAGATGGAACTGCTAAAGGGGGGATTGTGTTCAGTATATCTGAAGAAATTAAAAAACCAATTAAATTTATAGGAGTAGGCGAAAAAATTGAAGATTTAAGAAAGTTTGATGCAAAAGAATATATACAAGCTATATTTGACTAATATTATACTTTTATTTTGT